>OFHM01000095.1_pt1 | contig 85147 bp, 86 predicted proteins | sample 1521311 | NCBI WGS metagenome assembly OFHM01 (sample SAMEA3504083, study PRJEB24116) | mouse gut metagenome | biome: mouse gut; feature: mouse-associated habitat; material: faeces | place: Denmark | collected 2011 | reverse complement strand
TGCGCAGCAATAAACATCACCCCCGCGAGCTGCGCATCATTGTTTTTTTCTTCTATAGGAAATCCAGAGGAATTTCCTCTATAGAAGAAAAAGAGGTGCCTGTTCCCCTTCATTTTATGGGAAACAGGCACCTCTGCTGCGTCAGACGCATATCATATTGTTCCTGTGCTTTTACAGTCTCTTTAATAATTCTTCCCGTTCTGCTTCATATCCCGGCTTGCCCAGCAATGCAAACATATTGCGTTTATAGCTTTCCACACCAGGCTGGTTAAAGGGATTCACACCCAGCAGATATCCGCTCAGACCACAGGCAAACTCATAGAAATAGAACAGTTCGCCCAGATAAAATTCGTTCTGCTCCGGAATATTGATTACCAGATTAGGTACATTTCCGTCTGTATGAGCCAGAATAGTTCCATTCATGGCGCTCTTATTGACAAAATCCATATCTTTGCCTGCAAGATAGTTCAGGCCGTCCAGGTCCACCGGTTCCTCATTGATCTTCACGGTGCTGCGGGCTTTTTCCACATTCATTACAGTTTCAAACATAATTCTGGCACCGTCCTGAATAAACTGTCCCATAGAATGGAGGTCTGTGGTCAAATCCACGGATGCCGGGAAGATACCCTTCTGATCCTTTCCTTCGCTTTCTCCGTAAAGCTGTTTCCACCATTCTGAAACATAATGAAGTGCCGGTTCATAATTGGCAAGTACCTCCACTGCTTTGCCTTTTCTCAGCAGGATATTGCGCACTGCCGCATACTGCATGGCGTCATTTTCAGCAAAAGGCTGATTCAAAGCCATGTCGCGCCCTTTCGCTGCACCTTCCATCAGTTTGTCAATGTCAGCGCCGCTGACTGCAATGGGAAGGAGGCCAACTGCTGTCAGTACGGAAAAACGTCCGCCTACATCATCCGGTACCACAAAGCTCTCGTATCCTTCTTCTGTGGCAAGGCCCTTTAACGCCCCTCTTTCTTTATCTGTTGTGGCATAGATACGCTTTGCCGCGCCTTCTTTGCCATATTTCTTTTCCAGCATTTCCTTAAATACCCGGAATGCAATGGCCGGCTCCGTAGTGGTTCCCGACTTGGAAATAATATTAACTGAGAAATCACGGTCACCGATTACTTCAATCAGTCCGGCAAGATATGTGCTGCTGATGCTGTTTCCTGCATAATAAATTTCCGGTGTTTTACGGATTTCCTTTGACACATTGTTGTAGAATCCATGTCTCAGAAATTCAATGGCAGCTCTTGCACCCAGATAGGAACCGCCGATTCCAATCACAACAAGCACTTCTGAATCACCCTGAATTTTCGCCGCTGCTTTTTTAATCCTGTCAAACTCTTCCTTATCATATTCTACCGGCAAATCCAGCCATCCCAGAAAGTCATTTCCTGCTCCGGTTTTGGAAACCAGCAGTTCTCTGGCATCCTCTGTCAGTTTTGTCATATAAGTAACTTCTTCCTGGCTGATAAATCCTGCAGCTTTTCCATAATCAAATGATACTTTTTCCATGATTTCCACTCCTTTGTTTTTCATCCATTTCGAAAAGAATCCATTCGTTGTGTTGTCATCTCATACTGCCCGAAGGTCATAATATCTGCCAACATCTACCACAATATTGTAACAAATATGCTCTGCTTCGTCAAACAGAAAAGACCTTTCAGGAAAAGTATTCCTGCAGCACTGCATTAAATATTTTTTCATCCTCCCTCCTCTTCTTTTCCTGCTCCTCGGACATTTTTGTTCTTTCCTGCTCTTTGGTATGTACCTGTACCGGTTCCGGACCCGGTTTTATCTCTTCCTCATATTCCTCTTCTTCTCTCAGTATCACATCAAAATAAGCCTGTATTTTTCCTGTAATATTTCCAAGGCTTTTATTCAGCTTTTTTATCTGTCGTAAAATCCCTGCAAGAAGCAGTAAAAGCAGCATTCCTGCAAAGACAATGGCCGCCTGTGTCAGAATTCCATTATAATTCTGCCAGAATTTCATCAATTCTTCCATAAGCATGTCCCTCCTTTTCATATTTTATTATAAATATTCCTGTCCTGTCTGTGAAGTGCCCAAAGGGCTTTTTTCGCCGCATGTTTCAACCATTTCCGACAATTTGCTTCTCTTGACTTTTTGCCAGAACAGTATAAGATAAGAGTAGGCAAATCAGAAAACGGTCAGGAGGTTATTATGAAAAGAATTGTTTTAACAGGAGGAGGCACCGCCGGGCATGTGACGCCCAACATCGCCCTGCTTCCCCGATTAAAAGAACTGGGTTATGATATCCGTTACATTGGTTCCTGTGACGGAATTGAAAAAAAACTGATAGAGCAGTGCGGTATTCCTTACTATGGCATTTCCTCCGGCAAACTGCGCCGGTATTTCGACTGGAAAAATTTTTCCGATCCCTTCAGGGTCATCAAAGGATACGGACAGGCCCGTTCCCTGCTCAAAAAGCTGAAACCGGACGTGATATTTTCCAAAGGAGGGTTTGTCTCCGTTCCTGTAATCATGGCCGCAAAACACCGCAGAATCCCGGCTGTCATACACGAATCTGATATTACGCCGGGACTTGCCAATAAGCTGGCCATTCCAAATGCTTCCAGGGTATGCTGCAATTTTCCGGAAACTTTAAACTATCTTCCTGCGGACAAAGCTGTACTGACAGGTTCTCCCATCCGCCAGGAACTCCTTTCCGGAAATCCCCTGAGCGCTCTTACATACTGTCATTTTAAGGCAGGAAAACCGGTAATTATGATTATCGGCGGAAGCAGCGGTTCTCAGTTTATTAACGAAACCGTCCGGGGCCTTCTTCCGGAACTGCTGAAAGATTATCAGGTGCTGCATTTATGCGGAAAAGGAAATCTGGACGAAACACTTGACAAAACAGAAGGATATGCACAGTTCGAATATGCAAATAAAGAATTAAGTGATATGTTTGCACTGGCAGATATTGTAATCTCCAGAGCCGGGGCTAACGCTATCTGCGAATTGCTGGCTCTGCGAAAGCCCAATATTCTGATTCCCCTTTCAGCCAGCGCCAGCCGGGGGGATCAGATTTTAAATGCCCGCTCTTTTCAACGTCAGGGCTTCAGCATGGTTATTGAAGAAGAACAGCTCAGCCAGGAAATACTTCTGGAATCTGTTCGGAATCTGTTCAAAAACCGCAGCCAGTATGCGGATGCCATGGCAAAAAGTGAACAGCTCAATTCTGTGGAAACGGTGGTGCAGCTTTTAGAACAGATTGCCGGACAGTCCTGAACTCAAAACAGAGAACAGGGGCGCTTTTTCCTTTCACAGGAAAGGACCTGGCACGTTAATCGTGAAAGTGTCTTTCCTGTGAAACAAAAATACTGTCCCGGCTTCCTGGCAGACAGCCGGCAGAAAATGTATCCTGTACATTTTATCCCATTGATGAACTATTCTTCCTTCAATTTAAGTTTACTGCAGATTTCTTCCATTTCTTCCGGCGATACTTCCAGTTGATTCCAGCACAGCCTGTCCTGATTTCCATCATTCTCGAATCTTGGAATCAGATGCATATGGAAGTGGAATACGGTCTGGCCTGCTGCCTTTCCATTGTTCTGCACCAGGTTAAATCCGTCGCACTGCAGCACTTCTTTCATGTGAGCAGCCAGTTTTCTGGCAAGAATCATTACTTTTACTGCCAGCGCTTCCGGCAGTTCAAAGAGATTTGCATAGTGATCCTTTGGAATAATCAGTGCATGTCCTTTCACTGCCGGACTGATATCCAGAATTACCCGGAATTCTTCATCCTCATATATGGTTTTCGACGGAATCTCACCTGCAGCAATTTTACAGAAAATACAGTCTTCTTTCATTCCTATCCTCCTGTCTAGCTGAAAATAAATATCTGATCCAGCATTTTCAATGTTTTAAAATTTCCTTTGGCAGTCATTTCCCCTGTCATGAAGGCCCGCTGAAAACTCATTCTGCCCTGAATAATATTATCCATAACTGCAGGGGTCAGCTTGGTATAAACGTCAATCTTTTCTCCCTGTCCGTAATGTACCCGCAGTTCGTCATTGTGCACTTCCACGGTCAGGGGTTTTTTCTTCCCGTCTATCATAAACAGATAAGTGGCAGAAAAATCCTCCTGCGGAACAAAATGGGCTTCCAGCTCCATCACATAAGCCATCTCCGCATTTTCTTCACTCTGTCCCAGCAAATCCCGGAACATGCTGCTAAGCTCTTCAATATCCTCTTTCTGTTTCTTCACATAGACATCATCTGAGACAAACTTCGAGAGCTGTTCGCTTTCCTGAGGCGTCAGTTCCAGCTGCTGAGGCCGCAGAACAGACTGTTTTACCGCCTGATTGCTGTTGGGAAGACTTTTCAGTTTCTGAGAAATCGTACGGTACAGATTTTCTGCTTTCTTCTCAATCAGCACTGTATAATCCCGGTTCATCTCAAAAGAAATCAAATCCTCCACATACCCGCACAGACCTGCACAGGGCAGTCCGCCCAGAATTTCCCATGCACTTGCCAGGGTAATCTCTCCTTCTCTTTCTCCATATGTGGTAGACATTACGATGGGCTGCATGTAGGTTGTGGCAAATTTCTCCTTATCTCCATAGAGCCAGCAGGCATCCAGAAACTGCTGCATATAGCCGCCGATTCCAAGCCATTCCACCGTAGTGGCCAGAACGATTCCATCCGCATTCTTAATGGTCTGGGGCAGGGTAGAAATACTGTTTTTATGTTCATATATATTGTAACGCTCCACTGTCACCCGAAGCTCCATCAGAACTTCCTGCATTTTATTAATTACATATAAGGTGGGATCATCCAGTAATCCCCGTCCGCCATAATAAATATTTACTTTCATACCAGAGCCTCCAAATTTTTCAATATCCTTAGTATATAAATTTTTGGGGGCAAAGTCAACTACGGGCTTGCCTGCATATCCCGAATTCAGAAAAACAGATATTCTTCCAGCCCAAAACGAACACGGTCATTTCTGCACAGTTCCTTCTTCTGATGATATTCCAGAGGGACTTCATTCAGATATGTACCATTGGTGGAATTCAGATCTTCAAGATAATACCGCATTTCCTGCCGGCTGATTCTGGCATGGAGCCGGCTGACTCCCTGGGCTTCAATAATTCCCTGAGCCTGCTGTCTGTTCTTTCCAATCAGAAACTCATCCCCGGTGATGAAAATATCCTGGCACCCGTGTATGCCCTGATACATCAGTTTTCCTACAGGTTCCCCTCCGCGGACCGCCAGGATTTCCGTGGGATGAACCGGTGTATATTCCTCCGCCTTTTCCTTTTTCATGCCCCATTCCCCTGTCTTTCCTTCTCCCGTCCCTGCAGGATAAGCAGAAGTCTCAGATAAGCAAAACGCTTTTCTGTTTGGGGCAGAAGTTTCATCGAAAGACGAATGGGGCGTTTCTTCCTTCCTGCTTCGGATACCTGCATTCCGAAACCATTTTTTCCCACCCCCTTTACTACAGAATTTCTTCCTTTTATCTGCCTTTTTCTCCTGTCCGGAAATTTTATGTTTAAGATGAATCGGTTCCTTTTTCAGCAGTTTTTCCAGTTGTTCCGACAACTGACTGAACAGGGCTATGCTGCTCAGACTACCGTTAATTCTGTCAGCTGCCTGCTCCCACAGCTTTCTTTTTTCCTTCACAGCTTCTTCTGCTTCTTCCTCCGAAAAATACTCTGCCGCAGGCTTATCCCGTTTTTCCAGGCCTGGTTCTTCTTTCTTTTTGTCTGTCGTTACAGCTTCCAGTATTTTATGTATACTGGTATTTTCCACCAGGCACATCTGGTATACCTGATACGCAAGCTCCCTGGCCTCCTGGTCCTGATGATCTGTTTTTCTGAGCACACCTTCCATATAGCGTTCAAATGATTCCGTCAGGCTTTCCTGCCAGAAAGGCAGGTAGGTAAAATACAGGCTGCCGTCCTCAAGATTCATATAAATGTATTCTTCCCGCAGGCAGACTCCTTCTTCCCGCAGCAGATAATCCGGCAGCACTCTGCACAGTTCCCTGATGGAAAACAGCAGCTGCCAGAGTATTTCATATCCCATCTTTTTCCCGGACAGATAATCTTCTATCTGCTGTTTTCCACTGATATCATACAGATAATACGTTTCTCCTTCCACAACACTGGTTTCCACCTTCAGCAAATGCGGCACCTGTCTGCCCTCCAGCATTTTTACCTCATGCTTTTCAACCGTCCCCTGTTCCCTGATATACATATGACTTCTGCGGAGATTTCTTCTGTAAGTTACTGTCAGACCTGCTTCATGTATACCCGGCCTCTTTTCTGTTCCCCTTTCTTCTCTGTTCTCCTCCATACTCTCATTCCTCACTCTTATATTTCCTCCAGTAATTTTAACACGCGAAACCGTTCTGCCGGGTCAGATTCTTCCCACATTTCCTGCTTTTTCCCAGTCTCAGTGACCTCTCTGTACAGTTCCAGCCCCTGATTCAGAATCAGCAGAATACAAAACAGAACAATCGGAAGAATCAGCGCAGCTTCCACCGTCAGACTGCCTCTGACCTTCATATCTGCCACCTGACTATCATGACCACATAAGAAGCCAGAAGAAAGGGAATAAAAGGGATTGTTTCCTTTCCTTTCTTTTTGCCGGTGGCCAGAAGAAACAGCGCCCAACAGGCGGCCAGCAAAAGCCCTGTGAGAAACAGTTCCAGATTGCCAGGACTGCCCAGATAGATTCCTGTTACTGTCAGCAGAATCCCATCTCCCACTCCGACACTGCCATGGCTGAACCGGCTTACCATTATCATCACTGCTCCCGGAACCATTCCCCACAGCATACTGTAAACAGAACATGCAGGTGCAAACAGGTGCATCCAGACACCGATAATCCCAAATATCAGAATGTAAATCAATGTAACTTTCTTCTGTCTGATATCTTCCCAGGTACATAAACTTAACAACCCCAGCAATACATATTTCTGCATTTTATTTTCCTCCACATCTTGTACAGGGCCTTTTTCCCCCTGTCTGTTCTTTTGGTATCATATACACTGTTCTCTTTAATCCGCTGCAGTTTATATTCAGATGGTAAGACTCTCCTTCACGGGTAACATAAACCACAGCCCCCGTTTTTTTTCCTTTTGCACAGTGCCCACAGGCTCCGCAGGTTTTCCACTGGGATTTCAGCCCGTCAGAGGACACCGCTTTTACAGACAGCTTCAGATGGGTACATGCCCGGCTTACATGATAAACCTGTTCTTTGGGGGTCACATACACCCATTCCTGCTCCTGATTTCCGGAATTGACCGCCCGCTCCCCAATCCATCTGCGCATTCTGCACACATCCTGGAGCTTTATCCTCTTTCTGCCAAAAAATCTCAGAGGAAAAGACACCGAATACCCCACCTGCGCATCAATCATCGTTTCATCCACATAGGTATTTTTCCAGGAAAATCCGCTGATTCCCCGTTCAATATGGGACAGGGGGCAGTTCTGCACTGCCAGTTCCCTGTAAAATTCAGCCTTTGTCAGATTTTCTGCCTGCTGCCTGGAAATCCCATCTATAAGGGACACTTCTGCCACTGCTTTGTCCAGAGAGTTTTCCACAATATACTGAATCTGCATGATTCGAAAAAGAAACAGTATCATAACCGCAGCAAACAGGAAAACAGGAAGTGCCAGCGCTGCCTCTACCGTCAGACTGCCTGAAACAGAGGAATGAAAAAGTGCCCCTGGCCTAAAGCGGGAATAACATTCCGAATGTGCTCCGTAAATTATTCCATAACATTTTTCGTTTTTTATTTGCTGCCTGAGAGAGAATTTTTCGTTTTCCTTTCCTGTTATCCAGGGCACTTTTTCATCCCTCCTTTCAGGACGTCTCTTTCTGCCCATATCGCTGCTCCCCCGGAACACCTCTTACCGCCAATATCATCCTTCTTTCCGTAACGCCTCTTACTGTTAATAGGAACTTTTGCAGCTGACATCAAAATGATACATCCCGTCCTTTCCTTTTCCGCCGGTGATAAATCCCAGGAACAGGGGATTTGCCCCGTAGGTTCCCTCTGCTTCCGCCTTCTGCAGCAGATGATCCATGCGAAACCCTTCTCTTCCCGGCATAAGTCTGATATTATATTCCATAATGTCCATGGCCCGGCCGGTCAGAAGCGATTCCCTGACGGAAAGCAGAAGAATCTGCAGATAATCCCGGTAGGTCAGCCCCCGCTCCTCTGATTCGGCCCCCGTCTGATTTTCCAGTACCTTATATCCGGCTGACACATCACTTTTCCACTCAGATACCTCTTTTATCAGCGGCACCTTTCCTCCTGCCAGGAGACACCGCACATCCAGTATACTTTCCATATAGCTCCAGGCCAGAAGGATTCCTGTCTGCACTGCCTGTATCAGAGGCAAAAGACCGGTAAATCCCACTGCTGCTGTGGCTATTTCAAGAGCCAGCGCCTGTTTCCCGCTGTCTTTTAGAATAGTGGCAAAATTCCCCGCCTCACGCAGCAATAACAGTTCTCTGACCACCTGCTCCAGATTTTCCCGATCACTCCCTTTTCCGCCGATACAGTATTCCAGCTCATATTCCAGTGCGTGGGTATTGCCACCCTTCTCTCCGGCTCCGTTCTGACAGGAAAAATAGTGATAAAGATACCGTATCAGCCACAGCTTTGCCCCTGTGTCTGTCCGGGGCTTTTCCAGATTTCCCTGTTTCTTTTTTCTGTTCTGCAGACATTCTTCCACAGAAACTCCTGCGGCAGATAACCCGGAAGGGTTTTCCACAACAAGTCCCAGTATGGGAGAACTTTTCCACAGCCTCACCAGTTCCATGGGGTTATCCGGCAGCGGCTGTTTTACAGAAGAAACATTTTCCCCACTGTCTTTCCTTCCCTCATCTTCCATGCTTTCCTCCTGGGATCTCCTGGCGTCCTCTTCTGCAGCCTGCGCTGCCTCCCACCTTTTCTCCAGTTCTTTCCGGCTGTCCGCCAGTTTACCGCCCTCTTCCAGCCTTTTCTTCCAGAGCCCGCTCATATCTGCTGCAAATCTATCTCTGACTGCCCTGGCTGCCTGTTCCTTAAAATATGCCCCCTGATAATCTGTAGCCAGTGCGCAGGCAGTAATGTGAAAATCCTTTAATTCTATCTGATAAAATCCGGCTCCCTTCTGTTCCTGAGCCCCTTCTTTCATCACGATTCCCTCCATTCCTGTCAGCTTAAGCTGACCTTCTTCGGAAGCCCCCTCCAGAAACAGCATGTGATAATTCTGCCACATGGGAAGATTATAAGCGCTGAACAGAGATTCCAGACGAAGCTGCAAATTCCGCCGGGCAATCATCTGAAGATTCTGTACCCTGGCCGCTTCCAGCAGAGAAAACAGTACCGAAAAAATCAGGGTTAGAATCAGGGCCAGAAACAAGGTGATACTTCCCTGACACCTTTTTCCTTTTCCCTCAGATTTTCTTTGCATTTTCTGTTACCTTTTTCAGAATATCTGTCACCAGCTTCTGAATCTGAGTTTTAAATAAAGCAACCAGGCTGATAAGCACCACTACAATAAGAATCACTTCTACTACGCCCATACCCTCTTCCTCCTGTAAAAAACGTTTCCATTCTCTTTTGAATCCCTTCGATAATTTTGCTGTAAATTCTTTCATACCTTATCTCCTTTTTAAATGTTCATTATTTTTATAACCTTCCGTCAGATTTGCAGAGTCAGACCTGCAGGAACCACCAGAAGAACCAGCACAAGAATCAGCATAATCCCCATGGGCAGAAGCAGCCTGGTACCTGCTTCCTCTCCTGCTTTCCTGGCTCTGGCTTTTCTCTGTTCATAAGCCTCCCTCTCTTCCTCCTCCAGCAGACGCTGCATACCTTTTGCACCCTTTCGGATGTTCTGTACAATCAGAGAAGACAATTTGCGGTAAACATCCGGTCCGCACCGTTCCCCGAAATTTTCAAAAGCCTGCAGTTCTCCTGTCCCGGCCTGTATTTCATGAAGAACTGTCAGCATCTCTTCATAGGCCTCCCGCCGTTTTCCGCCTTTCTTTTCCCTGCCGGCCTGATAACTCAGGGCAATCCTCTCCCAGGCTGATATCATGCTCATACCTGCACCGGATAATAGAGAAAGTTTACTGACAATTTCCGGATAATCCTGAAGCATCTGCTGATGACGGGCCAGGATTTGGCGTTTCTGTTTCTCTTTTTCTGCCAGAATAACTCCCACCGCTCCCGCTGCGCCCAGAATCAGGCCTCCTGTGCTCCTGTTTTCTGTCTGTTCTTTCCAGATAATCTTTTTCCCCTCCAGTTTCTGCGGAAGTTCCAGATATTCAGCATCTGTCTTCTGGTTTTCTGCAGACAGAGCCTCTTTAAGATACTTCACAAACCGTTCTTCAACAGACTGCTCCGGCGGTTCTGCCTGCACAGAAAACTGATACAGACATTTCTCTCCCTGACAGGCCAGTTCCACGGTAAGTTCTGCCAGAACCGGAGCGTCTACTTCTCCGGTGAGATTTCCTTCCGGGTCAAATACCTCATAATCGGAAAAGGTATACTCTGCTTCCACAGCCCCATCCTGAAGGGTTTTTGGCAGGTACAGAGATTTGCTCACATGGTCCACAGAAGGATTTTCTCCTGAAATAACCTGATCCAGTTCCTGTTTTGCACGCTCCAGATATTCCTGTTTCTCCTTCCTGGTCAGTTTCTTTTCCTCTGCCTGAACATGGAGAGGATATTCCTCCAGTACCCCTTCCACATCCACCAGATATTCCCTTTCTTCCATTCCCTGCCCCGGCAGATTTCTTGCTATTTTCTGCTGATTCCCAGTGCTTTTATCCATTTGCCAGAACACCGCTGCCAGAAAAAATCCTGCTGTCAGAATCAGACATGCCTCGTACCATTTCCTGTTCTTTGAATTCTTTTTTATGTACCAGGCAGCTCCGCCGCTGCAGACAGCGCCCACAATATATCCATACATGTCCCTCTCTCCTATACCTGAATCTTTACCATTTTCTCTGCCATTTTGCAGGTGCAGCCATAAACTCCAAGGGCAACGGTCATAATCCCCGCTCCCACTGGATTTCCGTAAAGAGGCTCCAGAAATTCCGGAGAACTGATCCCCACATACAGCAGAATCCCAAAAGGCACCAGATTCATAATATTCATCTCCAGCCGCTTCGCGGCCATTACCGTTTCAATTTCCCGCGTCACCTCTGCCTTTTCCCTGATTTTATCTGCTGTATTCCGGAAGATCCTCATAAAATCCCCGCCGCTTCGCCGGGCAAAAACGAACACCTGAGCAAAACTGTTTATTTCTTCCAGACCGCTTCTTTCTGCCAGATTCTCCACCAGTTCTTCCAGCGGCACATTCAGATTAACCTGATGGGTTATCCAGATCAGTTCCTGTGTCATCACAGCCTGAGTCCCATACAGCTTTTCAAATTCCTCCCTGGCATGTACAAATCCATGTTCCATGGAAGCGCCTGCCTTCAATGCTGCCGATATCATCTGAAGCATATCCTTAAACTGAAACAGCATCTCACTTTTCCGCTTTTCCAGCCGTCGGGTACGGACGCTGGTTTTTACCGGACGATACAAAAGCACGCCCCCTGCCATTACATAAACATTTCGATAAAACAGCCAGGATATGGCTCCCGCCGTTCCTCCTTCCTCCAGTCCAGCCGCGCCAGCTTTTCCTCTGTCTCATCAATACTGATTTCCACAAAATCATACCCTGCTTCTTTTGCCGCTTCCAGCTTTTCTTTCCAGTTCAGCACATAATATCTATAATCCTGCACCTGTCCCCTCCATTCCTGCACGATAGAGCTTACCCTGGTGGATCAGCTCTCCCTTTTTCTGCCAGCTTCCGGTAATTTTCCCGTTCTTCTCTCCCATCTCCACAAATTCATACAGGGGATTCAATATGATATTTCCCTGTTCCACCCCGGCAACTTCCACGATGGACAGAACACGTCTGCTTCTGTCTCTCAGCCGGCCCAGGTGTACCAGTATATCCACTCCGGCTGCAATCTGGGCGCGGATGGCCGTCAAAGGCAGTTCCATGCCCATGAGCACCATGGTTTCCATCCGGCTGATCATATCCTGACAGCTGTTGGCATGGCCCGTACTCAGAGAACCGTCGTGACCTGTATTCATGGCCTGAAGCATGTCCAGGCATTCCCCGCCCCGGATTTCACCCACGATAATCCGGTTCGGCCGCATACGCAAAGCAGTTCGAATCAGATCCCGTACAGTAATGGCAAGGGTTCCCTCTGCTCCGGCGGTTCTGGTCTCCAGACGTACCAGATTGGCAATTCCCTGAATCTGCAGTTCTGCGGAATCTTCAATTGTAATTACACGCTCTGATTTTGGAATGAATTCAGAAAGGGCATTCAGAAATGTTGTTTTCCCTGACCCGGTTCCCCCGGAAATGAAAATATTGTAACCGGCTTCCACCAGTTTTTTCAGAAATTCGGCACACTCCCTGCTGATGGAACCGCTCTCTGTCATCTGCTCCATCAAAATAGGGTGCTCCGGAAATTTGCGGATGGATATCACCGGGCCTTCCAGTGCCACCGGCGGCAAAACTACATTTACTCTGGAGCCATCCGCCAGTCTGGTATCTGCTATGGGTTCCGCCTCGTTGACCATTCGGTTATGATTTCCAACCATCTGCTGAATGATATCTTCCAGCTTCTCTCTGGAGGAAAAACATTTGTCCCATGACAGTATCTCCCCCTTTTTTTCATAGAAAATATGATCTGCTCCATTTACCATAATTTCCGTAATATCGTCTTCATTTAACAGCTCCTGCAGTACATCCAGTTTTCGCAGAGAATGAAACACCTGCATCCGCAGCTCTTTCCTCCAGTTCAGCGGTATCACCCGTTCCCTGGCCGCCCGGCAGATTTCTTCGTCAATAACTGCCAGCACCTCTTCCTCCTCATGCTCTCTGGTCATATCGAGCTGTTCCAGTACACGTTTTCTGATCTGTTCCACATTATCCCCCCGCCAGCTGTCTGGCACAGTCCCCCAGTTCTCCCCAGATCCACTGCTGCAGCCTCTCTACCCCATGGTATCTCCCTGTTCTGGCAGCAGGCAGCCGGAGAAAAGTAACATGTTCCTCCAGCAGAGGACGATTCTGCCTGGACATCATCTGCCTGAAATGGCAGACTGCTTCCTCCTGCAGTTCCTCCTGTTCCAGTGCAATATATACATGGCTGCACTTCTCCAGAATATCAAAAAATCCAGGAATCATCATGCCGAAATCCAGTATCACCACATCATACCCGCTTTTTTCTGCCAGCAGTGTGACAAATTCCACATAATCCTTTCTGTCCGTCTCCCCCAGACAGATTCCATCCTCTGCCGGAGGGATATAATCAAACCCTTCCAGAGAGCAGGCTGCGCTTCTGATACAGTCAGGGATATTCCGCTCCCCGTTCAGGCAAAGATACATGACGTCCAGTAAATCCCGCTGATAATTTTCCTGAAGCCATCTGGCAAACCCGGCGCATTCCTTTAAATTCACATAAAGTACCCTGCCTTTTTGGGTGAAGGCCTGAGCCAGCGTCAGGGCAAAGGGCGTCTGCAGAATGCTGTGTCCAGGCGAGTATATCCCCAGAACTTCTTTCCCGGAACCTGTGATTTCCTGTGTTTCCTGTCCGTATTTCCGGTAATACAGGAAAATCTCTCTGACAATATCCGGCGCTGCCTGATATTTCTCTATGGCGGGCAGCTTCTTTACTGCTTCCGGCACTTTTGTCTCCTGCTCCGGGTCATGGAGATATATCCACACCGTATCTCCCTGCAGGTTTTCCGGTTCTTCCTCCCCTTCTTCTTTCCCCGGTTCTTTTATCTGTTCCAGAATCCGCACATCTTCCCAAAATCCGGTGCCCAGAAGCACAATCTCCGTCTTTTGCTCTTTCCGGAATTCCAGAAACCCTTCCGGTCCGGAAAAACTGCAGCCTCGCAGTCTTTCTCCTTTTTCCAGGGAAATCCATTCCCCCAGCTTTTTTCCATATGCCTGATCCGTATCACAGACGGCAACTGAAATTTTTTTCAATAAGCCACCTCCAAAGCAATGATAAATCCAATCCATATTGCTGCTGAAAAATGAATGATATGCTGTTTTCCCCTGTATTCTGCGGGATATTCTTCCAGTTTTCCCTCTGCAATGCACCGGCGTACATATGTGCCGAACCTGCTCAGTCCGGGAACCAGTTCATGATAATACAGAAGTCTGCAAAGGGACATTCCTGCGCCAGCCAGAAAAGATACTGCCAGGGTTGCCATAAGAATTTTTAAACTCCATATTCCACCTATTACGGAAAACAGTTTGATGTCGCCTGCCCCAAGGGCATGCATAAGAAATAAAAGATAACATAAGATAACCGGTAAAGATACGTTTAAAAGAAAAACGATAATTCCTGTCCATCCGGATTCTGCAATCCGAAAAAACAGTCCTGCTGTCAGGCCGCTTACAATCAGCCGGTTACTGATTCTGCCTGTTCGTATGTCCGTCACCACCGCTGCAGTTGTCAGCAACAGGCTGATGACAATTCTGATTCCTCCAATCTACCACCTCTTTCCCTTCTGTCCGTAAGTATAAAGCGGACGATTTCTTAGGATTATAAACCAGCTTCCGGCTCCTGTAAAGTAGATTGGAGAAACTTTTTTATTTTTGTCAGAATGTTACAATAAACGATAGAAAAAAAGTCCGTAAATCAACGCAAACCCGCTGATACCAAGGGTTCCGACTGTCAAAACCGTTACCGGATTAATGCCCGGTGCCACTGCAATCCCCTGGCTTTTTAAAATTTCATTCACCACGCAGATGCCCAGAGCCCCTGCAAATGCACGAAGCACAAAGGTGGAAATCATCCCTGCTTTCTGCTTCATATTTCCCATCAGCAGTACCACCAGACAAATCAGACCGATAGCTGCAATTCCATAATATTTTTCCATGGCTGTCCCTTTCTCTGAACCAGAATTCTCCTGATATTATTTATATACTTTCTGGAAAAATTTATGACTTTTTTGTATAGAGCCGGAACTTTTTGCTTATACTTTAAGTAAGAAAACGGTATCCTCCAAGTTTTTGGAGAATCGTTACAGAAAAGGAAAGGGACGCATATGTTTCAAATTTCAAAAAAGCGAATCGCTCATACAACTGCTTACTCTTTACTTTTAGATGACCTGGAGCAGGCCAGATATGATCTGGACCTGGCCTACAATAACTTTGAAAACGCCATGGATCCGGACCTGATTGACTGCTGTATTTATCAGGTAAACGCCATGCAGATGCGTTACAAATTCCTGCTGACCAAGGCCAAACAGTACAATGAGGATTCCTACGCGAAGAATCCTCTTGAACTGTCAGAGCCCTGAACGGTCTCTGTCAGACTTCCTTTCTGATATGTCATACCTGCCACAACCTGCTGGGCATGCTGCATCAGGGGTTCTGAAGAATCCTGCTTTGCCGCCTCCACAAAGCTCTCATAGAGTTCCTTCAGAATCCTCTGTGCATCCTGTATATTCTGAGCTGTATTTTTACATACTGCCAGAGCCAGCAGCCTGCTGACAAACTGATAAATGGGATACAGCTCTCCGGCTATTGGATAAGAGAAATCCAGATCATCCATCAGTCTTCTAACCACCTGCCCGGCTTTTCCCGTTGCCTCCCGAAATTCCTCGTAAGCTCCTTTTTCCTGTGCTGCCAGGGCATCCTCCAGATGGGAAAAAAGTATGTCATATATAATCACAATCATTTCCCCCCGGTTACAGCAGCTTAACCGGCGGGGAAATTCCTGCTTTTTTTCCTGCGTCATCCGTCAGTCCCCCTATTGCATAAGCTGCAGTACCTGCTGAGGAAGGTCATTGGCCTGTGCCAGTACGGAAGTAGCCGCCTGGGTCAGCACATTATATTTGGTGTATTCTGTCATTTCTTCCGCCATATCCAGATCTTCAATACGAGACAAAGCCTGGGTCATATTGAGCTCTGTTCCGTCCAGACTGCTGACCGCATAATCCATACGGTTCTGATAAGCTCCGATACTGGAACGGACCTCACTTACTTTGGCAATGGCTTTGTCAAAGCTGGTAATTGCCCGTCCGGCTCCCGTAATGGTACATACATTTACCTTATCAATATAAAGCGTTCTGGCAGAAACTTCCGGAATACGCACATCCACGGTCTGGTTCTCATTTGCGCCGATCTGAAGCGTCATGGTTCCAATATCGGTAACTTCCAGATTTACCCTTCCATTCGTGTCGGGTGTCACCTCAAATTTCATTTCAAATCCGTTTCTGCTGGTAATGGTCACATAATTTCCGTCGGTGAGTATGGTCCGCTGGCTGTCAAATCCACTGGAAAAAGTTGCCGTATCATCGGGAATCGTAACCTCCACATCTGTTCCCACAGACATGTTATCGCCGGCGGCGATTCCAAGAAATGCTGCAAGATCCGGATTGTCACAGTTAATCTTCATCTCTGTGGAGCTTCCGTATTCGTCTGACAGAAATACCAGATTCCCGCCATTGGCTACCGGTGTGGGTACATATCCTTCATTTTCCGGCGTTCCGGTCTGGTCAGTCATATCTCCCACAACCAGCAGGTTTACCTCCCCAAGTTCCGCAGCTTCCCGCATTTTCTCATATACTTCATCGAAGGTCTGGCCTTCGCTGACCTTCACGTCCACTCCGTTAATGCTTACGGTTCCTTCTTCTGCCGCAGTGATAACAGCTCCTGCCGGAATTTTTCTGGTTCCTGCCACCTGAGCATGGGTGGCATCTGCTCCGATATCAATCACATACTTATTGGGGCTGACCGCATCGGAAATGTCCATTCTGGTAATTCCCCGGTTGTCGGGATAAATTCTCTGGTCCAGTGAACCGTCCAGCAGCTTTTTCTTGTTAAATTCCGTATCTTTGGAAATACGGTCAATTTCATCCCGCAGAGAAGAAATTTCCGCCTGAATCGCCTCCAGATCTTCCGGCGTATAAGTTGCATTATTCGCCGCCTGTACGGACAATTCCCGCATTCTCTGAAGCATGGAATGAACCTCTGTCAGCGCACCGTCTGCCGTATCCAGTACGGATATTCCGTCGGAAGCATTCTGAGACGCCTGATTCAGGCCTCTGATCTGGGTTTTCATCTTACTTGAAATTGCCATTCCTGCCGCGTCATCAGAGGCACGGTTAATTTTAAGGCCTGTAGACAGACGCTCCACAGAAGCTGACAGGCTCCTGTCGGACGCTAATAATCTTTTGTTGGCAATGGTTGCTGACATGTTATGATTGATTTTCATTTTACACACCTCTCCTGTTTTACATTTTCTGTCCCATTTGTTTTACTTCTTCCAGAAAAGTCTTTGCAATGCCGTATAACGTCCCTGTCTGTACCTGCCATGCTTCTTCTGACTGTTCTGCCTTTGTCACTCCCTTTTCCTCCGTGGAAAAACGGGAAAGTTCTACCTGTTCACTGTATATCAGATCCAGTTTCCATGCGCCTTCCCCGCCAGGGCTTATCTGCTCTTGCAGCTCCTCCTGCCGGTTCTTTAATTCTTCTATGGTCCGGTGAGAATCCGATACCACATATCCTTTTACGGAATCCTGCTGCACCTGGAATTTCGCAGCCACCTTCCCCAGTGCGGGTGATTCAAACATAATATCCACCCGGCCCCGTTCTTCTTTCCCACGGACAATCTTAAGCTGTACGTTGGTAAGTTCGTCTGCCACCAGTACCGGAATGGCATAATTTTCTTCTTTGGACATTCTGGTGCCCAGTTCAATCTGCTGCCGCAGGATTTTCATATCCCGGATATCCATGCTGCCCACAGGCTCTGACTTGATCATGGTTTTCATCACATTTTCTGCCATATCCGCCAGTTTTTCCTGCGCTTTTGCCATCTCTTCCGGCGTTTTCACCGCCTCGGCAAAGTCTTCCAGAATTCCTTCTTTTATTTCCTCAAAATCCACTTCTTTATCCAGATTTTTATAATCGAAAAGGGTTTTGAATATTCCGTTTCGATTGTGTATCATCTGGCCGGCCGCCATGATATTATAGGCTGTCATGGGCATATCATGGCCTTTCAGCAGCTGTAATACCTGGTCTTCTGCCTGTCTGGCACTGGAAAATTCCCGCATCTGTTCCTGATACCAGGCTTCTTCCGCCTCCTGATCCACAGGGGCTTCTCTAAGCTGCCATAACAGTTCTTCCGGAGTCATCTGCTCCATGGATCCGTCTGCCATGGCCTGCTGCATGCCTTCCGGGGTTATCTTTCCAAAAGCCTCCCTGGCACAGTCGGTCTGATAAGCAGCCTCAATCTGCTGAGAAATGCTTAATTCCTGGCTCTCAGCCACATCTGCCTCTCCGAAACTGTCATCCACGGATACATTGATACCGGAATTCCGGTGTGTACGCACAGCCGACAACAGATTTTTTATACTAAGTTCTGCTCCCTGGTGAACCAGTGCGCCGATGACTGCTCCGTCTGTTTTATCAATCTGATTCAGCAGCCGGTAAATACCGATGTAGCTGTCCCGTTCCTGGGGACTGATTTCCTGCCGCTGTTCTAATTTCCAGAGATATTTGCTGAATTTTTCTTCTCCGGCATCTTCCATCCGGTTTTTGATTTCCTGAGCCTTGCTGTTTAACTGTTCCACGTTCATTTCCAGAGGATTTACCCCTTCACGGATCATTTCCATAACTACCGACGGAGAAAGGTTCTGAAACAGATTCTGGACTTTCTGATCCGCCGCCTTAATGCCGGCAATGGATTCCTCATTGATTTCCATCTGATTATACGCCAGAATACGCACTGCCCTCCGGTTCTGTTCTGTGGTTTCCAGATCAAGATCCTGTAAAATATCATCCACATTCCGGAATGCCTTCCGGATGGAATCCCCCATATCTGCTCTGGGAGCTGTCCGAAGGGTTTCATACGCCTCTCCTGCCCGCTCCAGTTCTGCCTGTCTTGCAGTTCCTGCCTGGTGCATGGTGGTAACGGTATCTTCCCCTGTCCGTATGGTACCCAGTATGTAAGCAGGCGTACCTGCCAGCTCCTGACTTTTTGTTATGGTTTCTGCAAAAACTGCTGTATTTTCTTCTGTGGCCGGAATTCCGTTCTGGGCCAGCAGATTTCTGTAATATTCATCCTCCAGTGACTTCAGGTGAGCCACCAGCTCTTCCAGGGGCTGAGTCTCAATGGAAATTCCCTGTTTCAGCAATGCATAACTGGCCTGAACCGTCATCATCAGCCGTGTTTCTTCCAGCTGTCTCTTTGCAGTCAGAAAGCTGAGTTCCTCTCTGGCATACTCCGGAAGGTTCTGCTGCTGTGCATTCCGTCCGGCCTGAGCATTTTCCTGCTGCGCCCCGTTCTGCTCTGCCTGCAGATTTTCTATCGTAAGCGGCAGTCCTTTTTCCACCACATTCCAGACCTCTGCGTCTGTGGCCTGATTCACTGCCTGCACTGCCTGTTCTGCCCGGTCTCTGTTGCTGTATCCCTCCAGAATCACCGCATCCACAGGCCGGTTTCCTTCTGCAACGGCCTCCACCATGGCGCCCACAAGCAGTTCTGTATCCGGCGGAAGCTGCATATGCTTTAAATCCATGGCATATCTTAAATTTTCTTCGGTCAGGGGAAGCTGATTTTCCAGCATCCACTGGCTGCAGGCCATTGTCTCATCATTTACAGTCAGGCCTGCCTGTGCAATAATTCCTTCCACCTGTGCTTTCAGATGGTCATCCAGAGCTACCGGAGCAGGTTTACTGCCTGCGGCTGCGGTGCTGTGCTGCGCCCTGTATAAATTCTCCACAGTGGGCTCCAGTTCATGCTCCACCATGTATTTCACCACTTCATCACTGCAGCCTGTCAGCCCGGAGGCCTGCTCTATGGCTTCTTCACAGCCGGAAACCGTTTCCTGTGTAGCCGGAAGATCCGCCTGCTTTATCACTGCTTCCAGCTGTCCTGCCAGTTCCGGATTTCCCGCCAGTTTCGCCAGCTGTTCTCCACTCAGTCCGTCTCCGAATGTGGTAATATCAACGCCGGCTTTCGCCAGCTCCATTTTAATCTTGTCAATTTCTGTTACAATGGTCTCCACGTCAGTGCCGTTCACGGAAAATCCGTCTTCGTTCAGCTTCTCACTGTCTTTTCCTGACATGGTATTGGATATGATTTCCATTTGTTTCCGGAAAATCTCTTCCTCCATGATCTGCTGCGCATCCTGCTGTATTTTCTCTGTCTGGGATTTTCCCGGATGATAGGTCACTTTTGCAGTCTGCTGTACCGATGTGATTTTACCTGCCTCATCCACTGCCTGACAGCCCCTGGTCTCCTGGGCTCCCGCTGCCAGGGTTCCTCTGTTTTCCGTTTTACTGTTGGACCTGGTAATTTCCGGCAGATTACTGTTTTCTACGTTTATATTCATATCCACGCCTCATTATTTTAATCTTCTGATTTATGACAATAAGTATTTCGGTTAGAAAACAATGAAACTTTAGTAATTTTTACTTGTAATCAGCGGGCATTTGTATTAAAATAAGGTTCAAAGCTACCGCTATGTAGCTGAGATGTATATTCATTTATAAGGAGGAAAATTATTATGGCATACGTGATTACAGATTCTTGTGTAAGCTGTGGAACATGTGAAGGTGAATGTCCGGTTGGCGCTATCTCCGCTGGCGATGGAAAATATGAAATCGATGCAGATACCTGTATTGATTGCGGAACATGCGCGGGCTGCTGCCCTACAGGCGCTATTGAGCAGGGTTAATTTCTACATAGGAATTCCATGCACTTAAAAATACTCAGGTACTCCTTACAGGGAAGACCTGAGTATTTTTTATTTTACAGGAAAGGCTTTGTCACGCAAAAGCACGAAAGTATCTTTCCTGCAAAATAAAAATATACGCGCTCATGGGAAAAGAAACCCTTTGTTAAAACAGGGGAAACATCTTCCTGTGAAGTGTTTCCCCTGCCGGAGTGTCTCACTGCTATACCGTTGGATTGGGATTCAGATTTTTGTCTTTCTCCAGTAACTTCCGGGAAGCTGTCTCCTTCTCCTTTTTTTCCTTTTTCTCCCGGTGGAATCTTCTGCCTTTCTGGTGGGTACGGATGGCTGCATCCAGCTTACGGAACCGTTCTTCCTCGGCCTCGTCCTGCTCCCGCATCAGATAGTTCATTTCCTTCAGCACACGGTCTCCTACCTGCACACCCACTTCCTTGCCCAGGGCCTGATTATTCTCTTCCACCGCCTGTTTCACAATGGTAAGCATCATGGACTGGAACTGTTCCAGCTTCACCGTGTTAGAGACGGGATTTTCATGCCTGTCCATCATGGCTCCGGGTACGGTTTCCATGTATTCACGGTTCATCCGGATAACGTTATTTGCACCATAATTCTCCGGTCTCTGACCGGAAAGGTTCTCACTGTAATTTTCCGGTTTCTGCTTCAAAGCTGCTGCCGCATAATTTTCCAGTTCCTGTTCCGGATTGCTGCTATGTATCATCATACGAATGGCTTTTAACTGGTATCCCTGTTCTTTCCATTCCTTTATCTTTTGGAACTGCGCTATATTTTCTTCTGTGTAATAGCGGTGTCCCATTTCATTGCGGGGAATCTGGAGTTCCAGTTCTTCTTCCCAGTAACGCAATACATGGGACTCAACATTCACAATGTTTGCCGCGTCCGAAATCATATAGCGTACATTTTCCACATTTTAACCTCCTTTTCCGGGGATACACTGTTTTTCAGATGCCTCAGACCTCTGAAACTGTCAGCCTGTCCCTTTTTACTGATTCTATTTTACCGATTTTTTTCTTCTGTTACAATCTTTTTTCATCGTGAAATAACGACAGTAAAAAACAGATACTTTTCTTTTCAGAAAAATATCTGCCTGTGCTATCAAAATCTGACAGTTTCCATCCCTATCTTTTTTCCATATTTACAAATTTTGTATACTGAGGCAGCCACACCAGGTTCACCGTTCCAATGGGGCCGTTCCTCTGTTTCGCAATGATAATCTCCGCAATATTTTTATCGGGAGTATCTTTATTATAGTAATCATCACGGTAAATAAACATTACCACATCCGCGTCCTGCTCAATGGCCCCGGATTCTCTCAAATCGGAAAGCATGGGTCTGTGATCCGGCCGCTGCTCCACCTGCCGGCTCAGCTGAGACAATGCGATCACCGGAACATTCAGTTCACGGGCCAGCCCTTTCAGGGAACGGGAAATATCCGATATTTCCTGCTGCCTGGAATCGGTTCTGCCGGAACCTGACATAAGCTGGAGATAGTCAATGATAATCAGCTTCAGATCCTGCTCCAGTTTATATTTTCTGCATTTGGAGCGAAGCTCTGAAATGGAAATGCCGGGGGTATCGTCGATAATCAGCTGGGAGCGTCCGATCACTCCGGCTCCTTCTATCAGCTTCTCCCAGTCGGCATCTGCCAGGTTTCCGGAACGAAGAAGCTGGGCATCCACACGGGATTCCAGGGAAAAAAGACGGTTTACCAGCTGCTCTTTTGACATTTCCAGACTGAATATGGCCGTGCACAGATTACTGTGAAACGCCACATACTGGGCAATATTCAGTACAAATGCGGTTTTTCCCATGGAAGGCCTTGCAGCAATCAGCACCAGATCCGATGGCTGAAGCCCCGACATGCGGTAGTCCAGATCCACAAATCCTGTGGCAATTCCTGTCACGTTTCCCTTTGTTCTGGAGGCCTGTTCGATTTTTTCCAGTGCATTGATAACCACCTGTTTGATGGGAACGTAGTCGCCGCCGCTTTTGTTCTGGAGCAGATCAAATATCTTTTTTTCCGTATCCGCCATAATGTTTTCCAGGCTTTCTCTGCCCAGATAACACTGGCTGGCAATCTCTTCATTTACTTTAATCAGCCTGCGCAGCATGGATTTTTCTTTTACAATACCGGCATAGTATTTTATATTGGCGGAAGTCGGTACAGAAGTTACCAGTTCTCCCACAAATTCCAGGCTGCTCAGTTCTGCCGGCACGTCTTTTTCCCGCAGTCGGTTCTGGAGCGTAATCACATCCACAGGCTGTTCTTCATTGTAAAGTTCCACCATAGTTTCAAACAAAACCCCATACTGCTGATGATAAAAGTCCTCCCGTATCAGCAGTTCTGAGGCCATAACGATGGCATCCCGGTCCATAATCATGGAACCAATCACAGACTGCTCCGCTTCCAGATTATTGGGCATTATCCGCCTGATAAGAGCTTCTTCCATAAAGCCTCCTGTTTCCTGTTCATATCCTGTAAGTCCGGAAAAATTTTCCTCTGTGCATATTTACTCTTCTGTTACTTTTACCTTCAGGGTTCCTGTTACCTTCGGGTGGAATTTAATGGTCACTTCATGTACCCCCAGCGATTTCAGTCCTCCCTCCGGAAGCTGCATTTTTTTCTTATCCAGCTCCATCTGAAGCTGTTCTTTTGCTGCTGCCGCAATTTCTTTGGTGGAAACAGAACCAAAGGTTTTTCCGCCCTCTCCTGTTTTAAGGCTTACCGTTACTTCCTTATCTGAAATTGCTGCCGCCAGTTCCTTTGCCGCGTCAAGGTTTTCCTGCGCCACTTTTTCTGCATGCTGATTTTTCAGCTTCAAATCATTCAGGTTTTTCCCGGTAGCCTCTACCCCAAGTTTTTTGGGAAGAATCATGTTTCTGGCATAACCGTCGCTGACATTGACAATATCTCCCTTTTTTCCCAGTGATTTCACATCTTCCAGTAAAATTATTTTCATACTTCTATGTCTCCTTCTTCCAGCATTTTGTCCAGTGTTTCCTCTATTTTCCGTTTGGCTGTCTTTACGGTACAGTCTGTCAGCTGGGCGCCTGCCACATTCAGATGGCCGCCGCCGCCCAGCCGTTCCATAATCAGCTGCACGTTAATTTCATCTATGGAACGGGAACTGATATAAATCTTCCCATTATATTCTGTCAGTACAAATGACGCTTTGATTCCCACAATATTCAGAAGTTCATTTGCCGCCTGGGCACCTGCGATTGTGGGACTTTCCACATCAGGATTGGCCGGGCAGATGGAAATGGCAAATGCTTTCCGGTAAACTTCCGCATGGCGGACTGCTTCTGCCCTTGCCTTATAAGCTGCCATATCATCCCGCAGCAGTTTGCGGACTCTGGTTACCTCCGCACCGCACCGGCGCAGATAGGCTGCCGCTTCAAAGGTTCTCACTCCCGTTTTTGTCATAAAATTATTGGTATCAATCAGAATGCCTGCATAAATACTGTCTGCCTCATTGGGCTTCAGGTGAATATTTTCGTTAAAATACTGCAACACCTCCGCCACCATTTCACAGGTGGACGACGCATAGGTTTCAATATAGGAAAGCACTGCATTGTCAATTACTTCCCGGCTCTGCCTGTGATGGTCAAATACCACAATTGTTCTGGTCCGCGTCAGAAGTTCCGGACATTCGGTGTAATTGGGCCGGTTGGTATCCACTACCACCACCACGCTCCGGTAATTTACAAGCTCCAGAGCTCTCTCACTTCTCACAAACATATCTGCAGGGTAGCCTTTGTCCTCTCCGAAGCACTCCTTCATGGGACGCAGGGATGAGGTCACGTCATCTAACACAATATGGGCCTTTTTCCCCAGAACCTGTGCCGCACAGTAAATACCGATGGCTGCTCCGAACGCATCCATATCGCTGATACTGTGCCCCATAATAAAGACTTCTTCTCTGCTTTCAAAAATTTCCCGCAGTGCATGGGCCTTTACCCTGGCTTTTACACGGGTCATTTTTTCCACCTGTCTGGATTTGCCGCCAAAATAGGAAATCTTTTCCCCTTCTTTCACCACAACCTGGTCGCCGCCCCGGCCCAGAGCCAGATCTATGGCCATACGGGAATATTCGTACTTCTGGTTGTAGCTGTTGCCGCTGACGCCCACCCCGATACTCAGGGTCACCGCCATTTCATTTCCTACCTTAATGGTCTTCACATCCTCCAGAATACTGAATTTGTCTTCTGTTAGTTCTTCCAGATATTTTTGCTTGAATGCCACAAAATATTTATCTTTTTCAATTTTTTTGATGATGCTGTCCCGCTCGGAAAAATATTTGCTGACTTTCCGGTCTACCAGCGCCACCAGAAGGGACCTCTTTACTTCTTCAATACTCTCCAGGGCTTCTTCATAATTATCAATATAAATCAGAGCAGATACAAGCTGCTGTTCCCGATTTTCCTGAATGTGCTGATGAAGCTCTGTCTCATCAAAGAGATAGAAAGGTATCAGGAACTGACTGGCCTCCTCCACTTCAATCAGGCTATTCCCGTCTTCCGGGGCATCGAAATACATTTTTCCCACGCTTACCCGATAAATCCGCTCTTTCCATTTTACCTGTATACTGTCGTTATGTTCTTCCCTGTCCAGAAGTTCTCGCGTTATGGACGGGAAAATAGTGGTTATGGACTTGTGGTAATCCTTGTCCTTTTCTGTGATACGGGAAAATGTTTCATTCATCCACAGAATCTTGCTGTTGTAATCCAGCAGCGCATAGGGAATCTCAAACTCGTCCAGCAGCCTTTTCTGTACGGTTCCGTACTGGGTGGCAAAGCTGATGACCTCATTGCGAATCATGGATTTGTTCACCATGTAGATTCCAAGTACCACCAGAAAATATATCACTGCAAATACGGACACGCAAAAACCTGCTTTCCGGTCAATAAAATACAGCGGTATATTCATCAATACAATTAATATGGTCAATACCAGCGGCCAGTACATGTAATTTAACTGACCTCCGGGGTGATTTTTTTTCTTCATCTGATTTCCTGCCTTTTATGATTTAAAATAGAGTTTTCTTCCTGTACAGCAGCTGATGTGCACGGTACAGTATATTTCTATTTACACTCAGGTCTCCTCCTCCCTGGACATTATACCACATCTGCAGGAGTTGTTACAACACTTTTCATTTGCGGTGGGTCAGGGCAGCTTACGCAGCATGCCGAACCTGCGGCGCTTTGGCAATTTACCGAAATAAAAGAGCTGCCTTTTGGCAGCCCTTTCCAATACATTTTTTACCGATTAGCCAGATATTCCTGCAGAATATAATAAGACTTCTTCAGCCTTTCCCGATATGTGGGCATTACCCACTCCTCCCAGAAATAAGACTCCTTTACTCCGTCAATGGCAAATTTAATATCTGAAATATGTTCATAGGTGATTTCATCATTTGCATAGAGATTCGCAATGCGCATCTTGCTGTTTGGCTTTGAAATATTCAGCAGCAGCCAGGGAATCCGCACCTCCGTCACGTTCCCTTTTATGCAGAAATCCGCACGGGAGTTATAATCCGGAGATTTTGGGTCTGCATTTCCATGCCGCAGCTTTCCTGTCTCTGTCTGCTCTGTATCTACCAGAGTTCCGTCTGTTAAAAGCACCGGACGGTTCAGCATAAGGTTAATGGGCACAAAGCGGTTGGTATCCGGCGCAGCATAGCCTTCCTGCACTTTAAGCACCTCGCTGGAAGCATATAAACCGGTGGTATACAGCCAGTAGTTCACATCATAATAAGGATCCACCTGAAGGCGGCTTTCCTCCTCCCCTTTAATATCAAGGGCAAAATCCGCTCCGTCGTATTCTCCATTTCCCTGATTGTCAATGGTATCCATGGTAATACGAATATTATCATTATTGCCCCGGATCATCAGATAAACATATGCTTCGTCACTTCTCACAAACAGTTCCGTGCCTCCGCCTTCCAGAAGAGGCCGCTCGCTGGCCCATTCTCCGTCATCCCCGTCTACGGTGCAGACAGGCGCCTGCCCCGGATCAAAGGAAAGAAGACCGAAAAACTGTTCGCTGGTCTGAACGTCACACCAGTAAGGCCTTGCCTCTCCATCCGTATAATCCATGGTATTCCAGGTTCTCTTAAACCACTCGTCCTGCCAGATAAACACACAGGCCCCGGCACATCCCGTATCTGTAATATCTTTCAGCATGGACACAATGGCATTGCCCTGTTCCACCTCTGTCAGACCTCCCTGATTAAAACCTGCATCACGGGCCAGATGAGTGATTCCGCGGGAAGCCGGCACACCAAACTCGGAAATCACCACCGGCATGGTATGATATGTATTCAGATCAGTGAGATAATGCTTATACGGGTTCTGAGGTTCGTCCGCCAGAAGCTCCGGCGCATACCGCATCATCTCCGGATAATAGGGATATACGTGATAAGAAGTAAACAGTCCTGCCTTAAATTCCGGTTTTGCTTTAATATGCTCAGCATCCACCGGAACCGCATCCTCCATTTCCGGATTCGGCTCACCCGGATGAGAAAGAGGGTCCGTGGTCACCCAGTTTGCAAAGGCTGTGGGATGCTGCATTTTATAATTCTCTGTTTCATAAGCGATGCAGGCTTCCATTCCTGACGCCAGAAATACTTCAAAGGGCGTGGCTGCTTCCGTATAGAGGTATGTTCCGTCAAAAACATTTTTATCCGGATGATTTTCATTTGTATCAATAACAAAATCCGGCTGCCACTCAATCCCCAGAATCCATCCGCACAAATACTGTGACACATCTGCTGTATAAGTACCGCTGGCATTTCCCGGAACCGGGTCAATGACTGCATTTCCATGCACCACGTCCACAATGGTTCTGCACATTTCCACCCAGTCCCTGGCAATTTTCTCATTTTCCCCGTATGCATCACAGATATTGCTGATGTCCTCTTCGTTATTGTACACTCCCTGCATAAAGTAAAGAGGTTTCTCTGCCCCAGCATTGTATTCTGCCAGAGCCTCATAGAATTCCGGCATGAGAATCGTATAGACACGAATCATATCTGCATGCATCTCACTGATTTGCCGGAACCATCTCTTATAATCGTCTTTTGTAATGGCAAATTCCCCTGGAAATGCTCCCGGCTTTCCTGCTCCCACGTTTACACCCACCGGAAAAATATCCTGCCAGGTACCGTCCGCACCGTATATCTGAAATTTTTTCTCATTTGTCTGAAACAGATAGCTTATGCCCTCTTCCGTATACACAGGCAGCACCGGGATATCCGCTTTCCGGGTTTCTGCTTCCGGCGTCTGATTTTCTTCCTGCAAAGGCTCTGTCTCAACAGGCTCCTGCTGTCTGTCCAACGTACACCCGGAGCACACTCCTGCTGCCATCGCAGCAATCAGAGCCGCAGACAGCCAGTTTTTAAATTTTTTCATTTTCCAATCTGTCCTTTCACCATATCGCTGTTTCGGTACAGAATTACCACTTTCTGCTGTTTTCACCCATAATCCGGTCCACCACATATTCCACCACCCCGGAAATCTGCTGATTCTGCATTTTTCCTATCTGATCAATAAATTCCGGTTCATTTCGATGACTGACAATATAACTTCGGGTAGGCGCCTCGCTGCCCTCCAGGGAAACCAGTTCGCCTCCATGCTCCCGCAGCAGGGCCTGCAGATCATCATTAAAATGATCCGTCACATTTTCAATAGTGGGGACAATAATATCAAAAGGTTCAATGGTATTTAAAATCTGATTCTGATACTTTTCCAGATACTGTTCAATCAGATTTTCAAAGGTGCGGAACTCCACAAATTCATCGCCGGCAACCACAATGGTAATCACAAATTCCCAGGTATGAGGATGCGTCTGCCCCTGTTTCCCGTTGATAATAATGTAATGGTTCATATTCAGATAAGATTTTAAACGATATTCCCGGTATAACCTTTCTTTCCTCACGCACCAGTCACCGCCTTCCAGAATGTATCAAACTGTGATTTATAACTGTTCATATTGTCTTCGCAATAATGCTCTGCCAGGCCATGTACATCCCAGTTTTCCAGAGACTCTATAATCCTGCTGCTGACGCTTTTCTCATACTGGACAAAAATCAGCAGCACCTGATTCTCACCCATGGAAAAACGCAGCACATTATTGTCCAGCACAATCTGCATATGTTCAAAAAATTCATCTCTGGCTTCCCTGGACTCTGTCTCAAACGCTGCAAAATGCAGAGGATAAGCGCCTTTTTTATCCAGAGTTTCCAGAAATTCATCCAGCACGCTGCTTTTAAATACATGCTTGCTGGCGCTGAAGGCATATTCCCGCTTCAGCTGTTCATCCAGAAGTTCAATCTGCTGGTTCTGCCAGACCACCCGTTCCTCCTGCCGGTCAATGTAGAGGCTCTGTCTGGTAATTCTCTTTGACATAATCATACTCAGGATAATCAGAAGAGCCAGCACGATAGACAGAATGATAATAATGGCATTTCTGCACTCCAGTAAAACATTATCCTCAAGAATTACCCGGTCATAAGTCAGCAGGCAGATCCGGTACTGTTCTCCCTGCCATTCAAAAATCATACCTGACGCAATAAAACGATCATTGTCCAGATAAATAATCCGGTGTCCCACCTGATTAACGCCCAGACTGTTCATAAATGCAGAAGCAGTCTCCGTGGCATAGTAAGTACCGTCATGAAAGCCCTTGTAACGATTTGTTTCCGTAACGCTCTTTACAAAGAGAATGGAATCCCCCTTGCTCAGTGTCCAGTATCTGCTGGCTGTGGAATCCAGAGAACTGATAATATCTGTAATGTCCTCATCCGTTCCCTCATTATCCAGACGATTAATCTGCTCCAGAATAATCTTCACATATCCGTCCTGTTCCCCGCCGTAAATCTCCAGAAATCTGGTCTCATAATTATTAAGCTGATAAACAATAAACACATCCGCCGCCATGGCAAAAAACACCACGATCACCGTCAGAATGAAAAAATTAAATTTATGTTTCATAAGCTCCGCTCACCTACTCATAATTTACTGCTTTCCGCATTTTCTGTAATAAATTCAGGGGTTTCCGGGCCTCTGTCTTTAATTCTTCCTCAAAATCCTTCCGCTCATCCGTCAGGGTCCGTGTTTTCCATGCACTGTCCGTATTGATGCTGTTAATCACACCTGCAAAGCGGATGAAGAAGATAATGAAATTGAAAAATGGAAGAAGCGGCACCACATACCAGTGCTTTCGATAATATTTCTTCAGATTGTCAAATTCTTTCAGGAATCCCACGGTGGAAAAATAATATAAATATCCGCTGATAATATAAAGCAGGAAAATAATTCCTGTGGAAACCAGAATTACTGTTGGTGAATAATTCATGCACATCAGGCAAATCAGCGCCAGATACCAGATCAGTCTGGGAAAGGCAAAAGTATGGTCATACATCAGTGTACGGACCATTACATTGGTAAACATTTTGTGGACTCTGAGATCTTTTTCCAGAAACTGATGGGATACCTCAAGGCTTCCCCTCTGCCACCGCTGCCGCTGGGTATAAAGTTTATTTACCCCTTCAATTGGATCCACACAGAATATGGCATTCTCACAGATATGCACCTTTATATGCTGCAGATAACGCATCTGAAACGTAATATTGGTATCCTCACAGATGGTATCCGTATTGTAAAGCTGGGATTTCAGCACAGCTGATTTCCGGAAAGCAGAAAAAGCGCCGGACAGGGTGTAAATAGAATTTGTCTCAGAGGCATAATTCCGTCCCGCCAGAAATGCCTGGGCATATTCCATAAATTCCATTTTCCGCAGCAACCGGGAAAAAATCCCCCTGTATTCCTCAATCATCTCCGGCATGGTGAGAATAGCTCCCGTCATACAGTCCACATCAGGGCTGGCCTCGAACTTGCGTACCATGTTGGTAATGGCATGAGGCTCAAACTGCCCGTCACTGTCCACATGGATGATATATTTTCCATCGGCGTTAAACAGGGCCAGATTCAGAGCACGGGACTTTCCCTGTCTGGCATTCAGCCACTGCATCAGTAAATCCGGATACAGCTCCTGACATTTGGTATACACCTGAAAGGAATTGTCTTTTCCCTGGTTATTGACCAGAAAAATCCGCATTTTATCATTGGGATAATCACTCTCGCTGATGGATCTGATACATTCCTCCAGGGAATCCTGGGAATTATATACCGGAATAATCAGCGTGATTTCCGGCCAGATTACCGGATCCTCATAATGTCTGGGAAACAGTGTTTTCTTAATCAGAATCAGAAAACTTCCCAGTGAAGGAATAATTTCCATCACCAGCGGAATGATAATCCAGGCCGCCCAGAATAAAATTGAATTCAAAAAATTATTTATCACTGTCATAACTGAAACTTCCCACTTTCTGCTTGATAATCTGCGGTTTCGTGAACACATAAAAATACAGCATCACCGATAATCCGTAGAATACAAACCTTCCCACAAAGGTATGGGCGATATAGTACATATCAATTCCGCCAAAATAAATAATCAGGCAGATTACAGTAATACGCAGAGCATTCGCCAGTACCATCCCAATCACGCCCAGCACCCCGACATAAATCCGTTCATAAACAGTATAGACCTGATAAAACATCAGCAGTGACAGGTAAGCGATAATCTCAATGATTCCGGAGCACTCGAAATCTATTTTCAGTGAAATGGCGCCTGCGGAAGATTCCACAAAAATAACACCGTATTTATAATGGGCGCTGTAAACCCCGGCAATTTTTCCCGGAATACTGGCCAGCAGGGCCACAATCCGGGCCAGAGGCTGAGTCAGCACCGGCTGTAAAAAGATCAGCATCAGAATAAAGGCTCCCGCACTTCCAAAAAGAAAGTGCCAGAAATTCAGTTTGCTTTTTTTCAGTATGTGTAAAATAAACAGCCAGATTATCAGACCGGTCAGTCCCACCGCATATTTTATCATTTATCCCACTTCCTTCTCCGGCTGTTCTGTCTGCAGCCGGCGTTTGTGTACTGTATAAATCAGAATAAAAAGAGCTGCTGTCACTGTAACAGCAATCCCCCGGTTCAGATAAGGATATTTCAGTGAAATCACCGTAGTCCCCGACTTTACATAAGTCAGATGGTTTTTCGAATAAATATCCTGATCTGAGGTAAAACTGTCATGATATGCCAGCCCGGTGTTCACATCATCTCTGTCTGCAGTAACGGTAATGCGGTCCGACCCATACTGAACCGTATAAGGTACAATTTCCCGCTCCGGCAGCTCGTCCGAACTCAAATCCATGGCATGGCTTAACAGTCTTCCTACGCCTTCATCCTCTGTGAGCCCATAATAATAAGTAAGATTCAGGCCAATCATTACAATATTTTCATTTTTTACGGTTCCGTAAAAGGGCAGCTCCCATTCTTCATCCTTTACAGTTCCCCATACTTCATCCAGGCCATCCAGATACACAGTGCTCCACTCCCGGTATCCATTGGGAAATAAGTCTGTTTCCAGTACCCCCTCTATGGTATCCAGATCCGGATAGCCCTGAGAAAAGGAAACACTGTTGCAGATGGCTCCCAGAAAACTCTGGTTCTGGCTGCCTCTGTCATCCGGGATTCCGTCCGCGGCTATGACAATATGCACTCCTGCCTCACTTAAATCCGTAATCAGTTTTTCCGCCGAAACCTTATCGTCATAAGTAAAACCCGCCAGATAAATCAGCTCATAATCTTTCAATTCTTCAAAGGTAAATTCATTCAGATTAACCCGTTCCGTCTCTTCCATCACCGGAAACTGTCTGACAATGGAAGGAGCCGCACTGCCGATACCGATGGCTCTGTATTTCGTTATGGTGCCCCAGTTTCCTTCTGCATTCAGCTTATACAGACGGTAACTGTCGTTATGGGCCGCCATCTGATAGCCCACCCGTTCTGCCGCATGATCCATTTTCTGCAAAGGTGCTTTTGACGTATCTCCTATAATATCCAGCTGAACAATCACGGTATCGTTTCCCATTTCCAGGCATCGGTCGAACAGGTAGAGATAATTTCCCTCCTCCAGAGCACGATCAATTTGCTTTATATTGGTTATGGTGGCCGCAGATTCGTCTGCCGCCCCATACATCCCTGCCACCGGTTCTCCATATCCGGTTACCAGAAATGTGCTCATGGCTCCCAGGCTGCTTTCATCCACCAGAGCCAGACGCTGCTCTGTGATTTCCTTTGCCTCTCCCACCAGTGTCTTATCTGACTGATTAGCCAGAATTATTTCCGGCAGCAACCCGTTCTGACTGCCCAGAATCAAAGGCAGAGAAGGCAGTGCATCCAGAATCAGCAGTACTGAAAAAAATACAATCCAGCCCTTTTTCAGAGTATCCCAGATCAGAAAACTGAACAGCACCATACACAATGCCATGGACACCAGCCGCAGCATCAGCAGAACATGTCCTCCCGGCACCCTTACAAAAAGCAGATACAGAGTCTCAGACGTACAGATTAATATAATAATACCCGTCCAGAAACCAGGCATGGATTTCTTCTTACTTAAAAAGCCTCCAAAAACTGCCAGCAGTAAAACTGCCAGCCCGAAATACACGTCCACACACCCTCTCTGGAAACGCGCCGCAGGATTAATGGACAGAAACATGCTCTGGAAAAATTCCTCCAGAACCTCCAGACTGCTCTCAGAAGCCACTCCGCCTGTTCTGGAGGGAATCAGCCATACGCCGGTGAGAAGAATTCCAAATGCAAATGCCATAAATATTTCAACACCTCTGTGCCAGTCATGACGAATCATTCCGTCAATTACAAAATAAATCAGAAATGCTGCCAGAAGGATTCCTCCATACTGAACATGGCACAGAGAAATAAACGCAAATATCAATGACAGTTTTGGCAGGGTATACCAGTGCCTCCACTGGAGATAATCATAAACCCAATATAGCAAAAGGGGCAGAACTGCAATACAGACAGAATGGGGGAGGTTACCCTCATAAAATAATCCAATCAGATTGTTGGGCATAAAAAACCACAATGCCCCTAAAAATGCTCCAAAATAAGGTCTTTTTACCTTAAAACCAACATAAAGCCATGAAACTGCGCCCAGAACGCAGATAAACATGACAAAAACAGGATATCCTCCTATGGGACTGCCGCCGAAAAATTCGCAGGCTGCCAGAAGATATACCGGGATGGGCGCCAGATAGCGCATCAGCTCCACACCATTATACCAGAGGGGATCAAACAGAGGCCAGAAATTCCCCTCACGGACAGCCTGGTACAATACATCTCCCTTGTAGAGATAACTCAGGGTATCCATCCCACTGGGAGAGATACCACTGTTTTGAACTATATTTGCCACACCATATGCCAGTAACGCATAAAGAATGGGCATTAATACAATCAGATAATATGACTTTCTACTGTCTTTCAATGCCCATTCCTCCCGTATTTATGCAGCTGCGGGCTGCAATTCATTTTTTTTTCTTTTTTTATACCAGAGTACAATTCCTACTGTGGAGATACAGAGAATTACACCTGCAATCGGTCCGGTAGAAGTACCTGCGGTAAAAATCCACTGCTGTCCGATTCTTCCAAACTGTGCTGAAATTTCCTTTAAATCTGTTTCATCAACACCCAGCTTCTGAGCAACCATGGGCAGATCCAGATAAAACTCCATTTCATCCTTTCCATCTTTTCCCACTGTCATAATCATTTTTCCATACATCAGATCCATCTCGTGAAGGTTGTTGATATTGGCTGAAGTATGCCATGCATCTCTGGAAGCAATATGGAATTCATATGTACCTTCCGGAAGACCCATCAGCTGAGGATTCCAGTTAATATTTCCGCCTCCGTCCACTGTCACGCACATGGGATAAAATGCCATCTTCTGATCATAGCTTCCATTCTGTAAATCGCTGCGGCTCTGGTTAAATGCTATGGTAACAGCCGCCGTAAATTCTCCGCCTGCCTCTTCCAGATGCTGAGGCATGGTTGTCACTACATGACCGTATAATTTTCCGTCGCTGGAATAAAGAGCGCCTTTTGCGTCAATCTGATCTTCCTGAGATCCTGCAGTAGCATACTCAATGGTACTGTGTCCGTAATCTTCCCAGTCTTCATAATTACCGTCATAATTAATTCCGTCAAAAAGATTTTCCAGATTATTTCCGCTGTCTTCCTGTAAGTTCATAATTCCACTGATGAACGGTTCACCCAGGTAAAGGCCGAAGGAAAGGCTTTCTTCATATTTCGGAAGCTGATCTTTCGGAATAGCCAGTTCCCATTCATCTCCCACATAAGATACCTGCGCACCGTTGACGCCATTGACTGCCGGCGCGGTTGTCAGCTGAATATCCGTTTCATAACCCAAATCCGAGGTAATGGCAAATTTACCATTGGAATGGGTACCTGCGCCGGAAGCATTGCTGCCCTTACCGTCTTTAATATAAATGTAAAACCAGTCACCATCATAAACTGCTGCAACCTGAGACAGACATTCCTTATGAGCATCATTGGGACAGGAAACCTCTGTCTTTGCCACCGCTGCCCAGTCAGAATAACTGCCATCAATGGTTATTCCTCCATAAACTGCCGGAACATCCACCACCACAGAATTACCGTCTACCTGTTCAATATCGCCGGCAGCCACAGAAGTTCCGCCAAACGTAAGGGTAAATTCCGGACTCTGAAAATAACTGAGCGGTACTGCAAATTCCACTACATAAGGTCCGGGGTTATTTCCATGAGCACTGTTTTTCACTGCAACATCTGCAGCCACATTCCCCCAGTAAGCATTTTTCACCAATGTTTCGCCGTTGCCTGCCGTTACGGAAAGAGCGCTGTTCTCACCTGTGGAACCATCCGGATATTCAAACTGGAAAACGTTGCCGCTGCCGGCAAATCCATAATCCCATTCCGTTGATGCTGTTCCGGTATAGCTGAAGTAAAGGGTATTTCCATCAGGAGAATATGCAACCTTCCAGGAATCCACACCGGATGCACCGGAGGAACGTGAAGTTACTTCTGCCCAGTCAGATAAATCTCCGTCAATCTCAATCCTGCCGCCTACCGTAGTCAGGCTGTGGGCTGCAACAGCTTCCAGATCTTCCTGGGGTTCATCCTTTTCTTCCGGGGTAACTTTTTTATCATCCTTATCTTTTACATCATCTTTTTTATCATCATCCTGATTTTCTCCGGGCTGTTCCTGACCCTCTTCCGGCTGTCCTTCCGCAGGATTCTGTTCGGAATCCGTACTGTCTGCCGGCGGTGTCTGCTCATTTCCCTGTCCGCCTGTGGTTCCGTCAGAATCCGTACTGTCTGCCGGCGGCGTCTGGTCATTTACCTTTCCATCTGCCGCTCCGGTATCTCCGTTTTCTGTTCCTGTATTTTCCGTTCCGGTGTTTCCATTCTCCGTTCCGGTTTTACCGTCCGTCTCATTATTGGCGGTTCCGCTTACTTCTTCTTTCTGCTGAGGTACCGTACCGCTCACTTCCGCTGCCGAAACCGGCATTCCTGATAAGAGAAGTGACAAAGACATCAGACCTGCCACCGTACCTCTGAAAATCCTTCTGGCTTTCATAAAAAATCCTCCCTTGCAAATGATCATTGACTCCGTGTTAAAATGTTTCTTCGACTATCGCATAAATGCGCAGAGGCGTTTCGCTGATTTCAAAACGGGCAAATTTCCAATGCTGCTCTTCCAATGCGTGCTTCACTTTTCCATAAAACACCTCTCCTAAATGCTCAATGCTGGTATCTCCTTCAAATTCCGGATATTCGTTTAAATATTTGTACTGATAAGGCCCAAACACCTCTTCCAGAATGGAATTCATACTGGCAAACTCCAGAAAGTCTTCCTCCATCTGCCTTGCAACAATCTCAATCTCAATCAGATGCTGATGTTTGTGCTCTATCTTCCCGTCAAAACTATGCTGCATACATAAACGATACTTTAAACGATGGTATTTCATCCGATTCTACCTGCCCATACTCGTAGTTCTGCCTTCTGTCATATGTTCTGGACTATATTATATCATACGCAAGCAAAATTTTTCAATCCCAATATGACTCAAATCTTTCCTGTTTTTTCAATATTAGTCAGACATTTCCTGCCTTTTGTAAAAAAAGAATGCGTATAACGCCACAGGATTTTCCTGTAAAATAAAAAACCAGCCATCCCACGATGACTGGTCATTTCCGCAAATCCTGTATTCAGACAAAATTCCGATTTTCCGAAACTTAATCTGTAACATAAGGCATTAAGGAGATATGCCTTGCTCTCTTGATGGCAACGGTAAGGGCTCTCTGATGCTTTGCACAGTTGCCGGTAATTCTTCTGGGAAGGATTTTTCCTCTCTCAGAAATATATCTCTTTAACTTGTTGGTATCTTTATAATCAATCACGTTATCTTTTCCACAGAACACGCAAACTTTCTTTCTTCTGCGCATTCCGCCTCTCCGCTTCATGGGAGCATCGCCTCTGTCTGTTTTATTATAAGCCATTTTCATTACCTCCTGTTCTAATTAAATGGCAGCTCTTCATCTATCCCGTCAGGAATATTCATAAAACCATCTCCCACAGCCGCACTGGGGGCGGGTCTTGCGGCCGGCTGATATCCGCCTGCCTGTCCTTCGGACGCAGCTTTGCTCTCTGCAAATTCCTGCTCCTCCACCACCACATCTGTGGTATATACTTTCTGTCCGTCCTGATTGGTATAGCTTCCGGTCTGAATCCTTCCGGTTATGGCAATTTTGGTTCCCTTATGAAAATATTTTTCTGCAAATTCGCCGCTTCTGCCAAAGGCAACACAATTGATAAAATCTGCGGTCTGCTGGTCATTATCACGCTTAAATCTTCTGTCTACAGCCAGTGTATATCTTGCAACTGCCGTTGCCTGCTCACCCTGTGAGTAACGGACTTCCGGGTCTCTGGTCAGTCTGCCCATCAGTATCACTTTATTCATCTGATCTCCTCTTTGTATTACGCTTCATCCTGTCTAACGCATAAGAAACGAAGTACATTGTCCAGAATACGCACACGTTTTTCGATCTCTGCCGGACAATCTGCGTTTGCATCGAACTGAATAAAGTAGTAGAAACCTTCTCTCATTTTCTGAATTTCGTAAGCTAATCTTTTCTTACCCCATTCATCCACGTTGGTTATCGTACCGCCGAATCTGGTAATGTATTCTTTTGCTTTCTCTACCACTGCGGCTCTCTCTTCATCTTCGATTTTTGCATTAACAACAAGCGCTAATTCGTATTTGTTCATGCTCATCGTACCTCCTTTTGGTCTCCGGCCCTCAGTCTGCGCTGAGAGCAAGGATAAACTGTTATATCACGAATTAATATCATAACACAACCAACCTTAATTTTCAAGAACTTTGTCCAAAAATCTTTCGATTGTTCCATAATATGTATCCGGGTCCTTATCCTGTGTCTGTCCGTGTCCCGCCTCCTCCACAATCAGCAGCTCTTTCGGGCATTCTGCCCCTTCATATAAATCTTCTGCCATCTGAACGGATATCATGGCATCGGAACTTCCATGAATAAACAAAATGGGTATTCGGCTTTTCCGAACTGCTTCCAGAGCAGAAGCGTCTTTCAGATTGTAGCCGCCCCGCAGCCAAAGCATCAGACAGGCCGAATCCACCAGTGGAAATGGCGGCAGGCCGAACCATTCTCTGATTTTCTCACCGAACATACTGTAAGCATCCGTATAGGAAGAATCAGAAACCACAGCCCGGACATGTCCGGGCAGATCTTTTTCTCCTGCCATCATCAGAGCAGCCGCTGCCCCCATGGACTGGCCGTGAAGAATAATCTGTGCCTGACTGTCCTGGGCAATTATATGTTCCAGCCAGAGCATACAGTCAAAATGGTCTGTCCAGCCCATACCGATAAAGTCTCCCTGGCTTTCCCCCTGACACCGCAAATCCGGCACCACCACATGATAGCCCTGTTGGTGATACCAGAAGGCAAAGGGATACATTTCTTCTTTCCATCCCGTATAGCCGTGAAGCAGAAGTACCCAGTTATGGCTTTCCTGTCCGGCCCTTTCCGGCGAATAAGACTTTTCCTCTGCCGGAAATTCTTCCGCAATCAGCCTGTAACCATCTTCTGTTTCCACAGAAATTTTTCTGTGTTCTGCTGTCTGAAGCCATGCTCTGGTGTCTGCCAGCGCCGCCTGACGGTTTCCCTGAATATCCGACGTCTGTACCTGAGCCGCGTAACTTTCTTCCGTAATCCGTTCAAAGGCTTCCAGTTTTTCCATAAAAGAGGGAACCAGAGCGGCGCTCACCAGAAAATTAACCAGAAGGCTATAAAGGAACAGCAGCAGGATTATGATAAGGCCTGCCGCTATGACAGTTTTTTTCCTGTTTTTCTTTTCTTTCGCAAATTTTCCCATGTTTTTCCGTTCCAGACTATGTGTTTCCCATACATATTATACGGTATCTTACCGCAATTTACATCCGGAAAAAAATACCTGTTTCTATTCTTCTGACTGTTTCCGGATTCCTCTGGTATTCTTCTCCACCAGTTTTCTGGCCATCATCACCTGATGGCCGCAGCCCAGGCATTTCAGACGAAAATCTGCTCCGATCCGCAGAACCTCCCATTCCTGGCTGCCGCAGGGGTGCTGCTTTTTCAGACGGACAATATCTCCCACTTCAAATGGTACTGGCATACGATTTCCTCCTGATTCTCAGACTGTAATTTTTCCAAACAGTTCGCCAATGCTCTCCTGCAAAACAAGATCTGCCATACTGTCTCTGGGGGTGGGGGTTTTGTTCACCAGCACCAGTTTATTTCCCTGATAGTAATCCACCAGTCCTGCTGCAGGATATACGGCCAGAGAAGTCCCGCCGATTATCAGCATATCAGCCTGGCTGATATAGTAAACTGCCTCCTGTATGGTCTGATTGTCCAGCCCTTCTTCGTACAGCACCACATCCGGCTTGATTTCCCCGCCGCACTTCTGGCAATGGGGCACGCCCTGGCTGTTCAGCATATATGCCGCATCATAGAGATGATGGCAGGATTCACAGTAATTGCGATGTACGCTTCCGTGGAGCTCTAACACTTTTCTGCTCCCGGCAAGCTGATGAAGACCGTCAATGTTCTGGGTAATCACAGCTTTCACCTTACCTGCCGCCTCCAGCTCAGCCAGCTTTTTATGAGCCATATTCGGCTCTGCATTCAGACACAGCATTTTATCCCGGTAAAACCGATAAAATTCCTCCGGATTCTGCCGGTAAAAAGTATGGCTTAATATGGTTTCCGGAGGATAGTCATACTGCTGGTTGTAAAGTCCGTCCACACTGCGGAAATCCGGAATTCCGCTCTCTGTGGAAACGCCTGCGCCGCCGAAAAATACAATGTTGTCTGACCGGGCTGTCATATCCAGAAATTTTGCTGTTTTTTCTTCTCTGTCCTGATTTTCCATGCTGGTTCCTCCTTTTTCCTGTCCTTTTTCCTGTCTGCAATGTATTTATTGTACCACATCCTCTTTCCCATTAAAACCGTTTTACCCAGAGTAACTGAATTTATCTGTCAGTTTTTTTCCTCTCTAATTCCTCCGCAGAGCCTCAATGGGGCTCAGCTTTGCCGCTTTTCTGGCAGGGTAAATGCCAAAGAATACACCGATTCCGCAGGAAAACAGCGTTGCTCCCAGAATGGTACTGACCTTCAGGCCGGGATGGATAACACTGCCCATGGAGGAGCTCATCAGGGCGCAGGCTCCCACAGCGCCAAGAAGTCCCAGAAGAATGCCGATTATGCCGCCCGTAATCGTAAGAATTGCCGCCTCCGCCAGAAACTGCATCAGAATGGAAGATGTTTTTGCGCCAAGGGATTTGCGGATTCCGATTTCTCTGGTGCGCTCCGTTACAGACACCAGCATAATATTCATAACGCCGATTCCCCCTACAATCAGAGAGATGGCTGCCACACAGGAAATAAATGCGGTTACAATCCCAAGGACTCCGTTTAATTCTGCTATCATATCCTGAAAACTCTCAATCTGGTAATAATTCTCTCCGGCACACTGATGCCTGGTTTCCAGCAGATGAATGATATCTTTTGCCACTTTTTCTCCGCTGGCTTCTTCTCCTGCAAACACGGTGGCGGAATAAAAGGAATCACTCTTCCAGCCGAAATTTTCAAATGATGTGTAGGGCACGTCCAGAGACACAGGCATCCCCTCATAAGTATAACTGACAAATCCGCTGTTTTCTTTCTGCTGCATTACACCCACAATACGGTAACTGCCTGTTATTCCGTTGACTGTCAGCTCAATGTCCATGCCCACCACATCGTCAGATCCAAAAAGACGTTTCGCATCGCTGTCTGTAATGGCACAGACCCGGCTGCCTTCTTCCACATCCGACTCCGTAAAATAGGCGCCTCGCTTTATATTATAGTTCACGGATTTCTGCAGGGCTTCGGATCCACCCTTTAACTGTACGGTAAATTCCCCTTTTCCGGTTATGGTGGTTCCCAGCGCACTGTCATAGGGGGTGACTCCTTCTACCCCCTCTGTCTGTTCCTGAATGGCTTTTAAATCCTCCGGCGTAATCCATTCTTCTGCCTCCTCTGCGTCCCCGCTGCAGTATACGCTGATCTGACCGGAGCCAAGGGCAGCCACCTCAGAATTCATGGCGTTGGCAGCTCCGTCTCCCACAGCCATGACCATAATGACTGAGGCAATCCCGATAATAATGCCCAGCATGGTCAGAAAAGAACGTCCTTTGTTGGCAGTAATATTTTTAAATGCCATTTTTATATATTCCATCATATTTCCCATAATGATACCTCAAGACTTTCTATTTCTCCCCTGCGGGAGCTTCCTGTTCTTCCTGGACATCTCCGCCTGCTTTTTCTTTCAGAAGAACCTGTTCGCCCTCCTCATGATTTCCCGGATCTGTAATCACCTGCTCTCCTTCTTCCAGTCCCTCTGTAATCTCCGCACATTCATTTGAAGTCACTCCGGTGGTTATCTTTCGTTTCATCAGAATACCATCCTCACACACCCAGCAGAACGTTCCGTCTTTTCCGATATTCACCGCTTCTGTTGGAAGAATAACCACCTCTTTTGCTTCTGCCGCCAGAATTTTCACTTTTGCATCCACACCCAGAAATATATTTTCATCCGGGTTATCCAGATGTATCGTGGCCTGGATTCCGGCGGAAGCCACAGCCGCCTGATTGGCGCCGGCAGTCCCCATTTCAGCAATCCGGCTGATCCGGCTGACTGTTCCCTGATACGTCTGGCCCGCAAGGGTAATTTCTGCCTTCTGCCCCTCTTTTACTTTGTCGTACACGTTTTTGGACAGAGTCACTTCCACATTTACATTATCTATACTCTGCAGGGTAAACAATTCCATACCCTGAGAAACCGTGGCTCCCTCCACTACCTGTTTATTTGAAATCACACCGTTAAATTCCGCTGAAATCCCCTGCCGGCCTTCCAGAATCAGCTCTTCTAATGACTTGCTCTCAAGCTCTGCCAGATTGTTGTTGGCCTGCATCTGCGCCCTTGCCTCACCGCTTAAAGTTCCTCCGTCCATTTCTGCCATGGATTTCCGGCTTTCCAGTTCTGTCTCCAGCAAAGCCAGTTCTGCCTGAGCTGCTTCCAGCTTCTGCTGCAGTTCTCCCTTTGCAGAAACTTCTGCTCCGGAATCTGTCAGAGCGGACTGCAGCGCCTCAATCTGGTCATTCAGATTGCTGACTGACTCCTGGCTGGTTTCATAAGCTCCCTTTGTCTGAGCCAGCTTCTCATTGGCTGAATTGAGAGTTTCCCGTGCGGCTTCCAGCTCCTGAGGATTTCCTGCTGCGGCTGCCGCTTCAAAATTTACCTGTGCAGTCTGCTGCTCCATCTGGGCTTTTTCATATTCTGTTTCTGACTTTTCCAGCGCCTTTTGGGCTTTCTTTAATTCTTTTTGCAGTGATTTCAGCCGGGCCTCCAGTTCTTCCCTCTTCCGTTCCTGCTCTTCCATCTGAGACCGGGCTTCTCCAGCAATTTCAGCCTGCAGATTCTCCAGTTCCTGCTTTTTTGCATTTACCTGGGCCTGCAGAGCATCAGCCTGAGCCCTGGCCTGAGCCTGTTTTACCGCTGCTTCATTGGATTTGTTCACAGAATCCTGATACCCCAGCTGGTTTGCCCTTACCGTGAGTTCTGCTTTCTGGTTCTGGGCTTCCAGTTCTCCCACATCAAAGGTCACCAGTTTCCGTCCTTCTTTTACCAGGTCTCCCGTCTGAAATTCTGCTGTTTCCACCTGGGCATTTACCGGGGAAAAAATGGTTTTCTGTTCGCCGCTGACCACTGTTCCATTGGTTTCCACGGTTTCTGACACATCTCCCCGTTCCACAGTTACAGCCTCCACCTTCATGGCTTCTGCTGCCGCTTCCTTTGTGCGTCCCGCATTATTTATTACCATCACCCCGAAAAGCACCCCTCCGATTGCAACGGGAATCGCAATTTTCCATACTTTTTTATTTTTCATCACTTTATTTTTCATTGTCTCCTCCTGTCCGCTCCTCATTCCAATAATCTTCCACTATTCTGCCATCCAGAATCCGTACCACCCGTTTTGCCTGCTCCGCAATTTCGTTGTCATGGGTAATGAGAATCACGCTTCTTCCCGCTCCATGCAGCCCTTTTAAAATTTCCATAATCTCCTGTGTGGATGCAGAATCCAGATTTCCCGTGGGCTCATCGGCCAGTATCACCGGAGGCTCCGCTGCAATGGCCCTTGCAATGGCTACTCTCTGCTGCTGTCCTCCTGACATTTCTGCGGGCCTGTGGGTCATGCGTTTTTCCAGTCCCACCTTTACCAGAGCTTCCTTTGCAAGCCTGCGGCGTTCGCTTTTCCCGATTCCCCGGTAAATCAGGGGAAGTTCCACATTTTCCAGGGCATTCAGATTTGCAATCAGGTTAAATCCCTGAAAAATAAATCCTATCTCCTGATTACGGATTTCTGACAGCTGATTATCCTTCAGGGCAGATACATCCCGGCCATTCAGATAACAGGAACCGGAAGTGGGAACATCCAGACACCCCAGCATGTTCATAAGTGTGGATTTTCCGGAACCGGAATGACCGATAATGGCCACAAATTCGCCTTTGCTGATTTCCAGATTCACATGATCCAGAGCCCGGACTTCATTCTCACCAGGATTGTAAACTTTGCACATGTCCTGAATTTTGATTAAACTTTCCAACCTGCTTCCTCCTTTTTCTTTTTCTGCATAAAAATGTAATACGGATGTTTTAAATTCATTTTATACTATATTACTGAAAAGAAACTTAAGGTTTTCTTACAATTACCTTACTTGCACTGTATTTTTGCGTCTGATATTCCTTACATATAAAACCAAAGGTGCTTTTGACACCCTGATCATATAAACGAATTATTTTCAGGAATTTCTTCAAAATTTTTCCATTAATGTAGTATAATATCTGTAAACACTCAGGCTTCAGACCGGAATGACGGAACCGAACGGTTTATAGATTGATAAAAGGAGACGATTGCCCATGAAAATAACAGATATGCACTGTGACACCATTTCCCGCATATATCAGGAACGCAGACAGGGAAAACATCCGGTTCTGCGCAGCAATTCTTTTCAGACAGATCTGGAAAAAATGAAACAGGCCGGATACCTGCTTCAGAATTTCGCCATGTTTCTGGACATCGGGCAGACCTCCGTTCCTTATCAGAACTGTAAGGAACAAATCCGTCTGTTTCTGGAGGAAATGGAAAAAAATCAGGATATCATCAGAATGGTCACAAATTACAATGATATTATGGAAAATCAGAAACAGGGAAAAATGTCAGCATTGATGACTCTGGAGGAAGGGGAGGCCTGTGAAGGAAGTCTTGATAAACTCCGGGAATTTTACCGGCTTGGCGTGCGGATGATGACTTTTACCTGGAATTATCCCAACAGTCTGGGATTTCCCGGTGAACCTGCCGCCAGCCATCTTTCCCAGTCTCAGGGCCTGACGCCCAGAGGCATGGAATTTCTGGAGGAAATGGAACGTCTTGGCATAATTCCTGATGTGTCCCATCTGTCAGACGCCGGAATCCGGGACGTATGCCGTCTTGCCCGAAAACCTTTCTGTGCCAGCCACTCCAATGCCCGTTCCCTCTGCCGGCGGGGACGGAACCTGCCGGATGAATTTATCCGGGCCATCGCAGAAAAGGGAGGCGTAATCGGCGCCAATTACTACGGGCCTTTCCTTTCCAACACACCTAATGTTCTGGGGTGCTATTACGGCTATGTCAGGGATGTTGCGGCACATATCCGGCATATCACAGATGTGGGAGGCATAAACTGTATGGGGCTTGGTTCTGATTTCGACGGAATTGACAACAATCTGGAAATGAAAAACTGCACTTATCTGGGACTTCTGGAACAGGAGCTGAAAAAATGCGGATTCCATGAGAGTGAAATTGACAGGATTTTTTATCAGAATGTACTGGCCTTTTATAAAGAAGTGTTATAATTTTATCAAATACAGGAGGGTTATATGTACACAGCCATTGTCACCGCTCCATCTGCTTTTCTTTTCAGCTATCCTGCTGGCGGAAGTATCACCGATGAACTTTTGTCCGGATGGCTGGTAACGGTACGGGAACAACGGGGAGATTTTCTGAAAATCACCACACAGTACGGATACACCGGATGGCTGAAGTCCTGGGCTGTCCGGCAGATTTTCCCGGAAGAATCTTCTGTCTGGGATATACAAAATCAGAATACCTGTAAAGCCCTTCTTCTCTGCCGGGGTACCACAGATATTCTGAAAGAACCAAAGGTGCAGGCTTCTGTTCTGTGTACTCTGTTTATGGGAAGCTCTCTGCTGTCCCTGGGAGCCCCCGAAGGGGGCTGGCAGCCCGTAAAAACAGCTGCAGGAATCTGCGGGTATCTTCCTTTCTGTTCCCTGCAGCCCTGTCCTGTTCCCGTTCCTGTCTGCTGCCTTTCCGCCTCTGAACAGCAAAAACTCCGCGCTGCCGTTATCCGTTATGCCTGCTCCTATCTTGGAACCCAGTACCGCTGGGGCGGAAAAACCCATGAAGGCCTTGACTGTTCCGGTCTTACCTTTATGAGTTACTATATGTGCGGAATTCTCATTTACCGGGACGCCGCCATTGTGGAAGGCTATCCCGTTCATGAAATTCCCCTGTCTCAGATACAGCCTGGGGACCTTCTCTATTTTCCCGGCCACATAGCCCTCTATACAGGAAATGATAAATACATCCATTCCACCGGCAATCCCGCCAGCTTTGGCTGCGTAATCAACAGCCTGAACCCTGAGGATAAAAATTACCGGGAAGACCTGGCATGCAGCCTGACTGCTGCGGGAAGCGTGTTTCCATGATGTTTTATCTGAACAGAGGAGTGGAAAAATACCGCTCTGCCGTATCCGGCAGAATGGTCACTACTGTTTTGCCTTTTCCGAGTTTTTCGGCCAGCTTTAAGGCAGCTGCCACATTGGTTCCGCTGGAAATACCGCACATAATACCTTCTTCTGCGGCCAGACGCCTGGAAGTGGAAAGGGCTTCTTCATCGGTTATAATGCAGACCTCATCATAAATTTCCTGGTTGAGAATCTCCGGAATCAGACCGTCCCCGATTCCCATCTGCAGGTGGGTACCGATGGAGCCGCCGGAGAGAATGGCCGCATGTTCCGGCTCTACCGCCCAGATTTCCATATCCGGATTCTTCTCTTTGATGGTTTCTCCTACTCCGGTAATGGTACCGCCGGTGCCGATGCCGGAACAGAATCCATGGATGGGGCCGTCTGTCTGCTCCAGAATCTCAATTCCGGTCCGGGAACGGTGCACTGCCGGATTGGCGGGATTTTCAAACTGCTGAGGTACAAACACTCGTGGATTTTCTCTGGCCATGGTGAGAGCTTTCTGGAGGCACTCTTCGATACATGCGCCAATATTCCCGGCGTCATGAATCAGAATCACCTCTGCTCCGTAATGTTCCACCAGCTTACGTCTTTCTTCACTGACAGAATCCGGCATAATAATTTTTGTCTCATATCCCCGTACTGCTCCTACCAGCGCCAGGCCAATGCCCTGATTGCCGCTGGTGGGCTCCACAATAATGGTATCTTCTTTAATCAGGCCTTTTTCTTCCGCATCCTTTATCATATTGTAAGCGGTTCTTGTCTTGATGGAACCTCCCACATTCAGCCCTTCAAATTTCACCAGCACCTGAGCGCTTTCCGGCTCTGTCATGTGGTTCAGACGAATTAAAGGCGTATTGCCCATTGCTTCCAGTATATTATCATAAATCATAATCTCAGATCCTTTCTGTACTCCTGCAACAAAATATCTTTCAAATTATAATATGTATTCTCTGGAAATACAACAACCATTCCGTTGATTTTTAATATTATTTCCCTTATACTTATCACAGTTAAACCAGACAGGAAAGGCTGTGACACCCATGAACGATAAATTTATCCGAAGTCTTAAGATTGACTGGAACAAAACGGATCCTGATTCCTGGCTGCAGAACATTCCGGCTCTGCGGCAGATTCACACGCTGGAATTCCGGAAAAACATCACCATTTTCGCAGGAGAAAACGGGACCGGCAAATCCACCCTTCTGGAGGCCATTGCCACAGCTTACGGATTCAATCCGGAAGGGGGAACCTTAAACTATCGTTTCAGCACCTTTGACGATGTTTCTGAATTAAATCAGAGCATCCTCCTGATGAAAGGATTCCGACGGGCTTCCTTCGGCTGTTTTTTCCGTGCGGAAAGTTTTTTTAATGTGGCAGCCAAAGCGGAAGATTACCGGGGTTTCACTCCAAAAGAAATTTATTATGCCCGGTATGGCGGAAAATCCCTTCACGAACAGTCCCATGGCGAGAGTTTCCTGGCATATTTCCAGTCTTTTCAGGAAGCAGGACTCTACCTGATGGATGAACCGGAAGCCGCCTTGTCGCCTCAATGCCAGCTCAGCCTGTTTCTGCAAATCAGTAAAATGGCGGAAGCCGGTTCTCAGTTTATCATGGCCTCCCACTCCCCCATACTTCTGGGCATACCTAAAGCAGACATCCTTTCTTTTGATGAGGGGGAAGTAAAACGCTGCAGTTATGAAGATACAGAAAGCTACCAGGTGATGGAAATGTTTATCAACCACAGAGATACACTGGTAAAACGTCTGCTGGATGAATAGAACAAAATGAACTTTCACGCTAAAGCATGAAAGTGTTTTCCTGCAGAATAAAAAAGCCTCTGAAGCAATTCTCTCCACTGCTTCAAAGGCATCCTTTTTAAAATTGCGGGGGCAGGATTTGAACCTGCGACCTTCGGGTTATGAGCCCGACGAGCTTCCAGACTGCTCCACCCCGCGTCAACACTTTTCATATTATACCCCATAATATGGTAAATGTCAAATTTTTTCCGATACTTCTTTCCTAAATATCTGTTCTTATCAAATATTACCGGACCTGATGATTCCGAAAACTGCGGAAAATCCACCAGGACAGCAGCCCCATCAGACACAGATATACCGCCGGCACCCACTGAAAAAAGTAAAAATAATGATTCCCCACAGAAATAAGCTGATGAGCCGCCACGCTTCCTGGAAATACCATGGAAGAAGGCATACTATTTATAATCATAAACAACAGACGATGTCCGTTTACCGCATAAATCAGAACCACAGGTACAAAGATAAAAGCAAAACTTACAATAATCACACCAAAGGGAGATTTCATATTTACGGAGCAGAACAGGACAAACATGGAGGTCATGCAGGTGGAAATCACACAACAGCCTGTGATAATTCCCAGAAATTCCAGCAGGTTTACCGGAAGGCTCAGATAACATCCCGTAAGACTCACCTGTATGGGAAGATTCCAGTCTCCGAGCCCGTATATTGCCTGAATTTCCAGTAACAGGATACCGCTTAAAATTACAGACGAAAAAAACGCAAAGGAAATTCCGGTCAGGAGCTTTGCATAAATCAGCTTATTTTTTCCATAGCGGGAAGACAGTACCAGTCCGTCCATATGAGACGTATATTCTCCCGCAAACATGGGGGCCAGGATAACAGCTGCCGCAAAAGCCAGTAAAATAAAGTCTGAGGCCAGTATCTGGAAATAACTGTCATATCCCAGCATATTTCCATAAGCGTAAGGTGTTTTTATCTGCTCATTCTGTTTCATGTGAAATGCCAGTTCTCCCTCAGAGAGCTTCTGGTCTTTGCCTGTATATTCCATCATGATTTTACGGATTCTGTAAAAATCTTCTGCCGTCATTTTTTCCTGGTCAATTTTGCCCACCTGCATTTCCATCATATTCAGCAGCATGTAAAAATTATCATAGGGAGCATAATTTTCATAATACTTCATCCAGTATTCTGCCCTGTTTCCCTTTGCCTGTTCACTGTAAAGCAGCTCCTCCTGGGGCTGCAGCAGGGATTTTGATATTTCTTTCTCTTTGCGGAAAAACTCTTCGTTCAGCTCTCTGATTTCCAGGTGCTCCAGAGCTTCCCGCTGTGTTCTGATCCTCTGGTAATGACTGGCTGTTTTTTCTCCGTCTACATAGTAATCCCCGATGATACCGCCAAAACCGGAAATCACCGCCCACACAAAAACCAGTATCAGAGCAATCCAGGTGGAGTGTTTCCGGAAAATTTTCTGATATTCATATCCTGTCAGATACATGATTTCTCTCATAATGTTCCTCCTTCCTGTCCTTTTTCACTGAAATAATAAAGGTACAGGTCTTCCAGTGTAGCTTCCGCCAACCGGGCCGATTCTGCCGGTTTCTTCCCGCATACCAGGCGCAGCAGGATTCCTTCTTTCTCCCGGCGCATATTCAGAACCGGATATTTCCCGGTCAGATTTTCCGCCTCCTGACTCTCCAGGGTACATTCCCAGACCTTTCCCTGAATCACCTGAATAATTTCATCCAGGTTTCCCTGATGAATGACAGCGCCGTCTTTCATCACCAGAATTACATCTGCAATATGCTCCACATCCGATACGATATGGGTGGAGAGGAGTACAATCCTGTCATTTCCAAGTTCTGAAATCAGGTTCCGGAATTTTACACGCTCTTTGGGGTCCAGCCCGGCGGTGGGCTCATCCAGCACCAGTACCTCCGGGTCATTCAGAAGGGACTGAGCAATGCCAAGACGCTGCTTCATGCCTCCGGAAAAAGTTTTGACTTTTTTTCGGGCCACAGGAGTCAGATCTGTCAGATTCAGCAGCTCCCGCACCTTTTCTCTGGCCTGCCTTTTTGGAATGCCTTTCAGCGCCGCAAGATACATCAGAAAATCCATGGCGGAAAACTCAGGATAATATCCGAATTCCTGAGGCAGATACCCCAGAACGTTGCGGAAGGCTTCCTCTCCCGCCCTTTTTCCGTCATAGAGAATCTCTCCGCTGTCCGGTTTCAGAACGCCGCACATCATGCGCATCAGGGTGGTTTTTCCTGCACCGTTTGCTCCCAGAAGTCCGTATACCCCCTTTTTCAGGGTAAAGGAAACACGGTCCACCGCAATTTTATTTTTATACTGTTTTGTCACCCGGTCAAATACAAGTTCCATTTCTTCCTCCATTTCTAAACAGAATACAGGTTCTGCTTCCAGACTTCTGTTTCATGCCGGATCTGATAAATCTGCCTGATTAAAAATATCACTGCCGCAGACAGCACAATGAGCCAGAGATAAAATTTTTCGCTGTCAAAATAAATTTCTCTGCAAAGAAGCATAAATCCGCACAGAAAACACCCGCAGCTGCAGCAATACCACATGCTTTCCCGGCCTCTCACATACTTTTCAATCTGAAGAGCCAGCACACAGGTACAGGTCCAGGGTACCAGCAGATACACTGCTCCCCGAAGCAGACTGCTATTTTCCTGCCGTACAAGAAACAAAAGCCCCGGAATTATCATCAGGAGGTTTCCCCCTCCCAGGGCGCCCATCCGAATCAGAAGCATTCCGGGCAGATTATATCTGGCAGCCATTTCCAGTTCCGCCATTCCATAAGTGCCGGAGCGAAAGGTTTCCGTTACCGCCAGTACAGCCAGAAGAGGCATAACCCCGGACAGAAACCAGAGCTTTTCCTGGCTGTTTCCCTGCAGAAGATACTCTCCTGCCCAGGAGGCCGCAATTACCAGCAGCAATGACAGAAGCCAGACTGATTTGCGGATATAGCCAATCTGTACCGCCAGGATTTCCACAGGACTGGCTCCGGGAAAAGGTAATCCTTTCAGAAATTCTTCTTTTTTCTCAGGAGCCGGCGCCGGATATACCCCTTTCAGCTCTCTCTTTAACTGAGACATTGAATACTTTGACATGCTATCCCTCCTCCAGCATTTTTTTTAATCGCCCCAGAGCTTCTTTTTCCATCCGATATTCACTGCTTCTGGATAAACCTGTGATTTTGCAGATTTCTTTTACAGAAAGCTGGTTCACATAGCGAAGCAGAATCACTTCCTGCTGTTTTGGCGAAAGTTTTTCCACAGCCATCTGCAAATGAAGGGCTGTCTCCACATGCTCCATGGGATTTTCCGAACATTTTTCCGTCAGCTGCCGGTGTCCGTTCCGGAAAAAATCTCCCTCTGCCCCTGCTTTCTGCGGCTTTCGGTAGAAATCCGCACACAGATTCCGGGCAATGGTATAGAGATAAGCCAGTTCCTTTCCCCGATGCACATAAGAAGTCTGAGCAAAATACCGCAGAAAAGTTTCCTGTGTCAGATCTTCTGCCAGACAGGCATTTTTCACTTTAAAGTAACAATAACGGTATATTTTATCGTACTGTTCACTGAGATTTACAGACACCGAAAACCCTCCTTTCATAATGATTAACGTTTTCCACAGGTGAAATGTGCCAGAAAAAAAAGAGTTCTGTTCTGAACTCTTTTTCTCCCGAATTTATAAAGCTGCCAACCTTTCACCCGTTTCCTCATTCCTCTTCTTTTTCCACCGGAATTACCGCAATTTCCGTATCCCCTGTTTCAGCGTGTTCCAGCACTGCTGCAGCCAGCTTTCGGAAATTCCCCCCGGAGGAAGAAGCCCCTGCCACAGTATCAATCTCATCTGCACTCTGCTTCTCCAGAAGCTGAGCCCCATAAACTCGTGTATACCGATTGGGATAAGTACCCTGATCAGCATTCATATTCCGCATATAAGCAATATCCCAGGATTTGATAAAGCCCGCAGGATTTTTCGCATTATATTCCACACTGACAATTTTGTTATTCATCACGCAGATCGTGACAAACTCCTTCCATCCGAAACTATATTCTTCCATAGTTGCAGTATAATATCCGTCCTGCCACCGGGAAGACGATTTTCTGCCGCATCCCGAACAGAAGAACGCCAGCATCAGAATAAGGCAAATCACAATATAAAATTTCTTTTTCCTCATGTTATCTGTCCCTCCTTAACCGAAACTGCCCGGAAATATACTGCAGTTTCTCTGCCTGTTTGTGGAGTTTCTGGCTGGCAGTGGTGCTTTCATAACTTGCATTCAGATTTTTCTGAGCCACATCATTAATCTGAGCAATCTGCTCTGCCATATTTTCCAGGGATTCTTTCTGAATCTTCACAGATTTCTCAAGCTGTCTGGTGATTTCCGACATCTGACCGGACACATCTCCGATATTCTCAAAAGATTCTGCCGCCTGATTTGCATAAGCGACACCATTTTTAATGGCTTCCAGAGAGCCTGTGATAATTTCAGAAGCATGTTGTGCCGATTCCGTACTCTGAGCCGCCAGCATACGCACTTCCTGGGCAACCACAGCAAAGCCTTTTCCTGCCTCTCCTGCACGGCTGGCTTCCACAGAAGCATTCAACGCCAGCATATTGGTCTGAGAAGCTATATTTTCCAAAATTCTGTTCACCTTGGTGATTTCAATGGAATTGGCGTTAATATCCTCCATGGCCTGTAACAGATTCTTCATATTCTTATCGCCGGCGTCCATGCTGGCTATGGCTTTTTCCATCAGTTCTCCCGCACGTCTGGTATTATTGTCCACCTCATAAATATTTTCTTCAATGGCTCTGGTTTCCTCTGTAAGCACCATCAGGGAATTGGACTGTTCACTGGAACCCGTATGTACCTGAATCGCACTTTCTGACACAATACCTGCTGTCTCTAAAACCTCTCCGGAGGAATCCTGCACGGAAGTCAGCATCTGATTCAGGGAAACAATAATCCGGTTCAGGGATTCTTTCATAACCACAAAATCACCGTTAAAATCACCTTCCGCCGACACGTCAAAATTCCCCTCGGAAATACTGGAAAGAATTTCGGACAGTTCGGAAATATACCCGTTGATACTGGTAATGGTATTATTTAAAGATGCAGAAAGCACCTGAGTTTCATCCTTTGTCCGAATAACGTCCGCAGGCGTTTTCAAATCTCCGTTTGCCAGAAGCTCAATCCGGCCTGTAACACTTTTCAGAGATTTGCGGATAAGAGATGAAAAACGTATCGTAAAAATCCCGGCCAGAACCAGAATCCCCAGGGTAATGCAGATTCCCATGAAAATACTGTCATTGGCAGGCCCCATAAAATCATTTCTTGGAACAATAATAGTGAGAAACCAGCTGGTTCCATTAATGGGAACATAGCTGATGAGCTTCGTATCTCTGGGATCTTCCAGTACAAGAACACCTGTTTCTCCTGAAACTGCTTTATCCTCCATATCACGGGAGCCCACATACGCTTCCATATCTGTTTTACTTTTCACCAGTTCTGTATTCCGATGGCCCATAATCAGGCCCTCTGCATTTACAATCAGGGCCTCTCCGTTGGCGCTGATATTGATACTGTTCAGCACGTCCTTTAAAATATCATAACTGTAACTTCCCACAAGATAATACAGGAATTCTCCTTCACTGTCGGTAATGGGCAGACCTACCGCAAGCTCCAGACTGTCATCCTCTGAAAAAACATCATCTACCACCAGATTCTGAGTTTCCTCCATAAGGGCAAACATCTTCCGCCCCTGTATGGATTCCGGACATGCTTCTTCTCCCAGATACAGATTTCCTTCCCTGTCATAAAGACCCAGCCATACAAATTCTATTCCGGACTGTGCCTTATCAAGAACCTGCATTTTCTGTTCCTGTGTGCTGCCTGGCGAAATCATCACCTCATTATCTCCAATCATAAAAATTCGGTCCGCCAGCATGTGCATGCTTCCTTCCACGCTCTGAGACGCAGTCTTTACAATAGAGGGAAGCGCATTGGACAACACGCTGTCTGTCAGAGACTTCATGGAACGGGTCATCAATACAATAAATACTGCCGCCAGGAAAACCATCATAATAATCGTGTTAAACAGAATTTTTCCACTGATGCTTCTCTTTGCTTTCACCTTAGTTCCTCCTGTTTCCGTTCTTAATTTTTCTAACTATTTTACTACATTATCTTCCATATTTCAATTCCGCATTTTTCCATTCCCCCTATAGCCATTTCCGGATTTTTCCGGTATACTGATATACAGAACCCTTTGAAAGGAGAACTTTATGCCTGATCTGTTTTACACCATGCAGAAATCATGTTTTCTGGACCAGAAACTTCAGTCTTACACAGAAAGCGACTGTTATCCCTTCCATATGCCGGGCCATAAACGCGGGAATCTGGAACTTCCCAACCCTTATTCCATTGACATAACGGAAATTGAAGGATTTGACAATCTTCACCACCCGGAAGGTATTCTGCAGGACGCCCAATCACGGGCGGCAGAAGCCTTTGGGGCCAACGAGACCTTTTATCTGATAAACGGAAGCACCAGCGGTATTTTAAGCGCCATCAGTGCTGCCCTTCCTCGAAAGGGCACCCTTCTGATGTCCCGAAACAGTCATAAATCCGCTTATCACGCCGCCTATCTGATGGAGTTAGAGACCATTTACCTGCTGCCGATGGCTGCAAAATTCGGTATTTCCGGTTCCATTCCCCCGGTTTTTGTGGAACAGGCTCTCAATGATTTTCCTCAGATAAACGGTGTGTTTATTACCTCCCCCACTTATGACGGCATTGTATCTGACATTCAGGCCATTGCAGACCTTGTGCACGCCCGGAATCTGCCTCTGATTGTGGATGAAGCCCATGGGGCTCATTTTACCTTTTCCGACAGATTTCCCAGACCTGCGCTCAAATGCGGTGCAGATATCGTAATACAGAGCCTGCACAAAACTCTCCCCTGCCTGACACAGACAGCTCTGCTCCATGTGAATTCCAGCCGGGTGGATACAGGACTGCTGAAACGTTTTCTGAATATTTATCAGACCAGTTCCCCCTCCTATCTGCTGATGGCCTCCATGGAACAGTGTACCCGCTTTATGCAGGAAGAGGGGGCCGGACGGATGGAGCAATTTACAGAACTGCTGGATCAGTTTTATAAAAACGCAGAAAATCTCCGCCGCCTTAAGGTTTTTCACAGAGATTCCTGCTCCGATGAAACCTGTTTTGACCATGATTTTTCCAAAATTCTGATTTCCACAGGGAACACCGGGCTGACCGGAATACAGTTATACCATATGCTACTGCAGAATTATCATCTGCAGATGGAAATGTCCTCCGGCCATTATGTGACAGCCCTGACCTCCCTTATGGACCGGCCCCAGGGATTCCAGCGCCTGATTTCAGCGCTGGAAGAAACTGACCGCAAAACACGTCCTTCCGAACCTGTCCGGCCAGACAGGCTTCTGACTGCGGAAATGATTTACCAGATTCCAAAACCTGGTATGTCCATTTCTGCGGCCATTGACCAGAACAGCGATATCCTGCCGCTGAAAGCCTCCACCGGCCATACCAGCCAGGAATATATTTATCTGTATCCCCCCGGAATCCCTCTGGTGGCTCCCGGAGAAATTCTCACCGGAAAGCTCCTTTCCACCATTTCCCAGTGCCGGAAACAGGGACTTTCCATTACCGGACCAACAGATATGAAAAATGAAAACATACGGGTGGTGAAACTGTAGCAGAAGCCATTCTGCTGTTCTGCCCCTGCAGGCGCTGATTTCTTTTGCATTTTTCAACGGAATATACTATACTGTATCTGCAGCACAAATTTATCTCAGTAATCAAAATCAGAGGACAGCCATGGGAAAAATATTTTGCTTAATGGGAAAAAGCTCATGCGGGAAAGATACTTTGTACAAACGTATTCTGTCAGACCCCTCTCTCCCCCTGCAGACTCTTGTGCCTTACACCACAAGGCCCATGCGGGATGGAGAGACAGAAGGCGTGGAATATTATTTTCGGACAGAATCACAGCGGCAGGAGCTGGAACGCCAGGGAAAAATCATTGAACTTCGCTCCTATGAAACCGTGCACGGTATCTGGAAATATTTTACGGTAAACGACCACCAGATTCATCTGGAGCGCCATAACTATCTGCTGATCGGCACACTGGAATCTTTTAAAAAACTCCGGTCATATTTCGGCCCGGATACTCTGGTTCCCATTTATATTGAACTGGAAGACGGAGAACGCCTTCAACGGGCCCTGAACCGGGAACGTCTCCAGACAGTGCCCGGATACACAGAACTGTGCCGCCGGTTTCTGGCTGATGAAAAAGACTTTTCCCAGGAAAATCTGCAGAAAGCCGGAATCACTCTTTCCTTTTCCAATCACGATCTGGAAATCTGTACAGAAAACATCATTTCCTTTATAAAGGCAAATATGGATAAAGTTACTTCATCCTGAGCCCCAAAAGAAATATTTTTCACTTTACAACTACAGAGAAAAAACCGATAATATATTATAATACAACACAGAAAGGCAGGTGATTCCATGGCACTCAAAGTAGATTCTGTCACTGCTGTTCAGCCGGCAGAACCTTCGCAGCCGGTGGAAAAAGGCGACGGCAGCTTTAAATTTACCCTGGCAAGCCAGGTGGAGGAAGCAGAACTGCAGGAAAAACTGAACGGTCTCATGAGTGATATTACCGCTCAGGGAGAAAAGCTCTCCGAACACATGGATATCCGGGATATGAAAAAATACAGGGAACTGGTCAAAGATTTCCTGAATGAAGTGGTAAACCGTTCCCACAAATTTTCCAGAGAAAACTTTCTGGACCGCCGGGGCAGACACCGGGTTTACGGAATTGTCAAGCTGGTGGACAAAAATCTGGATGACCTTGCCAGCGAACTGGTAAAAGACGAAAAAGACCATCTTGCCATTTTAAGCAAAGTGGGAGAAATCCGCGGTCTGCTTCTGGACATTTCCACCTGACGAAAACCCACAGAAGAAGAACAGAGCATATACATTTTGATACACATTAACCTTCAACCGAAATGAGGAATTTTTATGGCAGGCTTTTCAAGTATCATCGGACATGAACAGATTATAGAACATTTGCAGAATGTAATTTCCAAAGACAAAGTTTCCCATGCCTGGATTTTCCATGGACCGGACAAATCCGGGAAAATGGCTCTGGCGAAAAGTTTTGCCATGGCTCTGCAATGTGAAAAACACACCGGGGAAGGATGCATGGAATGTCATTCCTGCAAACAGGCTCTTTCCGGCAGCCAGCCGGATATTATTTATCTGCAGCACGAAAAGCCCAATACCATTTCCGTAGACGATATCCGCAGGCAGATTAACAGCGATATTTCCGTAAAGCCTTATGCTTCTCCCTATAAAATATACATTGTGGATGAAGCGGAAAAAATGAATCTGCAGGCCCAGAATGCTCTGCTGAAAACCATCGAAGAGCCCCCTGCTTACGGTATCATCCTGCTTCTGACCACCAATACGGCCTCTTTTCTACCCACCATTCAGTCACGCTGTATTACTCTGAATCTGAAAGTGGTTCCGGATAGGAAAATCCGTGCCTTTCTTATGGAAAAGTACGAACTGCCGGATTACAAAGCCGACATCTGCACCGCTTTTGCCCAGGGGAATGTGGGGAAGGCCATTCAGCTTGCAGAATCAGAAGATTTTAACGAGATAAAAAATGCCGCCCTCCAGCTTTTAAAACGGGTTCGGGAAATAGACCTGTACGAAATGATGGAAGCGGTAAAACATATCGGCAATTACAAACTGGAAATCAACGATTATTTCGATATTATGACCATATGGTATCGGGATGTTCTTCTCTATAAAGCTACTTCAGACGCCAATCATCTGATCTTTAAGGATGAAGTTTATGACATAAAAAAACAGGCAAGCAAAAGTTCCTATGAAGGAATTGAACTCATTATCAAAGCGTTGGATAAGGCAAAAATCCGCCTGAACGCCAATGTCAGTTTTGAACTGGTAATGGAATTGCTGCTATTGACCATAAAGGAGAATTAAATATGATAAAAGTAGTTGGAGTCAGATTCCGCACAGCCGGAAAAATATATTATTTTGACCCCAAAAATTATACCATAGCCGAAGGCGACCATGTCATCGTAGAGACAGCCAGAGGCGTGGAATTCGGCACGGTAATGATTCCTCCCAGGGAACTGGAACCGGACAAGGTAGTTCAGCCCTTAAAGCCCGTAATCCGGGTGGCCACCGCCGAGGATGAAAAAATTGAAGCAAAAAACCGGCAGAAGGAAAAGGATGCATTTAAAATCTGCCTGGAAAAAATACAGAAACACAAAATGGAAATGAAACTGGTAGACGCAGAGTACACCTTTGACAATAACAAACTGCTGTTCTATTTTACTGCCGACGGAAGAATTGATTTCCGGGAACTGGTCAAGGACCTGGCTTCTGTATTCCGTACCCGCATTGAGCTCCGCCAGATCGGAGTCCGGGACGAAACCAAGATTTTAGGCGGAATCGGCATCTGCGGCAGGCCCCTCTGCTGCAATACCTTTCTCTCGGAATTTGCGCCGGTATCCATTAAAATGGCCAAGGAACAGAATCTTTCCCTGAATCCTTCCAAAATATCCGGAGTCTGCGGCAGGCTCATGTGCTGCCTGAAAAATGAAGAGGAAACTTACGAATACCTTAACAGCCGTCTTCCCAATGTGGGTGATTATGTTACCACCGACGACAAATTAAAGGGAGAGGTTCACAGTGTCAGCGTCCTGCGCCAGACTGTCAAAGTAATTGTGGAAACCGAAGATGAAAAGGAAATCCGGGAATACAAAGTGGAACAGCTTCGCTTCAGGCCGAAACGCCGAAAAGAACATCTGAAACTTTCCGCTGAAGAGTTAAAGGAGCTTTCCGCACTGGAGGATAAAGGCAAATCCAAAATTGACGACACCCATTAATCTGCAGCACTGCTGGAACATAATCTGTGGAGAACACTATGTCTGTAACATTACTGGAACATGAACGGTTGGACGAGCTGCACCGAAACGGATATTTTATTATCCAGAATCCCCGGAAGTTCTGCTTCGGCATGGACGCGGTACTCCTGTCCGGTTTTGCCAGAGTCAGGCCCAGGGAAAGCGTTCTGGATCTGGGCACCGGAACGGGCATCATCCCTATCCTGTTAGAGGCCAAAACCCAGGGGGAACATTTTACCGGACTGGAAATTCAGCCGGAAAGTGCGGATATGGCCAGGCGCAGCGTAGAATACAACCATCTGGAAGATAAAATCACCATAGAAACCGGCAATATCAAAGATGCTTCAAAACAGTTTGGAGCATCTTCTTTTCATGTGATAACCACCAATCCCCCCTATATGACAGATCACCATGGCCTGACCAATCCCAACGAGGCCAAAGCCATTGCCCGTCACGAACTTCTCTGCAATCTGGAGGACGTGATCCGGGAAAGCGCCTGCATTTTAAAGCCCCAGGGACGTTTCTACATGGTGCACCGCCCTTTTCGCCTGACAGAAATCATGGTGCTGATGCACCAATACGGACTGGAGCCAAAACGGATGCAGATGATACATCCCTTTGTGGATAAAGAGCCCAACATGGTACTTATCGAAGGGCTGCGGGGCGGAAAGCCCAGGATTACAGTGGAAAAACCTTTAATCGTCTACCGGGAACCTGGTGTATACACCGACGAAATCTATGATATTTACGGCTATTAGAAAGGAACTCACCATGCAGGGCAAATTATATCTATGCGCAACTCCCATTGGAAATCTGGAGGACATTACCATAAGGGTTCTCAGAACATTACGGGAAGTGGACCTGATTGCAGCGGAAGACACCCGCAATTCCATAAAGCTCCTGAACCACTTCCACATAAAAACCCCCATGACCAGCTATCATGAATACAATAAAACAGAAAAAGCATATCAGCTTGTGGAAAAAATGCGGCAGGGACAGAATATCGCTCTGATTACCGATGCGGGAACTCCGGCCATCTCTGATCCAGGAGAAGATCTGGTGCGTATCTGTCATGAATCCGGTATTTCCGTTACCTCTCTGCCGGGGCCGGCCGCCTGTATTACAGCCCTTACTGTGTCCGGCCTTTCCACCAGACGCTTTGCCTTTGAAGCCTTTCTGCCCAGAGAGAAAAAAGAACGGGCCGCCATCCTGGATTCCCTCCGGCAGGAAACCCGCACCATTATCCTTTATGAAGCGCCCCATCATCTGGTGAAAACACTGGAAGAGCTGTACGAAACGCTGGGAGACCGGGCTGTTACCCTCTGCAGGGAGCTTACCAAGAAATACGAAACCATTTTTTCCACCACCATTTCCGGAGCAGTTTCTTATTACAGAGAACAGGAACCCCGGGGGGAATTTGTCCTGGTTATTCAGGGAAAAAATCAGCAGCAGATTCTCAGAGAACGGCAGTTAAGCTGGGAATCCATCCCTCTTGAAGAACACATGCAGAAGTATGAAAGCCAGGGTATCTCCCGAAAAGAAGCCATGAAGATGGTGGCAAAAGACCGGGGCATTTCCAAACGTGATGTGTATGGAATGCTGTTAGAACAAAAGAATACCGAAAAATAAAAAAACTTGACAAAATTTGAAATTTGTAGCATAATTATTATAGTTTATAAATTCTTTATTCTTTTTATTTTTAGTTAAGATAATTGAAAAAGATTTTTATTAACGGAGTGGGAAAGAGAGTGGGATATTGCAGACAGTCCTTTGCAGGTCAGTTTGCAACATCCCGTTTTATTTTGTTCCAGTTATTTTCCGGCAGACAGAAGCCATATCATCTGCATGGCCCACAGGTTATACCTTCCGAAAGTTTTATGCATTCCAGTATACCGTCAGATATTTTTTCAAAATCTCAAAAGGTGCTGTTCCCATTTTCATCAGAGCGCTGTGAAATTTATAATCACTGTAATTTTCTCCATACTGCTTCATGGCATACTCTTTCAGATTCAGAAATTCCAGATAGCCAATATAATATTTCAGATAGTGAGCCGGTTCCTCCACAATCAGCTGATAGATTTCCTGAATCACATTTTTATTCGTAATCTGGTATCCTGCAAAAAAGTCAATGGTATCCCGCAGAGTCCATCCGTCATAGTGAATTCCCAAATCCGCACTGGCATAAAGGCTCAGCAGCGCGGACTGATTTTTCTGAAGAAATGCCGCCACCTCCGGAGAAACATCTGCGTAATAATAAGACTGCATTTCCACATAGGTGGCCCATCCTTCCGCATAACCGCTGCTCCCGAACAGGCTGCGGACCGGCTCCAGACCGCAGCTTCTCTCCATCACATTCTGATAGAGATGGCCCGGAAATCCCTCATGGGCAAGGGTGGTATAGAGCTGCATTTTTTCATCACCCTTTGATTTATTGATATAAATACAGTTTTGAGAAATATCATCAATAGGAGGCGTCAGGTAAAAAGCCGGCGCTGTATATTCCTCCAGAGATGGATGTACCTCCTTTATGGTGAAAGAAACCTGGGGAGGAGCCGGAAAATCCTGCTGCATTTTACTCTGTAAATCTTTCAGGATCAGTTCCGGTTCTTCCGTGGGAAGCTGATAACTGGTACATTTTTTTCCGATATCCGGATACTTTACGGATATCTGCGCCAGTGCTTCCAGGTCCTGTTTTCTTTGAGCCTTTGTCTGAGCCTGCATTTCCTGTACGGACATATCTGACCCTGTGGTATCTTTTACCAGATATTCATAAAACTCCTTTCCCCCATCCAGGCCGCACAAACCGCCGGTATTTTTACCGGAACCTTTTAATTTCAGCAAATCTTCTGCCAGTTTTTCATAGGCGGGTATCAGCTCTCCCGTCACAATCTGACGATTTTCAGCTTTATAAGTTTCCGCCTGCTCCGGCGTCAGAAATTCTGCCTCATCCACCCGGTCGTCAAAAGTAGAAAGAAGATAATTGTTTTCCGGTTCCTGAATAAAATTCCTGCACTGGCTTACAATATCTTCCACCGCAAAATCTGCCATAAACAGTCCCTGTGCGGCTTTTCTGCGCTCCACTTCCATAATCTGCAAAAACAGATCCGGGGTAGCAGACATCAGTTCCAGATAGTCCTGCACATCTTTTTCGTCGTAAAAAGTATATTCTGCCAGCAGTACCGGAAGCTGAGACTGAAATCCGGTAGAAGGTTTTAAAATTTCCCGATACAGACTGAATTTTCCTGCCGGAAGTTCATCCTCAATATAATCCATCATAATATCGTATGTCATCTGCTGGGAAACGGACAAATCCTTTTTCCGGAATTTTTTAAGATTTTTCTTCCAGTTTTCCAACACTGCCCCTGTTTCTTCCCGGTCATCCGCAGAAACACTGCCGTATGTAACTTTATAGTCGGAAATACCATAATTTTCCGGGTGGGCCAGATTGTAATGCATATTCAGGGTACTTGCTGTCATTTCCGACTGAAAAATCTGTTCCAGATATGCCGAAAAATCCTCTCTGGTTCCCTGTGCTCCCTGGCATCCTGTCTGCAGACACAGGAACACAGCAGACAGCAGAAAAAGAAGTATTCTTTTTCCGGTTTTCGTAACAGCAGACTTTTTTCTGAAAAAATTTTTTTCCATAGAAAAACACGCTTTCTGCGGTATATTCTTTTCATCTTATGTGGACATTTCCCCGGTTATGCAAATAACTGCCTGGTAATCGCCAAAAGAGTATGTTATAATATGCGAAAAGCGAAGCATACTACAGAAAATCACACAGAGCAAAGGAGGGATTTTTATGGGAACTACGGATAACATCAACCTGGAAAAGCTGGATTTTGTGGAAATGGAAACAGAAGAAATCCACAGCCTGGCGGAACGGCTGCTGGAAGAACGAAAGTATTCCCTGCTGCGGCAGATGCTGGATAATCTGAATTCTGCCGATATTGCCCTTTTGTTCGATGAAATGGACAAAAAGGAAATTCCTCTGCTCTACCGTCTGCTCCCCAAAGAGGAGGCTGCAGACAGTTTTTCCTATATGAGCCGGGAAATGCAGAAAACGCTGATTAACACCCTGACAGACCGGGAACTGCGGGCTGTTATGGACGATATTTTTCTGGATGACACCGTAGACATGATCGAAGAAATGCCTGCAAACGTGGTGGCCAGAATCCTGCGCAACACCGATGAAGAAACCAGGAAAATGATTAATCAGGTGCTCAACTACCCAAAAGACAGCGCCGGCAGCCTGATGACCATTGAGTATGTAAATATCAAAAAAGAAATGACCGTGGGAGCTGCCATCAGCCGGATTCGCCACACAGCTGTAAACAAAGAAACCATTTATACCTGCTACGTTACGGAACACCGCAGATTAATCGGTATGGTTTCCGTAAAAGATCTGCTGATGGCAGAAGATTCCATGCAGATTGAGGACATTATGGAAACAAACGTCATTTCTGTGGACACCCACGAAGATAAAGAGGACGTAGCCAAAATATTCAACAAATATGATTTTCTGGCCATCCCTGTGGTAGATAAAGAAGAACGTCTGGTGGGCATCGTCACCTTTGACGATGCCATGGATGTTATGCAGGAAGAAAATACCGAGGATATTACCAAAATGGCAGCTATGACTCCTACGGAAGACAGTTATTTCAACACCTCTGCTTTTTCCCATGCCAGGAGCCGTATTGCCTGGCTGCTGGTGCTGATGCTGTCTGCCACCGTAAGCGGTTCTATTATCACCCATTATCAGGAATCCTTCAAACTTTATCCACTGCTTGTCTCTTTCATCCCCATGCTTACCGGAACAGGGGGAAACTGCGGCTCTCAGAGTTCTACTCTGATGATCCGCGGACTGGCGCTGGATGAGATTAAATTCAAAGATATTGCAAAAGTTATCTTCAAGGAATTCCGGATTGCCATTCTGGTAAGTACCGTTCTGGCAGTGGTAAACGGACTGCGGATTTACATCCAGTATGGAGATCTGGAAATGGCTTTTGTCATTGCTTTTGCACTGATCGCCATTGTTATTCTGTCAAAATTCATTGGCTGTTCCCTGCCTCTGATTGCAGAACATATCCATCTGGACCCGGCGCTGATGGCGGCGCCTCTGATTTCCACCATTGTGGATATCTGCTCTATCCTGATTTATTTTAAAATTGCAACGATTGTACTGCACATTTCCGTATAAGATCAGGGTGTCAAAAGCACCTTTGGTGCGGCGCACCCTTTTGACACCCTAATCCGTATAATGATATAAATCCATTACAGGAAATCATATTACATGAAATTTTCCTGTAATGGATTTATTTTCAGGATGGCATCTTGAAAATTTTTTTACTTCCCATATCCCCGGAAAAACCCGCTCAAATTCTTAAGCGCCTGCACCAGAACTTCAATCTGCTCCTCTTTCATACCCTTTAAAGTTGCCTGAACCATCTCCTCATGAAATTTTTTATGATGATCAAATGCCTTTTCACCTTTCCTGGAAAGTGAAATCAGAACAACCCGGCGGTCCTCCTCGCTGCGCACCCGGCTGACATATCCCTTTTTCACCAGATTATTGATGGCAATGGTCAGCGTACCCACCGTTACCGACAGAGCTCTGGCCACTGTGGACATACTTTTTGCTTCACCTTTGCCAATGGCCTCTATCACATGCATGTCGTTATTGGAGATATCCCTGTATTCCTCTGTGATAATTGCTTTTTCCTCTATTTCCATGATTTCATTAAAAAGTTTTACCAGAACTTCATTGATTGTATTATAGTTATCCACAGGATACCTCCTTTGAACTGATTTATTCCGTATAAACAGGCCTCTCCCCGGTGTATAAATTATAAGAACCTGCAGCTTTTTAAGACTGGGAATCAGATGTTTTCCTATTGATAATGTGTCCACATACGAATTATTTTTATAAGCCCCTGGTACTGTAAACCATCAACTGTTATTGGCCCCTTGTATACCTGATATACCAGGCGGTGTTGTATATTGATACGTCTGGAATATAATCCATCCAGATTTCCAACCAGCTTTTCATATCGAGGCGGCTTCTGATATGGATTCTCTCTGATAATATCCACCAGTTTTCTGGCCTTTTCCGAAAGACCGGAAATTTTTAATTTTTCCAGATCTTTCAATGCCTGCTTCTCAAAAACAATCTTATACATTTACCATTCTACCATATCTTCTGAAATGCATTCTTCCACAGGCGTTTTTGCTCCATTCACAATGGATTCCGCCATACCTTCTACAGAATTCAGATACAACGTCTCCTGTATTGCATTCCAGTCGTCCTCTGATAACAGAACTGCATTTCCTTTTTTTCCAACAATTAACGCAGGTTCACTGTAAAGGTTCACGTTCTCTACCAGATTATAAAGATCCTTTCTTGCTGTTGTAATATTTATTGTTGACATTATAAAATCTCCTTTTCTGATTTTTGCAGTGTAATCTTTTATATTGTTCCTTTGTATATTAATTATCTCTCGTTCATTTTCGTATAAGTAATGTCTTTATTTTATCATATAAATTGTATACTTTATCTGTAATGACGAGATTTTACATGTCACATTTATTATAACGTACGTTTATGCGTACGTCAATAGAAACTCCGGCCATTTCATATATTTTCCCAGGACCAGCACATTTTTCTTTTCCATGCATAAGATATAAACAACTGTATTTTCTGGAGAACTGATACTATGCTGAATTATTTATGGGGCTTTATGATTATCATTGGCATTCTCTATGCCGCATTCACCGGAAATCTCCCGGATGTCACCAATGCCGCACTGGATTCTTCCAAAGAGGCCGTGGCTCTCTGCATTACCATGCTGGGTGTAATGTCCCTGTGGGTAGGCCTGATGCGAATTGCAGAAAGCTGCGGCATTATCTCCGGCGCCACCCGTATGCTGAATCCGCTGCTTCGCTTTATGTTTCCGAGAATTCCAAAGGGCCACAAAGCAAATGAGTACATATCCACAAATATTATTGCCAATGTGTTCGGACTTGGCTGGGCCGCCACTCCTGCGGGACTGAAAGCCATGGAAGAAATGGGGGAACTGAACCATCACAGCAAAATTGCCAGTAAAGACATGTGCACCTTTCTGATCCTGAACGTTTCTTCCTTTCAGTTAATTCCCGTCAACATGATTGCCTACCGCAGCCAGTACGGTTCCACTAACCCTGCGGCTATCCTGGGGCCTGCCATAATCGCCACCTGTTTTTCCACTCTGGCCGGTATAGTGTTTGCAAAATTCATGTATTTGCTGCCGGAAAAACAGCCTTCTGCATATAACAGCAGTCTGCCCCGCCGGGAACAAATTGTTCCCCACAAAAAGAAAAAAGGAGGAATCTTCCATTGAAAATTCTCCTTTTTCTGTCAGACGCCATGATTCCACTTCTTATTTTTCTGATTGTGGGATACGGCATTTTAAACCATCACCATGTATATGATGATTTTATCAAAGGTGCAAAAGACGGATTCCAGACTGTTATCGGCATTATGCCCACCCTGATTGGCCTGATGGTGGGCGTTGGGATTCTGCGGGCCTCAGGGTTCCTGGATCTGCTGTCCGCAGGTCTTGGATTCCTCACAGAGCCTCTGCATTTTCCTGCAGCCCTTGTTCCCGTCTCCGTGGTAAAAATGTTTTCTTCCTCTGCCGCTACCGGACTGGTTATTGATATTTTTAAAGAATACGGACCGGATTCCTACTATGGAACCATAACCTCAATTATGATGAGCTGTACCGAAACGATTTTCTATACCATGAGCGTATACTTTATGACAGCCAAAGTGCAGAAAACTCGTTATACTCTGGCAGGAGCGCTGTTTGCCACCTTAATCGGCACCATTGCCAGCGTAATTCTCGCACAGATTATGTAGACTCTTTCTGTTCCTGTACGGATTATGGAAAACTACCCCCATTTATCCACCTTTTTCAGATACTGTCTGGTCTCTGCCGCCACCACGCCGTTCAGGGCAATAATGGCAATCAGATTGGGAACAGCCATCAGTCCGTTAAAAATGTCTGCGATGGTCCACACCGCGGAAACGGTCATAAATGGTCCGATAAACACACAGAGTATGTAAACCCAGCGATAAGTTTTCACTGCCTGCCGGCTTCCGCCCGTAAGGTACTCCAGGCACTTTTCGCTGTAATAGTTCCATCCCAGAATGGTGGTAAATGCAAAGCATACCAGACATACCATCAGGATAAAAGAGGAAACTGCCGGTGCAAAAGGCAGCCCTGTCTGAAAGGCCTTTGTGGTGACATCCACTCCGTCCAGTCCGATATTCCATGTATCAGTGATCACAATGGTCAGCCCCGTCATGGTACAGATAATTACGGTGTCTATAACGGTGCCCAGCATGGAAACCAGCCCCTGAGCCGCCGGCTCCTCTGTCTGTACCGCGGCGGCGGCAATGGGAGCGCTTCCCAGCCCGGCCTCATTGGAAAAAATTCCTCTGGCAACACCTTTCTGCATGGCTGTCATCATGGCGCCCAGTGCGCCGCCGGCAGCGGCCTTCATTCCAAAAGCACTCTGTACAATGGTCACAAAAGCTGCCGGAATTTCACTGGCATGAAAGACAAGTATCAGCAAAGCTGCTGTAATATAAGTAGCTGCCATCAAAGGCACCAGTACCTGTGCCACACCGGAAATCCTTTGGATCCCGCCAATTACCACCAGAGCCACACAAACTGTCAGAACCACTCCTGCAATCACTACAGTCCAGGAATATTCTCTTCCGAACAGTGATACCGTCCACTGGTTATTGGGGTCAAAAAAGCTGTTTACGGCTCCGGTAATTCCATTAATCTGGGTAAAAGTTCCAATTCCCAGAAGTCCGGCGCCCACACCAAAAAAAGCAAACACCTTTCCCAGCCATTTCCAGTTTTTTCCCATGCCGCGTTCAATATAGTAAAAGGGACCTCCTACCACATGTCCGTCTTCTGCAGTTACACGGTACTTAATGGCCAGCATACATTCTGCATATTTGGTAACCGTACCAAGAACAGCCGCTACTACCATCCAAAATAATGCTCCCGGCCCGCCTGCCACCAGCGCTGTGGCAACTCCCACAATATTTCCCGTTCCAATGGTGGCAGATAAAGCTGTACACAGGGCTCCAAAACCGGATACCTCTCCTTCCTGTCCCGATGATTCATCGGAAACCAGGTTGCGTATTGCAAGAGGAAGGCGGCGGATCTGAAGGCCTTTAAGCCGAACCGTCAGAAAAATTCCCACCACCAGAATCAACACAATCAGGGGAATTCCCCACACCAAATCATCTACTGTTTTTAACACTGACTCTACTGACATAAATCCTCCCCTTTAATCCAAATATCTGCCAAACTGCGGGATCCAGTCCCCGATAAAAATTTCATCTCTCAGAACCATTTCCAGAACAGGTGTGAAAAATTTCACCAGAAGCTGTATCACCTGATTCCACTGAGGGGAGTTTATCCCCTCCCGTCTGCTCTGGATTTCCCATCTTTTCTGCATGTACCCATAATCTTCATATTCGTTGATGATATCCAGACGGGTCTTCAGCGAGGGTATGGGACATTCCAGCAGAAGCTGTCCAAAAGTCTGAGACACCTTTTTTCCTATGATAACTTCCCTTATGAGAATATCATAAATTTCCCTGTACCAGGACAAATTACCGATTAACTCCAGGTTATCCATTATTTCATAAAAACTTCTGGATATATATTCTTCCAGTGTAAACATGTAATAGGTAACTTCCTGCCCTTTCTGCAATACCCCCTGGAATACCTTTTCCTGAAACTGGCTGACTTTTCCTCTATAGGGAATAATTTCAATTTCAAAGGGAATGTGAAAAGGCCTTTTTCTTATTTTCAGATGAATCCGGGGATTTTTTTCCCCTTCTTCCCAGCGTTCTTCCTGCTTTCTGCAGAGAACCACATGAAGTTCTTCCTGCTGTTCATGGTCCGGACTGTTTTCTTCTTCCTGAGCCATTTCAGAATCCGGCTCCGGTAATTCTTCTTCCGGTTCCTCAAATCTGTTTTCCGACTCCGGTAATTCTTCTTCCGGCTCCTCAAATCCATTTTCCGGCTCCGGTAATTCTTCCTCCGGTTTCTGCAGATTCTCCTGGAATTCCAAAAAGGTTTCTGATTCCGCTGCACTTTCTGCCGGCCGGTTCTCCTCAGTTTCCAGAGTAAACAGACTCTCCAGTATTTCCACTATATCTGCAACTTCTTCCTCCGGAGAAAAAAATTCCAGATGATTCACCAGAATCTTCTGATACCAGTCTTCTTTCAGATAAATATCATTTCTGAGAAGTAATTTTTCTCCCAGTAAAGCATTTGCAATCTTCTGTATTATTATTTCCGCTCCGTGTCCCGCAGCCAGATTCATCTCCGGTACCTGATAAACTCTGCTTCCTTCGTCCATTTTTTCCATCCTGTTTCTGTTCTTATCTGGTGATAAACGTATGTTTTTATTATATTCTTATCCAGTTTCCCTGTCAATTATGAATAAAAAAGAATCTCCATTCATGAGATTCTTTTTCCTCACAGTCTGAAATCTGTTCTTAACAGCTACCTTATTATATTTTCGCGCTTTTTCTGTCACTCCATTTTCCGTACAGTTTCTGTGATTTTCCGTTTACTTTAACTGTCTTATAAGACCGTACTCTTACATAATATTTTCTGGCCTCTTTCAGCTTTGAAATGGTTTTGGACGTAATATTTTTATTTTTGACAGAAATACTTTCCGTAACTTTTTTATCTTTGAATTTACTGTCTGTACTGTACTGGATTTCATAACCTGTCGCTCTCTTATCCTTCTTCCAGGTAACTTTTAATTTCTTCCCGTTCTGAACATTCAGAGATTTTATGCTTTCCTTCGCTGGCTTTACTTTAACTGTAATCTTTACGCTTTTTGCACTGTAATTTTCTGTTTCTTTTGCTTTTACTGTAATGATGGCAATTCCCGTTCCTCTGACAGCAACTTTTCCTTTGCTGTCAACTGTTACAACCTTTTTATCGGAGCTTTTATAAGTAAGACTTCCATCTCCTCTTTTCACTTTTACATTCAGCTTAAAATCTTTGTCTCCATAGGTTTTATCATAACTTTTTCTGTAATCCAGTGTCTGGTATTTTTTATCCTTTTCTTTAATTGTAAAGGTTTCCTCTGCAGTACCCGTATATTTTCCTTTTCCGGTAACGATCACTCTGGCTGTCCCCGGATTGATATTATTACGATATTCCAGCATATAGTCTGTTTTTTCTTTTAAGGTTTCACTTCCATCCTTTATGGTAACTTCAGGCGTTTTTTCTTTCCCGTCAAAGATATAGGAGTCGGGATTAACTGTAATTTTACAGCCGGAAATATTTTTTACATTGCCAAAGGGAATTTTATTTTTTTCTGCCCAGGATTCTATATAGGAGCCCTTTTTCCCATAAACAGTCAGTTTGCTGCAGTTTTTAAATACATCATTTCCCATTTCGGTTACTGTTTCCGGAATGAATACAGACGTAAGATTCGTACACATCTGGAATGCGATGTTTCCAATGGTTCTGACTCCCTTTGGAATGGTAATACTTTTCAGACTGGTACAGGAACTAAAGGCCTTGCTTCCAATTACTGTAACAGTTTCTGCAATCTCCACATCCTCCAGCGAGCTGCAACCGTTAAATACGGCAGATCCCAGTTCCTTTACTCCTTTTGCCATGGTAACCCGTTTTAAAGATTTACACGCCATAAATGCACTGTCTGTTACTTTTTTCAGACTTCCCGGAATGGCAACACTTTTGATACCTGAAGCATAAAAAACGAAACTCCCGATACTTTCCACTCCTTCTGACAGTACCACGTCAGTAAGAGTTTCACAACCATAAAATGCGGAATTTCCAATACTTTTTACCGTTCCTGGAATTACAACACTTTTCAGATTTTCGCATTCAGAAAATGCAAGATCTCCGATACTGGTCACCGTCCCTGGAATTTCCACATGTTCCGCTTTTCCGGTATATTTTTTCAATACTCCATTTTCTATTTCAAATCCATCTGTATTTGCCGCCCTTTCCTGATTTTCCCATTCTGCAGGCTTCTGGCCCACAGCAGACACTGCCGGCGCCGGAATCAGTAACACGGTACTCATAAGCAAAATTAACATAAATTTCCATAATTTTTTATTTTTCATTGTCATCCACCATCCCATTTATTCCTGAAAGTTACTTCCGATGTTTTCTTTTTCTGAATTTTATTTCCTTAAAACTCATTTTCTGCTGTCTTCTGCACTCCAGCTTATACTTAATCAGATAGTAATTATCCACAAAATGGTAAATTCCAAATCCGATTCCTGCAAGAAGTATCACTGCCAGAACTCCGACAATAATATACTTTACATTAATTTTAAGTACCTTTTTTTCTTTTCCGGTCTTTTCTGTTTCCGGCTCTTTCTGCTTCCGGAAGGTAAATTCTGATACTTTTGCGCCGGTAATTTCAATTTCCGTGCCTCCCACCACACGGCCTGCATAGGTATAACGGATATTGCCGATTACCTCTTTGGAATCTTTCACTTCTTCTACCTCAGGTACCGCATCCGTAAAGGCCGCCGCCTTTGGAAGTACGATACAGCCTTCCTCGTTCAGTCCTACAAAGGATTCCTCATTTTCAAATATCTTATTTTCCCTGATTTCACTGTCATAACTATTTTCATGTTCCGCCACATTCCACAGCTGGAAATTTTCAAAACAATAGTCAAACAAAGTTCTGGTGTCCAGATAATGATTGGGAGCCTGCTCTCTGGTCACCACACAAATCAGCGTCATACCGTCTTTTTCCGCATATGTGGCAAGGGTACTTCCCGCCACGCTGGTATATCCTGTTTTTCCTCCGATACAGTACTCGTACAGATGGCTGCTGTCTCCCTGATAATTGGTAAGCATTTTGTGATGATTCACCAGATACGTCTCTTCCTCATGCTTGTTGGTGGGAGGAATGGTATGCCGTTTTGTACTGACAATCATACGGAAAATATCATTTTTCAGAGCCTCTTTTGAAATAGTCGCTATGTCATAAGCGCTGGTCAGATGTTCTTCATCCGGCAGTCCATGGGGATTGTTGAAATGGGTATCGTTACATCCCATCTCTTTTGCCCTGGTATTCATCATATTGATAAAATCTTCGTAATCTTTTCCCACATGCTCCGCAATGGCATATCCGCACTCATTGGCCGATGCCAGCATCAGACCATACAGACACTCTTCCATGCTCATAACTTCATCCACATCTCTGGAAATTCCGGAACCTTCTGTTTTATAAACAGCATTTTTGGAAAATACAACCTCTTCATCCAGATTGCTGTTTTCCACCGCCAGCAGAGCCGTCATTATTTTTGTAATACTTGCAGGATAGGACTGCTCATGGGAATTTTTTTCATATAAGACAGTTCCTGTGGATGCCTCCATTACAATAGCTGATTCACCTTCGATCTGAGGCCCCTCCGGCCAGTATTCTTCTGCCTGAACCGGTAACAGATTTATCTGCAGGAGACTCACAATCCCAAGAGCCAGACCTGTCCATTTTCTTCTTCTTTTCATGAAATTTTCTCCTTAAGTACCGTTTTTCTTCTACAGGGATTTCTAAAATATCTCATTTATTTTACAATTTTATTACAATTCCAGTATAGTATACCATATTGCAGAGTACAGTTCAATTCCGGAAATGGAAAAGTGGCAGTTGTAAATTCATAAAAATATGATATGATATATTCATTATGACTATTTTCGGAGGTATTTATGAGATTGCGAAATATACCCGGCTCCAGGGAAGCCATTGCGAAAAACCGCTGGTGTATCCGGGAATCGGAACAGCTCAGAGGAAACTGGCACCAGATTTTCGGAAACAGCCATCCCATTCATGTTGAAATCGGCATGGGAAAAGGCAGATTTCTTATGACGCTGGCCAGAGAAAATCCACAGATCAATTATATTGGAATTGAGAAATACTCCAGCGTTCTGCTGCGGGCACTTCAGAAAATGGAAGAAGAACCTCTGGAAAATATCCGCTTTATCCGTATGGATGCGGAAACAATTACCGATATTTTCCAGTCGGGAGAAACGGAACGGATTTATCTGAATTTTTCCGACCCATGGCCCAAAGACCGCCATGCCAAACGCCGGCTGACCTCCCGCCAGTTTTTTTCCCGTTACAACCTGATTCTGGAAAAAGAAGGCCGCGTGGAATTTAAGACGGACAATCAGGATTTATTTGATTTCTCTCTGGAGGAAGTAAAAGAAGCCGGCTGGAAACTGGATGGCTGTACCAGAGATCTGCACCGGGATGAAATCATGAACAGGGGAAATATTATGACCGAATATGAAGAACGTTTTTCCGCCATGGGTAATCCCATCTGCAAACTGATTGCATCCAGGTAAAAAAAGGCGTATACTGTATATACAGAAGGGAGGAAATGATGAAAAGTTCAAAATTAATTGCACCGGTTCTTATTACTGTTATCCTGGTGATGATTCTGATGACTTACTTTTTCCTGTGTACTTTTATGCCCGTCCCCGGTATTATAAAAGTCTTAATCCTTCTGGCATTGCTGGCTCTCATGGGAGTTTCAGTTTATAACTTAGTGGAAAGAATACAGGAAATAAGGAGTGGTGAAGAAGATGATCTTGGTAAATACTGATTATATTTCGGGAAAAGAACTTGAAATGCTTGGCCTGGTAAAGGGAAGCACCATCCAGTCCAAAAATATCGGAAGAGATATCAGCCAGAGTTTTAAAACTCTCGTAGGCGGTGAATTAAAAGCCTACAATGATATGATGAACGATGCAAGAGCCCTCGCCACCAAACGTATGGTGGAAGAAGCAGAGGCACTCGGCGCTGACGCTATTGTAAATATCCGTTACGCTTCTTCTGCAATTATGCAGGGAGCTGCCGAAGTAATCGCCTATGGCACTGCAGTAAAATTTACTGATTAGGAACAAAGCGGACAGGTCCGCAGGGGCTCCCTGAATCCCTCACTCATAAGGGACCTGGACGGTTTACTGCGTCGAGTGCAGTCGCTTTAGTGACATCTTCTATTCGCACGAGAGCGCGTCATTGTTTTTCTCTTACAGGAAAATACTTTTACACGTTAGTGTGACAAAGTTTTTCCTATAAGGGAACAAAATGTGCAATCTCCTTAAAAACAGGGGATTGCACATTTTTGCCTGGCCGGCCCATTATTCCGTTGATAATTCTTATATAAATACAATCTCCTGGTTTTTGCTGTCTGCCCGGACTTTTGCCCCATAAGGCAGTATGGCTCTGGGCAGGGCATGTCCGAAATTCACATTATACAATACGGAAATACTGCGTCTTTCAAACATTTCACGGTAAATCTCTTTATATTCTTCATAATACTGTTCATCCTGAGGTTTCCCGAAGATTATTCCGTTTATCACTTCAAAAGCTCCGGTTTCTTCCACCGCTTTTAATTCCCTGTACAGAAGTTCCGGTTCCGGCTTTTCCTCACAGGTTTCCAGAAACATAATCTTTCCTTTCCATTCTGCCTGCTCCGGAAAAATACGGTATTTCCGGCATATCTCACCTTCATCGGGATATCTGGAAGATTTCAGCATATCATAGATGCTCTCCAGACATCCACCCAGCAGTGCCCCTTCAAAATATGGTTTTCCGCAAAGCAGTTCATACCCATGGATTTCTTTATGAGTAATACGGTCTGTTCCCATGGCTGCTCTGGAAAAATCCTTTCGTTCTTCATACCATAATTCACTGGGTTTTACCCACTGAAAACCACGTAAACAGCTCATAAATCCTTCTCTGGTGTAAGGAAGCATTTCCTGAGCCAGCTCGGCAATGTCACAGATGAAAGACTGTCCGTAAAAAGTCTGCAGTCCTAAACGGTGGAACATCAAATGGTTTACCGTTGTATCAGAAAATCCCAGAAACAGTTTCGGCGTCTCTTTCACAGCCCGGACAAATGCTTTATCCTCCATCAGATACGGCAGTAACCGGTATGTATCGTCTCCGCCGATTGCAGTGATAATCCCCTGAATAGAATCATCCAGAAAGGCAAGTTTCAAATCCTCTGCCCGCAGCTTTGGATTCTCTTTCAGAGCTTCAATTCCTTTCAGGGAATTTGGCATAAATACAGGCCTTAACCCAAATTTCTTCAGCCTTTCTGTGCCGATTTCAATACTGTGGCTGCAGAATTCTTCTCCCAGCATTCCACTGGAAAGGCTTACAATTGCCACGGAATCTCCCGGTTTTAATAATTCAGGTGTTATCATGGGTTAGCTCCTTATATTTTCTGCGATAGTATTCCAGGTTTTGTCTGTTTCTGACATTCTTCTATCCACTTTATTCTTTCTTTTCCACCGGCCGTTCCACAATTCCTTTCATTACTTTCACCACAGCTTCCATTCCTTCCACTGTCACATGTTCTTTCGGCCCGTGAAAAGCATAACCTCCGGTTCCAAGATTCGGACAGGGAAGTCCCATGAAGCTCAGTCTTCCGCCATCTGTACCGCCCCGGATTGGAAGGGAAACCGGCTCCATTCCGGCTGCTGCAATGGATTCCTTTGCTTTTTCCACCACAAAGAAATTCTTCTTAAGGACTTCCAGCATATTCCGGTAACTTTCCTTCAGGCTCAGAGAAACCGTTCCTGCACCGTATTTTTCATTCATTTTTGCTTCTATATCACGGAGAACCTGCTGACGTTTTTCAAACAGTTCCCCATCATGATCCCGAACAATATACTCCAGGTGAGCCTCATTTACATCTCCCCTCATATCTTCCAGATGGTAAAATCCTTCCCGGCCTTCCGTATGTTCCGGCGTTTCCTGCTCCGGCAGCATTCCCTGTATCTCACAGGCAATGGCAGCTGCATTTACCATAATATTTTTAGCAGAACCCGGATGAACGTTCACACCTTTTACTGTAAAATGAGCGGAAGATGCATTAAAATTCTCATATGCCACTTCTCCTTCGTAATCTCCGTCTACCGTATAGGCATAATCTGCCTTAAAATAATCCAGATCAAAGAGGTCAGCTCCGGCCCCCACCTCTTCATCCGGAGTAAAACCAATCCAGATATCTCCATGAGGAATGTTTTCCTCCATGATTTCTTCTGCCAATGTGATAATCGCTGCAATTCCGGCTTTATCATCTGCCCCCAGAAGAGTTGTACCGTCTGTGGTAATCAATGTCCTTCCCTTTAATGAGGAAAGATGGGGAAAATCACTGACTCTGATTACATCTCCGGTTCCCGGCAAAACCACATCTTTCCCGTCGTAACCGGGAATAATCTGAGGTTTGATCTCCTTTCCGGAAAAAGAAGGTGCGGTATCCATATGGGCAATAAATCCCATGGCTTTCATATTTTCAAATCCTTCCGTTGCCGGAAGCAGGCCATACACATAACAATGCTCATCTCTTATTACCTTCTCAAGGCCAAGATCTTTCAATTCTGCTGCCAGCTCATCTGCCAGCAGAAACTGCCTGTCGGTACTGGGAATCACATCTTTTTCATCTTCCGACGTGGTCCAGAAAGACACATATTTTAAAAATCTGTCTTTTATATTCATCATTTCCTCCAATCTGATTTCACATCTGAATATTACGGAATAACAAACTGGCAGATATCTTCCGGGCGTTCTGCGAAATAAGCGGCCCCGGCCTGTTCCAGTTCTTCTCTGGTTCCATAACCATAGAGCACCCCTATGGTATCAATTCCAAACCTGGTTGCTCCCAGAACATCATGCTTCCGGTCCCCCACCATAACTGTCTGTGAATGTTCCAAAATTCCGCAGGATTTCAGTGCATAATCAATCACTTCTTCTTTCCTGGTTCTGGTTCCATCCATATTTGCACCGGCCACAAAAGAAAAATACCGGCTCAGATGGAAATGTTCCAGAATCTGATTTGCAAATAGTTCCGGTTTTGCGGTGGCAACTACCAGATTCTTACCGGAATTTTTCAGTTTTTTCAGAGTTTCTTCCATCCCTTCATAAACTTTATTTTCAAAAATTCCGGTTTTACTGTAATGTTCACGGTAATAACTGACTGCTTCCCTGGCTTTTTCTTCTGAAAAATCATAAAAACTCTCAAAGGATTCCTGCAGGGGCGGCCCGATAAACTTATATAATTCTCTTCTGTCCGAGACTTCAATTCCGTACTTTTTCAATGCATACATTACAGAATTGGTAATTCCCACACCTGGATCTGTTAAAGTACCGTCCAAATCAAACAACACTGTCTGATACATTGTTTTCCTCCCTGTTTTATCATTTGATTTCTGTAACCTTTGCAGGATTATCACCTTCCAGATAAGTAATCTGAATGGTATCTCCTTCTTTATATTTTATAATATCAAGCAAATCCGTATTAGACAAATCTATATCGAATATTTCCTCTTTTCTTTCCAGAGCCATATAAATATGAGTGGTTCCTTCTATATTTACCGGCATAAGATTTGCAATCTTCCCGGACATGGTTTTTCCTTCCGTACCGGCCCCTGCAGTAATTCCGTTTGTTTTCAGTAACTGACTGTAGGCTTTTTCACATTCTCTGATGGAATCTCCCGTAGCCACCCACTGATATTTCTGAATATTTACCATGGCATACATTTTTACCAGTCCCGCATCATCTTTTAATGCCATAAAATAGGTAGGCTCACCGGAAATATTCAAAAGCAGCGGAAATGTAGCCTGATAGCCGAGATTCTGTACCTGTCCCTGTGCGGAGGACATGGCTGATTTTTCAGTTGCGCCTTCAATTTTATAAAAACGTGTTTCCATGGTACGCTGATTCATCAGCACAAATCCCACGTTGGACTGATCTCCGCTGACACTGGTTACACCGGAATACACCCATACATCATCTTCCAGTGCAATATAGTTGTATCCGTCCGTCGTTTTCAGACAGTCCTTCTGTCCCAGCACACTGTTGAAAAATCCATGTTTCAGAGTCCCATTATAGTCATAAAGCTCCATCAGAAGCTCTGCCTGAAATACTTTGTCCACCCACTGAGGAACATCCTCAATTTTATAATCGGTACACTCTCCGGTAATGGCATTACAGAGAACCACATTTCCAATGGTCTCTCCTCCAAAAAGTCCGATATTGAATTTTTTCACAGGACAAATCCAGAAAGGCGTTCCTTCATCATCAATTTCAAAGAAAATCTGTTCTCCGAAAATATAAGTCGGATAACGGAACCGCAGGTGGCGGTAAATATTTCGGTTAAAATATTCTGATTTGGAATATTTAATTCCTTCACTTAATTTCACACATTCCGTATCCTGGGTTGCCATATCAATTTTAATATAAGCCGGAATTCCTTCTTTCTGATTGGTAAACCATTTCACCGGGCTGGCGTAAACCATGGGCGATACCCGAACAGGTTTGTTATTTACGTTAATCTGGCTGTAATCATTGGCCACCTCAAACTGAGATACCATGTCCACCATACTTCCCATTTTCCGGTCTCCCAGGAGAGCTGCGGAATCCTTATCAAGAATTGGAATTGTATTGTAATCCACCTGACTGATATCTTCCGCGAAATCCCGTTCTTCCACTGTCATCAGTTTCTGATATTTCCTGGCATTGATAATCGGAGAGGAAAGAAAAGCTCCCACAGCCAGAATGATCAGAAGCACACCTGTGATAAGAAAACCAATTTTTGCTATTCCGGTAGACTTAATATCTACCAGAACAATTCCCTTTCCAATTTTCACTTTATTGTTATCTTTCCATGCTTTTTTTGCAGAAAGCAGCAGTGTTATCACTACGGTTCCTATAATAATAAACCACCAGGTTCCCACAGAATGGATATTAATTGCCGGAATTGTAATATAGTAATACAGAAAAGCTGCCAATAACAGAACAACTGCAATCAGTACATTTTTTGTTGCTTTTTTCATAGATTATTCTCCTTATATTATACTGGAGCAATTCAGTATCCCATACTGCAGACCTGTGACTTATTCACAGAATTTTGAACCGCTCATTGTATTATTTGATTAGTACAATTCTACTCTTTTCCTGTTCCTGTGTCAAGATGTATTCCTTCAGACTCTGAGATTCACGGTAAATACCTGTAACCAAATCATTATGAAATATTAAAAAATAATTAAAAAAGTTCTTGCATTTCTAAAATTTTTATTATATAATATATTTCGTGTTAAAGATGTAGATATGCGCTTCTAGCTCAGTTGGAAGAGCACCTGACTCTTAATCAGGGTGTCCAGGGTTCGAGCCCCTGGAGGCGCACTGAAAGCACTGTTTTTGATGACTGTGAGCATCGGGGACGGTGTTTTTTTTGTGGCTTTTTGATTAATTAAAGTGTAAACAAAGTATCATGTCTGTCGACATGATACTGCCCGGAGCAAAGCGGAGTGGCATAGGTCACCATACCATATCGCAAAGCGATTATGGTATAATAAGTTTAACGCGAAATCCGGCGCGAAGTGGTCGCGAATTCGTCGCGGATATATAAATAGTATGCCTGATTGGAGCTTTACAATTCTACTACAATGTATTTATGGTTAATACCCCTTACAGCCAGTAAGGAATTATCCATCTTGTTGCTTAAGCTGTTATAATGATGGAGCAATCGGTATATCGGCTTCCAATCTTGGACTTCGCGTCCGTTTGATAGACTGATAACCAGCTCCTCATTCGCAGCGTTCGTTTTATGCAGGTTGAACTGCCTACCGGTACGTTCGTGTCACGCCACAGTAGATGGAATAGGCAATGAGTAAAACTGGTATTTATCCATTGCATTATCAAATTTTAAGGGGTGGCAAGTTTATGAACGCAGTAGGTATTGATGTTTCCAAAGGTAAAAGCATGGTGGCTATCCTTCGCCCATATGGCGAGATTGTTTCAAAGCCATTTGAAGTCAGGCACACAGCCAGTGGTATCTATTCTCTAATTGAGCACATCAAATCCATTGACGGAGAATCCCGTATTGTCATGGAGCACACGGGACGTTACTATGAACCTCTCATCCATGAACTTTCTAAATCCGGGCTTTTTGTCAGTGCCGTAAATCCCAAACTTATCAAAGACTTCAGCGACAATTCCCTTCGCAAGGTTAAATCTGATAAGGCAGATGCGGTAAAAATCGCCCGCTATACTCTTGACAGCTGGACGGAATTGAAACAGTATGGCCTTATGGACGAAATACATAATCAATTAAAGACCATGAACCGCCAGTTTGATTTTTCTTTTAAAACACAAAACCGCCATGAAAAACAACCTCATCAGCATCCTTGATCAGACGTATCCGGGTGCAAACACCTATTTTGACAGTCCCGCCCGCGAAGACGGAAGCCAAAAATGGGTGGATTTCGCAGCTACTTTCTGGCATGTAGATTGTGTTCGCAAAATTTCTCTAAAAGTCTTTGTAGACCACTATCAGAAGTGGTGCAAAAGAAAGAAGTACAACTTCAGCCAGTCGAAGGCCGAAGAAATCTATGGAAAAGCAAAGGAGCTTGTTTCTGTACTTCCTAAGGATGATTTAACAAAGCTTATCATCAAACAGGCGATTGACCAGTTAAATACCGCCTCCCAGACTGTTGAGCAGCTTCGAACCATGATGAATGAAGCCGCTTCCAAGCTGCCGGAATATCCTGTAGTAATGGCTATGAAAGGGGTTGGTAAGTCCCTTGGTCCACAGCTCATGGCTGAGATTGGGGATGTTTCCCGCTTTACCCATAAAGGAGCCATCACAGCTTTTGCAGGCGTTGATCCTGGAGTCAATGAATCCGGTTCTTATGAACAAAAAAGTGTTCATGCCTCTAAGAGAGGCTCGGGCGCACTCCGAAAGACCCTGTTTCAGGTCATGGATGCTCTTATCAAGACAAAACCACAGGATGACCCAGTCTACCTGTTTATGGATAAAAAACGGGCACAAGGAAAACCTTACTACGTCTATATGACCGCTGGCGCAAACAAGTTCCTGCGCATCTACTATGGCAGAGTGAAAGAATACCTTTCAACTCTTTCAGAATAACCAGCTATACTTACCCTTATTTTAGACCAGCGAATATCGGTGGTCTTATTTCAATATTCAAAATCTCGCGTAAAACTTTTTGCCTAAAATCATCAATTTACTATTGACTTTTTATTTGCAGGCTATCAATATTAATATAAAAAAGAATGTGTTATACGCATTCTCCGCGCGCGAGCGGATTGCGTAGCAATAAACATCATCTCCGCAAGCTGCGCATAATCATCTGTACTTGTATAGGAAATCTGGAGGAATCTTCCTATACAAGCACAAAAGCAGGGAAATCTATGCAACATTGTCAAGTGATGAATTTAATTTTATTTTTGCCCCCAAAATATTGCAAATTATTTCCAGCTATAGTATAATATTGTGGGGTGATTTAAATAAATTAGCAATGTAACGCATTCAATTATTTTCTAAATTAAAAGGTGGTGTATACTTGAGTAAAAAAAAGAAGCATAGAACTTCAACAGAAACAAATGCACCTCAAATTATTTTTCAAAGTGCATCTTCTGCATTACCAACAATGGCAGATGAATATACAAAAGAACGTGAACGTGCTAGCATACTTGATAATAAATCAATTTCATTGATTACTGTTTTAATCGCTTTATTAACTGTATATATTCCCCTTATTCCTTTTGAAACAATTTACAGTACATATTTGAATGGCTCAAAAAATGAATTTGCCTTAGTATTTCTCGCCGTTCTTATGTTAATTGCTTCATTTGTTGTGACTGCTATTTCTTTTACTAAGCTAATTAAAACAATAAAATTGCAAGAATATAGAAAAGCAGATATAGACATGATTTGTAAAGAAGATTATCTCAAGTGCGACAAAGATGTAATGGAAAAAGCTTTATGTGAACATTATCAAGAATTAATACATTACAATTCAAAAATAAACGAAGACAAAGTTAAAAATTTGAGTGGTTGTTTCAGCATGGTTTCTATCGTTTTCTTTTTGTTGTTAATATCTACAGTGATATTGAAAATTGTAAGCTAAGAAAATAAAATTATATGTAAAGGAAGGACAGTATATGAGTTTTGAAGATAGTATTAAAAGAGCACAAGAAACAAAAAATCAATCAAGCCAACAGCACACTTCAATTTCCACAAACCAGACGATTAACTTGGGTAAAGGTATTCCTGCTAATTATGAACTTAATAAATTGGGGCGTCCCACAAATGAAGGTTACGAAGGCGATACTACTGGTGAAATAATTAATGATTGATTATGCCCTTTTCATCATTGATACGTTCGAAAAGTATATGATCGGGTAGGAGGCTACCCATTAGTTGAGTAGCCGACCTCCCAGTCGAGTAAGTAAGAGGAATTTCACCTCAAACTTCTTCTCACAGAACCGTACGTGAAAGTCTCCTTTCATACGGCTCCTATCATTCAACAATACGAATACAAAATACTCCAATGAGCAAAAAGTTTTGGCTCTCGCTTTCTTATAGTGCAGAGCCATTTCTCTGCCCTGCGTCTTCTTCCACGAAAATTTTTGTACTTGCACATTGCCCACTTTATAATTCTTCTTTCAATACATTGTAGTGTCCCTCTCATGGCTGATGGATTGAACTTTCCAAAGTAATTCATCCATCCCCGCACCAATGGATTGATCATTTCCGCTATAATGTCTATCTTACACCCTGTCTTCTTATGAATTTCCATTGCTTTTATCTTTTCCCGATAGTTTTTGGAGGAAGTCTTACTTACTGATGCAATAAAGCTATTCCTGATTTTACCATCCCTGCATTTAATGTATACTGCTTTAAACGTATATCCAAGGAAGTCAAACTCTGTAAGTTCTTCATTTTTATTTCTGTCCTTGTCTTTACAATACACGATTCTTGTTTTTGCAGGATGCAGTTCCAGTTTACATTCTTCAAATCTGCATGTAAGCTTTTCTTTTATCCACAATGCTTCTTCTTTTGTTCGACAATGAATTACCCCATCATCTGCATATCTTTCAAAGGGTGCTCGGGGGAAGTTTCTTACCATCCACATATCAAATACATAGTGCAGAAACATATTTGCTAATACTGGACTTATCACTCCGCCCTGTGGTGTTCCAGACGTTCTTTCAATTATCTGTCCATTCCTTGTTACAAAAGGTGTTTCCAGCCATCTTTTAATATATAGGCAGACTCACTTCTCTTTAACGTGTCGCTCCACCACTCTCATTCGCAATTCGTGGTCTATGTTATCAAACAACCCTTTGACATCTAATTCAATGACATAATCATATCTCCAACACCGTTTTCTTGTAGTTTCAATCGCATCAATAGCCGACTTGTTTGGTCTGTATCCATAAGAATCTTCGCTAAACATTGGTTCTACCACAGGCTCTACATACATTCTTGCAACCATGTGCGCAATTCTGTCCGAAATCGTTGGTATTCCGAGTCTTCTTGTTCCTCCAGCTTTCTTTGGTATTTCTACTGCCAGTACTGGAGAAGGAAAATAGCTTCCGGAACTCATTCGATTCCATATCTTGTATAGATTATTGTTGAGTTTCTTCTCAAAGATTTCAAAATCAACACCATCTATTCCTGCACTGCCTTTGTTGGCTTTTACCCTTTTATATGCCTCAATGACTACCTTTTTGGGTATCTCGTATTGTTTGCTCTCGCCCATCCAATCCTCCTAGTTTCCCAGTTGTTTTCAGTATCAAGCAGAATGATGTTACCCCTTTGCTCCATTGCCATTACAGCAACTTCATCACTACTACGGGCAACTCCGCCCCTATAGAATACCTTTCTACTTTCGACCTCATCGTTCTGTGACTTGTATCTTTTCGATTTTCATTACTCTACAGGTTCCCATGTTTCACACAGAAGCCTAATACATGCTCATGCCACCTTAATGCCGTTCCACAGATAGCCAGCTTTACAGGTCTCCTCTATCCTCTTCCCTATCCAGTGGTGAAAGATAGGTTTTGCAGAAGTCTTACGCTTTCGACACTTCATCAGTGGTTCACTTTCGTTCATCTTCATGTATCCTGTCTGGTTACTAAAATAACCTTTTCTCTAATCGCTCACTACCATGACCTTAATCACAGCAGCATTAGAGTGATTTGACAGGCTTGCCTGTTCAATTCCTGTCGAAGGACCTTCCTTCATCTTCTGTGTGCCCTGCATGGCACACCACCACCGTGCGTACCGTTCGGTATGCGGTGTCAATGACATTCTGATTTTGTAATTTTTTGGCGATTAAATTTTGCAATTTTTAGGTAAAAAATTAACTGCCAGATTCAAACAATGTATTTATAACCGTGTTTGTATTAGACATCATCTCCTTGCGTTCTTTTAGTCGATAGCTTTCACCCTTTCTACTAATCACCTGGCAATGGTGAAGTATCCTGTCTAAGATTGCAGAGGCTATAGTTATATCGGAAAACACCTCATTCCATGAGGAAAAAGCCTTGTTTGATGTAAAGACAGTCGAATTTTTTTCATATCTTTTAGCTATTAACTGAAAAAACAGATTTGCTCCCTGTTTATGCTTGGCTGGAAATCAAAATCAAACTGTTCCAAAGTTTTTCTGTAAGGAAAACCTGACATTTTAATCTGATTTTCAACTGCCCTGTTTTTCTTTGTCTTTGCTTCCTCGGCCAGTAAATAATCCAAAATTTCTACAATGTTATTATCACGAATAGCTTTTTCAAGATAATTATCAAGAATCAGGGAAGTGTTTTTCATATTTAATATTTCAAGGTTCTTCTTTATTCTTTCCTATACAATTTCACTCATAGTGTTATACCTCCCATCAGCTCATCATATTTTTTCAGGGAATGATCAGGTATACTTAAATCCATCAAATCAGGATTATTAAGCAGCGTGTTTTCAACATCAAAAGCTGATTTAACAGTCATGGATTTATAGTGTTCTTTGTTGACATTTAAGGTGTTTTTGCTGTAAGATAACTTATGTAAAGCTATTTGTTTACCCTCGAAGTATGCTGCTAACATATGGTCGAGGACAAGGACTGTCACATCCCTGCCAACGTATTCTGCTGGAACAGAATATTTATTGCCGGCATAGCTGATGAGGCAGTCTTTTTCAACGCTTCTTAAATTTATCTTATCAATAATGTATTCCCTTTTTAATGGCTGAAGATTTTC
>OFHM01000092.1_pt1 | contig 85990 bp, 76 predicted proteins | sample 1521311 | NCBI WGS metagenome assembly OFHM01 (sample SAMEA3504083, study PRJEB24116) | mouse gut metagenome | biome: mouse gut; feature: mouse-associated habitat; material: faeces | place: Denmark | collected 2011 | reverse complement strand
GTGATATGATTCGAAAAGAAATGATAGCAATGCTATTAGCAGGCGGACAGGGAAGCAGATTAGGCGTACTGACGGCGAATGTGGCCAAACCGGCAGTAGCATTTGGCGGAAAATACCGCATTATTGACTTCCCATTAAGTAACTGCATCAATTCAGGGATTGATACGGTGGGCGTTCTGACACAGTATCAGCCGCTTCAGTTAAATTCTCATATAGGAATAGGCATTCCGTGGGATTTAGACCGGAATCATGGAGGCGTAACCGTTCTTCCTCCCTATGAAAAGAATGACAGCAGTGAGTGGTATACAGGCACTGCCAATGCAATTTACCAGAACTTAAGCTATATCGAAAGTTATAACCCGGAATATGTGCTGATTCTTTCCGGGGATCATATCTACAAGATGGATTATGAAGTTATGCTTGATTTCCATAAGGAGAATCATGCAGACGTCACAATAGCCGCTATGCCGGTTCCGATGGAAGAAGCGAGCCGTTTCGGCATTGTAGTGACGGACGAGAATAAAAAGATAAAGGAATTTGAAGAAAAACCGGAGAAGCCGAGCAGCAATTTAGCTTCCATGGGTATTTATATTTTTACTTGGAGCGTATTAAGGGAAGCTTTGATTGCGAAAAAGGATCAGGGCAACTGTGATTTTGGCAAGCATATTATCCCATATTGCCATGAAGGCGGAAAGAGGCTTTTCGCTTATGAATATAATGGATACTGGAAAGACGTTGGGACGCTTGGCTCCTATTGGGAAGCGAATATGGAGCTTGTAGATCTGATTCCTGAGTTTAATCTTTACGAAGAATATTGGAAAATCTATACCAAGATCGACAATGCGGAACCGCAGTATATTTCACAGGATTCTGTGATTGAAAAGAGCATTATCGGCGATGGGACGGAAATTTTTGGGGAAGTGTATAATTCCGTGATAGGCGCAGGCGTGACGATTGGGAAAGGGACAGTCGTTCGGGATTCCATCATTATGAAAGATACCTGCATTGAAGAAAACTGCGTCCTTGATAAAGCCATTATCGCAGAAAATTGTAAAATCGAAAGCGGTGTTTCGCTTGGCGTGGGAGACGAAGCAAAGAGCAAACTCAATGACCAGATTTATGCGTTTGGGCTTGTTACCATTGGGGAAAATTCCTATATCCCATCTAATGTAAAAATCGGGAAGAATACTGCAATTTCCGGGACGACGAAATCAGAAGATTATCCGGACGGTATGCTTGCCGGAGGAGAATATATTATTAAGGCAGGTGAAGATAAATGAAGGCATTAGGGATTATTCTCGCAGGCGGTAACAGCAACCGTATGCAGCAGCTTACAAACCACAGGGCAGTTTCAGCGATGCCGGTTGGCGGAAGCTACCGCTGCATTGACTTTGCGCTGAGTAATATGAGCAATTCCCGCATTCATACAGTGGCGGTGTTGACACAGTACAATGCAAGATCTTTGAATGAGCATTTAAGCTCGTCGAAGTGGTGGGATTTTGGAAGAAAGCAGGGCGGTCTGTTTACGTTTACGCCGACAGTCACCACGACGAATAACTGGTGGTACCGCGGAACGGCCGATGCGATGTATCAGAACATCGATTTTTTAAAGAGGCGCCATGAGCCTTATGTGATTATCAGCAGCGGCGACTGTGTATATAAGGTAGACTATAATGAACTGCTTGATTACCATATTGAGAAAAAGGCGGATATTACCGTAGTATGTAAAGATATGCCTGCAGAAGCGGATATCAGCCGTTACGGAGTGATCCGTATGAATGAAGATGCAAGGATCGTAGAATTTGAAGAAAAACCGATGATTGCAAGTTCCAACACGATTTCCGCAGGCATATACATTATCCGCAGGCGCCAGCTTATTGAAATGTTAGAGCGATGCGCTGAAGAAGAACGCTATGATTTCGTATCGGATATTCTGATACGTTATAAGAGCTTGAAACGGATTTACGGATATAAGTTAAAGACTTATTGGAGCAATATTGCTTCCGTAGATTCTTATTATAAGACGAATATGGATTTTCTTGACCCAGAAGTGAGGAAATTTTTCTTCCGTGACGAACCAAAGATTGCTACAAAAATTGACGATCTTCCTCCGGCAAAATACAATGCAGGTTCCGATGTGCGCAACAGTCTCGTAGCCAGTGGATGTATTATTAACAGTAAAGTGGAAAATTCTGTTTTGTTTAAAAAGGCATTCGTCGGCAAGAACTGCGTAATAAAAAATTCAATTATACTGAACGACGTCTATATTGGAGACAATACGCATATTGAAAATTGTATTGTAGAAAGCCATAACACATTACGGGCGAACACATATTATTGCGGCGAAAACGGCGTGAAAATTGTCTATGAAGACAATGCCAGATATGTAATGTAAAGATTGTACCGGTAATTTTAAGAGAAGGGACTGTTATGCGGCAAAGGGGGAAGGATTATGCAGATAACAGATGTTAGGATACGCAAAGTGGAAAAGGAAGGCAAGATGAAAGCCGTCGTTTCAATTACGATTGATGAAGAATTTGTAATACATGACATTAAAGTCATAGAAGGGGATAAGGGATTATTTATTGCTATGCCCAGCCGTAAGGCGGCTGACGGTGAATATCGGGATATTGCGCATCCGATTAATTCTGAAACCAGAGAGAAAATTCAAAATCTGATTTTAGAAAAATATGAAGCGGATATTCTTGCCAGAGAAGAATGAGAGTTTTAGGCTTCATAAATTGGATCTTCCAGTTAGAGAAGAATAGATATTTTAGGTCAAAATAAGATTATTTTAGGAAAGGAGCCCTGATTAAAAATCAGGGTTCCTTTTTTACAGTGTTGATTTCGGTTTTTGCTAGGCGTTCGGGGAGTGGTTTAAGATTCCCGCTACATAAGCGACGATGGCTTCATCGGCAGATCCTGACATTCCGCCGTATAGTTGGATTCCGGCGTTTGCCAATGCCGTCTGCGCATTGTTGTCAATGCCGCCGCAGATTAGGACGTCCGTTTTAGCCTGAGCCAGAAAACCGGATAAAGCCCCGTTTTCCTTTCCATTTGCATTTACTATCTGCATATCCGTAATCATTCCGTCGTTTACTTCATAAATTTTAAACTGTTCTGTATGTCCAAAGCTTTGAAAAATTTCCCCGTTGTCGTAAGTGATTGCAACCTTCATTTGAATTATCTCCTTTCGTAATGAATGCCTTCTGGCGTTTAATTTGTTTTATTTATATTCGCGCGTTTTCTTTGCGTCGAATCTAAAATACGTTTTCGGATTCTTAAGCTTTCCGGCGTCACTTCGAGCAGTTCGTCTACATCAATAAAGTCGATTGCCTGCTCTAAACTTAAAATGCGCGGCGGCACTAAGGTCAGCGCTTCGTCTGCGGAAGAGGATCGGGTATTTGTTAGATGTTTTTTCTTGCAGACGTTTATTTCAATGTCTTCCGCCCTTGAAGATGAGCCGATTACCATGCCTGCATATACTTTTTCTCCGGCTCCAATAAATAATGCGCCGCGGTCCTGGGCGGAAAACAGGCCATATGTGACGGATTCGCCTGTCTCAAATGCAATCAAAGAACCTAGTTTCCGATAAGCGATGTCGCCGCAATAAGGTTCATATCCGTTGAAAATTGTGTTAATAATGCCATTTCCTTTCGTATCCGTTAAAAAATCGCCACGGTAGCCGATTAGCCCGCGGGAAGGAATGGAAAATTCCAGTCTGGTATAGCCGCCGCTTAAGCTTTTCATATTTAAAAGGCTGCCTTTGCGGGAGCTTAATTTGGAGATAACGGCTCCCGAGCAGTCGTCCGGCACATCAATGTACGCTAATTCCATTGGTTCTGTTTTTTTGCCGTTTTCGTCGGTATGGTAGAGGACTTCCGCTTTGCTGACCGCAAATTCATAGCCTTCCCTGCGCATATTTTCGATCAGGACAGACAGATGCAGTTCGCCGCGGCCAGACACTTTATAGCTGTCCGGACTGTCTGTTTCTTCCACTCGTAAGCTTACGTCTGTATTCAGTTCCCGGAACAGGCGGTCGCGGATATGGCGTGACGTAACGTATTTGCCTTCCTGTCCGGCAAAGGGGCTGTCATTTACAATAAAGTTCATTGCAAGCGTTGGTTCGGAAATTTTCTGGAACGGGATTGCGGAAGGATTAGACACGGAGCAGACAGTATCGCCGATTCTTAGATCCGCTATGCCGGAAATTGCAACGATAGAGCCTATGCGCGCTTCTGAAACTTCCACTTTATTTAAGCCGTCGTATTCGTATAACTTGCTGATACGCGCTTTTACCTGCTTGTCCGGTTCATGGTGGTTGACTAAAACGGCTTCCTGATTGATTTTTAAGCAGCCGTTGTCTACTTTGCCAACGCCAATGCGGCCGACGTATTCATTATAATCGATCGTACTGATTAAAACTTGCGTGCCGGCGTCTGGATCGCCTGTAGGAGCCGGAATATAATCTACAATCGTGTCAAATAAATCCGTCATATCGGTTTTGGGTTCATTCAGATCCTTCATTGCATAGCCGCTTCTTGCAGAGGCAAAGACGAACGGGCAGTCTAACTGTTCGTCCGATGCGTCTAAGTCCATAAATAATTCTAACACTTCGTCGATCACTTCATTCGGGCGCGCTTCCGGCCGGTCAATTTTATTGACGCAGACGATAACCGGAAGGTTTAGCGCAAGCGCTTTCATCAGGACGAATTTGGTCTGCGGCATTACGCCTTCAAATGCATCGACGACTAAAATGACGCCGTCCGCCATTTTCAGGACGCGTTCCACTTCACCGCCGAAGTCCGCATGGCCCGGCGTGTCAATAATATTGATTTTAATATCTTTATAAAAGACGGCAGTGTTTTTGGATAGGATAGTAATTCCACGTTCCCGTTCAATGTCATTGGAATCCATGACGCGTTCTCTTACTTCCTGATTTTCACGGAAGACGCCGCTTTGCTTTAAAAGCTCATCGACCAAAGTCGTTTTGCCGTGGTCGACATGGGCGATAATGGCAATATTGCGGACGTCTTCTCTTTTTGTTTTCATAAAATAGTATCCTTCTTTCTGTTTCTCTTTGTGGTCTGTTGTATCATATTTTGTCAAGGAAAAGTTTTAGTCTTGGCGGCCGGCAGGGCATCTATCCTCTTACCGGCTGTCCGACGGCTGTATAGTTTCGTTTGGCATAATACAGCCTTGAAATATTATAAAGTATACCAAAGAAGATGTAAAATATAAAACTGTTTTTAGAAAAAATTGGTTTTCGTTTAATATTTACAAAAGATTAGCAGTATGTTACATTAAATATAGTATAATTTGGTGTGGTTTTGAAAGAAAAACCGGCAAGAAAGGAGAAAGTATGTATAAAAAGTGGAATAAGAGGAGGAAAATTTGGGCAATTATTCTATTGTTTTCTATGTTTTGCCAGAATTTTACTGTTTTAGGAGATTCTTTAACAGTAAAAGCAGCGGATGCGAAGATTTCGATTTCCGCGGACAGCATTTCCGCGAAACATGCAAACGGGCATGGGGCAGAGCTGGCAGTGGACGGGAATGCGGGCACGTTCTGGCAGTCGATTCCAAGCGGTGGGGAAGGAGAGAATCCTACATATAAATATAATAGAATGTATGACCATAACCGTTATATTGATATTAAATTGGACGGAACGTATCAGTTGTCGCAGATTAAAATATTTAATAAGACAGACGGTTCCTTTAATAACTATTATATTTATGCATCCACAGATGGCGTAAACTACAATAAAATTGTATCCAAAACATCAGATTCGTTGGCGACAGCGGAAGGAGACAGCCATTCAGTGACGGCAGAGGCATCTTATCTGAGGTTAAATATGGCATATAATTCCGCTTCCTTTGCGACAAATTTAGCGGAGATTGAAGTTTATGGAGTAAAAGAGAATGATACAGTGACAGAACCTGCCAAGATAGAAGTTGAAGACTGGGAAGGCAGTGAATGGCAGGTGGAATGGGATAAGTTTGAAAGTGACAAAGCTTATGCCGATCAAAAAGTGCTGACAGAGATGAGCAATCTTGTCGGCCGTGTCGTTGGAGATGAGTGGAAGGCGAGTTTTCGTTTTGAACTGCGCAGCAGTTTAGAAGATGGAAAAGATATTTTTGAAATCAAAGATGGGGAGAATAATACAATTCTTATCCGGGGCAACAGCGGCCTTGCAATGGCTTCCGGTTTTAATTATTATCTCAAAAATTATGTGAATGTAGATTATAATCCGTTGTATGGGTCAAATACGGACTTAAAAGAGATAAAACCCGTTGGAAAAAGAATTGTGAAAGAAGCGCAGTTTGATTTACGTTATGCGCTGAATTTTTGTACATATTCTTATACAATGTCATTTTGGAACTGGGACGAATACGAGGAATTTCTTGACTGGTGCGCGATGAATGGAATTAATTTGGTTTTGGATATCGTGGGACAGGAAGAAGTTTTAAGGCAGACATTTAAAGAATTTAATTTTACAGATGAAGACGTCAAACAATACATCTGTGGACCGGCGTATTTTGCATGGTTTTATATGCAAAACCTTTACAGCATCGGCGGGCCTTTGCCAAATTCTTGGTTTGAACAACGCACAGAGCTTGGACGGCAGATACATGACCGTATGCAGACATATGGCATAAGCCCTGTAATTCAGGGATTTGCAGGACAAGCGCCGGAGACATTTGCGGAAAAAAATCCGGGGGCAGTGCTCACCCCGACAGATGAATGGTCAGGGTTTACGCGTCCTTCTATTATTAAGACGTATCTGACAGAGGAAGAAACGGCTGCCGGAAAGGTGAATTATTTTTCGGATGCGGCGGAAGTGTTTTATGAGAAGCAGAGGAATGTGTTTGGCGATGTTTCCCATTATTATGCGGCAGATCCGTTCCATGAGGGAGGCAACACAGGCGGTCTTGATGTAGGGAATATTTACGGTGAAGTGCAAAAAGAAATGTTAAAAAGCGATCCGGACGCCATTTGGGTTATGCAGCAGTGGCAGGGGAATTTGGATGCAAATAAAATGTCCCAGTTGGATACAAGTAAAACGCTGCCGCTGGATTTGCAGGCGGATATGAATCCACAACATGGGCTGTTTGAAGAAAACGGCTCGCCATGGATTTACTGTATGCTTCATAACTTCGGCGGACGTATGGGGCTTGACGGTGAGGTTCCCGTAATTGCAGCCGATCCTGCGGAGACATTCCAGCAAACAAATAATATGGTTGGAATCGGCATGACTCCGGAAGCTATGGAGAATGGACCGGTGGTTTATGAATTGTTGTTTGACACAAACTGGTCGAAAGATCCGATTAACTATAGGGAATGGATGAAAACATATGGCGAACGGAGAGCGGGAGGCGAAAGTGACAGCTTAAACCGGGCATGGAAGATTTTATTAAACACAGCTTATGCAGATAAGGGCATCTATTATCAGGGAGCGGCGGAAACAGTCATTAATACGCGTCCGGGAGACAGTTTTAACGCTGCATCCACATGGGGGCACAGTAATATTTTATATGATAAAAAAGAATTAGACAAAGCTCTTTTGCTTCTCATTGAAAATTATACTGCATTCAGTGAGTCGGAAGCGTATAAATATGATTTAGCTGACGTAGCGGAACAGGTCATCTGTAATGCGGCGGTTGAATACCATAAATTGATGGTGCAGGCGAAAAATTCTGGGAATTTAGAAGAATTTGAAAAATTATCCACGGCATTTTTAGGAATGATCGATTTATCGGATCAGATTCTTTCAACTACAGATGAATTTATGCTGGGAACATGGGTGGAAGCGGCTAGGAAGATGATTACAGGCGCGGACGATTGGACAAAAGACCTGTTTGAGTTTAATGCCCGTTCTTTGGTTACTACATGGGGCGGGGAGCGTGTTGGCTCGCTTAAGGATTATTCAAACCGAAAATGGTCAGGCCTTACAGAAACATTCTATAAAGAACGTTGGGAAATCTGGGTGCGCAACCGGATAGCCGAATTAAAGGGATTAGAGAAAGATCCGGCAGATGAAAGAGCGGAAAACAACTGGTTTTTATGGGAATATCAGTGGGCAAACCGGAAATCAGATGATGAGAATGGGAAATACGCGTTTGAAACAACGCCGTCGGATGCAGATTTAAGCGAATTGGCGCAGCAGGCATTTGATAAGTATTCTTATACAAATTTAGAAAAAAATACTGGCGGCGGCATACAGGAGACTGTGAATATTGCAAAAGGAAAACCTGTAGACGTTGGCGGGTCAGTGACAGCATCCGGAAATCCTTCTAATCTGACAGACGGGGATACATCGACAGAGTGGAAAGCAGAGGGAGCGGGCCCGCATACTATGACCATTGATTTGGAAGGAACATACCAGATTAGCGGAGTTGTGATTTCTATCCAGCAGCTTGCAAAACGTTTTCCATATACGTGGAAAGCAGAGTATCTAAATCCAGAGACTTCTGAATGGACGCTTTTGGAGGGAAATGAAAATGAGGCGGAACATTTAATGGTTTCGACTACTGAAATTTCAAAATCTTTTGCGGCAAGCAAGATCCGTCTTACCATTACAACTTCTGATGTAACGGATTCGCCTGTCTATGTGACAGAGATTGCAGTAAATGGAGAGGAGATAGAAGCAGGAGAAACATTTGAAAATCTGGCGCTTGGGATAGAGCCGACGTCCAACCAGAATTCATCATCTGATTCAAATTTATCGATGCTTACAGATGGGAATTTATCTACTTTATGGAAAACGGAAGGAGACAACTATCCAGTCAATGTAGAGATTGAATTGCCACAATCTTCTTATGTGGACAATATTGAAGTGAGTTTTGAGAAAGCGGGTCTGCCATTCCAATTTAAAGTAACGGCGGAAGATGGAAACGCGCAGGAAGTCCTCTCTTATACAGAGCAGAGCAATCATGGAAATGTATTAACGGAACGTTCCTACAAAATTGCCGCGCAAAAAGAGATAAAAAAGGTAACGGTAACATTGCTGAGTTCAACACATCAAGGAAGTTTTGCAGGGTTCTGGCCTGCGATTTCAGAAATTTCAGTGATGGGGACTCCTCCTGTAACTTTAGGAAATATTGCGCTTGGGATTGTGCCAGAAGTGAAGAACAGCAAAAATGAGGTTCTAAGTAATGGGAACAATCCGCTTTCCAATATCACGGACGGGAATCCTTCCACACTAGGGCAGCCACAGTGGAATCAGAATAACGAAGATTATCCGTTGAGTTTTGAATTTGACTTGAAACAAAGCGTGTATGTGGATTCTCTTGAATTGTTTTTTGAGAAAGCAGGGCTTCCGTTTGAATTTAAAGCATCTGTCATTACAGATTCTGATGCAGAAGAAGTGGTGTCTGATGAGTATAGCAGCCATGATAATGTGCTAGAGAACGCTTCCTACAAAATAAATGTGAAAAAGACAATAAAAAAAGTAATCGTTACATTGGTTGATCAGACTGGGAGGGGAGAAGCATATCTTGCATGGCCTGCTTTGGCGGAGCTTATCATTATGGGTGAGATGCAAGAAAGCGAAGAAGAACACGCTAACGTAGACTTTTCAGATCATCCTGTTTCTGGAATTTCAGTAACTGGAGGCGGGGCGACGAATAATGCGCTTGATGGAAATAGAGACAGTACATATGACATCGTTGAACAGGGAGCGGAAATTACATTTGAATTTAGCGATGTTTATTATTTGTCACACATTAATTTGGTTTTCGAAAAAGGAGAGCTTGGGTTAAAATATCAGGTTTATTCAGAGGATGCTTCCGGTAACCGGGAAACAGTCATTGATATGAAAAACGCTACCGGAACGCTTGGGGATAAAACAGTTAAAGCGCCGGTTCAAAGAGATGTAAAGAAAATCATATTTAAGCATTTGGGAAATAACGGTTCCGGACCGGCATGGGCGGCAGAATTAAGGCTATATGAATTTGAAGCGTTTGGCGTAGCTAAAACAAGTAAAGATGCGGTTACAGTGACGCCTGATGCGGCGTCGGGTTTGCTAGATGGGAATGCAAATTATTCCGTTGCCGCAAATGGGGCGGTTGAATTGACGTTGGATAAGGCGACAGATTTGAATATGGTAAGCATTCAGCGCGCATCGGATGAAACAAAAGCCTTAAAATATAAAATTGAGTATTTAGATTTTGAGTCGGAAACGGAAAACTGGAAACTTTTTTCAGATCAGACGGAAAATGAGAAAGACAAGGCTTCTGTGAGTTATGCGGTTGCGGAAGAAAACGTATTTTCAAAGAAGCTTAAGATTACGTTTCCAGAAGCGGTAAATCTATCTGGAATTCATGTATATAGCACAGATTACGCTGGGACGCTTTTGGCGCGGATCACTTATATCGAAGGAGTTTTAGCGGGATTATCCTATGATTTGGGTTATGGCTCTTATAAAACGGAAGCAAAAACCAAATTGGAAGGCGTATTGGCTCAGGCAAAGGCAGCGCAGGGCGTCAATTCACTGACGATTGATGAATGGTTGGAGAAAGTTAATTCCGCTTTTGAAGAATTTTATGATTTAGGCGCCATTACGGTAGAAAGAGATGAATTATTGGCTGGCATGGCGGATGCCATAGATTTAATGGAAACCCTAAAAAGGCTTGGGCTTACTTCTTTGCTGGAAGAAGTGATGGAAAGCTACCAAACTGCAAGAACTGCATATGAAGCATATAAATCAGATCAGACGCAAATTCAGTCTGCAAAAGCCGCCTTGAGTGAGGGAATAAAGGAAACGTCAGAATTAGCCGCTTCTATCGAAGGGAACCCACAGCTTTTAGAAGCAAGAACCGGGCTTTGCGGGTATCTGGAAAGTCTTAAAGATCTGCAGGAAGAAAATTATACGCCGGAAACATGGACGGTTTATATGGCGGCGTTGTCTGCGGCTTTGACTATTTTAAATAAGGCGGACGCCCAGACAAATGAGATTACTTCCGCAAAAGAGCAATTAGAACAGGCTGTGGAAGATTTAGATTTGAATGTGGAAAATCCGGTAGAAAGCATCACGATAAAATCAGAAGATGACGCAACGTCTCTGGCAGTTGGCGGAACTTTACAGCTTACGGCAGAGATTTCCCCTGCAAATGCAGATATAAAGACAGTGGACTGGACGTCAAACCATGAAGAAATTGCAAGTGTCGATGAGAATGGCCTTGTAACTGCGCATAGAACGGGAACGGTTATAATTAAAGCGGATGCAAAAGACGGAAGTAAAATTTGGGACGACATTACATTAACAGTGACGCGGGCGCCTTTGAAAGTAAGGACGATTACGGTAAAATCTGAGGACGATAAAACGGAACTTACAGTTGGTGATATTTTACAGCTTACGGCAGAGGCGCTTCCTGTGGAGGCAGATAATAAGGAAGTGACATGGACGTCAAGCGATTCTAAGATTGCAACCGTAAGTGAGCATGGCGTGGTAAGCGGCATAGCGGCTGGTGATGTGAAAATTACGGCAACGGCAAAAGATGGTGGAGGGGCTTTTGGTGAAATTTCATTAAAAGTAAAGTCAAATACATCTGGAGAGCCTATTAAAGTCAAGTCGATCACGGTAAGCTCAGAAAATCATAAAACTACTTTAAAAGTAAGTGACGTTTTACAGCTGATACCAGAAGTCACTCCGTCAAATGCAGAAAATAAAGAAGTGGAATGGAGTTCAAATAAACCGTCTGTCGCAAGAGTGGATCAAGATGGACTTGTAACGGGTCTTTCGAAAGGTTCTGTAACCATTACGGCAACAGCGAAAGATGCCAGCGGAGTTTTTGGCGAAATTAATTTGGAAGTAGAAGAACGTGGAGAAGACGAGCCGATTAAAGTAGGGACAATTCATATAACGGCAGAAGATAACAAGACGGAACTGAGTGTTGGCAAAACACTAAAACTAGAGGCGGAAGCTCTGCCGATAGAGGCGGAAGACAAGACGGTGCGCTGGAAATCAAACAAACCAGAAATTGCAAGCGTAGATGAGAACGGCGTGGTAAGCGGCATAGCGGAAGGCGATGTGATCATTACGGCGACAGCAAACGATGGTGGGGGGGCGTCTAAAACAATTCAACTGACAGTAAAGGCGGATGCGTCAGAGAACCCTGTCAAAGCGGAAAGCATAACCGTGACCGCAGAGGATAATAAGACCAGCTTAAAAATTGGCGATACAGTAAAGCTTTTTGCGGAAGTAACTCCGGCAGAAGCGGATCAGACTGTGGCATGGACGTCGGGAGATTCGGAAAAAGCGACGATAGACGAAACAACCGGACTTGTGACTGCGAAAGCGGCAGGAGAAGTAGAATTGATTGCAACGGCAAAAGACGGAAGCGGCGCAACCGGAAAGATTAAATTAAATATTGAAGATGGAGGATCGCAAACCCCTGTCAAAGCGGAAAGCATACTTGTAACCGCAAAGGACAATAAGACCAGCTTAAAAGCAGGTGAAAATCTTCAACTTTCAGCGGCAGTAACTCCGGCGGAAGCAAAACAAGATGTGACATGGTCGTCAAGCGACCCGTCAAAAGCGGAAGTAGATCAAAATGGGCTTGTGAAAGCGAAGGCGGCAGGCGCTGTAAAAATCATTGCAACTGCCCAAGATGAGAGCGGGGTAACGGGAGAAATAACGCTTAAAATTACGGCAAATTCCAGCGGAGGAAATCAAACGATCCTTGTCAGCTCCATTAGTTTGAAAGCATTAAAGACGAAACTTACGGTAGGCGGCGCAGTTCAGATTACTGCATCAGTACTTCCGGCGAATGCAAAAAATAAAGAGTTGACATGGGTTTCGAAAAACAGTAAGATAGCGTCAGTCAGCGCGAAAGGCTTGGTGACGGCGAAAGCGGCAGGCGTTGTTGAAATTACGGCGACGGCAAAAGATGGCAGTAGAAAGTCGGGGAGCATAAAAATTACGGTGGAAAATCCACAGCCGGCAAAACCGCCTGTATTGAAGCCGGGAACGGAACGCTCAGTCAGTGATGCAAAATATGTTGTCATTCAGTCTTCCGGTTCTGAGAAAACAGTTGCATTTAAAGGACCGAAAAAGAAAAATAAGAAAACAGTCACGGTTCCGCCGACAGTAAAAATTGGCGAGGACGTATATAAGGTTACAGAAATTGCGAAAGATGCATTTAAGAACAATTCAAAAGTGAAAACTGTGATTATTGGAAAGAATGTGACGAAAATCAGTAAGAATGCGTTTAATAAGTGTAAAAAGCTAAAAACGATTAAAATTCAATCTACGGCGCTTAAAAATGTTGAAAAGAATGCGTTTAAGAATATCAACAAAAAAGCGACGATTACAGTTCCGAAGAAAAAATACAAAAAGTATAAAAATATGTTCAAAAAAGCAAAATTAGCAAAATCGATTAAAATTAAGAAGAAATAAAGACATGAAATTACCAGAAGAATTTAAAAACAGAATGCGCGGCATACTCGGAATGGAGTATGCCGCATTTGAGAGAAGTTATCAGGAAAAAAGCAGCAAGGCGCTCCGTTTGAATCCAAGTAAAGCAGCAGAGGATTTTTTAGAACGGGCGCCTTTTGCCCTTGAAGCTGTGCCGTGGGCGGAATATGGGTATTATTATGAGGAAGGGTTTCCGGGAAAGCATCCCTATCATGCCGCCGGTGTATACTATATTCAGGAAGCAAGCGCAATGGCTCCCGCCGCTTATTTAGGCGCCAAGCCACATGAGCGGATATTAGATTTATGCGCGGCCCCCGGAGGAAAAACAACCCAGATTGCGGCGGATATGAGGGGAACTGGCATTTTAATCAGCAATGAAATACATTCGGCGCGGGCAAAAATCCTCTCAGAAAATGTAGAGCGTATGGGGCTTTCTAATACAATCGTAACAAATGAAACGCCGGAAAAACTTGCTGGGGCATTCGAAGAATATTTTGACAGAATACTAGTGGATGCGCCCTGCTCCGGTGAAGGAATGTTCCGTAAAAATGAAGCGGCGGGCGGTGAATGGAGCCTTGGCCAGATTCAGCTTTGCGCGGACAGACAAGACAGGATACTTGACTGCGCGGCGGCTATGCTGCGCCGGGGAGGAAGGCTGGTCTATTCTACCTGTACCTTTGCCCCAGAAGAAAACGAAGGGAGCATAAGCCGTTTTTTAAAACGCTTCCCGGAATTTGAGATTTGCCAGACAGAAAAGATGGACAAAATGATGGGAGGAAATCCTTTCTGGGTTCCCGACGCGGCAGACAATATAGAAGAAACGATACGCCTTTTTCCGCATAAAGTCCGTGGAGAGGGCCATTATCTGGCTGTGCTGCAAAAAAAAGGGATGCAGCCGGGGCTGGAGTATCCGCTTGAATCAGAAGTTTTGGAAAAAGACTGCGGCTTGTGGCTGGATTTTAGCAGAGAATGCTTAAAAGAGCGGCCGCAGGGCATCTATCTTTTGTTTGGAAGCCAGCTTTATCTTGCGCCGCCAAAGACCCCGCGTTTAAAAGGCTTAAAAGTTCTTCGTCCTGCCCTCCATCTTGGAACAAATAAGAAAAACCGTTTCGAGCCTTCCCATGCGCTTGCGCTTTATTTAAAACCAAATGAGGTGAATCAAACAATTAATTTTGCATCGGAGAGTTCCGAAATCCATCAATATTTAAGTGGGGAAGCGATACATGCAGAGGGAGAAAAAGGCTGGAATTTGGTTACAGTCGACGGCTATAGCATAGGCTGGGGCAAATTGTCCGGCGGCATTCTAAAAAACCATTACCCGAAAGGCTTACGTTTTTCCGGTAAGTGAAAGAATCCCGTGAGAAAATTATCGGTAAAGTGGAATAATTGTCAAAATGAAAAACCGTCCATTCAAAAGAGTTAAGAATGGGCGGTTTTTCTCAGGCTTATGAAGATATATGTAAGCAATTATTGCGAAAGAGAAGCTTTTCGCTCTTGTATCATTTTTTCCAATTCACAAATCGTGTCAGAAGTTTCCCTTTTTATAAATTCGGCGAAAAACGCAAGCGTCCCCTGTGAAGACTCTTGGATTTGTTCTAATAGATAATCAAATTCAGTTAAATTGGCGAGATAGGTTCTTGCCAAAACTTTATTATGCTGTTCAATTCCGGCAACGCGGACATAGGATTTTTTTAAGAGAGAGCGCAGGGAGGCTTGAACGGTGCTTGTATTTAAGGATGGATTAAGCCGGATAAAATCTGTAATGGATAACTCTGTGTCTGAGCTCCATAAAACACGCATAATGTCTAATTCTTTATTTGTTAATCTATATTGCATAATGTCACTCCTGTTCATTTTTTTGGCGTTATTTATGATAGCATGGAACAACCATAATGTCAATTTATAACGGGAATGATTTTCTGATAAAAAAATGAATAGAAGCATAAAATTTCTAATATTATATTCGAAATGCGAAATTGTAGGCATATATTTCCTACAATTACTAGCATTTTGATTCGACAGTTTATGCCAAAATGCTCAAAACGTATATTTTTTTAAATGCGCAAATTGTCAGTTTTAACAAAAATATACGCGTATTGCATAAATAAAATATTTTGTAAAGTACAAAAGAACAACATTCTATTTTATGAGAGAAATGGAATTATCCATCAATCGGAATTTCAATCTGTATAATATAATCTTCTATCCGGTCAACGACATTTTCGTTAATTCCCATTTCATAGGAATAATTATAAAGTTTTAGGCTGTGTGTCTGGGCATACGCAAAAATTTCTTCGTACCGTTGGGGAAGTTTTCCCCAATCCCCTTTATGGAAGGCTCGTAGGTATTTCCCTTTAGGAGTTTTATATAAGCCCGTTTGATATGTGAGGTGGGGAATCTCGATAAAGAGTTTCACATAATCGTTATAATTGCCAGAAAGCAGGCTGGAAACCGGAATCATGGAACCGTAGGAAGCGTCATGCAGGCGCCCCAGATGGTATTTTTCCAATTCGGCTGTGATAAATTCCACTGAATCTTCAAAGGAGGTTTCCTGTGTGATGCCAACCGTCGCAAGGCAGCGTTCTTTTCGTTCTACAATGCTGATTTCAGACAGATTCATGGAGAGCAAGGTAGCCATATTCTGGCAGTGCGCGCAGAGGGTTGAGCGGACTGCCTGTAGATGTGTAATGTGTAGGTCAAGCTCAGCGATTTTATCTTCCAGAAGATTTTTTAAACTGCCTGCGGAGCGGTGTTTCATAAAATTCTGTATTTCTTTGATAGAAACATCTAGTTCCCGAAGCAGGAGTATGGTTTCTAAGATGGGGCTTTGATAGTAATTATAGCAGCGGTATCCGTTTTCCGGATTGATGGAAACAGGCTTAAACAGCCCGATTTCATCGTACCACATCAAAGTTTTTTTATTGATTCCATGTAAGGCGGCAAACTGGCCGATGGTGAGAAGTTTTTCTTTTTTTTCCATGGTTCACCTCTAAATGAAAATTTTCCTTGACCGTACTGTTACTGTATGGTTTAGGATACTATATACGGGAAGAAAATACAAGAAAAATGGAGGAAAAGATTATGGAAAGCCAAAATGTATATGAAAAACCTGTTACGTTGAAAAATATTATGAAGTTTGCTGTGCCGACCATTGCCATGACGGTGTTTATGTCTTTTTATACAATGGTTGACGGTCTGTTTGTATCGAATTTAATCGGTACGGATGCGCTTTCGGCAATTAATCTGACTGCGCCTATAATCCAGCTTGTAACGGCAATTTCTGCCATGCTTGCCACGGGAGGAAGCGCGGTGATTATGAAAAAGATGGGCGAACAGAAAACAGATGAAGCAAAAGAAGATTTTACCTTTTTGATCTTGGTAAATGTCATTGTGGGAATTGTTATGTGCATAGCCGGGTATCTGGCAATGGATTTTATTTTTGCCGGAATGAATCTTTCTGCCGAAGTAGAAAGATACTGTGTGGAATATTTAAGCCGCTATCTGGCGTTTACTGCGCCAATTCTTTTAATGAACAATTTTACGCTCTATATGATCGCCAGCGAAAAGGCGGCTCTTTCCCTGATCTGTTCTTTGGCGGGCGGCGTTTTGAATATGGCGCTTGACTATGTGTTTATTGCTGCGCTTGGCATGGGAATCAGCGGCGCGGCGGTTGCAACGGGGCTTGGATATTCTGTGACGGCTGTTGTGGGATTATTTGTGTTTAGCGCAAAAAAGAATTTACTGCGCTTTAAGAAACCAGTATGCCGCTTTAAAGTTCTGGCGGGCGCGGCTGCAAACGGAAGCTCGGAAATGGCGACTGCCCTTGTTACTGGGATTGTCACAATGATGTTGAACTGGACGATGCTTCATTATGTTGGGGAAGACGGCGTTGCGGCTGTTACCGTTATCATGTATGCGCTGATGTTTGCAAGTTCCCTTTATACGGGATATTCTTATGGCGTTGCGCCCATGTTAAGTTTTTACCATGGGGAACAAAACCATGCAAAACTGAAAAAACTAGCTGCAGTGAGTTTGAACGTGATTGCAGTAATTTCCGTTGTGACGGCTTTGGTTTCCTTTTTCATGGCGAAACCGCTCGCGTCAGTCTTTGCCCGTCCGAATAATCCGGTCTATGATCTGGCTGTCACGGGGAACAGGATATGCGCGTTTGCATTGTTTTTTATCGGATTTAATATTTTTGCAAGCGGCATGTTTACTGCATTATCGAACGGGATTGTTTCAGCTATCCTTGCGTTTTCCAGATCGTTTGTATTTATGCTGATTGCTATGATTGCGCTTCCTTTGCTCTTTGGAGTAAACGGCATCTGGCTTGCGACGCCGGCGGCGGAACTAATGGCGCTTGCGCTGTCTGCGTTTATGTTTTTGAAATATAGAAAGAGGTATGGATACTAAGGGGGAGGGGAATGGGCAACAGGGACAGAAAAAACGGGGAGAAATGCGGTTTTTGTTGTCACATTCTGGTCTAAAATGGTATACTATTCATACAGAAACATGTAATTTATATGGGGATACAGAGAAAAATAATGCAAAATTTGTACATACGGCATTGATCAGGGGGATTGAAAATGAGTAATTTTACTTTTCTTGAAACCCGTTGGGGCGATTTGGCAAGATTAGGGGATTTGTCTGAGAAATATGTGTATTCCGATCCGAACACATCTTACACATTCAGGCCGTATTCGTTTGTTGAAGAAGAATGATTTATTGCCGCATGAAATAGACAATACGTTATACATTTTACGGATAGACCGTAACAATGCAGTTCATAATGGCGCCAATGAAGGGGAAAAGGCTTTAAAAAATCTGCCGTTGCTGTATGAACTCTGCGTATGGTATATGCAGACATATGGCGACTATAGCTATAATCCTGTGGGATATGTTTGTCCAATGGATGTTACGGTTAATTTGGATGAATTGGAGAAAGAAAACCGAAAGTTGGAAGAACGTAACCAGACATTGCTCCTTGAGATTCAGAGGATACAAAAGACGGGGAAATCAGATGATGCGCGCAGAGAAACCGCATACAAAAATGCAGTGAATGTTAAGTTTTCAGAAGCTCAGACAAGAGAGCTGATTGACGGGCAGCTTCGGAAAGCTGGCTGGGAAGCGGATACTGTCAACATTCGTTATTCTAAAGGAACTCGGCCGAAAAAGGGCAGGAACCTTGCGATTGCAGAATGGCCCACGGATTCTAAGACGGGAGACAAAGGGTATGCGGATTATGCGCTTTTTATTGGGAAAAATAGCTTTTGTAACAGTCTATACGCTTGAAAGAGAAAAAAGGCGTTTATTTATGCAGTGTAATTCTGTGGCATAACGATAGAAATGATTTTATGGCGTAATAAGAGAATATGCTTGAAAAAATAAGGTTTTTTTGGTAATATATAGATGAAAACGTACATTTTAAAAAATCGTCCGGACACGGAAGTTAGGGCAACAGTCAAAGGAGTGATCATATGTCAATTACAGTAAGAGCAAATTCACAGATGGTAGGCAATTTGTTTTCCGGTATGAATGCAGGTTTTATGAGTTCTTCCGGCGGTATGTTTTCCAGCATTGGCGTAAGCATGATGGGCGGATTTAGTTATTCCGATTACGCCAGCTTGAAAAATGGTTCTTACCATAAGTTGCTTAATTCCTATTATTCGTTAGAAAATGGGGGTTCAGACAAAAAAGCGTCAAGCGTGGCAGGTCAGGATCATAAGTACTGGTCATTAAAAGAAGCGAATGAGAATAAGAAAAAGTATAACTACTGGAATTACCAGACAATGTCTACATCAAAAGAAGGAACATCTAAGTTAGCGACGATTGAATCTGATGCCGGAAAGTTAAGCGATGCGGCAGACCGTCTTTTGACGCAAGGTTCAAATTCAGTGTTTAAGCAGACAGCGGATAAGTATGGAGACGGGACATTAAAGTATAATACGGATGCCATTTACAAAGCGGTTTCCAATTATGTGAATCAGTACAACGACTTGATTCAAAGCGCAGGCGGCTCTAATGTGACAGCGATCAGCGCGTCCGTTGCATCAATGAAAGATTACACAAATTCCAATGCGCAGGCGCTTGCTGAAATTGGGATTACCATTGATGCAGAAAAACAGACATTGTCGCTGAATGAAACGACATTTAAGAATGCGGACATGAATCAGGTGAAGTCTTTGTTCCAAGGCAGTGGTTCCTATGCCTATAAAGTATCCCAGAAAGCTTCTGCGATAGATTATCATGCGCAGTATGAAGCGAAAAAAGCGAATACTTATAATGGTTCAGGAAATTACGCAAACAACAATACTTCAGGAAGTATGTACAATAGCGCCATTTAAGTAAAAAGATTGCAGTGTATGTGGCTGTCATAAAATACTGCTGATATACATATATGGATGCCATATCTTTTATATAGTATATAACGGCTTTTTGTGACAGCCATTTTTTTCTTTATTAATTATAAGACATTGTAATCTTGAAAAAAAGACATGCTTTATCCTACATTTTTTTCATTTCTTCGAATTTTTATTTTCATTTGTTTTTTCAAAGCATTCAAAGTCAGTTACAATTTCTTTTTACACTCGTATACAGTTATTCCCAATGAATCAATCGTTTTGGCATTAAAGCTAAGTATGGCATATTTTGTTCTATAAAAACCAACGCAATACACCAGAAACAAAAAAGCATTTAAATAATTCCAGATTAAAAGAATTATAGTCTGTTTCATTCTACCTTGATTCTGGTGGTTTCATACTTATTTGGTTGCAGAAAAAAACAAATTATAGTATAATAATCAGAATCAAAAGAAGCGGAGAGGAGAACAGATGATACGGAATATAGTGCTCGACATGGGGAATGTTTTACTGTCTTATGATCCAAATGTTCCATTAAATAAATTTTGCAGGACGCCGGAAGAAAGAGAAACCATTCGTCAAGAATTGTTTTTGGGACCGGAGTGGAAGCAAGGCGATCTTGGCTTAATGACAAACGAAGAAAAATATGACTCTATCTGCAAGCGTGTGCCCGAATCTATGCGCGGGGCGCTCAAAAGATGTGTGTTTGAATGGTATATCTGCCTGAGTCCGGTTTCCGGCGCGCGGGAATTTTGCCAATATGCCAAAGAGAAGGGATTTCATTTGTATGTGCTCTCAAATGCGGCGAAAGATTTTTATGGATATTTTCCGGACTTTGCCCCGTTTGATTTTTTTGATGGAATCGTCGTCTCAGCCGATTTACATATGGTGAAGCCGGATATCCGAATCTATCAGTCGTTATTAGAAAAGTTCCATCTGCTTTCTGAGGAGTGCCTTTTTATAGATGATTTAGAAGAAAATGTGGAAGGGGCAAAACAGGCGGGAATGTCGGGAGAAGTTTTCAGAGGAGATTTTGACCGGCTGAAAAAGCAGTATTTAGAAGGGCGGCGGATATGGGATTAAAGCAGATTAGGGAAGAAATTGATGCAATAGACAGTCAGATGAAGGAATTATTCCAAACACGCATGGAGTTATCGCGGCAAGTCATTGAAAGCAAAAAACAGACGAAAGCCGCTGTCTATGTACCGGAACGGGAACAGGAGGTTTTGGAGACTTGTTCGGACAAAGTGGCAGAGGAGCTTGTTTCAGGGATAAAGGCGTTTTTTCGAAAAATAATGGAAATCAGCAGAAGCTATCAATATGCCCAGTTAGTGGAAGAAGATGCGGAGCTTAAGAAGCTGCCTCAAAAAGAAGGGAGCGTAAGTCTAAGTTTTGACTGTCCCCAAGGAAGCGGCCAGTTTGCATCCTGTTTATCTGTCCTGACAGATTCTGGGCTGACGCCAGAGGAAATTTTGGCAGAGAGACAGGGAGACGCATGTCATTGCCGGATTCGCATTTCAGGGGATTTTTCCGTTGAATCGGCAAAAGCTGCTGCGTTATTCGTGAGAAAAGAGACGGAACATTTTACAATTAATTAAGCTATATGGGAAAGGAGAACCATGAGAAAACAAATCACAGCGTTATTATTATCTTTAATTATTGCGGTTGGCATGACAGAAAGCGTCTGCGCATTTCCAAATGCGGCGCCTTTGACAGAAAACGGGGAAATTCCATCGGCGGAAGAAGTGACGGAAAACGGGGAAATTCCATCGGCGGAAGAATTGACGGAAACTGGGGAAATCCCATCTGAGGAAGAATTGACGGAAACTGGAATAATTCCGGAGGCAAAAGAAACCTTAACTAAAGCTGGGGAACTCTCATCGGCGGCAGAATTTCAGGGAAAGACCGGATACATAAGGCCACAGTTTATCGAACTTTCAGAAAGTGAAGTTCCGGAAATCTATGAGCCTTCGGAAGAAACTGTAAAAAGCAAAGGTTCTGCGGCGTACCGTTCGGGCTGGGATTCCTATTCTACGAATTATTACTACAATTTATTAGGTGAGCCACAGAGAAATTTGTGGGATAAACTTGACGAGATGTGTTATGGATACCTGACAGGAACTGAAACTCTGACGAATAAGAAGCATTACTCTAATATATCACAGGGGCTTGACTTTGATTATTATATGACAAAGGCAGTTGTTTTTACGGGTATGTCTGCATCTGAAGCCCAGAATATTGAATTTATGTTTATGGCAAGCAATCCGCAATATTACTTTTTACAGGTTTTATTTGGGGTGACTTCTACCGGTACGGGAGGGTTTGCATATTTGAGCGTAAATGATTCTTTTGCAAACGGGACTGCGCGCAAAACGTCCACGCAGAAAATACAGTCTGTCATTACGTCATGGCTGGCGCAGATAAACGCCCAGCCGACAGAACTGCTCAAAGAAAAGAAAATACACGATTTGATTTGCGAAAACGTGACATATGACATGAATTACAATACATTAAAACAAAATAAATACAATCAGACAATTTACAGCGTGTTTTGCACGGACACGACAGTCTGTGCAGGGTATTCACAAGCGATGCAGTTGTTATGCAATGCAGTGGGCATCGACTGCGCCGTTGTGACGAGCGTAGACCATGAATGGAATATTATCCGTTTGAATGACACTTGGTATTATGTCGATGTGACATGGAATGATAATATTGCAGACGATGAAAAGAATCAGGACAAAAAATTAAAAAGCGCGTATTCCTATTTTAACAGAAGCAGGCAGATGTTTTTAAATGATGATCCGAGAAATGTCGCTTCCCATACGCCGGAAGCGATTTGGATGGGATACCTGCCGGAATTAATCTATGATTCTGGCGCTACAATGACAGAGATTGGGACAATTTACACTCCATCGGCCACTTTGCAGGCGCCACAGATTACCGTATCCGGTAACCGGGTGCAGATGACGTCTCCAAATAATGCGTCTATTTTCTATACCACGGACGGTTCTAACCCGTCAGTCGCATTTACCAAAGCGAAAAAATACACTGGGGTTTTTGAAGTGAATGATGTGGTAAAAATCCGCGCGGCGGCAGTCCGTAATGCTTATTACGACAGTTCTGTCACGGAGTTAAGCGTAATCCCGAAATATACCGTGAAATTTATGGCGAACGGCGGTTATATTAAAAAGAAGAACGTGAAACAGAAAACGCAGTCCGTAAACCATCAGGCAAAACTTGGGAAATTAGAGCAGCCTAAGCGGAAGAATTATGCCTTTTTGGGCTGGTATACGAAAAAGTCCGGCGGAAGCAAAGTCAGTGAAAAAACAGTGATAAAAGGAAATCAGACATATTATGCGCGTTGGGCAAAGGTGAAACCTGTCAAAGTCAATATTGCTTCGGCAAAAAGCAGTTCGGGAAAATTAAAAGTTAAAATCAAGAAGAACAAGAAAGCGAGCGGCTATCAAATCCGCTATTCCCTGAATCAGAACATGTCTTCTGCAAAAACACAGACAACAGAAGAAATTTCTTACACCATCAAAAATCTGAAAAAAGGCAGGACATACTATGTTCAGGCGCGTATGTACCAGAAAGAATCCGTATCAGGAAAGAAAAAGTATGGCGCATATAGTAAGATAAAAGCTGTGAAAATTAAAAAATAAATAGTATGAAACAGAAAGTAAAACGATTATCTTCTATTATAGGGCTGATTTTTTTTCCGGCAGTGTACTTTTATCTGCTGGAAGCTTACACGCACAACGGATTTACGGAAGTCAGAATCTGGCCGCAGGTTTTCAGCATCATATTATATATATGGGTGGCTGTGATTCTGTTCTTTCTGTTTCGGAGCGTGAAACTGGCGCTTTGGATCGAAGGGGCGTTTGCAATGCTCTTTGGGCTTGTGAATTATTATGTTTATACGTTCCGTTCGCTTCCACTTGCGCCATGGGATATTTTCTCTGTAAAAACAGCCTTAAATGTAGCGGATTCTTATAATTTTATGCCGTCATTCCAAGTTGTCTGTGTTGTGGCGGGATTTTTGGCGGTTTTTTGTCTGGCAGGATTTTTGGAATTGGATCTCAAAAAGTGGAAGTGGCATGAAAGCCTTGTTCTGGCCGTGGTTTTTTGTCTTGGATTCGGCGCGTTTGTAAGCATATTGCAAAAAGAAGATTTTCAGAACCGCCATTTGATGTACAATAAACTATTTACTCCGGTTTATATGTGGCAGGTCAATGGGTTTGCGCTGACTATGGTGATGCAGATGCCATATCTGGCAGTGGAAAAGCCAAAGGGATACCAAAAAGAAGAAGCCAAAGAGCTTTTAGATGCCTATGAGCCGGAAAAAGAGACAGAGCCTGCCCAAAAGCCGAATATTATTGTTATAATGGACGAAGCGTTTTCGGACTTGGGCGTTTTAGGGGAATTTTCTCCAAGCGAAGATTATATGCCTTATTTCCGCAGTATGTTTCAGGATGCAAAAAATACCGTCACAGGCTATTTGAGCGCGTCCGTCTGCGGCGGAAACACTGCGAATACAGAATTTGAGTTTTTAACGGGACATACAATGGCGTTTTTGCCTCAGGGGAGCGTTCCTTACCAGCAGTATATCAAACATGAGATTCCGGCGCTGCCTTCTTATTTGCGGGATTTGGGCTATGAGACATATGCCATGCATCCTTATTTGTCAAATGGCTGGGACAGGGAGAGCGTGTATCCGCTTCTTGGGTTTTCCCATATGGAGTTTTTAGAATCGTATAAAAACTGTTCCTATGTACGGAAGTTTGTCAGTGACGAGTCCTGTGTGGATAAATTGATTGAAACGTTTGAGCAAAAAGAACCAAATCAGCCGATGTTCGCATTTCAGGTGACGATGCAAAATCATGGTTCGTATGGGGATGCATATGAGAATTTTACGCCGCATATTACTGTAGAAGGGGCTTCTTCCTATTCTCTTTCCACTTATTTGTCCCTGATTCAGAAAACGGATCAGGCTTTAGAACGCTTAATTTCTTATTTTTCCAAACAAGAAGAACCTGTTTTGGTTGTTTTTTTCGGGGATCACCAGCCAAATGACGTTGTGGCGGAGCCAATTTGGCAGTTACAGGGAAAGAGTTACCGTTCTTTGACAGAGGAGGAGAATAAACTTCGGTATCAGGTTCCCTATCTGATTTGGGCAAATTATGAGATTGGGACAGAAAACGATGCGGATATGAGCGTGAATTATTTGGGCGGAAAGGTTTTGGAGACAGCGGGTCTTCCTCTTTCGGCATATCAAAATTATTTAAAAGGGCTTTCCAAATCTTATCCGGTTTTATCTGCGGCAGAGCGTCCAAATGAAGAAGCGGCGCAGCCGGATATAGAAGAATATAAGAAACTTCAATATTATCAGCTTTTTGAGAAACAAGACTAGAGGAGTTGTTATGGTAAAGCGGGAAACCAACTGGAAATTATATATATGCGCATGTCTGCTTCCAATTCTGCTTTTAATTCTGATTTGCATGAGGAACAAAGTCTATCCATTTGGGGAAAACTGCATTCTGCATATTGATATGTATCATCAATATGAACCGTTTTTTACGGAACTTATGGATAAGTTAAAAAACGCGAAAAGCCTGATGTATTCCTTTCATTTAGGGCTAGGATCGGATTTTGTGGCGTTGTATGCGTATTATCTGGCAAGTCCGCTTAACTGGTTTGTGGCATTTTGCCCTTCTGCGCATGTGATTGAATTTATGACGGTTCTTATTTTGCTGAAAATCGGATTGTGTGGATTGACGTTTTCCATTTATTTATCGAATCATTTTAAAAGCAGGGATTTTGCAGTTGTGGCATTTTCTTTGTTTTATGCGCTTTCCGGCTATATGGCGGCGTATAGCTGGAATATAATGTGGCTGGATTGCCTTGTGTTGGCGCCGCTTGCCATACTTGGGGCGGAACGTCTTGTGAAAGAGGGCCGATGCGGGCTGTACTGCATAAGCCTTGCAGTGGCGATCCTTTCTAATTTTTATATAGCGATTATGCTTTGCATTTTTTTGGCATTCTGGTTTGTGGCGGTTTGTCTGGAAGAATGTCATGGGATCAAAGAAGCGCTGTCTGCGGCAGGAAGATTTTGTCTGTATTCCCTTCTTGCAGGAGGCATGGGCGGCATTCTAATCCTGCCTGTTTCGGCGGCATTGGGCTACAGCGGTTCCGCGGGGCTTACGTTTCCGGAGAAGATGGAGTGGTATTTTGATTGGATTTCTATGCTTTCTAGGCATTGCATCTCAGTGAAGGAATATACGGGGCGTGAACATTGGCCTAATTTATATTGTGGCGCGGCGGTTTTTTTGTTTTTGACGCTTTATTTTTGCAACCGGAACATTTCATGGAAGAAAAAAATAAAAAATGCCGCTTTTTTACTGCTTTTTTGGGCAGGCTTTTCGAATAATATGCTGGATTTTATCTGGCATGGTCTGCATTTCCCAGATTCCCTTCCGGCAAGGCAGGCGTTTCTCTATGTTTTTTTAATTTTAGTAATGGCATATGAAACGTATCTAAAAAGGGAGGGCAGCCGGTTTTGGCATATCGGGTTAGGCGTTTTTTTGACGGCCGCATTTTTGACGGCGGCGGTTTCTGTGGTGGATTCAGGAATGGTTACGGGATCTTCCATACGCATGACCTTTGTTTGGACGGCAGTATATGCGGCGCTGCTTGTTGCTTTGAAAAAGGGGACGGCATGGCTTAAGCCGCTTGCCTTGAATGTTCTGGCGGTTGTGGCAGTGTTTGAAGCGCTGTGGAATTTCAGCGTAACGGGATTTTCAACGATTAACCGTGAAAGTTACACTAAAAATTGGGAATCTGCGCAAACGCTGTTAAAGCAAGTGGAAGATGAGGAAATGGAACCGTTTTACCGGACGGAAGAAATGGAACGCTTAACGAAAAACGACGCTGCGATTTACGGTTATTCTTCTTCCACTATTTTTTCTTCCCTGATGAATATTGGAGTCAGCAGGTTTTACCGGAAGGCAGGCATGGAGGGCGGCAAGAATTTTTACAGTTACAGCGGCTCGACGCCTTTGCTTTCCGCTATGCTTTCCGTCAAATATTTAATTTCGCAAAGTCCGTATGAGGAATGCCCGCTGCGTATGTATATTGCGGGAGATGGGAAAAATTTTATTTATCAGAATTTGTATACGCTTCCCCTCGGCTTTATGACTGATTCTGGGTTAGAAGCGGACTGGAATGCGAAAAGTGGAGTTCCAATCGCAAATTTAAACCGTTTGGCGTATGCGCTTGGCGCAAAAGAAGATATGTTATTGCCATTTAACGGAGATGTAAAAGCGTTAGATGAGAAAACGGAAATCCCGATTACGGAGGACGGATACTACTATGGGACGTATACAGACACTTCCGTGACAAACCTGACGGTGGCGAATGGCAAAAAAGTCAGGAAGTTTACGAAATGCAACCATGGGTATATCTTGGATTTGGGCTGGTGCAGGGCTGGCGATACGGTTAAAATTACCAACAGTTCGAATGTTTCGGAGTTTCAAGTCAAAGTATACTGCTTAAATATGGACGCGTTTTTAGATGCATTTCGGACGCTCAATGAACAGACCATGGAGATAGACGTTTTTTCCGATACAAAGATAGAAGGCCATATTGATGTAAAAAAAGCCGGAAATCTGCTATTGTCGATTCCGAAAGAAGATGGGTTTACCGTATATGTAGATGGGGTGGAAACAGAAAGCAGGGCGTTTATGGACAGTCTCATGGAAGTTCCCTTGTCTAAGGGCAGGCATCGCATTACATTGCGTTATCAGACGGAAGGCTTAAAAGAAGGCGCGGCGTTAAGCGCCGGCAGTCTGGCATTGTTTTTAGGGATTTGCGTTTGGAAACGTAAAAAGGGGCGGAAGGTTTTTTAAATCAAACCTTCGCCCCATGGCTGTATTAATTAAAATCTACCAGCTTTTTTACAGCAGACAGCATTTCCGGATGTTGTCTGATATGTAAAATCAAGTCTTCTTCAAAATGTGTGATCCGAAGCGGCGGTTCGTCGTTATATCCAAAACTTCCAAGTATATTTTTGATATTATAAATTTCACAAAGAAGCAATAAAGTGTCTGCATTCGGCTGCGACTGGGCATTTTCCCAACCATAGATTGTTTTTGCGGAAACGGAGATGTTTTTCTCCTTTAATTTGCCTACAACTTCTTTTACGGAAAGCGCATTTTGCTTTCTGGCCTCTTTGAGTGTCTTTGCAATCATTTTATTTTTCATAAGAACCTCCGATGGTAAAAAACTATTCTGATAACATTATATTATAGCAGTATCCAAACTCCGTCAAATAATTCTTAGTTTTTCATAAAACGAAGGTTGAAAATCTGTTAATAAAAGAATATAATGGTAATAAATCTCAGATAATAAGAAAAGGAAGGTTTTTTATGCAGAGTAGAAATGTAATGGAATGGATTGCGAATTATATTAAAGATCAGGGATATTCGGTAAAGGAACTTTCTTTTATGCTTCAGTTGCCGGAAAAGAAGCTTACAGGCGAAATGGATGAAGAATTAAGCGCAGAGGAATTTTTAGATCTGTGCAGCTATCTGAATATTAAACCGGAACGGATACGGGAGGAAATCAAATCTTAATTTAAGGCATTTTTGCATCCGATTCTGTGAAAAGTAAATGATTTTCATTGAATTTTAGAGCCGTCTGTGATATACTGCCATCAGAAACAAATCTTATTTGGAAAGAAGATGAAACTATGACAGAAGGCGGGTTATTTATATTTTTAGTGATTCTTGTTTTATTTGTGATTACAGTTGCAGTAGTTACTGTCGTGTCGGCAGTTACCAGCGCTGTAGCCGCAATCGCGCAGAAAGATTTAGAGGAAGACGAGTAAGTTTTGCGTAACAGCCATTTTTTAAAATTTATAAAGAATAAAAGTAAGTTCAGGCTTAACAGCCGTTTCTCAAAAAAAACTTATCCAATACGGGATAGAGTTTTGAACTATGTACGATATAGCTGGAATGGGTTTCGCCGGACAGTATTTTTAAGGAAGCGTGTGGAATGGAAGCGGCGATCCGTTTCGTTTCCCGTTTTTTTATCATATCCTTTGAGCCGGCAAGGACGAGGGTCGGCGCCGTGATTTTTGAAAGATCAGATTTCGTAATATGCGGTTCTTTGAGCATAAGGCGGGTGAGCGGGTCTTTCTTTTTCAGATTAAGGAAGCGGATAGCAAGTTTTGGCAGAGCTTTCATTCCGGATGGAGTTAGGTTTGCTCCGCCAACGGCAAGCGCAGAAAACATGGCAGGATAGCGGGAAGCGGCGATTAGACCGATGATTCCGCCGTCACTGAAGCCGAAAAAGGCAGGCAGGTTTAAATCGAGCGCATGTACGAACGCAGCGATGTCTTCTGCCATATCGGCATAATGAAATTCTTCCGTTGATGCGCTTAAACCGTGTCCCCTGCTGTCTATGGCGTATACGGTGTGTTTTTTGGAAAGTTTGGGAATGAGCGCGTCGAAGATTTTATGGGATTCGTGGTTTCCATGCGCTAAAATTACAGGAGATCCTTCTCCGGTTTTTTCATAATAAATGACTTGTCCGTTTAATTGAATGTACATATCTGTGTTTGTTCCCCTCTTATTATTATTTTTATCAGTATAACATATCCTGTTTCAATCTTGAAGTAAAATTTCAGTTCCGTGGAGTGATGGCATGGGCAAAAAAGATCCGGAAGTTTGGGAAATTATAATAGAAGCAATTACAGCGGTTGCAGTCTGTGTTTTTTTCGGATTGCAGATTTATTATGCGTATATATATGAAAGCGGCATTCTGACTATGTTTTATCATTTGGCGCCGGTGGTTCTTCTTTATGTGGGCATGACGGTTTTACAGATTTATCCGGAATTGCTGAATGGAAGTTCGGAAGTTCTTCAGGAAGCAGTTCGTATGTATGCAGTCCGTATGGTAAGAAACAGTAAGCTGCTTTTGATTGTGGGCGTATTGGCGCCTTCGGTTGCGGACGCCATCAGTGTAGAAATGAATGCGGCGTACAGCCTTTTCATTATGGTTGGCGTGATTGGGACAATCGGTTACTATATATTCCGGATTTACAGATATAATTCCAGTTCTAAAAAGTAACGGAACAGATTGGGCGTTCTGGCAAAAAAAACCGATTGAAAAACGTTTGCCTTTCAATCGGTTTTTCTATGGATTTTCAATTAATCATTTCCTGTTCCACTATCTTAATCATCACTGTATATTATGAAAAAGGTACGTTGAAAAGTAGGTGATTAAGTTGGTAGTAAATTAATTCAGACTAATTTACTACAGTTACGTTGGTTGCCTGTGGTCCCTTTGCCCCATCCACGATCTCAAACTCAACGGTAGCGCCTTCATCTAAAGATTTAAAGCCCTCCATGCTGAGCCCTGAGTAATGAACGAATACATCGTTACCGGATTCATCGGAGATGAAACCATATCCCTTTTGATTGTTGAACCATTTTACTGTACCTTTGTTCATCACAGTACCTCCAAAAAATAATATATGCTATCGTATGCATAATTTAACTATAACATATTTGGTAGGAAAAGTAAAGCGGAACCATTAAAGTTCTTCGAAAGATATTGCATATTTATTCAGGAATTTTTTGGCCATCGCATCCCATTCGTGTTCTAAAGTGCGATCTTCCGTAAAGACGGCATAGGAAATGCCGGTGGTTAAGGTAAGTTCTCCGTTATGAAATGCTAAATTAATAAAAATTCCGCTAATGTCACGGACGGTCAGGCGGCTTGCGGAACGGGCAAGGGTGTTTGCCATATTTTCCGGCGAGAGCATTAGGATAAATTTAAACGAGACGGGAGTATGCCTTCCACGGATTAGCTGGTAGCAGGCAGGGCGGAGTTTGGAATAGGGGAGAACAGAGATTCCGTTTAGTCCGGTTTCTTCGATTTCTTCTGTGGAGTAATAGGAAGCGTTGATATGGCCGTCAATATGAAAGGTTGCATCTTTGGCGATGGAAGCTTCTGCCAGAAGAAAGTTGTCGAATAGTTCACTGCACAGCAGTTGATTCATAAAAGTTTTTATATCGGTCAGTTTTAATGCTATCAAAGTCACACCTCATTTAAAAAGATACATCTATTTTAACATAAGTCCTAGGAAAAATCCAAAGAATGTAGTAAAATAATACTTATTTAATTTTTTAACGGGGGCATAAAAATGAAACTACATAAGGCGGCTTTGGCAGGCGTGGCTATTTTGTTGATGAGTTTTCAGGCAGGCTGCGCGCTGACAGAGCAGTATGAAGTTTTAAAAACGGAATTTTTAGGCAAAGCAGAAGATGCAAAACCAAAACCAAAGCCAAAAGCAAAGCAAAAACAGAAACAGGCCCGTGAAAACGGGCTTTCTCCGGAAACGGAACAGGAAGCGTTGGAAACGGAAGAACCGTCTAGTGTCCAGCAGGACGGCGAGGAACAAAAGCCGTTGGGGGATCAGGAGATACATGCGGAGGATTACGCGTTTTTAACTTTGACGCAAGAAGAACAGACGGTTTATCAGGAAGTGTTAAAAACAGCGCTTGAGCATACGGAAAATACAGAAGTTTCTACATTAGATACGGAAGTGTTAGAACGGGCGTATCGGGCGGTATGCGCGGATTATGGCGGATTGTTTTGGATGTCGGGCTATGTGTATACCCAGTATACCAGAGGCGGGGAATTAACGGGAATGGAGTTTACGCCGAAATATATTATGGATTATGAGGAGCGCCAGAGGTTCCAACAGCAGATTGACGGTTCGGTGGAAGAACTCCTTGCAGGAATTTCCATTACGGATACAGACTATGAAAAGGCGAAGTATGTCTTTGAAATATTGGCGCAGAATGTTGACTATGATTCTTCGGTGGAGCATAACCAGAATATTATCAGCGCATTTTTGAACCGCGCAACAGTGTGTCAGGGATATGCAAGCGCCGCGCAATATCTTTTAAAACAGCTTGGCATCCAAAGTGTGATTGTGACGGGAAGGGCGAATGGGGAGTCCCATGCGTGGAATTTAATCTGTTTAGACGGGGCGTATTATTATATGGATACGACATGGGGCAATTCCAGATATCTGGATCATTCCAGCCAGTCAGGCAAACATGTCAATTACAGCTATATGGCAATGACAACAGAAGAAATAGAGCGGACGCATACATTTGATAACAGCTTTCCCCTGCCAGTGTGCAGCAGTATGGCGTGCAACTATTTTGTCAGGGAGAACCGTTATTTTACGGATTGGAACCCACAGGCGGTCGGAACGCTTTTGGCAGAGGTCTGGAATGGGGGCGGTGAGGAGCTTGCGGTAAAATTTTCGTCACAGGACATTTATCGTATGGCAATGGACTATTTTATTACGGAACAGCATATTTCCGACTATTGTGAAAATATTTCTTCTATATATTATTTAGAAGATGAAGAACGCTATGTTCTGACGTTTCATTTTTCCAGTTCCTAATATAATTTAGAAGATGAAGAACGTTATGCGCTGACATTTCATTTTTCAGTTCCTGAAAGATATCAGTCATGACAGAAATTTAGAATGATCCGTTGTATGCAGAAGCGATTTCTGCCGATAGTTTGAAAAAAAGCTTTTCATATTGGGAGATTTGTGGTATAATGTCTTTCGAATATGAGCCGGATTTATTAGTTTTGACGGCAGAGAGAAAAGGAGATTTTATTATGAAACATGTAAAAACATTAAATACAAAGAGATTACAGAATACGTTGAAGAAGGGCGGATGCGGAGAGTGCCAGACTTCTTGCCAGTCAGCATGCAAGACTTCCTGCACGGTTGGCAACCAGTCTTGTGAGAATGGAAAGTAGATTTTATTTGGATTACATAATGGGCCGCGCGCGCAGCGTGCGGTCATTTGTTGTTATGTGTATAGGAAGTGAGGGCATATTGTAGTGGTTCATCAGTATAAAAACAACGGCTATAATATTGTGTTGGACGTGAACAGCGGAGCTGTGCATGTGGTGGACGATGCGGCGTATGATGTGATTTCTTTGTGGGAAACGCATACAGAGGATGAAATTATGCAGCGGTTAAAACCGGCATATGGAGAAGTTTCGGTTCGGGAAGCAATGGAGGAGACGGCATCTTTAATAAAAGATGGAACTCTTTTTACGGAAGATGATTACGAGGATTATATTCTTGATGTGACGAAGCGTAAAACGGTCGTGAAGGCTCTTTGCCTGCATATTTCGCATGACTGCAATTTAAAATGCAGGTACTGTTTTGCAGAGGAAGGGGAATATCATGGAAAACGGGCGCTTATGCCGTTTGAGACCGGAAAGGCGGCGCTTGATTTTCTGATTGCAAATTCCGGCGGCAGGAGAAATCTGGAAGTGGATTTTTTTGGCGGCGAGCCGACGTTAAATTTTCAGGTTGTGAAAGATTTAGTTGCTTATGGAAGGGCCAAGGAAAAAATTTATGACAAGAAGTTCCGCTTTACTCTGACGACGAATGGCGTTCTTTTAAACGATGAGATTATGGAATTTGCCAATCGGGAAATGTCAAATGTGGTTTTGAGCATAGATGGGCGGCAGGAAGTAAATGATAAAATGAGGCCGTTTCCAGATGGGAGCGGCAGTTATTCGCTGATTGCCCCGAAGTTTCAAAAGTTTGCAGACAGCCGTGGGCAGACAGGCTATTATGTGAGGGGCACGTTTACGCATGAGAATCTGGATTTTTCAAAGGATGCGCTTCATCTTGCGGATATGGGCTTTCAGCAAATATCGGTAGAGCCTGTGGTGGCTCCTCAGACAGATTGTTTTGCAATTAGGGAGGAAGATTTGCCGCAGTTGTTTGATGAGTATGACAGGCTGGCGGCAGAAATGGTGGAACGCAGGAAACAGGGGAAAGGATTTTGCTTTTTTCATTTTATGATTGATTTGGAAGGCGGGCCTTGCGTGGCGAAAAGGCTTTCCGGATGCGGTTCAGGAACGGAATATCTTGCGGTTACGCCGTGGGGGGATTTATATCCCTGCCATCAATTTGTGGGAAATGAAGCTTTTTTAATGGGAACTGTCTGGGAGGGCGTGACGGATACGGCGCTTCGGGATACATTTAAAAGCTGTAACGTGTATTCGAAAGACAAATGCCGGACATGCTTTGCTAAATTTTATTGCAGCGGCGGCTGTGCGGCAAATTCCTACCATTTTCATGGAAATATTCATCATACGTATGAGATTGGCTGTGAATTACAGAAAAAACGGATCGAATGCGCGATTATGATAAAAGCGGCGGAAGCATTTGAAAAAGAGTAAGAAAGGAAGAAAAACGATGAAGAATAAAGTCAATAAAGGACGGGGCGCGGCGGTTTTAGCGGCGGTTGCGCTGATTCTTGCGGGGCTTGCTTATTTTGCCTCGATTATACTTTCCTCAACCGGGATTGGGGAAGATATGAGCATTAAGCTGGGCTTGGATTTAGCGGGCGGCGTCAGCATCACATATCAGGTTGATGACGAAAACCCGACGTCGGAACAGATTAGCGATACAGTGTATAAGCTGCAAAAGCGTATTGAAGGCTATAGCACGGAAGCGGTTGTCTATCGGGAAGGAGATGACCGCATTACAGTTGAAATTCCCGGCGTGACGGATGCAAATGCCATCTTGGAAGATTTGGGAAAACCCGGATCTTTGGAGTTTCAAACTCCAGATGGGGAAACGTTTATGACGGGCGATATGGTACAGGATGCGCAGCCGGCTTCCTACCAGAATGAAATGAAGAACAATGAATTTGTGGTTGAGCTGACGTTTACAGATGAAGGAAGTAAGGCTTTTGCGGAAATGACGACGGCAAATGTGGGAAAGAGCCTTCCGATTGTCTATGACGAGCAGGTGATCAGCAATCCTACGGTACAGGAGGCAATTACTGGAGGAACGGCGCAGATTTCCGGCATGGAGTCATATGAAGCGGCAGAACGGCTCGCTTCTAATATCCGCGTAGGTTCCCTTTCGTTACAGTTAAGTGAGCTTCGCTCAAATGTCGTAGGCGCGCAGTTAGGAAGTTCCGCAATCTCAAGCAGTTTGAAAGCTGCCGCGATTGGTCTTGTCATAGTCATGCTGTTTATGATGATTGTTTACTTTGTTCCGGGCGCAGCCGCTTCGATTGCGCTTGCAATTTACACATGCCTGATTATTGCGACGCTGTATTTGTTTGAGATTACGTTGACGCTTCCGGGCATTGCAGGAATTATTCTTTCGATTGGAATGGCAGTGGATGCAAATGTCATTATCTTTGCGCGTATACGGGAAGAAATTTCTTCCGGTAAGAGCATTGGCTCTGCGATTGACATTGGGTTTAAAAAGGCTCTTTCAGCAATTATAGACGGTAATGTGACGACGTTAATTGCAGCGGCAGTGCTAGGCATGTTGGGCTCTGGATCGGTAAAGGGTTTTGCAAGCACGCTTGCGATTGGCATTGTGTTGTCTATGTTTACGGCTCTTGTAGTCACCCGTGTAATTTTAAAAGCGTTTTATGCAGTCGGGATTCGGGATGAGCGCTTCTTTGGACATGGAAAAGAATTAAAGCCGCTCCGTCTTGTAGAGCGTAAAAGCATTTTATTTGGATTATCCCTTGCTGTGATTATTGCAGGCATTGTGGCAATGGGTGCGCATGGTTCCAATGGGAAACCGTTAAATTACAGTTTGGAATTTATCGGCGGAACTTCTACGACAATTCCGTTTGCGGAAAGCTATACGGCGGAACAGATTGACGCAGATATGGTTCCGCTTGTGGAAGATGTGACTGGGGACAGCGACATTCAAACAACTCAGGTTCAAGGGACAAATGAAATTATTTTTAAAACGCGCACTTTGTCATTGACAGAGCGTGAAGCTTTGAATCAGGCGTTTATTGATAAGTATGGAGTAAGTGAGGACGAAATCCAGTCGGAGAGCATAAGTTCCGCAGTCAGCTCGGAAATGCGGACAGATGCCATAAAAGCGGTTTTGATTGCAGTTGTATGTATGTTGATTTATATTTGGTTTCGGTTTAGCGATGCAAGATTTGCCGTTAGCGCGATATTGGCTTTAGTGCATGACGTGCTTGTGGTGCTGACCTGTTATGCCGTAGTTAGAATTTCTGTAGGCAATACGTTTATCGCTTGTATGCTGACGATTATCGGTTATTCCATAAATGACACGATTGTTATTTTTGACCGAATCCGTGAAAATATGAAACAGAAAAAAGTGAAGGATACAGCGGGGCTTCGTGAAGTTGCAAATATCAGTTTGACACAGACTTTAAGCCGTAGTATCAATACGTCGATCACTACATTTGTTATGGTATTTATGTTATGGCTTTTAGGCGTTGCAACGATTCGCGATTTCTCACTGCCGTTAATGGTTGGTTTAATCAGCGGTTCTTATTCTTCAATTTGCATTGCGACCCAGTTGTGGTATGTGCTGAAACGGAGAGTTGGAAAAAATAAGCTCGTGGATGCGGATTAAATAGGCTGATAAGGGAAAAGGGCCGGCGTAAAACTTCTTGATAAGGTTTTACGCCGGTGTTTTTTAGAATAGGGAAAAGAGGGCAGGGAAAATTAAAGACAGGGATTTTGAATCGGGGTTTTGGATTACTGGATTATGGGAAAATGATGGGAGAATAAAAAAATGGAAAAAATTTAAAAAAGGTGTTGACAAAATAGATTCCTTCGTGTATTATAATAAATGTGCTTGAGAGATATAAAAGCAAAGTGCAAAACATCATAAATGCGATAGTGGCGTAGTTGGTAACGCGCGACCTTGCCAAGGTCGAGACCGCGGGTTCGAGCCCCGTCTATCGCTCTTTGGTTGAGAACCGCAATTCCTTAATTTAGAGGAGTTGCGGTTTTTTTACAGCTAGAGAGAATTATGGATTGTGAGAAAATCATGTATTTGATTCACAAAAGAGAGAAAACTGCATATAGTAAAGGTGAGAAGCAATACGAGGAATAGTTATGTCCAAACAAAATATCAGATATCTGCAAAATGATACGACAGACGAAGGCGGATTGCAAATTCAGGTGGAGACGCCTTCTGGCAGGCTGCCAATTCAAGATGCGGAAGTGGAAGTTTCGTATACGGGGGAACCAGAAAGCGCGATTGAAAAGGTAACGACTAATTCATCGGGTCAGACGGAGCGTTTAGAGCTTAAACCCCCGCCTTTAGAGTTCAGTATGGAGCCATCAGAACAGCAGCCCTATGCGGAATATACCATTCAGGTGAGGGCGAAGGGATTTGTGCCTGTGAATGTTTCGGGGATTCAGGTGCTTCCCGGTGAAACGGCAGTACAGCGGGTACGGCTGGCTCCGGAAGAATCGGACATTAATCCAATCAGTAATATTGTAATTCCGGCAAACACATTATTTGGAAATTTTCCGCCAAAGATTCCAGAAGATGAGATTAAGCCAATAGAGGAATCGGGAGAAATTGTACTTAGCCGCGTTGTGGTGCCGGAGTATGTGATTGTCCATGACGGAGCGCCTTCCGATAATACCGCAAGGGATTATTATGTGACGTATAGAGACTATATTAAGAATGTGGCATCGAGTGAAATTTACGCCACATGGCCGGATGCGACTTTACGCGCAAATATTCTTGCGATAATGTCATTTACCTTAAATCGGGTATTTACGGAATGGTACCGGAATACACGGTGATTCAGGGTTGCAAAGCCCTTACACTGAATGAATTGATTATCAAAATGACAGGGAAATCTGCTTATTCCGTCGAATATCGGTAATCATTGACCGGACAAGCCATAATTCTAAAAAACTAACGCAAACAGTCATGTTAGTTATCTTTCGGGATAACAACATGGCTGTTTTTTATGCCCTCAAATACAAAATTTCAGAGACAATCTCTCTGTATGGAAAATAGGAGGTAAACACGATGACAAAAACCAATTTTACACTATTTTACAGCAACACATACCAGACTGCAAGTAATCAGTTTTATCCGAATGAGATTCAAATAGGTTCCGAAAATGATTTAAGGATAGCCGTATCTCATGACCATGTGTGTGCCAGGTACAAGAATAATCACCGGAAAAAGGAGCATTTTATCCATTCAGATTGTACCATGTTTGATATTGATAATTCTGACAGTGATAATCCTTCCGATTGGATATATCCTGTTGATGTTAAGGAGCAGTTTCCGAATGTATGTTTTTATATTGTATTTTCAAGAAACCACATGAAAATAAAAGATGGAAAGGCGGCACGTCCGAAGTTCCATGTATATTTTCCTGACAGGCTGATTCAAAACAGCATGGAATATCAAAAACTGAAAAATAAAGTATGCGTCTATTTTACAGCATTTGATGCTAATGCAAAGGATTCTGCCCGTTTTTTCTTTGGTGTTGAAAACCCGCAGATAGAATTTTATGATGGAGATATTGTATTGTCAGATTTTATGGAAACAGTTGAAATAGATATTCAGGAATCATTTAATAAGAATAGTTTTCCAGAAAATAACAGTATTATTCCTTATGGGAAACGACATAGTACACTTTTTGACTATGCAACCCGTGTAGTCACACGCTGGGGAGAATCTGATAAAGCATATTCCGCATTTTGTAGCGAAATTAAAAAATGTGTACCGCCTATGGAGGAAACAGAACTAATCAGTATCTGGGAAAGTGTTTGTAAACATTATCATGAAAAAACGGAGAACAGTCCTGATTATCTTCCGCCGGAATTATACGAATTGTTTTCTAAAGCAGAAACATTGAAACCACATGATTTTACGGATTTAGGACAGACGAATGTCTTCGTAAAGGTATTTAAAGATGTTGTCCGTTATTCTACTGCAACGGACTATCTTTATTACAATGGTAAAGTATGGGTTGAAAGTAAAACCAAAATCCATCGTTTTGTACAGCTTCTGACAACACATCAATTAAGAGAGGTTTCTTTTTTGCTGACAGAAGCCAGAAAAGAAGAAAATAATGCAATCATAAATGATGATGTTTCTAATCAGGAAATAGTAAAAGGAAGTATTAAGAATGCTGAAAATTATCGAAAGTTTGTTATGAAGCATCGCCAAACTGCTCGTATTACTGCTGTTTTAACCGAAGCACAGCCTATGGTTGAAATTGATGTAGAAAAACTCGACAAAAACGGATTTTTATTAAATACCCCTGCTGGTATCATAGACTTGCGGACAGGAGCACAAAATCAACACAATTCCTTAGATTATTGTACAAAGATAACAACGGTAAGCCCCAATTTACAAAACGCAGAGTTATTTCAGAACTTTTTGGAAACCATTACCAATCATAATCAATCATTAAAACAGTACTTACAGTATATCGCCGGAATGTGTCTGATCGGAAAGGTATATTGTGAGAACCTTATTATTGCTTACGGTACAGGGAAAAATGGTAAAAGCACGTTTTTTAATCTGCTTTCTATGGTTATGGGAAGTTATTCCGGCAATCTATCAGCGGAGATACTTACAAAAAATTCCCGGATAAATAAAAAGAATGAACTTGCTGAACTGCGTGGGAAACGTCTGGTAATTGCTTCGGAACTGGAAGACGGCAGACAGCTTGATACAGCTTCTTTAAAACAATTATGTTCTACAGACATGATATATGCAGAGAAGAAATATAAAAATCCATTTTCATTTATACCAACACATACAACTGTTCTATGTACCAACCATCTTCCATCTGTCGAAGCATTGGATAACGGAACATGGCGCAGACTGGTTGTTGTTCCTTTTCAGGCTGTTATTCATGACAGTGAGGAAATAAAAAATTATACAGAATACTTATTCCAAAACTCCGGCGGCACCGTATTATCATGGATGATACAGGGAGCGCAGAAATTCATAGAATCAGATTATAAAATATCACAGCCGGAAATTGTAAAACAGGCAATTAAAACATATCGGGCTGAAAATAATTGGATACAAAATTATCTGTTTGAGTGTTGTGAAACTGACAGTGCATATTCTGAAAAAGCAGGTGAACTCTATAATAATTATAAGGATTACTGCATAAATACAGGTGAACATGTCAAAAGCTGCCCTGCATTTAAAAAAGCAATGACTGAAGCCGGATACAAACATAAGACCAATGCGAAAGGAGGTTTTTATTATGGGGTAAGAATAAAGCAATTCCGTATGCCTTACATTACCCCTCCATCAATGGTAGAGGATGGTGGAGAGATAGATAACTTTTCAGAAAATGATTTGGAATTTTAATTTCAAAAGTTTATGTTTTCTCTACCATTCACCACCATGCCAGAAAATTGATACTTAATAAATAGCCATTGATGGAATTTCAATGGCTATTTTCATACGCAGATATAGAAGGAGTTGGATGTTTGAAAAAAATTTCTCTCACCCTGGTACCATACCCTACAGCAAGCTGTTTGCATGAACCCTTACGGCATACGTTCAATATCCATGTATACAAGGATATTTCCCTCATTGACCGCGTAAATCAAATCAGATATATGTTTAAACGTGGGATTTTAGAAGCGTCTGTTTTTTCCTGTAAATGTTTCATGGTCTACACCCTTTCTCAAAGGTTCTCTTCCATTTTGAGCCTGTTTTCTTTTCCATATGGATAAATATATAGGTAACACTGTTCTTTTCCATCTCGGTTAGATGCACCTTGTTTCACAAAATATCCTGACGGTTTCATGAATCTTTATGAACAAGATAAAAACAGTTACTTTAATCTACTCTCAAAAATATATAAGGTATCCATAACAAATTATAATTCACTGGAAATTCCCAGTAAAATATCTACTGCCGGCTGTAATTCCGGTTTTGAACGGTATGCCCGGATAATCTCCCGTTCTTTTTCATTCAGTTCATCAGAAGATAAACGGACATCCAACAATTCACTTGGGGAAATATCCAATGCTCTGCATATGTCAGCAAGAATATCTGCATCCGGCCTGTTGATTCCATGTTCCCAATTTGAAACCCTGTTATTGCTTATCCCCAACTTTTCAGCTAACTGTACCTGGCTTATCCCACATGCTTCACGGTATTTGCGGATTCGCCCGCCTATTTCATACTTCAATTCCATCACCTGCCTTTATTCTATTCTAATTATACACACAGAATCTGAAAAGTAAAGTTAAAAATCATGAAAAACTGGATTTTAAACTTGAAAATACAGTATTACTGTGATATTATGGTAAAAAATCATGAAATTCTGGAAGTGAAAGGAGAATAAAAAGCGGTATGTTTATAAAATTTTCAGGTAAATCAAATGTTACAAAAATGTTAATATGTTACCAAATTATTAAGTGCTCTTGACTATTTCGGCAGTATTCTTATAGTAGAAATAGAAAAAGGAGATACGGAATATGTCTGTTTATCAGAAAGTTCGTGCATACATAGATGAAAATGGATTGAAACAAGTGGCCGTTGCGGAAAAAGCAGGGATTCCAAAGAATACATTCAATGCTATTTTAAATGGAAAACGTACATTGTATGCAGATGATTTAAGGGCTATCTGTCTTGCGCTGAATGTCAGTCCGGAATTGTTTATTGAAGTGAAGCATTCCTGTCCGAGACAGTATCAACAGCCAGAAAAAGGAGAAAGAAACAAATGAACAAAGAAGCGATTGCAAGAACCGCAGAATCAGTAGAAATCATGGGGGAATATTTAAAAACTGTTCTGAACGGGAAAAAATTGTGGGAGAACACTCACGTAAAGAAGCAGATTGAAAAAAGGGAACAGGGGAAACACTTTACAATCAGCGACCACATCCGGGGCATGGTATACGCTATGTTAAGTTCGGGGATTTCATGGGAGCGTGTGGAGAAAGATATTGATGAAAGCACAGGAAGAATCCTGTCTATAGATAAAATTTTCCAAAACTATGATGCCGATACTCTGCTCTCCTGTTCTGTTGAAACACTGAAAGAGGAAATCAAAGTACAGAGATTGGCAGGCATAAGCACTAATAATCAATTAAAAGGTTTGATTCCTGATAATATCAGAAAATTAAAACAATGGGAAGATACTTTCGGAAGTATTGACAGTTACTACAAGCGTTTTATAGAGAAAGATTCCTCTTATCAAACACTGATAGAAACACTCTCACAATCTGACAGTGAAAATAAGATGAAACAATTGAGCGAAGCCCTGACAGCGGAATATCTGCGGAATGTCGGCTATGACCTTGCTAAACCTGACAGACATGTCCGCCGGATACTGGGAAACAGTATATTAGCCTGTTCAGAACAGGAAATTGTTCCAGTATTTGAAGCAATGGAAATTGTCAGGGAAATTGCGGGTATCTTAAACAGGCATGTTGCGGAAGTAGATTATATTTTATGGTCGTATTGTGCAAAAGGCTATGGGGAAATCTGCACAAGCAAACGTCCGTTATGCTGTGATTGCGTAATACGGAACTATTGCAGAAAAGGACAGGAAAAACCATGCCAGAAAATGAAATCCTGACATACACCTAAATATTATAAAATTATTAAGTGCCCTTGTACATCCCAGAGGACTTATTATAATCAATATATCAAGAGATTTCCTTGCTGAAAGGTATCGCTTATAGAAAATATTATGATTGTAAACAACCGAAGGAGGTAAAAGGTGAAAGCTCAAAATGACCGGGAAGAATTAAAAAATAATTGGGATCAGTTGTTGAATGATTTGGAAGCCTGTAAGGGAATGTCGTTAGATATCTTTAAGAAGTTATTTTTAGATACATGGAAATATTTAACGGCACATATCAAACATTGTATGATTTCATGTTCAGATACTGCCCTGACAGACCGTTTAGCAATTTTTTCTTCACTTAATAATTATCCAGACAACATAAAACAATGGGAATTTGATGCTTGTGGAAAGTTTACAGAAGCCGTTTTAAGGTCAATTTCCTATATGGGAGATAACGAGGAACACCAACGCTGGTTTACAGATGGAATGATTTGTGTAGAAGAATTTATCCATGATTATACCGAAGTTGAAATGTCTGACTTTGAATCAGCTTTTACCAGACTTTGTAACAGGTATGAGGAAGAAGTATATTATTTTGGTGAGTAATCGAAGGAGGGAAAAAATCTATGAATTTTGAAAATAGAGAAGCCTTTGTTATTCCGTTTTCTGTTCAAAAATCATCTGTTTGGAAAGAGGTAATTCGATACCTAAGCGAAAAAGAGACAACACCTGTTGAAGCAATCTGCCATAGCCGCGTTGTTTCGATTGATAAGGAGTATTATCCCGTAGAACGATTAGAAATCAGTTATACAGCTAAATGGAATGCAGTCAGTATTTTTAAAGAATGTTGGACGGAACAGGAAACACACTATGAACAGCAGATTCACTATTTTGACCGTTTCGGAAAGGAACATGAAAAATCCGGATTTGATTATTATGACACAAAAGCTAAAAGATGGAAAAGTGGTGCATTGCATCCTTTCGCATCCACTGCAAGAGGTTATTCCGGAGATGCGCTTACTAAGCCTTGGGAACCTAGAGAAGTAACAGTACCTGTTACTGAAAATGTCTCATATGAAAAGGAAACCGGACGGAAAAGAAACTCCGGTGAGATAAAGGGGAATCATACTTACTATCATGATAAGGAATATCCATTCCCCATGCATTTGGAAAATCATGCTGATGATGATTTATTTTCAAGTATAATTTTTCATTCAGATTCAGTAGAAAATCAGAAAATTCCTTATTCGCAAGAAGCGGTTAAAGATGGAATGGTAATCAGGCAATCGAAACCGCTAAATGAAAATGATGTTGATACCGAACTGTCTAAAGCGAAGTCAATGGCAAAGAAAGAGTGCATCTGGAAAATTCCCGGTCAGGCATATGCAGATTTGCACATGGAATTCGATTCCGATGAAATTTGCCAGATATGGTATTGCCCAGTCTACCATGTTATTTATGAATTCAGCGGGCAAAAATATGAATGTTTTGTTTCGGGCAATTTTAGGGGTCCTGTTGGAACTCAAATGAAATCAGGCAACCGCTTAGTATCTGATGAACGGGAAGATTCTGTTAAAGGAAAGATTGACCCGGAAGATGTTTCTATAGAAAACATAAAACAGCAGTATGACAATGAATATTCTGCTCTAAAAAACAGAAAGAAAAAATGTTGGTTAAAGTTTATCTGGATTTGGTTAGGAGTATGCGGCATTCCAATTCCAATAGCATTGCTTTTTATGCCTTTAGCCACTATCCAAAATGGTATAGGGATAATTATTATTTCTATTGTTACGTCAATTTTGCCAGTTGTATTTGTGGGAACAGCCATTTATTTATGTTGGAAAAACTACAAGGAAATAAAAAACATAAAGAGAGAACTTACGCAGAATAATGAAGCGAAAAAGAACATTGTTCCTTTCCGTCAGGCCAAAAAGAAAACGATTATGGAAATTATTTTGAATGATAATTTAAGTGATAGTGAAAAAGCAATGCGGTGTGAAGCAATACTAAAAAATCAGATATAAAAACAAACATCTCTTTTCATTTATAGTTTTCTGATTGGAGAAACAGTTAGAATTATATAGTATTCTCCATCAGAATTATAAATGAAATAAATCACACCATTTCATTTATAGTTCATGAAAATAGAAAATTGTAAGGAGAACACTATGAACAGAGAAAACGGATATCTGCTATATAAACATTATAACATTAATGAAAAAGATGACAGTACACAAATTATGCTGAAAGTGATACATGGAGCCTTTCTGGATTTCGGTCGGCGTGGGATTTTTCCTGTCCGAACAGAAGATAGCAGACAGGGAAACATGATATCAAAAACAGAGCATTTTCTCTCTGATAAAATCCCAAATCTTCTGCAAGCAGTAAACGAAGCTGATAACGGTCAGGAAATATTTGATACAATGCATCATGGAATATGTGGACTGATTATGCAGATTTATAGCAAAACAAGCGCATGGACATATGGAATCGCTCAGGAATGGCTGAACTTTACTTTGTTACATTTAACAATTATTGAATCCAATATGGAAACGGGATATTGGCCTGTGAAAGAAACAAGAAAATATTTTCATGTTCCTGTGAACCGTTCCCTATTAGAATCTGCCGCTCTTAAAAAGAGAAGATATCCGTATGATTTAGGCTTAAAATGCGCTCCGGTCATACATGATATCCCAGATACTTATCAGATGGATTGGTATTCCCATGAAAAAACAAAGCCTGTTGAGAATTGGGGTTATCAGGAATATATAGAATTTCAGAACGCTGTCCGTAAGGAACTGAAAGAAAACTATGTAGAACCAAACGGAATCTATCAGGATTGTCTGGACTGGGCTTTTCAAGCCTGCATGGCAAGGGCAAGACAAATGAAGTTTTGATATTCAAAAAAGGAGACTGCTATGGTTTATGGATATGCAAGATGTTCCACGAATGAAGATTTACAGGATATTACAAGGCAGGTCAGGGAATTAAAACAACAGGGTGCAACGGATGAAACAATCTATATGGAATATGAAAGCGGCACAAAAATAAACCGTGCGGAATTAGCAAAGCTTCTGAATGTTGTAAAAGAGGGTGATACCATTTACGCAACAGAAGTCAGCAGAATCACCCGGAGCACCAAACAACTCTGCGACATTATAGAACTTGCAAAAGAAAAACAAATCAAACTGGTTCTTGGCACATTCATTGTAGATTGCAGTAAGGAACTTGACCCCATGACAGAGGGAATGTTAAAATTGATGGGGGTTTTTGCTGAACTTGAAAGGAACATGATAAGCCAGAGGGTAAAAAGCGGAATGGAACACGCAAAAGCAAAAGGAAAGATAGTTGGAAGACCTGCCACTACCGAAAATAACATCCCACATATATTTTACAAGCATTATCCAAAGTACAAGAAAGGTGAAATTAATAAAAAGGAGCTTTCACGGCTTTGTTCCTTATCATATCCAACTATATACAAATATCTGAATATTGTTGAAAGGTGAGAAATACATGAATGTAAATATCTATTCCAGAAAAGCAGTAGAAAAACTTTTACAGACGGATTTTCCGAAAAATACGGCGGTTATCAGCTTTTATGACCCGCCCACTCCATTTCGGGATGATTCTTATATCCCTGTAGATTATTCTGATAAGGCAAGCCGTGTCTTTCAAGTTGCAGTACATGACATTGATTTGTCTGTCCTGCCGAAATATAATCTGACGTATGATACTTATTTTACCGAAGCAGATGATCTGGCAGAATTTATTTATACTGCAAAAGCAGATGGATTAGATATTATATGCCAGTGTGAATATGGGGAAAGCCGAAGTTCTGCGTGTGCAGCGGCAATATTGGAACACTTCTATAAAACGGGAATCTCTATCTTTGCCGATTACAGATACTATCCAAATCAAGTAGTATATCATAAAGTATTTGATGCATTGGAAAATTTAAACAAGAAAACTGTTGATTGAAACAAGGGGAATTTATCATGGAACAGAATTTTTTCACATTTGCAGGAGATTGTTCTACAGAGTATACTTTTCTCTGTTGGTGCTTACTTTGGTATAATGATAAGTCAGAGCCAAAGAATCCATTATTTTATATGGCCAAAGACATCTTGGCCTTTATGGGTGAAGATGAATTGACAGATAGCCAGAAAATAGATGTCTGTCAATGGAAAGATGATGGTATTGATATCCTTGTAAATCTACGGGGGCTGAACCGTGTTTTAGTAATCGACCATAGGATAGGCAGTATGCAGTATGAGGATGAAGTTACAGATTACCGCAAATGCCTGTTGCGTAGTAAAAAAGTTCTGGAGATTGATGAATCTGTAAAAATCCGAACGATTCTTTTCCATACTTATTATTGCAGTAACTTTTATCATGATGTTATGGCAGACTGTAAAATTAGCAAAGAATCTTTTTTGTCTGTTATAGGAAAATATGAAAATGTCAATAGAAGTTTAGATATCTTTATTGACAGCCTCCGGGAAAGGATTGCTTTGGATACTTTAGAAGAAAGAGATTGGCAATATAAAAAAGCAATGAACTATGAAAACTACTTAAATGATAATCTTTCCCATAGCCGTATCGCTCAATATAATTTTATGCGTGATATCTTTCGTTCATACTATCCGGAATCTATGTGGAAACAGAACTCTGATACTTTTAAAATCCAACAGGGGGATGATTCAGGCGGAGAATCCCCGTGGACAGAATTTCCTTTCATTGAGGGAATTAACTCAGACGGTAAAATAAATTACTATTTATGCTGGCGTTTGGAAACATATGATAATAATCCTCATATGTCGCTTCGGCTGTTTGAATCGTCTGAACAGAAAGCTATGATACATTACGGAAAGGCTGATAAATTACTGAAACAACTGGCAGAAAAATTTCTTTTGCGGCATCCAGAGTTAAAAAGGATTGTTTTGCAGAAGTCAAAGAATGTTGTTCCCGAAACTGATATAGATATTTTTGGACACCATATAAGCACGATTTTATCTGTTTCATTGAAAGAACCATTGAAGAACTGGCAAAATGAAGCGGATTATCTAAGGCATAGTCTGGTATCTATTACTGATTATTTTTTGAAAGAAATATCGACTGTAATGCAAACAAATATTTTACTCAATGAAGGAGAAGTATAATGTATAACAACAAGATACAAAAAATTACAGAAAGTACAATATCTACTGAAAGATTATACATACTCCCATCCGTAGATTCACGAGATTTGGATAGTTATATTTCGGATTTACTGCTCACGAATGATTTCTATTTTCAATATGGACAGCCGTACTCGGATGAACTATTAGAATCTATAGATTTTCATAGTACTGGCGTTGTTTATTATTCTATTTTTTTAAAGACACAGGAATAATGATAGGTTATATGGGAATTTTGCCACATGAAGATAATCCGGCCTGTGGAGACCTTGAGTTTTATATCTTCAAAGAGTTTAGAAGATGTGGTTTCTGTAAAGAAGCGCTGACTTCCTTTATAGATAATTTTTTTATAGGTTCATTAACAGGCATAAAGGGGATGCAGGTAGAAGCTGAAACGCTGTCAGATAATGAAATATCCTGTAGGCTTTTGGAAAGTATGGGCTTTAGAAGAAAATCATCTGGAATACGGGCATTTTTCGATGATGATGGAGAATTAGATAAGATTAAAACAAATGGATTATACAGATACGATTTAGAAAAACAATGGAAAGTATGATTTGCGTTTTTCTATTGTGATAAAGGAGATTTTTGCATAGATGATTTTAAATTTACATGGTTTGTATGGAACTGCTGAAAATACGAATTACAGAATCTTAACAGAGTTATATCCTGTTTCAGAGATTTGTTCACCGCTGATAGCTTATGAGAAGTGTTCTCCATACAATGTTATAGATGAATTATACACTATAACAAATGCTGATTTTATCGTAGGAAATTCTTTCGGTGGATTTCTTGCTTATGTAATGGGTGCAAAACTGAATATTTCATGTCTGCTTACCAATCCCTGTATTCCGCCGATAAAATACATTCGGGAATTGATACCGGGATATCCAGAAGAATTTTTGCGTGAATTAAAGGACTTAACAGAACTTGCCTATCATAAAAGGATTTATGAAACATCTTGCAGTACTTTTGTAATTCTTGGAAAAGATGATGATGTATTAGATTCCAATTTCACAAAAAATTATCTTAAAAATGCCGAAATACATGAAATAGAGGGAAACCACAGGCTTTCTGGGACTACGTACAAAAAACTGTTTGAAGAATTGATAAGGAGAGAGAACTAATGGCAGTCAGACCTGTTTTTGTTGTATCATTAGATAACCAGTATTGTATCAGGGAAAATATTGAGTTTGAATTTTTCAATGGCTTTTCTGAAAAGCAAAAAAGAAGATGTATTAACAGCCTGCATCAGTCATACTTAAAAGAAAATCCCGGGAAAAAAGTTTTAGAAATATCCAGTAAATCCGAAGATGAACTTGGTGTAAAATTGAGTGCGTTCCATCTCATGATGAAATCAGAAAATGGAAAAGAATTTTCTGTTGAATCCGCATTTCAAGCCGGAAAGATATTTGAAAAAGGCGGGCCATATACAGATTTATTAGATGTACCATCAAAAGTTGCAAAAAGAGATGAACGCTTGAAAAACAGCGGAAGAATCATTGCCTTTGAATTTGATGGAAAACGATTTGAAACTGAACCTAAAACCTGTTTTTATAATTGGCTCTATATCAGCACTTTACATTTACATGAGGAATTAACAAAACCCTTAATGGAATATAACGCTTTCACGGATATAGAATTTAATCCGCAGAAATCCATTAATTGTCAGGCAGAAGCGGCGGCTGTCTATGTTTCCCTATCCAGACAGGGATTATTAGAAGAAGCATTGAAAAATAAGGATAGTTTCAGGGAAATCGTTTATTCTGTTTAGGAAAGACGCCTATGAGAAGAAAAACCTGCTGTGTTACCGGACATCGCCCGGATGCCTTTCCATGGAACAATCACACAGAGGATATCCGTTTTCATATTCTGCGGAATAGAATTGAACAGGCGGTCGATACTGCCCTGCTTCTAAATGCAAGAAGATTTATATGCGGAAATGCTCTTGGGGTAGATACATGGACTGCTCAAATTATTTTGGAAAAGAAACATAGAAATCCTGACATATATCTGGAAATTGCGTTACCCTTTTTATCTCATAACAGTAACTCTTTTTCTTGTCTGAATATACAGAAGCAAGCCGACTGGACGCATGTCGTTACTACAGAAAAATGTAGGAAAGCGGCTTTTTTTCAGCGTGATAAATATATGGTTGATAACAGTGATATGATAATTGCTGTGTATGATAATCAAATAGTTAGAAAAGGCGGCACACAAAGAACGCTTGCAATGGCAAAAGAAAAAGGGATTGAAATTATACAGATTCCTTGGGGCGATATATAAACTTATAAGAGAGGGAAATGTTTTGGAACGATATAAGATGAAAAGCAACATCACATTAGAACAGTACATTGAAATCGTCGAAAAAGCAAAATCAGCGGCGCTTTATGACCTTGACAGCTTTGATATTTTTGAATTGCACAATCCTGACAATCCTATATTTTCAGTGTTGGGTGTAAAATTGCAATGCCGTGATAATAAAGATTGTTTTTGGGTATCAGGATATGACAATTACGAATTGTTTTTACGTTTCAATCCAAATCTGATGAAGTACATCGGAGAGGAATCAAGCGGTCTTTTGGAAAATGATGAACCTATGAAAGAATCAGCAAAAGATAAATTATATTGGGAAGTTACAAAATATACAAAGGTTGATAATGTTATGTGCAGAATGTATGATGCTTATTTTTCCTTAGATTGTGAACTATTGGGAATAGATTGGTGTTGTTCCGTGGATTCATCCAGAAGCCTATTCCCTGATTATCATAAGTTCCGTCGAAATCCGGAAACATATATCATGATGTCTGATGCGCAATATTTTCTGCATGACAGCGCAGAGCAACTGCGCTATGGATACAATGTTGAACTTCCTTATCAGCCGGGGGATATTCTATATATAGATGCACGGCCTTTGGGAAAACCTCTTTATGCCGTATACTGTGCTGAAACAGATTTTGGAAAAGAACATCTGGAATGGACATTGCAGGAGTATGGATATTATAAGCGCACGCATCCATGCTTGTATATTTCAGAAGACCATAATGGTCTGGATATTGGCCATTTAGCAGATTGGGGGTTCACAGATTACATGTTTTTCCCACATGCTCCTCTTGACAGGATAAAAGTAGTTGATACCTGTGATAACCCATTGCTTTCCCAAGCAAGTACAATATTAAAAGCAAATCCAGAAGTTTTCCATCAATGGACAGAGATACCGACAACCTATAATTTACAGGAAGATATAAGGCTTAGAACAGTGGATTGTTAATGATACAGTCGAAAATACTGATTGTATTTTGCAATAGATGGGGATATAATAAAAACAAAGAAAGGAGTGTAAAAGCTATGATGTATCCATACATGATGCTGTTTGATGAAACCGAGATTGTCCACTCGCAGATTATAGAAGAAGATAATGTACAGAAAGTAATCGTTCATTTTGAACGGCCGACAGAGGACGGTTTCGACTATGCAAGATGTGAACTCCCGGAATATAAATGGATTCAAAGAAAAGGGTATTCGGATGAAGAAATTGCCCTGTTTGAGCAATTACTCCAAAGCAATGCGCATTTGCTGTATCAGTATGCGGCAGAGGGAGGAATCCAGATTGCCTAATTTATTCACAGTAAGCGGTTATAAGATTTACTTTTGGGCTAATGAGAATGGTGAACCAATCCATGTACATATATCGAAAGGAAAACCATCCCCCAATAGTACAAAAATATGGCTGACAAAAAAAGGCGGCTGTATTGTAGCAAGTAACGGAAGTCAGATTCCAAAGAAAGAATTAAATCAGCTAATGGTATTCATATCGGCGCAGTTTTTTCTTATCTGTTCTGCATGGAAGAGATTTTTCGTAACAGACGAGATCAAGTTCTATTGTTAATATCAATCGTTTTTTCAGCAAAACGAATCACTTTTGGAACATGATATAAAAAAAGATTAATTTCGTGAAAAATGCACAAAAAATTGGATAGAAAAATCACTTTAGAGCTTAGGAATAGGTTTTTAAAGTGATTTTTTTGTGCAATTTGTCTTTTATCTGGACTTGAAAATTGCTAATAAGCCTCTGAAATCCAAATTGTTTGTTGTGCCTAACTGGTTATAGAAATTATCCCAAACAAACAAGGAGGTATCAGGTATGCTTATACTAAAAATTTCAAGACCTATCCAACATCTTTATTTCTCTGAAAAAAGTAATTATAATATCAAAGTCCATTTATCATCCATATGCAAATGGTTGCCGGACAGGGGGAGGTGTTCTGTATGTTAAGTATAAACCAGACAGGGGTTACACATGAATTAGACAGCCTTTGCAATCATAAAATGCTTATGAAAACGGTAACTTCGGAGAAGTTTATGGACAATCGGGCATTTGAACATTTAACAACAGAGGACGACGGGATAAAAATTACTTTGGAGTTCCCATGTTCCCCACAAGATGATTCGGCTATATCAGAAGTTAAAAATATCTTAGCCGGAATATTGAATGAGTATCTCGAAAACGAATCATAAAACACTCGGCATATACCAGAAATCTGAAAGGATACCTGGATGTCATTCTACAAAAACAAGAAAAGGAGAAAAAATATCATGGTTAAAAAGGAAACGGCAGCAAACAAACAGGCAAGAAGGTTATTTCGGGTAAGAACGCTACTGAGGGTAAGTACTGAACAACAACTTGACGCTGATGGGGATTTAAAGACACAAAGAGGAATTGTATCTGACTATATCCAAGAACATGAAGACTGGGAATTAGATGGAAAAGAATACTTTGAACGAGGCATCAGCGGCTATAAAAATTCTGTCGAGGACAGAACTGCTCTGCAAGAAGCTTATAAAGACGCAGAGAACAAAGAATATGACATATTAGTTATCTACAAAGACGACCGTCTTGGACGTCAGATGATACCGATGATGCAGTACATTATGGCATTGAAAATGTTGGGAGTTGATGTATACACAGTAAAAGACGGTTGCATTTCCCCGGAGCCTGATGATATAATGGGGCAGATCATGTTAGCTTTAAGATATGGAAATGCTCAAAAAAGCAGTTCTGACACAGGTATGAGGGTAAAAGATACTGCCCAGAAACTGGTAGCCGGAGGAAAATTTATGGGTGGAAAAGCTCCTTACGGTTATATGCTGGAAAATTCAGGTGAATTGAGTAAACACGGACGGTTATTGAAAACATTGGTGATATGTCCAGATGAAGCTGAAATTGTAAAATATATGTACCGTTTATCCCTTAATATGGAGTTTGGTTCTGTAAAAATTGCTAAAATATTAAATGAGAATGAAAAATACAGACAGCTTGCTCCCGATAAAAAGAACTGGAGAGGGGAAACCATTACAAGTATCTTGACAAATCCGATTTATTCCGGCCGTACTGCATATAAACGCAGAGAAAGAATCAATGGAAAATATCGGAATTTAGACAGCAAAGACTGGATTATAGCCAAAGAACCAAATGAAACCATCAGAATCATTGATGATGACACATGGAACAAGGTGCAGGATAAACGGGCTTTACGGGCTAGCAAGTATACAAAGAAACTCGAAAACCAGAATGTTACGGTAATCAGCAGAAACGACGGTATGCTTCCTCTGATTGATATCTTACATTGCGGCTATTGTGGCTGTAAAATGGTAAATGGAAGCAAATATAATTACTGGACGATAAAAGATACAGGCGAAAGGCGTACAAGCAAAATACCAATCTATAAATGCAATCAGGCCTGGCAGGGTGTTCCACATGACAAAACGAAACAATTTAGAGCGGATAAGGTTGACCCGGTGGTATTTGAAGTATTATCGGAATATATTGACAAACTACAGGAAAATGAAGATATTTTTCAGTTAATCAATCAAAAACAGAATGAGGAAAAAAGAAGAAAGGAATCCGAATTAGCAAAAGAACAAAAGGAACTGGATAAAATCAGAAACGGTATCACTGTTATGAAAAGTAAAATTCCAGAAGCCATCACAGGCAATTACGCACTTACGATAGAAGAATTAATGTCGGCTGTCAGAACTCATGAAAAACAGGAACAAGAACAGCAGGATAAAATAAAGCAAATAAAAACAGAACTCGAACATTCATCTGTATCTGTAAAGGAATGGGAGGAAATCCACAGGAAACTTCCCACATGGAAAGAAATCTTCCAAAACGCTGATGTTTCCAGGAAGAGAGTTCTGGTAAACAAGCTGATTGAACGCATTGATATTAGAAAAGACAATATAAACATCCGTTTTAAAATTAATCTGGATGAATTTCTTCAATCCCGAATGAGTATGGATTATGGGGTACCGGAATAAAGGGTATGATTTTACAATTACTTCTTCGACTGCGTTTGATCATAAATGGATTTATGGCAGGAACATTTTTAGCAATATCTCCAGAATTGTAGATGAAATCTTTCAGAACTATCTTTCAAGGCCGAATGTAAAACAGCCAATTTTAACGCAATATTGTGATGGGCAGAGAGTAAGCTGCCCGAATTGGATGAGCCAATGGGGGTCGAAGGATTTAGGGGACAGGGGCTATAGTTTTATTGAGATTTTGCGTTACTATTATGGAAGCAATATGTATGTGAATGAAGCGGACGAAATTTCGGGCATTCCGGCTTCATGGCCAAGGGTGGATTTAACAATTGGATCAAGAGGGGATAAAGTCCGCCAGATGCAGTCGCAGCTTGCCAGAATTTCACGCGCATATCCGGCGATTCCAACGATTTCAGCAGATGGCATTTATGGCCCGGCAACGGCAGAGGCAGTTGAGGAATTCCAGTCGATTTTTGGGCTTCCGGTGACGGGTGTTGTGGATTATTCGACATGGTACAAAATTTCTGAGATCTATGTTGCAGTGACGCGTATTGCGGAGTTGTTTTGACTGTGTATTGAAAACGATGGGATAAATAGTGCGGAAATCAATTTTTCATATGTTTGTTCTGCGATATGCAGTATAGTGGAAGTGAACGAATCTTTGTTTGGAAAAAAATAAGGGAAAATCTGGGAATAGTTTTTCCACAGGCATATAAAGCGAGACGGATAGGCGAAGATTGGTTTCCGTAAGAATGGAATACAGAGAGATTAATCGTTTTAGGCTTTTTTTCATAATATGTTTATGATACAATAAGAAAATCATGGATAAAGAGGAAAAGCAGATGGGAGAACAAAAAGAAAAATGGTTTGTTTCAGGGAAGCGGGCAGACTTTCAGGGAATTGGAAAAAAATTTGGGATCGATCAGGTGACGGCGAGAATTATCCGAAATCGGGATATTGTAGAGGAAGCGGATATTGAAACGTATTTACGGCCGGATCTTTCAAAATTATATTCCCCGCATTTAATGAAAGATATGGATATTTTGGTTCGGATTTTAAAGGAAGTGATTCAAGAGGAACGGAAGATTCGGATTATTGGGGATTATGATATTGATGGAATACAGTCTACATATATTCTTTTGAAGGGAATCCGCCGGGCAGGCGGGAATGTGACGGCGGCTATCCCGGATCGTATGAAAGATGGATACGGAATCAATGAAAATCTGATTGCGAAAGCGAAAGAAGACGGCGCAGAGGTGATTTTGACTTGTGACAATGGGATTGCGGCGATTGATGCGATTGCATACGCCAGAGATTTGGGGCTTACGGTGCTCGTGACGGATCACCATGATATTCCGTATCGGGACGAAGATGGCAAACGTATTTATTTAAGAAGCAGGGCAAATGCGGTTGTAAACCCGAAACAGCCAGAATGCGAATATCCGTTTTCGGGAATCTGCGGCGCCGTTGTGGCGTTTAAGGTGGTTATGGCGTTATATGAAGCGTGTGGCATTTCAGAGCGAGAGGCGTTTGGCTTTTTGGAAAACGCGGCGTTTGCCACTGTAGGAGACGTGATGGATCTGGCCGATGAAAATAGGATTATCGTAAAATTTGGGTTAGAGCAAATGCGCAATACGGAAAATACTGGCCTTGCCGCTTTAATGCGGGTGAAAGAAGTGTATCCGGACCGGCTTAGCGCCTACCATTTGGGGTTTGTGTTAGGCCCTTGTTTAAATGCAAGCGGAAGATTGGATACGGCAGTCCGTTCCTTAAAGCTTCTTTTAGCGGAAACGCAGGAAGAAGCGGAGACACTTGCCAAAGAGCTTGCCGATTTGAATGAGGAACGCAAAAAAATGACGGTGGACGGGCTTTCTTTGGCTTTAGAGGAAATAGAGCGGAAAAAGATTGCAGAGAAGAACGTGATGGTGGTTTATCTTCCAAACCTGCATGAAAGCCTTGCCGGAATTGTGGCGGGCAGGATTCGGGAGAAATTCCATCATCCAGTTTTTGTGCTGACAGATTCAGAGGAAGGCGTGAAAGGATCGGGCAGGTCGGTAGAAGCATATTCGATGTATGAAGAAATGTGTAAATGCGGGGATTTATTTTTGAAATTCGGAGGGCATCCTATGGCGGCTGGGCTGACTTTGCCAAAAGAAAAGGTAGCAGAATTTACGGATAGAATAAATGGATACGCCTCGCTGACGCCGGAGGATTTTATTCCGAAAATATCAATCGATGTGCCAATGCCGCTTTCTTATGTGACAAAAGAACTTATTCAGGAATTGAACGTGTTGGAGCCGTTTGGGAAAGGCAACGAGAAGCCCGTGTTTGCAGATAGAAATATCCGGATTCGGGGCAGACGGATTGTAGGGAAAAACCAAAATGTGGTTAAACTGACGTTGTGTGATGAGATGGGGAATCTTTATCCGGCAGTGTATTTTGGAGATGTCCAAGAAATGATGGATTATTTGGATCGGAGAGAGATAATTTCAATCGTGTATTATCCGGAAATCAACAGCTATATGGGACGTGAGGAAATACAGTTTGTCATTTCGCATTATTGTTAAAAAGAGGCGGGGAGGATATATGGGAGAGATTGTGGTAGAGGGGATTGTGATTTCTGTGATAAGGAAGCCAATCAAAGGATTGTATCTGCGTGTGCTTCCGCCTGATGGCAAAACGTGCGTGAGCGCTCCGGCTTTTATGAGCGATGAAACAATCAGACAGTTTACGTTTTCAAAGTTAGATTGGATAAAAGAGCAGAGAGAACGGTGTATGGCAAAAAAGGCGCTTGCCGTAAAAGAGTATGTGACGGGAGAAGAATGTTTCGTCTGGGGAAAGAAGCATAAGCTGTATGTTCAGGAAGCGGAGACGGGCTGTAAGGTCAGTGTGTCGGAAGATAAGCTGGTTTTGCAGATACATAGGGAAAGCGCGAAAGAACAGCGGGAAAAGGTTGTAAATGAATGGTATCGCAGCCAGATGAAACAACGGATGCCGGAAATCCTGCAAAAATGTGAGGAAATGACAGGCATACATGTAAAAGAATGGCGTGTGAAAAATATGCGGACGCGCTGGGGGACATGCAATATTGATAAGAAGCGAATCTGGCTGAATCTGCAGTTGGCAAAGCTGCCGCCGGAATGTTTGGAATATGTGGTAATCCATGAATTGACGCATTTGCTGGAACGGAAGCACAATAGGCGGTTTTATGGATTTCTGCATGAGTTTTGCCCAGACTTTAAGGAGAGGGAGAAAATGATGGAAGGGGCTGTGGGCAGGTGATTATGGGGAAAACAGATGTATCAATTATTTTATAATAATTTTACTTCTGTCAGCGTGTCATTGTGATATTTTAATTTCAAGGAGAAATATCCTGAATCTTCGTTTAACAGCCGGAGGAAGATTTTATCTCCTTCCCAGAGTGGGAGAGATTCAATTTCATCTTTTTTAATCCATGCAAGTTCACCTTCTCTGCATTCGGTAAGGCTGCCTTCAAAGGCGGAGGCAGTGTAGAGGTGGATATATTCGCTTTCCCAGCCGTCTGCCATAAAAGTCAGGATGCCGCGAAAACGGTATTGGGTGAGCGTAAGCCCCGTTTCTTCTTTTACTTCCCGCAACAAACATTCTTCCGGCATTTCACCTAGTTCGAACTTACCGCCTACGCCGATCCATTTGCCATGGTTTACGTCACATTTCTTTTTTGTACGGTGGAGCATTAAGTAACAGCCATCTTTTTCTATATAACACAGCGTAGTAAGTTTCATGTGTAGATTCCTTTCTGGTTTCTGGATAATTAAATGTTTTTTATAGTATTTTCATATCATACTATAAAAAGAATGATTCTGCAATAATGATGGAAAGAATATGATTATAATGTGAAATAAAGAATGCTTTAGCAGACATATTTGAAAAAATAATAAATATGGGTGAAAAAATGCACAGGTAAATATAGGAGAAGAATATACAGGAAAACATGAATGAAAGAATGTACTGGAAAATAAAAGTTGTTTTTTAGGAGTGATGGTTTTGAAAAGCGTAGCAAAAACTCAGGGAGGATGCAGAACAGTTTAGCATCCTCCCTGTTTATTTTTTATTGTTTTCTGCACTTAATATTTGTAGCGTAAATGATATAAACGATGTCAAGTATTGTGACTCCTAGAAACACATAAATTGTCCATTCGGGAAGAATATTTTCTCCTAATAATAAAACAAGAATTAACATATCAATTACTAGGAATCCTTTGCCCATTGTGCGGCAGAGTTTCTTTTTGTCGTACTGCATTTGTTCTTGTTCTGACATCGAATTAAATCCTGCAATCAGAAAACTGCCTTTTCCGAATAAAAAGAGAACGGTGAAAAGAACACATAGAGCCCATGCTGTCCATGCTACCCAAACAGGGCCGTTTATATGAAGCGTCATAGATCATCCCCCCTTTTTTTAAGAATGGATTTTTAGAAGTCCACTTCTGTTCCGTAATATGTACAGTGGAATAATTTTTCCATTGCCGCTGGGTCGATTTCTCTTGGATTTGAGCCGGTGCATGCGTCTCCTACGGCGCGTTCTGCGATGCCGGAGATTTTCTCTTTAAATTCATCTTCGTTAATTCCAAACTCTTTTAGTGTTTTCGGAATATGGAGCGTGGCATTAAATTCATCTATTTTTTCACAAAGACTGTTAATGAAAGCTTTCTCTGAAGTTCCGGAAAGCCCCATCCTGCGCGCGATTTCTGCGTAGCGTTTGGCGGCAACAGGGTCTTTGGCATTGTATTTGATGACGTATGGCAGATAGATGGCATTTGCGCATCCATGTGGGATATGTCCGGTGGAAAATGCCGCTCCTGTTTTATGCGCCATGGAATGAACGATTCCAAGAAGCGCGTTCGAAAATGCCATGCCTGCCAGACATTGCGCATAGTGCATTTCTTCCCTTGCCGTCTTATTGCCGTTGAAGGAAGCGGGCAGATAGTCAAGAACCATTTCAATAGCCTGAAGCGCGAGTGGATCGGTAAATGGGCAGTTTAATGTAGAAACATATGCTTCGATGGCATGCGTTAAAGCATCCATTCCTGTATAAGCCACTTGTTTAGCAGGCAGGCCCATTACTAAATCTGGGTCTACAATAGCGACGTCTGGCGTAATATTGAAATCAGCAAGCGGATATTTTACGCCTGTCTGGTAATTGGTGATAACGGAGAAAGCAGTGACTTCCGTTGCCGTGCCTGATGTAGTCGGAATTGCGCAGAATTTTGCTTTTTGCCGTAACTCTGGGAAGTTAAAGGGAATGCAAAGGTCTTCGAATGTGGTTTCTGGATATTCATAGAAAGCCCACATGGCTTTTGCAGCGTCAATCGGTGAACCGCCGCCCATGGAAACTATCCAGTCGGGTTCAAAATTGCGCATAGCTTCTGCGCCCTTCATTACGGTCTCAACGGATGGATCGGGCTCAACGCCTTCAAAAAGTTCTACTTCCATTCCGGCTTCTTTCAGGTAATTTACGGCTTTGTCAAGGAAGCCTTGGCGTTTCATGGAACCGCCGCCGACTACTAAGATCGCTTTTTTTCCTTTTAGGTTTTTCAGCTCTTCTAAACAGCCTTTTCCGTGGTAAATGTCTCTTGGTAATGTAAATCTTGCCATTGTCTCGTCCTCCATTTTCTATTATTATTTTGTGATTTTAGTATAGCTCTATTTGGGCAATATCGCAAGTAGGGAAATCCGTGTCCCATTAAAATTTTATAGCGGTTTACGTCGGGAAAGCTAATGTTTGTATTGTGTTTGTTTGGGTAAAAATTGTTTTATTAAAGCAAAAAAGATTGGCTGTTGATATTTTTGTGGAAATAACATATAGTGGTAACGAGATGTAAAGTTGTTTTGCGTGTATTGTTTGCGGGCAGAGCTTAAGTGTTATTTGGCTTTAGAAATTAGCTTTATTCAGATTAGCCAATTTTGCGATATGTAAGCGTTGGTTTATATTCAGTTTTGTGGTATGTAAGCGTTGGTTTATATTCAGTTTTGTGGTATGTAAGCGTTAGTTTATAGTTAGTTTTGCGGTTAGCTTGTAGATTTTTTGGAGGGGAATTTTTTGATTGTGATTGTTTGTTTGGACATGGATTGTGGAATGGGGTTTGGGAATAGGCGGCAGAGCCGGGATCGGGCTGTGACGGAACGGATCACGGAAATTTGTAAGGGAAAAAGGCTTTGGATGGATTCGTATTCGGCAGGGATTTATGGGGAGCTTTGCGGGGTGGAAATACAGGTTTGCGAGAGATTTTTGGAAAATGCGAAAGCGGGAGAGTTTTGTTTGGTGGAAAGGCAAAGCTTGAATGAGTTTTTTTGGCGGATTGAGGGGATTTTGGCATTTTGGTGGAACCGGAATTATCCGGCGGATTTATTTTTGGGCTTAGATTTGGAAAAATGGGACAAGGTCCGGACGAAAGAATTTTCGGGAAGTTCCCATGAGAAGATTACAGAAGAATTTTTGATTCGGAAAGGGGTCACAGAATGAGGAAGATAAGTAAGTTTTGGCCGGCAGTTTGCATGGCGGTTTATGTGGTTTCATTGATGGGATGCGCTCGGACGGAGAGTATGGGACAATCCGGGCAGACGGCGGATACGGTGGTTTCCATTGCGGAAATTCCTGAGTATAGCGGGGAACCCTATGTCGTAATCAATGAGAACCAGCCTAATTTTTCACAAGAGGATATGACGGAAAATTCGTTTGAGCGTTATAGTGAGCTGGACGGACTGGGACGATGTGGGACGGCGTTTGCGAATATCGGACAGGATTTGATGCCAACAGAAGAACGGGGAAGCATTGGAAAAGTGAAGCCGTCGGGCTGGCAAACAGTAAAGTATGATTCGGTGGACGGCAAATATTTATATAACCGCTGCCATTTGATCGGATACCAACTGACAGCGGAAAATGCAAATGAGAAAAATTTAATTACGGGAACGCGTTATATGAATGTGGACGGTATGCTGCCTTTTGAAAATATGGTTGCAGACTATATTAAAGAAACGAACCAGCATGTTTTGTACCGCGTGACGCCTGTGTTTGAAGGAGACGGGCTTTTGGCTAAGGGGGTGCAGATGGAGGCGTTATCGGTGGAAGATGAGGGAGAAGGCATTTGCTTTCATGTGTTTGTTTATAATGCGCAGCCGGGTATTTGTCTGGATTATGCGACTGGGGAAAGCTGGCAGGACGGAAAGGAGCAGCCTTTGTCTGTTGAGGAGAAAACGGAAGGGGAAATCAGGGGAAATAAAAACTCTAAGATTTACCATTGCCCCGGCCAAGCGGCTTATGAGGAAATGGCAGATTCTAAGAATTTGGTAATTTTTGGGTCGGAGCAGGAGGCGGCTGATGCGGGATACCGCAAGGCAAAACGTTAGTTACTTTGGGCAGGATATGTCCATGATTTTTTCAATGGTTTTATGTAGCAGCCGGCTTTCTTCTGTGTCGGCTGCTTTATAATAGACTTCTTTTCCTTTCCGGCGGCTTGTGATTAGGCCGCTTGTTTTTAACTGGCGCAGATGGTGGGAGATGGCGGGGCTTGTCATTTCCATAAGGGCGGACAGGTTGATGACGCATTCCTCACAATGGCATAAGAGCCAGAATAAGCGGAGGCGGCTGCTGTCGTCAAGCAGTTTGAACCTGTCTGCGGCGGCTTGGAAGGGTTCTTGTTTTTCCAGTTGTTCTTTTATGTCTTTTAAATAAGATTCTTTGTCTGATTCTCCATGGTTATGGGGTAATGTAAATTTTGGCATATTTATAAACTCCTTAAAATTTTTTTCGTTTTGGATTGACAGTTGCGGTTTTGTATATTATACTACAAATAATTCAATTAAACAAATGTTTAATTGTTGAATTAAAAATGGATTGGAAAGGGGTAATAGATATGAGTCTGAAGCAAAAAAAGATGTTGGCGCGGATTTTAGCGACAGCGGTTCTTTTTATAGGGTTGAATGTTTTGCCGATAGTTGGGGGAGTTCGTATGGGGCTTTATCTGGCAACGTATCTTTTGATTGGATATGATATTTTGAAGAAGGCATGGAAGGGGATTTTGCATGGACAGGTGTTTGATGAAAATTTCTTGATGGCGGTTGCGACGGTAGGGGCGATTGCGCTCGCAGTTTATGAAAAGAGCGGCGATTATAATGAAGCGATTGCAGTGATGCTATTTTATCAGATTGGGGAATTGTTCCAAAGTTATGCGGTTGGGAAAAGCCGCCGGAATATTAGCGCGCTGATGGATATCCGTCCGGATTATGCAAATGTGGAACGGAATGGAAAGCTGGAAAAAACCGATCCAGATGAGGTTTGCGTTGGAAGCGTGATTGTTGTGCAGCCGGGGGAGAAGATTCCGATTGACGGGGTGGTTTTAGAGGGAAATTCGACATTAAATACGAGCGCTTTAACGGGAGAGAGCCTTCCGCGTAAGGCGAAAGAGGGAGACGAGGTGATTAGCGGCTGTATCAATATGACGGGTGTGTTAAAGGTACAGACGACAAAGGAATTTGAGGAATCGACTGTTTCTAAAATTTTGGAGCTTGTGGAGGATTCCGGTTCAAGAAAATCGAAGTCGGAGAATTTTATCTCGAAATTTGCAAGGGTATACACTCCGGGGGTTTGCGCCGCGGCGCTTCTTTTGGCAGTGTTGCCGCCTGTGGCTGGGCTGCTTTTGGGAAATTCTCCGGAGTGGGGCGTCTGGCTGTATCGGGCGTTGACGTTTCTTGTCATAAGTTGTCCCTGCGCGCTTGTGATTAGCATACCGCTTAGTTTTTTTGCAGGAATTGGCGGAGCGGGGAAGGAAGGGATCTTGATTAAAGGGTCGAATTTTATGGAGACCTTGTCAAAAACGAAGATTGTTGTGTTTGATAAAACGGGAACTTTGACGCAGGGAGTGTTTGAGGTGAACGGGATTCACCATAACCAAATGGAGAAGGAGAAAGTGTTGGAGTATGCCGCGTTAGCAGAGTGTTCTTCGTCCCATCCGATTAGTTTAAGCTTAAAACGGGCTTATGGCAAAGAGATTGACCGCAGCCGCGTGACGGAAGTGGAGGAAGTCAGCGGGCATGGGGTTTTAGCAAAAATTGATGGCATAGATGTGGCGGTTGGAAATGCGAAATTGATGGAACGGCTGTCTGTCTCCTACGAAGATTGCCATTTGGACGGGACTTTGATTCATGTGGCTGTTGACGGGAAATATGCAGGGCATATTTTGATTTCGGACATGGTGAAGCCATCGTCAAAAAAGGCTGTTTTGGAATTGAAACGGGCAGGCGTGAAACGGACGGTTATGCTGACGGGAGATGCAAAATCTGTGGCGGACAAGGTTGCTGCGGAACTGGGATTAGATGAGGCATATGCGGAACTGCTTCCGGCGGATAAGGTGGAACAAGTGGAGCGTCTGTTGGCGGGGAAAAATGAGAAGGAGAAACTTGCTTTTGTCGGAGATGGGATAAATGACGCTCCAGCGCTTACGCTGGCGGATATTGGGATCGCAATGGGGGCGATGGGATCGGATGCGGCGATTGAAGCGGCAGATGTTGTTTTGATGGACGATGATCCAATGAAGCTTTTAAAAGGAATTTTGATTTCGAAAAAGTGCATTGCCATTGTGTATGAAAATATTGTGTTTGCGCTTGCGGTAAAGTTTGCCTGCCTTGCGCTTGGGGCGTTTGGGGTTGGTAATATGTGGCTTGCGATTTTTGCTGATGTGGGGGTGATGGTGATTGCGGTGATCAATGCTGTGAGGGCGCTAAAAAGAGAATAGGCTGTACTTCGGGGCTTTTTCAGGGATTAAGGGTTGCTAAAGTATCTCGTTTTGGAATTGGGGACGGACGGAACCGCTCCATACACGCCGTCCATGGCGTGGATGGAGCTTCCGCGAACGTCCTGTTCGCGGATTCCTGTGTGTTTTATGAGATACTTAAGCAACCCTAAATCCCATCAAAACGCCCCGCTGTACAGTCTATTCTCTTTTTAACGGGGTATTGGCGGCGGAAGGTTGTGAATGGGATAAGGCTGGCGGCGGAAGGTTGTGAATGGGATAAGGCTGGCGGCGGAAAGGTTTGGGATTTTGGGGCGGTGGGTGGGAGTTTTAGGTAGAAAAGAGCGGCATTTGTTTTTGGGGAATTTGCCGCTCTTTTCTTGGGGGAGGGATTATTGTGGGAGGTTTGCGTATTTTTCTGCTAAGTTTAGGAATGTTTTGTGGTTTTCTTTGATCCATTCGGTGTAGTTTTTTTGCGCTTTTGTTGTGAGCTGTCCTAGTTCGATTAGGAATTTGGGTATGTTTTCTTCGGTTATTATGCAGATTTCTGTTCCGAAGGAGGCTTTTCCTCGTTCGGAGCATCCGCCTTCGTAGAGGGCGAAGGCGGGAAGCGGGCCGTTTGGGGTTTGTTTGACGGCGCCGCGGAAGCCTAGCGTGGCGGCTTGGTGGGTTCCGCATGATGATGGGCATCCGGAGATGTGGATTTTTGGGAGCGCACCGTCTGCAAATTGGTATGGGCGGATTGCTTTGATGCAGGTTTTTAGGAGGGTTTGGGAGTCTCTTAGGCCTAGTTGGCAGATTCGGTTGCCGATGCAGGCGATGGAGGTTTCGAATGTTGTTTTTGCGGCGGCGTCTGTCAGTTCTATCAGGCGTTGGGCTTCTTTGGCTGTGCAGTTTATGACGTACATTCCTTCGTCTGGGGATAGACGGATTTCTGTTTCTTCCATGGGGAGTATTGCCTGATAGAGGGACGAAAATGTCTCTGGATCGATGGTTCCGCCTATCGGGTGTATGGATACGGCGTACAGGCCGTTTTGTTTCTGGGGAATGGCTCTTTTATTTGTTATGGTTCCATCGCTTTGTTTTTGGACGGTGTATGGGCGGACGGTTTGTTTTAGGTTTTCTGTGTTTAGGGCTTCGTTTAGTTTTTCGTTGAATGCTTTTTTGTAGTTTTCAATGCCTAATGTGTCCTGCATAAACCGTGTGCGGGATTTCATGCGGTTTTTATAGTCTCCGTGTGTGAGGAAGACGTCTATCATTGCTTTGATGTAGTATAGCGTCATGTCCGGCATGATGTGTTCCGCCACGAGTACGCCCATTTTTGGGTCACGTCCCATGCCGCCGGCGCTGTAAACGTCAAATGTCCCGTCTTTGTTTGCTGCAAATCCAAGGTCGCGGAAGGTGGCGTGGGTGACGTCGGACGGGGTGTTGGAAAAACAGATTTTTAGTTTTCTGGGGAGTTTTACTTTGCGCAGGAGCCCGATGACGTAGTCGCTTGCGGCTTTGGCATAGCCAGTGACGTCGAAATATTCGTTTGGATCTACGCCGCTTAATGGGGACATCATTACGTTTCTCGGGTAATCTCCGCCGCCGCCCATGGCGATAATTCCGTTTGCCCATGCTTCTTCCACTAGATGGCATATGTCGTCTGGTTTTAGGTTGTGGAATTGTACGGTCTGGCAGGTCGTTAGATGAAGCAGGCCTATTTGATATTTTTGGATGCAGTCCATAATAAATTGAAGATGTTTTTTTGTGATTCTTCCGCCCCATAGCCGCAGGCGGAGCATTCCAAATTCCCCTCCCCGCTGTGCGTAGCTGCCAAATGCGCCGGATACGCGTTTGTAGTCTGCAACGGATAATTCTTTATGGTAAAATTGTTTCGTGATCGCTTGGAATGCGATCATATCTTGTTTAAATTCTTTCGCAAAATCCTGCATAGTCGTTTCTCCTTCCTTACAATAAAAAACTGTCTTATAATTTCGTATAAGACAGTTTTTGGAGAAACAGAGAAATTTATTCTTTTATTCTAACATTTCCGTGTTTTGTGTGTTTGGGTCGTTGTAAAAATATTCTGGCGTACTGCGGAATACGCTGTCTCCGGAACCCATTTGGTTTACGACTACGGTATCGCCGTCCGCAATATATTCCTCGGGCACACGCAGTCTTGATCCGTTTACATAATAGGTCGGGACTTTTTCGCCGTTTACATAAACTTTGCTCCACCGCGTAAAATTCGTTCCGCTGACGCTGACATATCCGGCAAAGGAGGACGGATAGATTCCGGCAATCGAAGTTTCTTCTACGCCCATTACCAGATCTGAAGCGGGATATGGTTCCGTTCCATTATAGGCGTAGCGTTCGCCGTAAAGCAAGTCGTACTGTAAACGATTTAACCCGCTTAAATAATCTTCACTGTCGAGCAATCCTTTATCAATAGAATTTTGCTCGTATGTAAAAATCGTCCCTTCATGGATGCCAAGGTCGTTTGTCGTTTTGGCTAACAGTTCATAGGCGGCTAAGTCCGCGTCTTTTTTCTCAAGTCCGAAATTATTCCATGTGGCGTATTTCGTTAAAAATATGTTTCCTGAAGCCATGTCTTCGTCGCTTAAGTTCAGGCTTGGCAGATGGTCGCCAAAAAATACTACAATCGTTTTTTCCCCGCGTTTTTCAAGGGCGTCCGTTAAATCTCCAATAAACTTATCGACGTTGTGAAGCATATTTACATAGTATTCCCACTGGTTATTGGAAGCTTCGTCTTCTGCGCCGCTGACATAAATTTCCGGCGCGGTCAAGACTTTTTCTTTCGGATAATCGCCATGGCCGGAAACGGTTATCGTATAGACAAAATCCGGCGTATTTTTAGTGGAATCCAGAGATTTGATTGTCTCATCTATTAAAATGTCGTCCGTCGGCCAAGAGCCAAGCGGCGTATACTCTTTAATGTCCATCAGTTCTTTGCTGGTAAAGGAATCAAAGCCCATCATGGAAAACGCATTTGCCCGGCTGTAGAAGTTTCCACCGTTGTTGTGCACTACATGGGAGCCATATCCGATTTTTCCTAAATCGGAAGCAATGCTTTCACAGTCTGTTTGTTTTAAGATTGTTTTATACGGATATTCTCCGGTTCCAAAATACCGCATACTCATGCCCGTTAAAATTTCAAACTCCGTGTTGGCGGTTCCTGCGCCTACTACAGGCACTTTCAAGTATCCGGTTGAATAGTTTTCCGTTAAGGCGCGGAAGTTTGGAATCGGGTCTTTGGAAAAGTTTAAGTAGTTGACTTCTGTCGGGTCAATAAATGATTCTAAAAGCACAGTAATGATATTAGGTTTTTCATTCTCTGCAGTCGGCTCTTTTTTTGACTGCGCTTTTGCGGATTCTACGCTCTCTTTAGAATATTTGTCAGGTTTGCTCATGCCCCTGTCTACAACGCTGGTGGAAAAACCGTAGACGAACCCATAGTTTTCATATCCCTGCGCGATATTTGCGAAATAGGATGCTAAAATATTGGTATTCTGCGCTGCGTGTGTCGTGACCGGAACCATAAACATGCAAAGCCCGACTAGGCAGGGCGTTAAAAATTTTCTGCGCTCTCCTTGAAATTTCGGTCCTTTAAAGAACAAGTAGATGCAAAAACCGAGAAATGCAGTGACGACGCTTACGACAAGCGCGGCTTCCCTTGCGGTAAAGTAGTTTGTGTTCTGCATAGAAAGAAGGTCGTTAATACATTTTAAATCCGTATAGCCAAACGGCGTAACGCGGTTTGAAAGGATACAGCCGTTAATTGTGCCTAAAAACAGCCAGAATCCGCTGATTACGATCCGCCCTAACGTCCGTCTGCGGATTAAATAGACCAGAGACAGAGAAGCGAAAATTAAAAACGAGTTGTATGCGAACGCCCATGTATGTAATGCGAAAAAGCTGAGGGATTTCAGTATGGAATGTCTTGAAATGCTCTCAATCGCAAAGCATAACAGCATGGATAACAGCGCGTGAAACAGCAGTGAGTAGCGGTTTCCGATTGTAACCATGCGGGCTATTTTATTTGGATCTATATGTATTTTTGGAATATGCGGAAAAAAATCCTTCAATTTTTTCATAGTAGTTCCTCCTGTGAATTTAAGTGGCATGATGTAAGTAAATCCAGTTATGTCCGTCGCGTATAAAAGAATATACCGTAAAAAGTTAAAAATCAAGGGAAAACTTCTATAAAAATTTCTTAAGAAATATAAGAAAAAGCATTCAATATAAATAAAATATGTTCGTTTTGTGAAAATGAGAAGCAATAATTGAAAAAAATTTTGGAAAATTTTTTTAGGCAATGCCAACATATGGCGGCGGCTGGGAAAAATAAGCCGGATTTGTTTGGCGCTTGTCCTTTTAAGTAGAGTGTGCTAGAATATGGGGAGTATTGGCAATTACGGAACGATATAGAAAGGCAGGTGGATTTAATGCAGGCGTTTTCAATGACGGATATTGGAAGGCATCGGAAGATGAATCAGGATTATGTCTATATCTCACAGCGTCCAGTGGGAAATCTGCCGAATCTTTTTATTGTAGCAGATGGAATGGGCGGGCATAATGCCGGAGAATACGCATCGAGGCATACGGTGAATACAATCGTGTCTTCAGCAGCCATTTCAGCCCATACACAGCCCGCGGCAATACTGGGAGAGGCGATAAAGGCGGCAAATCAGGAATTAATCCGGCAGGCGGCGCTAGACAGGTCGATGTGGGGCATGGGGACGACTGTCGTGGCGGCTGTTGTTTTTGACGGCAGGCTTCATGTGGCAAATGTAGGGGACAGCCGTTTATATATAGTAAATGACAGAATCATACAGATTACAAAAGACCATTCTTATGTAGAAGAAATGGTCCGGCGCGGAGAAATTGCCAGAGAAGATGCCAGAGAGCATCCGGATAAAAATATAATTACGAGGGCGGTAGGAGCCGTAGAAGGCATAGAAGTCGACTTTTTTGAGGAAGATATTTTGTTTGGCGATGAGATACTTCTTTGTTCAGACGGATTGACGAATATGATAGAAGATGAACAGATTCGCCGGATTATAAAAGCGCAGGAAGATATTTCACAACAGGCGGATAAACTGATAGAAACTGCCAATGAAAATGGCGGGAAAGACAATATAACCGTAGTAATTATAGATCCGTTTTTTGAGGAATAACTGAAAAGCTAGGAAAGGAGTAATTTATGCCAACAGCAGGGACGTTTGTAGCAGACCGTTATGAAATTATAGGAAAGATCGGTTCTGGCGGAATGTCAGATGTATATAAGGCAAGAGACCATATTTTAGGACGGAATGTTGCGATAAAAGTATTGAAGCAGGAATTTAGCGAAGACGTTAATTTTGTAATGAAGTTCCGCACGGAAGCGCAGTCAGCGGCTGGAATGGAGCATCCAAACATTGTCAACATCTATGACGTCGGCAGTGAATCCGGTATGCACTATATCGTGATGGAATATGTGGAAGGCGTTACGTTAAAGACATATATTGAGAAAAAGGGACAGCTTACCTATAAGGAAGCAGTAAGCATTGCCATTCAGATTAGCAGGGGAATGGAGGCCGCGCACGCGAAAAACATTATACACCGTGACATTAAGCCTCAAAATATCCTGATTTCTACGGAAGGCAAGGCAAAAGTTACGGATTTTGGGATAGCAAAAGCCGTTTCCAACAATACGATTAACGCTGATGTGATGGGCTCGGTGCATTATGCTTCCCCGGAACAGGCGCGCAATGGCTTTGTCGACAATAAAAGCGATATTTATTCGTTAGGAATTGTGATGTATGAAATGGTAACGGGCAGGGTGCCATTTGATGGAGAGACAACCGTTTCCATTGCAATCCAGCACTTACAGGAGGAAATGACTGCGCCAAGCGTTTATGCGCCGGAGCTTCCGGTCAGCTTAGAGAAAATTATAGTAAAGTGCACGCAGAAAAGCCCGGACCGCAGATACCATGACGTCAGCGGTCTGTTGGTTGATCTGAAACAAGTCCTTGTGCATCCGAATGAAGATTTTGTCAAAATTTCAGACGGAAGCCAGAGCAAGACGAAGATGATTGAGCCAAATGAAGTGAAAAAGATAAAAAATGCGCGGGCTATGCGGCAGGAAGAAACCCGTGTGAAAGAGCCGGAGCCGGAAGAAGATGAAGATGAGGAAGAAGAAGGGTTTTTAAATCCAAAATTGGAAAAAGCCGTAACGATTGGCGGGATTGTGGCCGCCGTCATAATTGTCGCCCTTATTATTTATTTTGTAGGCAACGTCTTTGGCATTTTTAAAAGCGGACCCGATAAAATAAAAGACACGGAAACAGAAACCGAGACGGAAGAACAGTCCGTGATCAATACCGAAAAAGAGAAAATGGAGCAGGTGAAAATGATTAAGATCACCGGCATGACGGTTGAGGAAGCAAGGGCGGAGCTAAAGAAAATCGGGCTTGGAATTTATGAGCGCGGCTCGCAGGCTTCCGAGCAATACGAAAAGGGGCAGATTATGTCGCAAGATGTAGAAGAAGGCGCGGAAGTGGACATTCATACGACGGTTAATGTCTATGTCAGCTCAGGCGCAGGGGAAATTAAGATCCCAAATATCGTAGGCTATGACAGCGAAGCGGCGATGAATATGCTTTCGGATCAGGGATTTGTGCCGGATCGTAAGTATGAATACAGCGATTCTGTCGCTTCCGGAAAGGTAATATCCCAAAGCCCCGCCGGAGATTCGGCGGCGAAGAAAGGGGATACGGTTACGCTTGTTGTCAGTCAGGGCAAAGAAGCGGTTTCGGTGCCGGACGTGTATAACCGCTCACAGGAAGAAGCGTCAAATATGATTGCGCAGGCAGGCCTTACGGTAACGAGCACAACTACGGAACACAGCGACACTATACCAAAAGGAAACGTCATTAACCAGAGCATTCCGGCCGGCAAATATGTTGACCGTGGAACGGGCATTACGCTTGTAATCAGTTCTGGCAGTAATAAGACATATTATTACTGTAAAGCGACAATTTCCGCTCCCGAAAGCGACGAAGTCGTATCGGCTGATATTCTGCTGGTTGGATCAAATGGCTCACAGATACAGAACTGGTCGGGCATAAAGATCTCTAGTTTCCCGTATTCCATTACGGCAAGCGATATTGAGAATTGCGACAGTGGGACGATTAAAGTGACATGGCATTTAGCGGACGGAAGTTCAAGGGAACAGTCCGAAAACGTGATGTTCAGCAAACAGTAGCGGCGGTTATGAGAGGAAAAATTATAAAGGGGATTGCCGGATTTTATTATGTCCATACGGCACAATCCGGCGTCTACCAATGTAGGGCGAAAGGCATTTTCCGGAACCGGAAAATGAAGCCGTTAGTCGGCGATATAGTGGAAATTGACGTGTTGGACGAAACGGAAAAAGAGGGAAACGTCATAGAAATTGCGGCGCGTAAAAACGAACTGATCCGTCCGTCCGTTGCAAATATCGATCAGGCGCTTTTGATATTTGCGGCGGCGCGCCCGAAGACGAATTTTAATTTGTTAGACCGTTTTTTGGCGCAAATGCGCTGCCAACAGATTCCGGCTGTGATTTGTTTTAATAAAACAGATCTAATCAGCGGAAGCGAACAGGAAGAATTGAAGTCCATGTACCGTGGCAGCGGCTCTCCCGTTTTGTTTACCAGTACGGTGAAAAAAACGGGATTAGATGAATTGCTTCAAATCTTGCAGGGAAAGACCAGCGCGGCGTCCGGCCCGTCCGGCGTTGGCAAATCTTCCATAGTCAACTTTTTACAAAAAGAAGTGCAAATGGAAACGGGGGAAATCAGCAGGAAAATCGGACGCGGGAAAAACACGACGAGGCATTCGCAGTTAATCCATATTGAAGGAGATGCGTATTTAATGGATACGCCGGGATTTGGCTCATTAGAGCTTTTAGGGCTTACGACAGCGAATTTGTGGAACTGCTATGAGGAATTTCTGCCATATGAGAAATCCTGCAGGTTTCAGGGATGCAGCCATGTCCATGAACCAGACTGTGGGATTAAGCAGGCTCTGGCCGAGGGGAAGATACACCCGAAACGATATGAAAGTTATGTAAATATCTATAAGGAACTAAAGGAATCTGAAAAAATGGAATGGAGGAAATTATGAATTGTTTGTCGCCTTCGGTGTTGTCCGCAGATTTTGCCGACTTAGGAAGCCAGATCGCATTGTTAGATGAGGCAGGCGCGCAGTATGTGCATATTGATGTGATGGACGGCATGTTTGTGCCCAGTATTTCGATGGGGCTTCCCGTGATCCGTTCGATACGCCCGGTCAGCGACCGGATATTTGACGTGCATTTGATGATTCAGGAGCCGGATCGCTACATTGATGAGTTTGCGGCCGCCGGAGCGGATATTTTAACAGTCCATGCGGAAGCCTGCGCGCACTTAGACCGTACCATTCAAAAAATTAAAGAAAAGGATATACTTGCAGGAGTGGCAATTAATCCGGCTACGCCGCTTTCGGCGCTGGATTATATTGTCAGTCAAGTGGACATGGTATTAATTATGACGGTGAACCCCGGTTTTGGCGGACAAAAATTAATTCCTTATACACTAGAAAAAATCAGGGATTTAAAGCAGATGCTTTCTAAGCGGAATTTAAAGACGGATATAGAGGCGGACGGCGGAGTGACTTTAGAAAACGTCGGAAATGTGCTAGAGGCCGGGGCAAATGTGATTGTAGCGGGAAGCGCGGTTTTTTCCGGCGATGTGGCAGGGAATGCCAAAAAATTTCTGGAATTAATACAGGAGTAGGAGAGAAAAATGAAACGGGCAGTGATTGTGACGGGAGGCAGAATAGAACGGGAATTTTGCCTCGGATATTTCAAAGGGCAGTCCTTTGATTACTATATTGCAGCGGATAAAGGGCTGCAGTTTTTTTTTGAAAATAAGAGAAAGCCGGATCTAATCGTTGGGGATTTTGATTCCGCAGATCCAAAGGCGCTGCAATATTTTGAAGGGCAGGAGGGAATTGCTTGGATGCGGCTTATGCCGGAAAAAGACGATACCGATACGGAATGCGCCATTCGGCAGGCAATTACGCTGGGGATAGAAGAAATTCATATATTAGGCGGAACGGGAAGCCGATTGGATCATATGCTTGGGACAGTCGGGCTGCTTGGCATTGGCTTAAGGGAGCATGTGGAAATATTCCTTGTCGATTCCCGCAACCGTGTGCGTATGGTTGAGAAACAATGTCTCATTTCAAAGGAAGAACAGTATGGAGATTATGTTTCCCTGCTTCCGGTTACGAACAAAGTGACGGGGGTCACTTTGACCGGAATGAAGTATCCGCTCTCGGGCTACACCATGGAGCATTACAGCTCCTTGGGGATTAGCAATGAAATTGTGGGAGCCGCGGCGGAGATTACTTTGGAAGACGGCGTGCTTCTTGTGATTGAATCGCGGGATTAAGAAAAGGGGGATTGGTCTAAAAAGATAAAATTAAATTATCGTAATTAAGCTTTGATATGGATTTATAGATATTAGTTGGACTGAATGCTTCTTCAGTGGAAGCATGGATTACAACTGAAAGAAAATTTTATGAAGTTTTTGATTCAACTGGCGCGTTCTTAGGATATTATAAAGTACACTATACTGTAAAAACAGAAGCAAAAGTGAACGGAAAAAGACAAGTGATTGACACTCAAAGAGGCAGTTACACAACTTTAACGGTAGGATAAATAAACTTCCTCATTTTATTTTTGCTTTTTCTTGCTTTTTTGTAGTTTTATTGAAACGGACAGGAAGTAATCAAATGATATTATTTCTTTATCTTTCCTAAGCGCGTCTGTTTTTAATTGATCCTTTGAAGCAAAGAAAGATGGAAGGATAAAATATAGACAGATTTGTTGGATTGTGTTAAATGCAATGGCTGGCAGTTTATTGTCATATGATACTTTTTGTCAGAAGGAAATGTTGCTTTTTGGCGCTGTTATCTTTTGGACCTTGTTTACCACAATAATAAACTGTATCATATTAATTAATAGTAACCTGCGTTAAGGTTTTAAAAAGCGTTTCGGATATTTTTATCTGAAATGCTTTTTTATTCCTGAATTAATTTCAAAATTTCAAGGGGTAAATCTTATATGGATCATATTCTGCATAATGAGAAATTGTATTCTATATTACTATTGGGCTGATAAGAGAATGTTTTTATCATCATATATATAGGAGAAAAACGTTCTTAAAAACCGAAAATATAAAAATCCTGCGATTTACTTTTGCGTGTTGTTATGCTATACTATCTTAGTCATTAAGGAGCGATTGAAACAGGGCTTTTTATTAGGAAATAGCGTGTTTTTACGCTATACAGCCATAGTCATTAAGGAGCGATTGAAACAAGGCATTTCACTAGGAAAAAGCTGAAAAAATCTGTCTGTTGGCATATCGGAAGATGAAAAATAGAATTAAATATAAAAATCAAGAAGTTCATACAAATGTTTAAAATCAGGCGTAAATTTAGAGCATAATCAAAGCTTTACAAGCCGGATTTTTATAAAACCATTTGAAATTTATGCAGTAATCAGCGAAGTAAAAACATAGAGAAAGGCGGAAATCCTTGAATATAAAGGATTTCTGGGTAGGTATAACAAGATATGAAACTAGGAATCGTAGGTCTTCCAAATGTAGGAAAGAGCACGCTGTTTAATTCTTTGACAAAAGCAGGGGCGGAATCTGCGAATTATCCATTCTGCACGATTGATCCAAACATTGGGATTGTCGCTGTGCCGGACGAACGGCTAAAGCAGCTTGGGGATATGTACCATTCTAAAAAAGTCACGCCCGCAGTTATTGAATTTGTCGATATTGCAGGCCTTGTCAAAGGCGCAAGCAAAGGGGAAGGGTTAGGGAACCAGTTTCTTGCAAATATTCGGGAAGTGGATGCGATTGTGCATGTCGTCCGCTGTTTTATTGACGGCAATGTCGTGCATGTAGACGGAGCCGTCGACCCTGCGCGGGATATTGAAACGATCAATTTAGAACTCATTTTTTCTGACATAGAAATATTGGAGCGGAGAATTGCAAAGACGTCAAAAGGCGCGAGAATGGATAAAACGCTTGCGAAGGAATTATCTTTATTGGAACGTTTAAAGCAATTTTTAGAAGACGGCAAAATGGCAAGAATGTTCGACCTTTCCGACGATGAGGAGGAAAAGGAATGGTTTGCATCTTACAATCTTTTGACTGCAAAACCGGTGATTTACGCCGCAAACGTATCGGAAGACGATTTAGCAGATGACGGGGCATCCAATGAGTCCGTACAAAATGTGCGCGCATTGGCGGCCGGGGAAAATAGTGAGGCATTTGTCATTTGCGCTCAGATTGAACAGGAAATTGCAGAGCTGGACGACGAGGAAAAGGCGATGTTTTTAGAAGATCTTGGATTAAAAGAATCCGGCCTTGAAAAACTCATCAAAGCAAGTTACAGCCTGTTAGGATTAATCAGCTATCTTACCGCCGGCGAAGATGAAACGAGGGCATGGACAATCGTCAAAGGCACAAAGGCGCCTCAGGCGGCAGGCAAAATCCATACGGATTTTGAACGCGGGTTTATCCGCGCTGAAGTCGTCAATTATCAGGATTTGCTGGATTGTGGCAGCCTTGCCGCCGCCAAAGAAAAAGGCATTGTCGGACTGGAAGGAAAAGAATATGTCGTAAAAGACGGAGACGTTATGCTGTTCCGTTTTAACGTATAAAATTTGTCTATAGAGAACGCGCAAATGGTATCAGGAATAGGACGAAGTTAAACCGAATAAACTAAAAGAAAAAAGCGCGAAGGTTTTTTATGCGGTTGTGCGAATTACAGGAAAAGGAAGTTATTAACGCTTGTAACTGTAAATGTCTGGGAAATGTAGTGGATTTGGAGTTTGACGAATGTACAGGCTGTATACAGGCTTTAGTCGTTCCCGGCCCCTGCAAATTCTTTGGCATTTTCGGGCATGAATTTGAATTATGCATCCCATGGAAATGTATTGTCCGTATCGGGCCTGATATTATTCTGGTTGAAATCAAAGAAGAAGATTGCAGAAGAAAGTTATAGGAGGAATTTAGATGAAATGCCCATATTGCAGCAGCGACACGACGAGAGTGATTGATTCAAGGCCTGTCGATGAGAATACTTCCATTCGCCGCAGGCGGCTGTGCGATGAATGTGGGAAGCGTTTTACTACATATGAAAAAGTTGAAACAATTCCCTTGATTGTAATCAAAAAAGACAATAATAGAGAACAGTATGACCGTTCAAAAATTGAAGCGGGCATTTTGCGGGCCTGCCACAAACGGCCGATTTCCGTAGAACAGATCGGCCAATTAGTCGATGCGGTTGAAACCGAAGTGTTTAATCGGGAAGAAAAAGAAGTGAAAAGCGCGCAGATAGGGGAAATCGTAATGGACAAGCTAAAAGATATAGAGGCAGTCGCATACGTCAGGTTTGCATCGGTTTACCGGGAATTTAAAGACGTCAATACATTTATGAACGAGTTGAAAAAAATTTTAGATAATTAAGGAGTTTCTATGAAGTGTATTTTGTATCCCGATGCATATTTTGCTTCCGCGTATCAGATTGATTTTGACAGCTTATACCAAAAAGGATGCCGGGGCGTGATTTTTGACATAGACAATACGCTGGTTCCGCATGGCGCGCCAGCAGATGAACGGGCATTGGCTTTGTTTACGCATTTAAAGGAACTTGGGATATGCTGTGTGCTGCTTTCAAACAACAAAGAGCCAAGGGTAAAAATGTTTGCCGAGAAAGCAGGCGTGCGTTATATTTTTAAGGCGAAAAAACCAATGCCGAAAAATTACCGTCAGGCGATGGCGCTTATGCAAACGGACTGTAACAGTACGGTATTCGTCGGCGATCAGATTTTTACGGATATTGCTGGAGCAAAGCTTGCGGGAATCCATTCAATTTTAGTAGAGCCGATGGACCCGAAAGAGGAGATACAAATTGTCTTGAAACGGTATCTGGAAAAAATTGTGTTGTTTTTTTATAGGAGGAGCATATGAAAATAGCGATTGGAAACGACCACGCGGCAGTTGGGTTGAAACGGGAAATTATGGCATATGTAAAAGAATTAGGGCATGAGGTGGAAAATTACGGGACAGATACGGAAGATTCCTGCCATTATCCGCTCTATGGAAAAAAAGTGGCGGATGCAGTAGCCTCGAAAGCGGCGGACTGCGGCATTTTAATATGTGGGACAGGCGTTGGGATTTCGGTTGCGGCCAATAAAGTAAAAGGCATCCGCGCGGCAGTCTGTTCAGAGCCTGTGACGGCGCGTCTTGTCAAAGAGCATAACAATGCAAACATTATCGCTTTTGGGGCGCGGATTGTGGGCGTGGAAGTGGCAAAGGAAATTGTGTCGTCTTATCTGAACGCAGAGTTTTTGGGTGGAAGGCACGCGGAACGCGTCGCGATGATTGCAGATTTGGAAACGGAGAATTTTCAGGAATAATAGAAAAAAAGGTTGAAAAATCAAGGCTTTTATTATAAAATTGTACAGGTGGCTAAGTCCGATATGTATTTAAGGAGGAAAATTTATGATTTCAGCAGGAGATTTTCGGAATGGTATTACAATAGAGGTGGAAGGCAATATTTTCCAGATTATTGAATTTCAGCATGTAAAACCGGGAAAAGGAGCGGCGTTTGTCAGGACAAAGTTAAAAAATATCAAGAGCGGCGGCGTTGTAGAGAAAACATTCCGCCCGACAGAGAAATGCCCGCAGGCGCGCATTGACCGCAAGGATTATCAGTACCTTTACGCAGATGGGGACTTGTTCTATTTTATGGACGTAGAAACGTATGACCAGATTGCGCTTAGTAATGACGATATTGGCGATGCATTGAAATTTGTAAAAGAAAACGAAATGGTGAAAGTTTGTTCCCACAATGGAAATGTATTTGCAGTAGAGCCGCCGTTGTTTGTTGAATTGCAGATCACGGATACAGAGCCGGGCTTTAAAGGAGACACGGCAACAGGCGCGACGAAACCTGCCGTTGTAGAAACGGGCGCGACAGTCTATGTCCCATTGTTTGTCAATCAGGACGACGTGATTAAAATTGACACAAGGACGGGAGAGTATTTATCCAGAGTATAAGTTATCGTTTCGCCATGCCCTTGGCGATACATGATAACAGTTTTTAAAAGCTCTTGAAAAGTGGAGAGGGTTATCATAGCCGACGGCGTTGCTTATGTCTCCGATGGAAAGTTTCGTCAGTTTTAAAAGCTCGGAGGCTTTTGTCATGCGGTAATTTAATAAAAATTCTTGAGGAGTCCGTCCTATGGACTCCTTAAATATTTTGCCGAAATAACTGCGGTTTAACCCACAGTGGTCGGCAATGTCTTCCACGGAAATGTCATTGTGGAAATTCTGTTCAATAAAGTTTAGCGCTTCATGGATGTAGAAATCCCGAAGCCGGCCGCCTTTTTTCAGCCGGATAGAGGATATGGAGCGGGTCATGGCGTCTAAGAAAAGGTATCCGTGGCCGATGAGGTGAAAGGGCGACATATCTCCATGTTGCGCGATGTAGAGCAATTCATTCATCATTTCTTCACGCAGGATATGTGAATGCGCATGATAGATGGGCATATTTACAGAAAGACCTGCGATTTCAAGCGTTTCTTTTACGCGCAGTCCGTCAAATTCAATCCAGACGTATTCCCACGGGAGGGTTTTGTCAGCAATGTACATTGTAATCTGATCGGGGAAAATCATAAATCCCTGACCGCTTTTAATGGAGTAAGTATGGGTGACGCCTTCCGCGTCATCGGCATTTAGGACGCCGGTTCCTGAAATGACGTAGTGGAACAAGTAATGGTTCCTTGCGGCGGGGCCAAAGGCATGCGACGGTTTGCAGCGCTCCCAGCCAAACTGGTATAAACTTAAGTCGATAAAATTTTCATTCGGAAATACGGAAAACAGCAGGTCTTTCATCGGGAAAACGTCTCCTTTTTGTTAGAATACCTTATGAGTATAACGGAAAATATACCAAAATGCCACTACTTTTTCATATATGGAAAAAATCTAGCATAATGATATAAAACAGAAAAAATTCTGCTATTTATAGACGCATTTTGGAATGTTATAATATCGCTATCAGGTGAGGGATGCAAAATCTGGCGTGATTGGATTTTGCTTGTGGCTCAACGGAATGATTAGAAAGGAGAGAATGAAATGATGAGGAAGAAGAAGTGGCAGTTTCTTCTGGCGGGAGTTTTGCTAGGCGCGGGAAGCTTTGCTGGGTGCGGCGGGCAGGCAAAAGATGGGAAGGTTGAAATTGAGCTGGTGCATTATAAGCCGGAAGCAGTGGATTTGTTTGCCAAACTGGAGGAGAAATTTAACAGTACGCATGACAATATCCATTTGACGATTTCTTCGCCGAATGATGCGATGACGATTTTAAAGACAAGGTTTGTCAGAGAGGATTATCCCGATATTTTGGGCATAGGGGGGGATATTAATTTTTCCTACTTTGTGGATTCTAATATATTGGCGGACGTGTCGGGGTATGAAGGGCTGTCGCAGATTAAACAATCGTATGTGGACATTTTAGAGGGGCTTGAGTTTGTTCCGACGGAAGGGACGTATGGGGTTCCATTTGCGGCGAATGCGGCGGGAGTGCTGTATAACCGCGCGATGTTTTCTGAACATGGATGGGAGATTCCTAAAACATGGGATGAGCTGATGACGCTTTGTGAGACGATTCAGTCGGAAGGGATTTTGCCGTTTTATTTTGGCTTTAAGGACATATGGACTTGTCTTGCGCCATGGAATGCGCTTGCGGTAGGATTGGCTCCGTCAGACGTCTGCCAGCAGGCAAATGCCGGCGAGACGACATTTTCGAAAGAATACCGCCAGACGGCAGAGAAGATGCTTGATTTGGTGAAGTATGGCGAAGAAGGGCCGTTTGCTTACGGATATAATGATGCGTGTACGGCGTTTGCAAACGGGGAGTCTGCGATGTTTACGATTGGCAGTTATGCGATCCCCCAGATTAAGTCGGTGAATCCTGATTTGGACATTGATTCGTTTGTAATGCCGGGAAATGAGAACGCAGAAGGGAACACATTAAATTCCGGAGTGGATTTAATGTTTGCGGTTACGCAGGATTGTGAAAATAAGGACGAGGCGTTTGAGGTGATTTCTTTCTTACTGGAAGATGAAAATGTGCAGGCGTATTTAGACGATCAGAACGGAGTTCCCTGTAAAGAGGGAGAGTTTACGCTGGCCCCGAATTTAGATGGAATGAAAGAATTTATTGATTCCGGCAATATGACGGATTATCAGGATCATTATTATCCGGCGGAAATGGCGGTGGACGCCCAGATTCAGACGTTTTTGATTGAAAAAGACGTGGATTCGTTTTTGGATAAGTTTGATAAGGACTGGGAAAGGTATAATCGGGATATTATCCGCAAAGTGGAAGCATATCAGGCAGACAATCAGTAAAGGAGGAGAAGGGAAATGAAAAAAATGAATAACAGGCAGCGGACGTTTGCGTTAATGACAATACCGATTCTTGTATTATTTTTTGCGTTTAATACGCTGCCTCTGATAAAAGGGTTTATTTACAGTTTTACGAATTTCAAGGGGTATGGGACTTACGAGTATGTAGGCTTACGGAACTACGCGGATTTGTTTACCGATGGCAGAGTGGGAAATTCTTATCTTTTTACAATTAAAGTCGCGATTATCACGACGATTGTCGTAAATGTGATAAGCCTGATTCTTGCGCTTGCGTTAAACAGTAAGATTAAGTTTAAGAGCGCATTGCGCGGAATGTATTTTATCCCGAATATTTTAGGCGCGCTTGTCGTTGGGTATATTTTTAATTACTTTTTTACTTATATTGTTCCGGCTATGATTGACATGATGGGTGGAAAGGGAACGAGTATCCTTGCAAGCTCGAAATGGGCGTGGGTTGCGATTGTGGCTGTGTGCGCATGGCAGGCGGTTGCCATGAATACGATTATTTACATATCGGGGCTTCAGACGGTTCCGGAAGACGTATATGAGGCGGGCTCCATTGACGGGGCGACGGGCTGGGCGAAATTTAAGCATTTGACGTTTCCGCTGATTGTTCCGTTTTTCAGCATTAATATGGTGCTTTGCGTGAAGAATTTTTTGATGGTGTTTGACCAGATTGTGGCATTGACGAAGGGCGGCCCGGCGCAGAGTACGGAATCTATTTCTTATTTGATTTATAATAACGGAATGTCCGGCGGGCAGTTTGGGTTTCAGAGCGCAAACGCGGTATTGTTCTTTGTCATTATTGTGTTGTTCTCGGTTGTCCAGCTTACAATTACAGGCAAGAAGGAGGAGCAGTTATAATGGATGAGAAAATCAAGGTAAAAGAAAAGTATAATATTCCGGTTACGATTCTTTTGATTTTAGGTTTGGTTACGATTGCGTTCCCGCTTTATATGACGATTGTAATTGCGTTTAAGCAGCCGTCGGAAATGACGAACAGCATTTCGGGGATTTTGTCACTGCCGAAACGGTTTAGTTTTTCGAATTTTGCTGAGGCAATGCGGGTGACGGATTTCTGGCGGTCTTTATTCAACAGTGTGCTGGTTACGGCGGTAACGGTTGCGCTTTCGGTTGTGGTTCATTCGATGATTGGATATGCGGTCGGAAGGAATAAGGCGAGGAATAAATGGTATAATCTTGTTTATATGTATGTAGTCAGCGGTATGTTTGTGCCATTTGCCATTTTGATGATGCCATTGGTAAAACAGACGGCGCAGATGGGCATTGCAAATATCTTTGGCGTAATTCTCTGTTATGTGGTGTTTTATATGCCGATGAATTTGATGTTGTATTCGGGCTATCTGGTGAATATTCCTATCGCGCTTGAAGAAGCTGCCCGTATTGACGGGGCGACAACGTTTCGGACGTTTTGGAAGGTGATTTTTCCGATTATGAAGCCTATGCATGCGACAGTTGCGGTAATTACGGCATTAAGCGTATGGAACGATGTTATGACGCCGCTTGTCATTATGTCGGGCAGTGGAATGAATACGCTTCCGCTTGCGCAGATGTCGTTCCAGACACAGTTTGGGACAAATTATAACCTTGCTTTTGCATCGTATCTTCTTGCGTTATTGCCGATTCTGCTTTTCTATATTGTTTGTCAGAAACAGATCTTAAACGGCGTAGTGAATGGCGCAGTAAAATAACTTAAAAAATACAAAATGAACGCATCCTGTGATGGCTAAAGCGGCGGATTCCGCTGTTTTAGCCATAGTCAGGATTTGGAGGGCCTGATGGATATAATTTTAAAAGAACGGGAAACAATTTTTACATTACATACAAAGCATTCGACCTACCAGATGATGGCGGACCGGTTTGGTTTTTTGCTTCATCTTTATTATGGAAAGAAAACATCTGGAACAATGGAATATCTGCTCCAATATGCGGACAGGGGATTTTCAGGTAATCCGTCGGACGCTGGGGAAGACAGGACGTATTCGATGGATGCGCTTCCACAGGAGCTGCCTTGTCAGGGGACGGGAGATTACAGAAGCCCAGCGATTGTGGTTAGAGACGCCAATGGCGTGTTTGGCTGTGATTTGCGGTATCAGGGATATTCCTCTTTGAAAGGAAAGTATGCCCTAGAGAAGCTTCCGGCGGTTTATGCGAATGAGGAGGAAGCGGAAACGCTTGAAATTTATCTTAAGGATTCTGTGACGGGACTTAAAGTGGCGCTTTTGTACGGCGTATTGCCGGAACTTGACATTATTACGAGAAGCGCGCGGATTACAAATGGCGGAGGGCAGAAAATTTATCTGGAAAAGGCGCAGGCGGCATGTTTGGATTTTGTCGGCGGGGACTTTGATTTGATCCGTTTTTATGGGCGCCATGCAATGGAGCGTTTGTTTGAACGGACGCCTGTCTCTCATGGCGTGTTAGGAATAGGAAGCCGCAGGGGGACGTCAAGCCATCAGTATAATCCTATGATGATCCTTGCAGGATCGGATACGACGGAGGATTTCGGGAGCTGTTATGCAATGTCGTTTGTGTATAGCGGGAATTTCAAAGGGGAAGCGGAAAAAGATCAGTATAACCAGACTAGGGCGCTGCTTGGGCTTTCAGATGAGCAGTTTTCCTATCCGCTTCTTTCGGGTGAGACGTTTGTGGCGCCAGAGACAGTTCTTACATATAGTGGAAAAGGACTTTCACAGTTGTCGCACAATCTGCATAAATGTTTTCGGAAGCATCTTTGCAGAGGGAAGTATCAGACTGGAATGCGTCCTATTTTAATTAATAGCTGGGAAGCCGCTTATTTTGATTTTAACGGGGAAACGGTTTTTCAGCTTGCAAAAGAAGCGGCGGAGCTTGGGATTGATATGGTGGTCATGGACGACGGCTGGTTTGGCAAAAGAGATGACGATAACAGCGGGCTTGGAGATTGGATTGTGAATGAGAAAAAGCTCGGTGAGCCGCTGGAGTCTTTGATTCAGAAAATCAATGGGCTTGGCGTAAAGTTTGGCATTTGGTTTGAGCCGGAGTCCGTCAATGAGGACAGTGAGTTGTTCCGAGATCATTCGGATTGGGCGTTTTCCATTCCGAAACGTTCTCCGGTGCGGGCAAGAAACCAGCTTGTTTTGGATTTTTCAAGGAAAGAAGTAGTGGACGCTATTTTTGATAAGGTATGCGGGATATTGGATCAAGGCAATATTGAATATATAAAATGGGATTTGAACCGCAGTTTGTGCGACTGTTATTCGGCAGGGACAAGGGATCAGGGACGTGTGATGCATGATTATGTGTTGGGCGTATATGATTTTCTGGAACGGCTGATACAGCGTTATCCAAATGTTTTGTTGGAAGGTTGCAGTGGGGGCGGCGGAAGGTTTGATGCGGGAATGCTGTATTATACGCCGCAGATATGGTGCAGTGACAACACGGATGCCTTAGACCGGACGCAGATTCAGTATGGCACATCTTTTGGGTATCCGGTATCTGCTGTGGGTTCCCATGTCTCAGCGATTCCAAATCACCAGACCGGCCGGTTTACGCCGTTTGCCACAAGAGGCATTACGGCAATGGCAGGAACTTTTGGTTATGAATTAGATCCGCAAAAACTATCTGAGGAAGAAAAAGAGGAGATAAAGAAACAGATTTTAGAATACCGGAAGTATGCGGACTTGATTCAGGAAGGATTGTATTACCGCCTGACGAACCCGTTTACGGAAAATGTTGGCGCATGGGCATTTGTTTCTGAGGATCGGACGAGGGTTCTTTTCAGCGCGGTTGCGTTTTTGCCGCATGGAAATATGCCTGTGCAGTATATCCGTTTCAAAGGCTTGCGTGAGGGATGCAGTTATGTGGATCAGGCGAGCGGGCAGGCGTATGCGTCGGATGCTTTGATGGAGTGTGGGATTCCGCTTCCATTCCGTATGGGCGATTATCAGGCGTATCAAATGTATTTTGAAATTGTGGAGTAAAGGAGATAGAAACAGTCCTTGGCGGCAGCGCGGAGGGCTGTTTTTTGCGATGTATGGTTTTGCGTTTTTTGGACGGCGTTTTTGTCAAAAAAGCAAAGGGGGAGGTGGGGAATCTGCAAATGAAGGAAAATGTTCACACTTATTTCAAAAAATTATTTTATAATCAATGAAAATATAGGTATGCAAAAGAAGGAGGAATTTATGTCGAATTTAGTGGAACAGGCAAAAAAGGGAAAACGTGTGGCATTGCTTGAATTATACGATAAGTATTGGAAAGAGGCAAAGATTGTCGCATCCAGCTTGTTGATGGAGGACAATGCTGCAAATATAGCCGTTATGCAGGCGTTTCAACATATATGGGATTCTTTGCAGGGGGAAGAAGGCGGTGAAGAAGGGTTCCGGAAAAAATTAATCAGTGAAACAGTTTCTTTCTGCCGTCAAAAGAACGGTAAAAAGAAAAAAATTTCTTTAACAGTTCCACCGAATAAAAATTTTCTAGTCACGGGAAATGATATGGAAGCTGCATATCAGGAATCGGACGCATTAGCTTCTGTTTTACAGACATTGCCGGCATCCACACGTTTTGTGTTTGTCTTAAATCAGATAGCGGGGTTTTCCAAAACAGAAATTGCCGCTGCGACGGGATTAAGCGAAAAAACAGTGGAGCTTGCGTTGGAAGCGCAGCCGCAGAATATAAACGGTATTTTAACGGCATTTTCCCAGAAATCCGGCGACTTTTCCCGTAAGCCTTCAGAAATTTTAGAAGAAGCGGTATTGCATGGAAAAGAGGATGCGGTTCTGCCCAAGAAGCAAGAGGAAAAGATCAAAGAAAGTATAGAAGCGTTTGTAGAGCCATTTGAAAAAAAGAAAAAAAAGAAATCAGTGACAGCGGCGTCGGCTGTGATAGCGGCAGCAGCCGTTTTGTGCGTTATAGGCTGGTTTGCGTTTAGAGGCGGAAAGGATACACAAAAGGAAACGTCTTCGACGGAAGCATTGCAGGAAGGGGCTTCTTCGACGGAAGCATTACAGGAAGGAGCATCTTCGACGGAAGCATTGCAAGAGGGAACAGAAGCTTTAGAAGCGTCTAATTATGCGAAAATTGAAATTCAGGACTACGGTTCAATTACTGTAGCTCTAAATAAGGAAGCCGCTCCTAAAACAGTAGAAAATTTTATTTCTCTGGCGGAAAGCGGGTTTTATAATGGACTGACGTTTCATAGGATTATAGAAGGGTTTATGATGCAGGGCGGCGATCCAAATGGAGACGGGTCAGGCGGCTCTGAACAGACAATCACAGGGGAATTTACAGAAAATGGGTTTGAAAATAACTTATCCCATACCAGAGGCGCGATTTCTATGGCTCGTTCTTTGGATAATGACAGCGCAAGTTCTCAATTTTTCATTGTGCATCAGGACAGCTTATTTTTAGATGGGAAGTATGCGGTTTTCGGTTATGTGACGGAGGGAATGGACATTGTGGATGCGGTTTGCTCTGCGGCAGAGCCGACGGACGACGATGGGACAATTCCGCCGGAGCAACAGCCGGTGATCACTTCTATTCAGATTTTCGATGCGGAAGAATAGTGGATTATAAGGGATAAAAACAGGCAGGTCATTCCTGCCTGTTTTGTTTAGGTAAATAAAGAGGCGGGAAAATAGCTTGGAAAGGACAAACAAAAATATTTTTTGACAATAAGAGAAGCGTCTATAAAATTATAATAGGAAGATTCGGAAAGAGTCCGGTGAACTTACAGGCATTGCGTAAGAAAATCATGCGGTTAGAAATAGATATAGTTTATTCATGTGGTTGATTTATGGCATAGAAAAAACTTTGATGTAACAAGTATTTACTGAAGAAAGAAAAGAAAGAATTGCCAATACGGCATTCTTGTGAGCGATTGAAATTCTGTTCGCATTATTCAAAATGGCATAAAAAGAAGCGGGTGATGGGAATCGAACCCACGTATCCAGCTTGGAAGGCTGGTGTTCTAC
>OFHM01000091.1_pt1 | contig 86446 bp, 89 predicted proteins | sample 1521311 | NCBI WGS metagenome assembly OFHM01 (sample SAMEA3504083, study PRJEB24116) | mouse gut metagenome | biome: mouse gut; feature: mouse-associated habitat; material: faeces | place: Denmark | collected 2011 | reverse complement strand
GCAATGTAACAAATATGGATTATATGTTTAGTGCTTGTAATGATTTAACCAGTTTGGATTTGAGTTCATTTGATACAAGTAATGTAACGAGTATGAGAGAAATGTTTGCTGCTTGTTATAATTTAACCAGTTTGGACTTAAGCTCATTTAATACAAGCAATGTAACAAATATGGATTATATGTTTAGTGCTTGTAATGATTTAACCAGTTTAGATTTGAGTTCATTTGATACAAGTAATGTAACAAATATGAGCTATATGTTTAACTATTGTAATAGTTTAAGCAATCTAAATTTAAGTTCATTTGATACGAGCAATGTAACAGATATGGAAAGGATGTTTTCTTATTGTAGCAGTTTAACAGAATTAGATTTAAGCTCGTTTGATATAAGCAACGTAACCGATATGAATAATATGTTTTCGCAGTGTGAGAATTTAGAGGTCATCTGGGTGAGGAATCAAGCAATGAAAGAAAAGTTTGAAAGTAATGCTAATCTGAAATTTGAGATAAAGCCGACTCGTTAATCATTGCTTTTTAGACCGCTAGGTTTGTATGAAATTGCTATATAAATCTTGACTTTAAGGATCCAAAGTGGTATGATAAATAATATATAAAGGTGCAATAAATAGTAAGTTTTAAAGAAATAGAACGAAAATCTACCTTTCAAAAGGTAGATTTTTATTTAGAATGGAGTAACAATGAAAAAAGTAGCATTTTATACGCTTGGTTGTAAAGTTAATCAATATGAAACAAATGGGATGATTCAAAAGTTTATAGAACATGGTTATCAAATCGTGGAATTTAATGAAATAGCAGATATTTATATTGTCAACACTTGTACAGTGACCAATATTTCAGACCGAAAATCAAGGCAGATGTTACGTCGTGCGAAAGAAATGAATGAAAATGCTTTGATTGTTGCGGTTGGATGCTATGTTCAAGTGGCAAAAAAGGAAATTGAAAAAATGCCAGAAATTGATTTATGTTTGGGAACCAATGAGAAAAAAAATGTTGTGGAATATGTAGAAGAGTATTTACAAAATGGTCAAAAAGTGGACTTGGAAGAGGTATTATTAAGTAAAGAGTATGGCGATTTTGGAAGTGTGACTTATACAGAAAAGGTAAGAGCTGTTATCAAAATTCAGGATGGCTGTGACCGATTTTGTTCGTATTGTTTGATTCCTTATGCAAGAGGTCGTGTGAGAAGTCGAAAGCCAGAAAAAGTGATTGAGGAAATAAAGAGCATTGCGGGAAGAGGAATCAAAGAAGTTGTGATGACAGGGATTCATGTGGCATCGTATGGAAAAGATTTTAAAGAGAATTATCAATTAATTGATTTATTGGAAGCGATTGAAAAAATTGAAGGAATCGAAAGAATTCGTTTGGGTTCAATGGAGCCATTATTGATGAATGAGGCATTTTTGGAAAGACTTGAAAAATTAGATAAAATTTGTCATCATTTTCATTTGTCTTTACAAAGTGGTTGTGATAAAACGCTGGAAAGGATGAATCGAAGGTATTCGATAAAACAATTTGAACAGATTGTTCAAAATTTGAGGAAAACGTATAAAGATGTGATATTAACAACGGATATTATTGTTGGGTTTCCAGGAGAAACAGAAGAAGAGTTTGCTGAAACATATGCGTTTTTGAAGAAAATAAAATTTTATAAGATGCATGTATTCAAATATTCTGTGCGTTCAGGGACGAAAGCTGCATTGCTAGAAAATCAAGTACCAAATGAAAAAAAAGAAGAAAGAAGTAAAAAACTAATTCAGTTATCAGAAGAAAATCAGCAATGGTATCATCAAAAATGGATGGGAAAACAGGTTGAGGTTCTGGTAGAGGAAAAAGAAGGACAGTTTTATAAGGGGCATACAGGGAATTATCTGTTTGTCAAATGGCAAGGAAACCAGAATGGTATTAATGAATTTGTAAAGGGAATTGTCGAAGGAGGGACAAAAGAGGAATTAATTGTCAAAAATGTAACAAAAATGTAATGCTTTTGTAATAGAAACTTAATATAAAAAGTATTGATTTATTTGAAGTTATAGTGTAGAATAACACTAAGTTGAATATGGAATGGTTACCAAGGAGGAATAGAATGAAAGAATATAATTTAAAAGATAATACAGTGGGAACAAATTTACCAACACAATATGGAACTTTAAATAAGTTAAAGAATTTTTTCCGTTTAGAATTAACACAAAAGCAAGAAAAGGTTTTAACAGAAGTACATAACTTTTTATTTCAAGAAATAGAATTTCCAGAAGTGAGAAATTTCTTTTATCAAGAAATTGATTTATCTGGTGTGAAAGACTTTTGGTGTCAAGATGTTGATTTTAAGGAAGTGAAAAATTTCTGGTGTCAGGATGTGGACTTTAAGAAAGTCAAAGATTTCTGGTGTCAAGAAATTACATTTAAAAAATAAAATTGTTTAAAATAATTGCCTTCTGCAAAAAATAAAGCAGGAGGTATTTTTTTATGGAAGAAAAATCAAAGAAAAATGTAACAAAATATGGGGAATTTATCCCTAGTTACTATACATGGATTGGCTTAGATGAACAAAAAGAAGTGGTAGAACGATTGGAAAACATAACCGCAAAAAACAAAAAATAAACTTGCTATTTCTCCTAATTTGATATATGATAAATATACCACAGGAGGTTTAAAAATGAAAAAAATAGAAGAAATACAAGAACTTGCAAAATGGTGTTTGAATTGTAAAATGAAACCTTGTAGCAAAACGGGTTGTCCAATTAATACGGAAATTCCAGAATTTATTGAAAAAATAAAAGCAGAAGAATATGAAGAGGCGTACAAAATTTTGATGGCTAATAATATTTTTAGCCATGTGTGTAGTTTGGTTTGTCCACAAGAAGAGCAATGCGAAGGAAGTTGCATTCGTGGAATCAAACAAACGCCAACGAAAATTGGCGAATTGGAAAAATTTATTAATGAGTGGGCCGATGAAAATAAGATAGAATATAAAATTAATCAAAAAGAAAGAAATGGTAAAAAAGTTGCGATTGTTGGTTCTGGACCAGCAGGAATTGAATGTGCTATCGAGCTTTTGAAAAATGGATATGCCGTTACAATTTTTGAAAAGGACAAGATTCCTGGTGGAATTTTGAGGTATGGCATACCAGATTTTCGTTTAGAAAAAGAGATTGTGGAAGATATTATTCATAGAATTGAAACAATGGGCGCTGTGATAAAAACAGAAATGGAATGGGGAAAAGATTTTACCATTCAAAGTTTAAAAGAAGAATTTGATGCTGTCTTTTTGGCAATTGGTGCTACAAAATCGATGGTGTATTCTTTGGCGGATGAAGAGCTAAAAGGCGTATATGAATCCGATGTTTTTTTGAAAGCGTATAATGAAAATCAATTTTTGACAGAGTTAGGAAACGTCGTTGTGATTGGTGGTGGAAATGTGGCGATGGATGCTTCAAGAGTGGCGATTCGAATGGGAGCGAAGAAGGTTAAAATTTTATATCGTAGAGATAAAGAACATATGCCTGCAAGAACGATAGAATTAGAAGAAGCAATTCAAGATGGCGTAGAATTTGTGCCACTTACGAGAGTGATTTCTGCGAATCACGAGAAAGGAAAAATCACTTCGGTTAATTGTATTCAAACTGAAATTGTGGAAGGAAAAGCGGTTGATGTGGTAGGTACAGAATTTGCCGTCGAGGCGGATACTGTAGTTTTTGCCATTGGGCTAAAACCAGAAAAGAAACTTTTAGAACAAGAAGGCGTAAAATTAAATGATTGGGGCATGATTGAAATTGATGAAAAAGGAAGAACAAATTTAGAAAATGTTTTTGCCGGAGGCGATGCGACTGAAAGTAAATCAACGGTTTGTAGGGCTTTGGCAGCAGGAAAAAGAGCAGCTAGTGGAATAATGGGAAAGTAGGAGAAATCAAATGAAACAAGTTTGGTATAAATATCGAAAATTTTTAATTGCACCAGTTATAACAACACTAATTTTATTAATCAATTATGCGATAAAAGGAATTTATCCATTTGGGAAAATCACGATTGCAAATGGTGATAAGGGACAAAATTATATCCCGAATTATCATTATTTGTATGATTTACTGTATCATGGAAAAAATGTATTTTTTGATTATACTTTAGGAATGGGATATTATCGTTATGGAGGAATTATAGTAGGAAGTTTACTGAGTCCCTCTTTGGTGCTAGTCTTATTAAGTGCCAGAGAGAATATTCCTTATATGACTTCTTTTATTTTAATACTAAGAGTTGCTTTTATTGCTATAACTTCGTTTATTTTATTTGATAAATTATACAAAAAAAATTGCTTTTACAATATAATGTTTAGTGTATTGTATGCCTTATCTGGTTATGTTCTTTGCTACAATACCAATTTGATGTGGCTAGATGTTGTTGGAGTATTTCCATTGTTTATTTTATCGATAAAATATATGTTTGAAACCAATCGAATTTATTGGTTTGGAATTTTGCTGACTTTGATGCTTTTGTGGGATTATCAATTGGCGTATATGGTACTGATGTTTATTATATTTGTGCTTCCAATTTATATTCATTTTGGGTTGTCAAAAGAAAAACGAAAAAAAGCAGTTTTTGATGTGATAATGGGAACTTTACTATCTGTAGGATTATCAGCATTTGCTTTTATACCAGCTTTTTCACAAGCCATGCAATCTTACCGATTATCAGGCAGCATGACCAATCAACCAAGCAATGAAAATTTGATTTATAAAATTGTACAATTTACCTTTTATTCCATACCTTTGTATGGTTTTATCAAATGGTATTGCTATCGAAAACAAGATGGAAAAAATATTTTAATGTATAGTTTGGCCTTGCTTTTTAGTGCTGTAATTCCGATTTTTTTTGAAAGAGTTAATTTGTTATGGCATACAGGAAGTTACCAATGTTTTCCATTTCGTTATGGATTTATTCCATTGCTTATTTTATATTTGGGGGCATTACGCTATTTTAGCCAGTATGCAAAAGAAGAAAAAGAAGGAAAATTACACACAGATTTAATCCTATTCTGTATTTTTTCAGCAGGAATGATTGGAATATTAAATGCAATCTTAATCAATACAAATTTGCCAGCTTTTTATCTTTCAAATGCCAGTTTTCTATTTATTTTAGCAATTTGTTTGTTTATGATAGCCAGTTTGGAAAATGCAATGAAAAGCAAACAAGAAAGGACCAAAAAAGTAATTTGCTCGGCGATTGTATTGCTAGAAGTAATGATTTATACTTACGCATATGTGGGAGTGAATCCTCAATATCGTTGTGGAAGAGAATGGTCAGATGAGCAAATCTTTACTTCGTATGAAATAGCCAACTCACTACCAATTGAAAAATCTTTATATCGAATGAAAGACTTAACAGCATTAACCACTGAAAATTGTGCATTGGTTCATAATATACCAACTATGTCATGTTTTACCCTTAACCATGCCCAACAAGTCTTAAATTGTGAACAACTTGGCTATTCGCATAGCAATTCCAAACTCAACGACTATGGTGGAACCATTTTTTCGGATGCTATTTATAATATAAAATATGTATTAACCAAAGAAGAATTATCAGATAAGATTTATCAATTTAAGGCAACAACAAGTGAAGGAATTAAATTATATGAATACAAAAATACTTTGCCAATTGGAATAGTATATCAAAAGGAAGTAAGTAAAATTCCAGAGGATTTAACTGCCTTTGATGCTCAAAATTATCTTTATCAAAATTTATTCCAGCAAACAGGAAATATTATTGAAAAAGTAAACTATGAAGAAACCTTGAAAATAGAAGGAAATAAAGAATTATATTTATATACCAATCAGACACAAATCCATAAAATTTGGATTAACGGACAAGAATTGATATTGCCAATTTTTAATGATGTGAATAACACAGCTTATCCAACTAGTTACAACAACGGAATTTTAGATTTAGGAACGTATGAAAACGAAACGGTAGAAATAAAATTAGAAACTAATCACCAAGTAGCAGATGTCCAATTGGGATTTTTAGATATTGAAAAATATAACCAAATATTTGAGAAAAGCAAACATGCTCTAGCCGTAAAAGTAGAAGGTGATAAGATAAAAATAACAGGGAATTCACCACAAGATACCAATTTATTTTTGCCAATCAATTATGATGCTGGCTGGCATGTAACGGCGAATACTAAGCAAACAACCCAAATAAGCAAGGTATATAATAATTTCCTTGGACTAACAATCCAACAAGGGGAAAATGAGATAGAATTACAATTTCGCCCAGTTTTGTGGAACAAATGTGTAAAACTTACAATTATCACAATAATAGTAATGGTAATTTGCTATTTTGTTCGAAAAAGATTTGATATTCGAAACGTAAATTGGTTAATGAATCTTTTTTGGATTTTAGGAATTTTAATTTACATAGGATGCCTGATAAAAGGATATGCATTAAACATCATTCAGACATTTATTTCATAAAAATCAAAGAAATTTGATAAAAGGAAGGAGAAAAAGTGGAAAAATTAATTGTCATTGACGGAAACAGTATCTTAAATCGAGCTTTTTATGGTATCATGGGAAATAAAATGCTACAAACAGCGGATGGAACTTATACCAATGCTGTTTATGGATTTTTAACAATCATGTTTCGTATATTAGAAGACGAAAATCCAGAATATTTAGCAGTTGCATTTGACGTAAAATCACCCACTAAAAGGCACGAAATGTATAGTCAATATAAAGGAACGCGAAAAGGAATGCCAGATGAATTAGCGGTTCAAATGCCTATTTTAAAAAAAGTTTTGCAAGCAATGAAAATCAAATCAATCGAAAAACCAGGATACGAGGCAGACGATATTTTAGGAACCCTAAGCAAATGGGCTTCCAAAAAAGGCTTAAAAGTAATTTTATTAACAGGTGACCGAGATTCGTTCCAATTAGCCGAAGATAATATTATTATCCGAATGCCACACACCAAACAAGGCAAAACAGAAATGGAAGATTTTGATGCCAATAAAGTAATCGAGACCTATCATGTTACACCAAAACAAATGATAGAAGTAAAAGGACTAATGGGAGATTCTTCGGATAATATTCCTGGTGTTCCTGGCATTGGTGAAAAAACAGCACTTCATCTAATTCAAAAATACAAAACCATTGATAAACTCTATGAAGCAATTGAAAATGGAGATGCTGAAGTAAAAGGAAAGCAAAAGGAAAAACTAATAGAAAATAAAGAATTAGCCTATCTTTCAAGGACATTGGGAACGATTGATAACAAAGCTCCCATTGAAAAATCATTAGAAGAATTGAAAGTGGAAGCTTGGGATAAACCAGCGGTTCTAAATTTGTTTAAGGAATTGCGTTTTAAGCGATTTATTGAGCGTTTTCAGTTAGAAGAAGGAGAAGCTGAAAAGAAATTAGAAGACTTATTCGAAGTTGTCATTTTGCAAAATTTAGAGGGAATAGAAGAAAAAATCAAAAATCAAAAAGAATTGTATTATTATTTTGAAACAGCAGTCGATGAGGACGCACTTGTCCTAAAGAAGAAAATAACTAAGATAAATTTTTATATGCCAGCTGACCCAAAAGTATATTCGATTCCATTTGAAGCAGAAACCTGGAAGGAAATATTTCAAGAGCAAGAAATTTTGAAGTGTGGTTATCAACAAAAAGAGGACTATATTCTACTAAAACAGGTTGGAATTAATCCACAAAATATGATGTTTGATGTGAGAATTGCCATGTATTTATTAAATTCTGGAACAAATTTATATTCTTTAGAAGAAGTGGCAAAGCAACATTTGAATTTGGAAATTGAAGATTATGGAAAAAAGGAAAAAACAGAGCAAAATATTCAAACTAGCTTTTTTGATGATGATTCTTTGGTAACACCAAACGAACCAAATCATAAAGCGATGATGTACAGTTATGTAATTGGAACCGCTAAGCCAATTTTAGAAAAGGAATTAGAAAAAGTTGAAGAGTTAGAATTATTTCAAAAAATTGAAATGCCATCGGTTCCGATTTTAGCAGAAATGCGCTATACAGGTGTTTTTGTAGAACAAGAAGATATTCGAAAAATGTCTGAAAGCTTAAAACAACAAATTGAAGCAACTAGCCAAGAAATCTATGATTTGGCAGACCAAGAATTTAACATTAATTCGCCAAAGCAATTAGGGGAAATTTTATTTGAAAAATTGGAATTGCCTTTTAAAAAGAAAAACAAAAATGGATATGCTACAGATGTGGATACGTTAGAAAAATTAAAAGAAATCCATCCGATTATTGAAAAAGTGTTATATTATAGACAAATTACCAAACTAAATTCCACATTTGTGGAGGGAATGCTTCCATTTATTAACGAAAAAACCAAAAGAATTCACACAACCTTTCATCAAACTGTTGCAGCAACGGGCAGATTAAGTAGCTCCGATCCGAATTTACAAAATATTCCGACTAGAACGGATTTAGGAAAACAAATTCGAAAGCTATTTAAAGCCGAAGAAGGCAAGGTTTTTATAGATGCGGATTATTCACAAATCGAGCTTAGGGTATTGGCTCATATGTCACAAGATGAAATTATGATTCGTGCCTTTCAAGAACATGACGATATTCACAAAATTTGTGCTTCGCAGGTATTTGGTGTGCCGCTTGAGGAAGTAACCAAAGAAATGAGAAGTCATGCGAAAGCGGTTAATTTTGGAATTGTATATGGGATTAGTGATTTTGGATTGGCGGAACAATTGGGAATTAAAAGGAAAGAAGCGAAACAATATATTGATTCTTATTTAGAGAAATATCATGGAATTGGGGAATTTATGGAACAGGAAATTGAAAAAGCGAGAGAAAAAGGATATGTTGAAACCATATTTCACCGTAGAAGATATATTCCAGAAATCAATTCTACCAATTATATGGTAAGAAAATTTGGTGATCGAGCTGCCATGAATGCGCCAGTACAAGGGACAGCTGCGGATATTATGAAACTTGCTATGATTCAAGTAAATCGTGAATTCAAGAAAAGAAATCTCCAATCCAAAATGGTTTTACAAATTCATGATGAGTTAATTATTGAAGCTTTAGAAAGCGAAAAAGAAGAAGTAAGCCAAGTTTTAAGAGAATGTATGGAAAACGCAGTTGAATTATCTGTAAAACTAGAGGTGGATTTGCAGGAAGGAAAAACTTGGTATCAAACGAAGTAGAAAAGCGAAAAAATCCTTTAAAATCAAGTGAGAGCAGAATTCGAAAGGTTTGTCAATTGACAAATTGGCAAATTTATGATATAATAAAAGGTAGGGGAATTTTTGGAGAAGAATTTGGAAATTCTTCTCTTTTTTATGTTTTTGAATTAGGAAAATAGACAATTTTGATTAATTTTATCATACTTAAAGTTAAATTAAAAATTTCACTAAAGTAGATGGAAATGATATAGCCTTGAATACCAAGAGCGGGAACTAGTGTATAAATTAGAAGAACATCAGCAAAAGTGTCGAGAATGTTAATCACCATGACGGTATTTTGTGCATCTAAGCCTTTTAAGATATTATCAATTACGCAATCTAGCAGAATAAAAATGGCAAGAGGCGAAAGAATTTTTATGTAATTTGAAATGTTAGAATCCTTATAAATCCATTGACCGAGATTATCTGCGAGTAAGAATAGAAAAAGGCTCGTTAGAACGCAGATTGAAGTGGAAATAATCAGAATAATAGAAGTGATTTTTTGGATAGTTTTTTGTCGGTTTTGCGTATGATAACTGGCAAATTCTGGAATGAATAAGCTACTAATGGAGGAAAAGATTACGTTAGGAAAAACAACAATTGGCATTGCCATTCCATTAATTTCACCATAAATCGACAAAGCATTAGCACAAGCAATTTTGTTTTTTTCGAAGCTAAGCGGAATGATAATTTGTTTTAAAGTCGATAATCCAGAACGGATAAAGGAGGTAATCGCAACTGGAACCGATATTTTGAATATTTTTTGGTTAAAGTAAGCACAAGGATAATTGGTTGTGTAAGTGGTTTTGTAAATTCTGGAATCGTGTCGATAAAGAATATAGTTGCAGAAAAAGGAGAAGAGTTCTGAAATGAAATCTCCTAAAATGAGTGAAAAACAGGCATATTCTAAGCCATTTGGCAAAAATAATTCCAAGAAAAAGGCAGTAATGAGGATTTTGATAATTTGTTCAAAAAATTGTGCAATGGTCGATTTATAGACGCGTCGTACAGCAATAAAATAGCCAGAAATAGCAGAAGACATTGAAATGAAAGGAAGGCTTAAGCAAATGGCATAAATGACATTTTTGGTTACTTTATGATGTAAACATTTTTCGATTATTAAATCAGAAAATAATAGGAATAGTGAGCTTGCCAGCAATCCACAAAGAAAGCTAATTTGAATACAGCGTTTGGCAATTTTGCGGACGCCTTCACGATTTCCAACAGCAAGTTCTTCAGAAACTAGTCGTGTGACAGCAAAATTAATGCCAAATGTTCCTAAAGTAATCCCAAAAAGATACACAGACATGACTAAATTGAAAATACCTAACATTTCTTTTCCAATTTTTTGTGTAATATAACTATTAAAAAAGATAGCAAGTACGCGAAAAATAATCGAACTGGCGGTTAAAATTAAAGTATTGATGAAAAATGCTTTTACTTTTTTGTTCATGAAAATCACCTGATATTATTGTATGAGGTTGGATAGAATTCAGAACGAGAGAAAAGGAATTGACAAAATGTGCGAAAAATGCTAAAATAAAACTACTAAACATAGAAAGGAATAGAAATATGGAAGGAAAAGAAAATTTAAGCCTTGCCAGTGAACTGACACTCCACTTGGAGCGTACAAAAGAGATTGTAAATGCTCTGGATGAACAAAGAAGGGTAGGCTTACGTAACCTGAAACGTGAGAGAAAAAAACTCATGCAGGAGGAGGCGATTTTATCGGAGTACAACATGAGAGAAACTTCTTTTCGGAAGGAGTTTTTTGTGGAAGTGTACTACTGTTTGAATGAGCAGGAAAAAGCATTTTATAAGCAGGAATGCGATTCCTGCAAAGGTAAACGCAAAAGAAAAAGGGAAATTTGTGAAAGTTTAACTAAAAAAATGGTGGAATATACAAACACTTTAGTAGAAGACTTAAAAAAATTGACCCAAATTGATTTTTATTTAGAATCCTATGAAGCGCTGGATTCATGCGTATGGGATAAAAAAGCGAAATTTAATACAAACTTGATGAATTTGAAATTCAAGTTTGTTTTAAATATTCGGTAAACCAGGGCAGCTGCATTTTTGCAGTTGCCTTAAAATTTGCAAAAAAGGATTGACATAATGGGAAAATGGGTGTATAATAGGAGCGTAACATAATGAATGTTTTATAGCAAAAGGAGGTAAACAAAATGTTAGACGCAGTAGGATATGTTGTGACAAGTGTACCAGAAGTTTGTTCTCAAAGAAAGGATCCAAAGGATAACCCAGATGGAATTCCGACAGTTTTTTTTGGAGTCTTCTCAACCAATGGTATGAGATTGGGAAAAATTCGGTACAATTATTCAGCGGATTATGTAGCGACTCCCACCAATTATATCCGTATGAGTTTTATGCCGGATAATAAAGTGCTTTTTCATCCGAATTTAAGCTCAGATCCAGGGAAGTCAATGAAGTTGCTGGAGGATGTAGTTGTTTTGATGGCATTGGCTGCCAAAATGGATACGGTTGCAATGTACGGCGTTCCAAGTTTAATACCGTATTATGTAGTACGGGATTATAATAGTGACATTAATCAGAAAATTAATGCTGCTATTATCCCCATATTAGAAAAGTATGGTTTTAAACGCTGGGATGCGAATAAGGATGTTTATTTGTATCATAAGGGCAGAGGAGAATCTCTTGAAGCGTACAAATTGTTGCGGGAAAAACAGAGAGAGGCACAATTACGGTATGAAGAGATGAATATAATATCCAGAATCTCCTAGAATTTACAATTGTTCCAAAAATAAAAGATGACGGAAAACTTCCGTCGTCTTTTATTTTGTCTATTTCATTTTATTTATTCCTCAAAAGGATTATTCACCTTTTTATGCTTTCTACCATCTGTCATAACATCCTTTACAGCACCTAAACTGCTTAATGCTGCGGTTGCTTCGAAAGGAATGAAGATTTTGTTTGCTTCACCTTTAGCAACTTCTTGCAATGCTTCCAAAGATTTAATTTGTACCAATTTTTCATCTGGGTTAGCACTTTTGATTGCATCGTATACCATTTGGATTTCACGTGCTTTTGCATCAGCCACTTGTTTGATCGCTTCTGCTTCACCAGTTGCTCTTCTGATTTTTGCTTCACGGTCAGCTTCGGCATCCAAAATGGCTGCTTCTTTACGTCCTTCGGCAAGTGTGATAGCAGATTGTCTTTCACCTTCTGCTTCCAAAATTAAAGCTCTTTTATTACGTTCTGCATTCATTTGTTTTTCCATGGCGTCACGAATGTCAGCTGGTGGAGTAATGTCTTTGATTTCCACTCTGTCTACTTTACAACCCCAAGCGTCAGTTGCTTCATCTAAAATGACTCTTAATTTGTCATTGATAATATCTCTTGAACTAAAGGTTTGGTCAAGTTCCATTTTACCAACAATATCACGAATGGTTGTGATGGCTAAGTATTCGATACCTTTTTTCAAACTTTGAATTTCATAAACGGCTTTAGCAGGGTCTGTGATTTTGTAAAATACAACCGTATCAATGGTAATGGTAACATTATCTGATGTGATAACTCCTTGTGGTGGAATATCCATAGTTTGTTGCTTTAAACTAACCACAGATCTTACGGTATCGATAAAAGGTACGATAATGGTAAGTCCAGCTTCTGCTACTTTGTGAAATTTACCTAATCTTTCAATGATATAAACTTCAGATTGTCTAACAACTTTAATTGTTTTTAATGCTAAAATTACAATAATAATAAATACTACTAATAAAAATCCCATTTTTTCTCCTCCTTTTTAATTTAAACGGGTTTTACGATGGCTTTGACACCATCAATTTTTTCTACAATAACTTTTGTATCTTGTGAAATGCATGTATTGTCTAAGGATCTGGCTGACCAAGTTTCTCCATCAATCTTGATTTGTCCTTTTCCTTCAATTGGATCAATGGTTTGAATGACTTTTCCAGTTTTTCCTTCAATAGAAAATGCATTGGTTTTATTGTTATTGGCTGGTTTGGCAAATTTATTGACAAAGGGTCTTGTGGCAAATAACAAAATGGTTGAAGAAATTACGAAAATAGCAGTTTGTGCAACCACATTTTCGATAAAGAAACTAGCAATCATAGCTACCAAAGAGCCAATGGCAAACCAGAATACAAGAAAACCAGCGGTTCCAATTTCCATAATTAAGAAAATGCCTGAAAAAATTAACCAAAGTTTCCACATAAAAAATCACCTCACTTTTCCTTACTAACGTATTCAAAAATACATTATTATTATACTACATTTTTGAAAAAAAAGAAAGGGGTTTTTGTAATATTTCTGAGAAAATTGGAAAATTTTGGAAAATAAATCAATAATACGATAATTTGAGCTTGTTTGGAATGAAAGTGTATATGGTTATGTAAAATAGGAGAAATAGATTTTTCTGTTTTTATTGATAAAAATTTAGTGAAATGTTATAATCTATAAATAAAGGAAAGAAGGGAGCAAAAGAAAAGATGAAAAAGAAAACATATGAGAAGAAAGGAATTACGCTGATTGCGTTGGTAATTACAATTATTGTATTATTGATTCTAGCAGGTGTAAGTTTAAGGCTCATAGCAGGGGAAGGTGGAATTTTAGGACGAACAGAAAGGGCCGTTTCGAAAAATGAAATAGAAGGAATTAAAGAGGAAGTGGATTTGTTTGTTGCAGGTTTGGGACTTAAGTTTTATGAAGAAAAGCAGGAGAATCAGGCAGAAAATTTAGGAACAATAGATGATTATATTGAACAAGAAGTTGGCAAAGCAAGTTCAGAAATTTCAAAAGAGTATCAGTTGATAATTGAAAATGGAAATGTAGAATTGAAAAAGGAAGAAGAATTAGTAGCATTTGGTACCTTAGAAAAAGGGCAGATTATTTGGGGAGAAGGTGATCCTAATAAACGAACTTTAGTGAGTCAAATTAAGGCAAGTAATTATGGAGATAGCATAAAATACAGTTCCAATGGAGTGGAAGACTGGAAAGTGTTTTTGAATGATGGAACGAATATTTATATTATAACAAGCGATTGCGTACCAGATTCGTCGGTGCCAGAAGAATTCAGAGAAGAGCCTTTATGGGGAAAAATGGATAATACAACATTTTGGGAGGCATTTGCGCAAGGAATTTCTGGAGCTTTTGCAATTGGTGGTCCTGGTGTGAAACAATTTAATGATAGTTTTAATGGAAAGTATGGGACGAATATTGATATGTATATGGACCCAGATCTTTCAGGAATGGTGGGATATGAAGATTTATTATATTTCCCACGTGGAGGAAAGTTTGAAGAAAGTGGCGCTTATTGGCTGGCGTTTTCTTATAGTATGGGACCTGAGATGGGTACACTTTCATTAAGTTTTAGTGGAAAAATTGATACTTATGGTAAAGGAGGATATCGTCCCTTAGTTTGTCTTCCTGCAGAAACGATTGGAAAATTGGTTCGGAGGTGTTTGGGAGATTGTTAATGAGTAAGGCAAGAGATGCCCAAGAAGGCGGATGAAAAAGGTTTTTAATGAAAAATGCCTAAAATTTCGAGAAAATGGATTCTAGGCATTTTTTGTGATTTTTTAAGGGTATAAAAAGGCATGGTATCAGAAAAATAGTTTTTTGGAATGACGCCAGGAAATCGCCAGGAAGGTCTATTAAAATGAAAGATATACATAATACACCAGAAAGGTAGTAAAGCCTCTAAAATCGAATTTTAGGTATTTTTAAAGAGATAGAAAGAAAAATGATGAGGAAAAGGAAAAAATTTTGTTGTATATTTACAAAAAAAATCATTTATGATATGATAAAAAAAATAATTGAAGTAAAGAGGATACAATGAGAAAAAAGAAAAAAACGAAGAAATTTTTCGTGCGAAGAATGATGGCTGTACTGGTATTAGTATTTCTTATTTTTGGAATCCGAAATGGAATGTATGCTTGGAAGCAGAAATGTCAAATGAAAAAAGTGCGTTTGGTTTGGAATCAAGAAGCGGTTCAGTTGTTGAATCCGATGTATATAGAAGATACGGTGTTGTACCTTTCAGAAGAAGATGTTAAGGCGATTTTTGATGATACGATTTATTACAATAAAGGTGATGAAGAATTGATTACAACGTATTATAAGCATGTTGCTGTTTTGCAATTGAATGAAAATGCGATGTTACTAAATGATGTAAGCCTTCCGATGAAAGGGCTGTTAAAGGAAATGGAGGCTAAATTGTATTTGCCGATATCGGATTTGGAAACGGTGTATGATATGGAGATGGAATATCACCAAACGACGAATTTAGTGACGATGGATTCTAAAAACAAAGCAAAAAAGCGAGCGATGTTGTTGAAGAATGTGAAAATAAAGGAGGATAAGCTTCCGTTTGCAATAACAGTGGAGAAAGGAAAAAGAGGCGACGAAGTTTATTGTTTGGAGGAAAGTGGACGTTATCAAAAAGTTAGAACGAGTTCACGGAAGAGTTGGCTGGGTTGCTAAGAAGAAATTGTCTGAAATAGAAGTATTGCGCGAAGATTTGGTGGAAGAGGAGACGAAACTACATATTTTAGGAGAGTTTTCAGATTTAGGACAAATACCAGAAGTCATTCAACAAAATCCAGAGGAAACCAATGTTGCGCTGATAGAGGATTTTGTTTTAACAAAAGAGGCTAAAATTAAGCAAAATATGGAGAGTGAATCAGAGAAGTATAAGACGTTTTTAAATTGGGCGGAAGAAAATGAAGTTAGCATGATGGCAGTGGTTCAGAACGAAGAGGCGTTTCCTTTGGCAACTTATAGGCAGAGAAATCAGCTGATTAATGCATTATATAATGAGGTTATGAAAAAGTATTATAAGGGAATTTGTATTGATTTTGAAGAAATTAATGACTGGAATGGATTTTATCGCTTGTTGATTGAAATGACGCCAAAATTTCGAGAGTCTGGTTTAAAAGTGATGGTTAAAGCAAAGGATTCAATGGATTTGGAAAGACTTAAAAAGGTGGTAGATTTTACAATTTGAAAAAGAAATGGAGTGGAAAATGGATAAAAAGAAGATAATATGGATAAGTATAGCGATTATTGTGGGAATTGTGATTTGTATAGGATTGGGGAGTTTTGTGTGGTATCAGATGGGGAAGAAACCTGTGCAAGCTGAAAATGGAAAAGTGATTCGTGTTGAGATTGAAGATGGAAGGGGCATGATTGCAATTGCGGATTTGTTGGAGGAAAAAGAAGTTGTTAGAGATTCGAATGTGATGAAAATTTATATGAAGTTACATGCTATTTCGAAGCTTCAAGCTGGAAAATATGATTTTGATAATTCAAAGGATTTGCCAACGATTTTGAGTCAGATGCAAAAAGGCGAAGTGGTGAAAGAAGAAGTCAAAATTACTTTTATTGAAGGAAAGAATATGCGAAGTGTAGCCAAAGCGATTGCAGATAAAACGAAGAATACGGAAGAAGATGTTTATCAATTGCTAGAAGATGAGGCGTATATTGATTCTTTGATTGAAAAATATTGGTTTTTAAGTGATGCGATAAAAAAAGAGGGAGTTTATTATCCATTGGAAGGATATTTGCTTCCAGATACGTATATTTTTGAGAATGAAGAAGTTTCTGTGAAAACAATTTTTAATGTGATTTTGAATTATACAGATCAATTTTTAAGTGAGCATAAAGAGGAGATGAAGTATGATTTATATGAATTAATGACGTTAGCTTCTATTGCAGAATTAGAAGGTGTTAGCCAAGAAGATCGTAAAGAGATTGTTGGAGTGTTGGTGAATCGATTGCAAAAGGGAATGAGTTTAGGAAGTGATGTGACTGCTTATTATGCGTTTAAAGTGGATATGGGAGAACGAGATTTATATGCGAATGAATTAAAGAAGGAAAATCCTTATAATACAAGAGGTCCAAATATGGAAGGAAAATTGCCGATTGGTCCGATTTGTAATCCAAGTAGAGAGGCAATATTGGCTACGTTGAATTATACGAAAACAGATAATTTATATTTTGTGGCAGATAAAAATAAAAAAGTTTATTTTACAAAAACTTATGAAGAACACAATAATTTGATTAGACAATTGAAGAATGAAGGATTGTGGTATGAATATGAATAAGAAGGAACTGCTTGAAAAGGTAAAATAAATCTGTAAATTTCTCTTGAAAAATTCATATAGTTGTAATACAATAAATAATATTTAAGAAAAGGGGAATTTTAATAGTATGCAAATAGTAATATTGATTGTTTTAATTTTAATTAATGCTTTTTTTGCGGCTAGCGAGATAGCTTTTATTTCACTTAATGATGCGAAAATAGAAATGATGGTGAAAGATGGCAATAAAAAAGCGCAAAAAATTGCTAAAATGCTAAAAACACCGAGCCGATTTTTAGCAACGATTCAAATTGGTATTACGTTGGCGGGCTTTTTGTCAAGTGCGTTTGCTTCAGATGCGTTTGCGGATGATTTGGCACCAGCTTTATATCAGATGATACCAAGTGTGAGTTTGGAAACTTGGAGAGGAATTGCAATTGTTATTATTACGAGTATTTTATCGTATTTTACTTTGATTTTTGGAGAATTGGTGCCTAAAAGAATTGCGATGAAAAAATCTGAGATGATTGCATTTGCAAGTATTGGCGTGATTAATTTTATTTCGGTTGTGACATCGCCATTTGTAAAATTTTTGGAGTTTTCAACGAATGTTGTGTCAAAATTGTTTGGTGTGACGGGAAATGAAGAAGAAATCGTGACAGAAGAAGAAATTAGAATGATGGTGGATGTTGGCGAAGAAAAGGGAACGATTGAGTTGAATGAAAAGGAGATGATTAATAATATTTTTGAGTTTAATGATCGTTCTGTTTCAGAAATTATGGTTCCAAGGACGGAAATTTTTGCGTTGGATAGCAATTTGGCGATGTCTGAAGCGATTATGGAAATTGCAGAAGATTATCGTTATAGCAGAGTTCCAGTATATCAAGATAATATTGATCAGATTATTGGAATTTTGTATGTGAAAGATATGTTGTTGGAGCAAAAAAATAAGAATACGAAAATCAAAAATTTGGCGAAAGATGCTTATTTTGTGCCAGAAACAAAGGATATTGATGAAGTGTTCGCAGAGATGCGAAAAAATAAAAAGCAAATTGCGATTGTATTGGATGAATATGGTGGTACAGCTGGTTTGGTTACAATGGAAGATATTTTAGAGGAGATTGTTGGCGATATTTTTGATGAATTTGATGATATTGAAAAAGAGTATGAAAAAATTGATGAAAATACGTTTATATTGCAAGGAAGTATGCCAATTTATGAATGCAGAAAGATTCTGGGCGTTGCTGTTCCAGAGGGAGATTATGAGACACTTTCTGGTTATTTAATTGATGAGTTGGGGAGAATTCCTGATGAGAAAGAGAAACCAATTTTAGAGTTGGAGGATATTGTATATAAAATTGAGAAGATTAAGAATAAGCGAATTATTAAAGTAAAGGTTTGTATTGTGGATGCGAAGAAGGAAGAAGTGGAAGAGGAAGATTAGATAGAAGAAATTAGATTTTTTAATTGGCTTAAGAAGAAAATCCGTTTGAAACGAATGTAAATCGTTTTGAACGGATTTTTATTATAGTAGGATGAGGAATTGTTGGTTTGTGGATTTTTATAAGAAAATTTAGAAAAAAAGTAGAATTGTTGTATAAAATGTGTTATAATACAGATGTAAATTTTGGTAAACCTAGAATAGATTTGAAAAAATAGAAATGACAAAAGTAGATGTTGAAGATGTTTTAGAGAAGGTAGGAGATTGGTTTTTCATGAAAGAAAATGGGATACAGGAAATATTGAATTATTATTTGGAGTATGAAATATATAATATTGCAACTTCTTCAGAGCTAGAAATTAAGGGGAAAACAAGCATGATATTTAAGGATATATTGGATGAAAGTGCTATTTCTGAAGCTTTGAGTGAATTGACGAAAATAAAATTGCGAGAAAAAATAGAAAAATTTATGGGCAAAAAGCAAAATAATTTGCCTCAATTGGTAGATTTGATATATCAAGAATTGAATGATTTAGAGGCTGGTCAGGCGAATCAAGGACAAGTCTCTTTTCGAATTGTTAATTTGATAAAGGAAAATTTAACGTATAAAAGGGAAGAACGAATTCTGGAAAATTTTGCAAAAGAGTTGTGTGATATTAAGGATTCGAGAGAATTTTGGTTGTATGCGCATAATATTAGTATGAATTATAAAATGCTTAAAAAGCTGCCTATTTTTATTTTTAGATGTAAAATAAAAAATGAGAGAATAGAAGTTATAGAAGCCAATGTCAATGTAGAGACGTTAAATCATATTTTGGCCTTGAAGTTAAAAAGAGAACTTGCAGATGTAGTTTTGGAATATAAAGAGGTGTTAGAAAGTTATTGTAAGGAAATACAAAAGACGATAGATGTGGGAGATATAGAGCATTTGTTGGCGTTGTATTATTTGAAGTTAGAAGAATATATTGAGATTAGTAAAGAAACGTTGGAAGAAATTGTGCGAGAAAATGAACGATATTATATGAATGAGGAATATATCATATCTTTGGATGAGTTAGTGAAAGATGGTATAAAGAATATTAAAGAGGATATTGAGTTGTTAAATAAGGTTATAGCAAAAGAGGAAGAGGTTCCCAAAGTTCTGAATCAATATTTGAATGGAAGTCTGGAGAAAAAGGATATGAATCATCCGAAGTATGCGCAAATGTATCGAGGAAATTATAAAAATGATTTTGGTGTTGGGGTGAATCAATATAAAATTGTAAATACGCTAAAGGATAATGAATTGATTGCGGTTGAAGGACCGCCTGGCACAGGAAAAACCTCGTTACTAAAAGAGATAGTTGCTAATAAAGTGGTGGAAAGAGCAGATTTAATCTTAAAAAATTGGGATGAGAAGTTTGAGGCTAATAGATATGGTGGAACGATTTATTATGATATAGGCTGGTATAAGAAAGATGAGCGTACGATTAAGTCGATTGTAGTTTCTAGTAAGAATGGAGAGGCAATTGAAAATGTAGGAAGAGAAGTGAATAAGGAAATTTGTTATATGTTTCCAGTTGCGAGACGCTATAAGAGAGTGGAGCAAATTGATAAAAGAAAGGTAAAAGTTTTACAAGGGTATAAAGGCGTTGTATGTTTGCCTTTGGGGAATAAAGAGAATATTAAGGATTTTAAAGATTTTTTATATCAAGATTTTATTCCTTTTTTAGAGAAATTAGGAGAAAAGCAAGGGAAGGAAGAGTCGATTGAGAAAATAAAAGAGAATTATGCTAATCAATGTGAGAAGGTTGCAGCATATGAAAGACTTTTGGTTTTGTTAGGACAAATTAAGGAGCGAAAAAAATATTTTTATGGCATTGAAGAGTTTATTGAGAAGGAAACGAAGAATGAAAAGATACAGAAAATTTTTGCGGAAGATAAGGAAAAAAACGAGCGCTTTTAATGGAGAATAAAAGAGAAAGCAAGAATTTAATTCAGCAAAAGGTGAAAGAAGAAGAAAAACTAAGAGTGCTTCAGAAAGGGATTGAGAAGAAAGAGGAAGAAATAGAAAATTGTCAACAGACAATTGTGAAAGGAAGAAATAAGCTTGATGCATTAAAGAAGCAAGAAGAGTATTTTCGAAAAATTAGTAGAAATATATTGACAAAACTTTTGAATTTTAGAGAATATAGGAAAAATAAGAAAATTAATTTTGAGGGGCAAATGAATGAAATAACAGTTGCCAATGAGATAGAAAAAAAGAAAATAGATCAATATTTAAAAGATAGAAGTGATTTGGAAAAACAAAAAGATGAAAGCGATGGTGTGTGTGGAAGGATTGTTGAAAAATATAATGGTTTAAGGCAAGAGGCTGTAAAGTTAGAAGAATCTTTGAAGGAAATGGAATGGATTGAAAAGTTTAATCAATTAAATGAAGAAACAACGTATTGGGATTATACGAGTATGTTAGAAATTTATGGGAAAAGTAGTTTTAATAAGTTGAATCAAGAATTATTTGCTTTGGCTTTAAAATTGAATGAGGCTTATATTATAAAAAATGCGAGAGAAATTGTGCAGAATTTAAGATTGTTTTTAACAGGGGATGAAAATTCTTTCTATATTTGTCAAAAATTTTATGATTCGGCAGAAGTTTATAATCGTAAAAAACAAGAAGGAATAAGAGCTTTATGGAATACATTGTTTTTGTGTTTTCCAGTTGTAACGACAACGCTGGATTCTTTTTGTAAAAAATGTTTTCATTTGATTCCAGAGTATATAGATTTAGCTTTAATTGATGAAGCTGGGCAAATATTGCCACATAATTTGGTATCTGCCCTTTATAGAGTAAAGAAGGCATTGATTGTGGGAGATGTGAATCAAATTGAGCCGATTTATCATGCCGTGAATAAAAATTTTGCTGCAAATCAAGAAAGGATTGGTGAGAAATTTGAGTACATAAAAATTGAAAATAATAGCATACAAGCGCTAGCAAATAAAAATACAAGTATTTTTATTCAAGGAGACAATATTATTTTAAATGACCATTATCGATGTGAGAAAAATATAATTCAGTTTTCCAATGCAAATGTACATGGCAATAAATTAAAGATGCACTTATCCAATAATCAATCCAAACCGTTTGGAAATAATATGATAGCATTTGATATTAGAGGAAAAAGGGAAGAAAATAGTAATGAAGTAGAAGTGGAAGCGTGTATTGAAGCGATAAAGTAATATTAAAAGGCAAACGCAAGAGGAGCCGTCAATTGCGATTATTACGCCATTTAAGGAACAAAGAATAGAAATTGAGAATCGATTAGCACAAGAAAGGCTAACGAATATAAAAGTTGGAACAGTTCATGCTTTTCAAGGACAAGAAAAAGATTATATTTTGTTTTCTTCTGTGGTAGATTCTATGGAAAAAAGGTGGTCGGTGGATTTTATAGGACAGAAATGTAATATGTTGAATGTAGCGGTTACAAGAGCGAAAAAGCAGTTTATTTATGTAGGAAATCTAAGTGTAGCAATGCAGACACAAAATTATATGACTAAATTGATAAAATATATTCAAAAAAATGGAATGGTGTATAGTTTATTTGGAATGGAAAATGTTGAGAGTTCTAAGTATTTGGATGAAAAGATATTGAGAATTCTTCAGCCAGAATTAAAATTGCAGAATGATTGTATTGGATTATACATAAAGCAAAATATCCCCAATGGGGTGATGATAGATGCAAAGCAACATCATGAGTTTTTAAGGTATGTTATAAAAAATGCGCAAAAGGAAATTTATATGATGTCGCCATGGCTCAGGAAGAATGTTATAAATGATGAGTTTTTAGCAGATATGAGAGAATTTATAGAAAAAGATGGTAAGATTAAAATTGTGTTTGGATATAGAAAGGGAAAACAAATTGTTTCAGATGTAATGATGTTAGCGGAGGAATTAAAAAGGTCAAATTCGTTAGGTTTTGCAACACAAGAAGAAATACAAAATATTGCGGAGAAAATGTATGAGCTGATAGGAAAAGAGAATTTTATTTATAAACCGCCAACGCATGCTAAAATTTTAATGATTGATGGAAGATATATGTGTATAGGGTCTCATAATTGGTTATCAAATGCGGGAAAGACAAAGGAAACGGATAGAGCAAAAGAAGCGACGATTATTACAACGAATAAATTTTCAATGGATTGTGTAAGAGAAGAATTCTTTGAAAATAAAAAAGAATGGAGTTAAGTTTAGAAAGTAAAATATAGAACAATAGATAAAAAAGTTCTAACTGATTCTCCCAACGAATACAATGAAACAAATGTATTTGTTTGGGGGTTTTCTTTATGAAAAATATTGTTTCAGTTTCACAAGGTTTGCCAGGAAATGGTAAAAAAACAATAGAAGAAAGAGCAATTAAACTTGCTCAATATATTATTGATACAAAAGATACAGTTCGCGGAGCAGCGAAGAAGTTTGGAGTGAGTAAGAGTACGGTACATATGGAAGTAACACAAAAGAACGGTTGGAAAGAAAGGAGAATATTGCCGGAAAGTATTGAGATTAGGAAGGTTTTTTTGGCGGAGAGAAATCCGGTTGTGAGGTTTGAAATTACAATTAAATAGTATAAGTTTAGCAAATAATATGAAAACACTTTACTTATATATAATTATATGGTATAAATGTTATATCTGAAAGTTATCAGAATTATTATTAACAATAAAACAAAAATTTGTTAAGGAGGTAAAATCAATGAGTTGGAGAAATCGGACAATAAAAATTCTGTCAAAGAAGGAGATTGAAGAAAGGTATCCGAAAGAAAATAATTCTAATGTAGCAAAATTGACTAGAGGTTTTATAGAAAAGGGATTTAAAATTGCTTATCTAAAAATGGATGGATTAGGCAGAGAAACACCCAGTTGGCGTCATGTAGAAGTTAGTAACGCAATAGAAATTGCTTTAAAAAATGACAATTTTGAAATTGGATGTTATACCGATTTGTCAGAGTTAAAAAATGATGTGATTTACGTCTCATTCAAAGTACTTGGAGGCCCAAAGAACTACTATCATTGATTATTATTGATAATGACTAAATTAACTTGTTAGCAAAAGCAAATATTTTATAGAAGAGTAGCTATTAAGACTCTAGTGAAGTATTTGCTTTTTGCTATGTTAAGAAAAAAGTATATAGGATTATAATTAAGCATTTATAAACTTTAAAAGTAAAATTTAAAGCTTTATTTTTTTGACCTAAAATTAATACTAAAAACAATTTTAAAAGCCACAAAATTGAATGTGGAACGAATAAAACTAATCAAAAGACTAACGATTAATTGTCAATAGTTTTTCAAGAAAAAATTACAAGTTTCTTTTTACTTAAGTGGCAAATATATTAAAAAAACACATGCAAAAAGTGGCAAAAATGAATTAAAAAGTAATACAAAAAGTGGCAAAAATATTGACTATTTTTTTATTTTATGATAATAATAGAATAAATAGGGGGAAAATTGTAATGATTCGATTATTTGAAAAGAAATTATTAGATTGGAAAGAATCTGGAATGCAAAAGCCATTAATGGTAATTCGGAGTAAGACAAATTGGTAAAACTTATACAATTGATAAGTTTGGAAGAGAAAATTTTGAAGATTATCTATATTTTAATTTGGAAAAAGACAAAGAAATAAGGGATATATTTGAAAAAACGATTGATGAAGAAAAAATATTGGAAGAACTTGAATTGTATATTGGTAAAAAGATAGATTTAGACAAAACGTTATTATTTTTTGATGAAGTTCAGGTAAGTGAAAATTTTATTGTTTCGCTTAAGTATTTTAATGAATCGGTAAGACCATATAAAATTGTATGTGCTGGTAGTTTGTTGGGAGTAAAAATAAATCGATTTAATAGTTCATTTCCGGTTGGAAAAATAAGAATGGAATATATGTATCCAATGAATTTTGAAGAGTTTTTAATGGCAACAGGGAAAGAAATGTTATTAGAGAAAATAAAAGAGTGTTATTCTAATATGGAGGCAATGCCTTCTTTTGCACATGAGCAAGCACTTACCTTGTATAAGCAATATTTATGCGTGGGAGGGATGCCAGAGTCAGTCAATAATTTTATAGAAAATGATATGGATATCTTAAAATATGATTCGCAGATAACATCCAATATTATTGAAATGTATATTGCAGATATGAAGAAATATGTAAAAAGCAATATTGAGTCTGTAAAGATTGAAAAAGTATATAAAAATATACCAAGTCAATTGGCAAAAGATAAGAAAACATTTCGCTATCATTTAATCGATGAAGAAGGGAGAAAAAGGAAATATGAAACACCGATTGAATGGCTAGTATCAAGTGGAATGGTCTTAGCAAGCTATAAAATAAAAAAGCCTGAAATACCGCTAAAAGTTTATATAGATGAGAATATGTTTAAATTGTATTTAAGTGATGTAGGATTATTAACATCCATTTCAGAAATCAAATATCCAGATATTATGTTAGAAAGACCGTTTGCATTTAAAGGGGCAATTACGGAAAATTATATTGCACAGGAGTTTATATCGAAAGATACATCCTTATATTATTGGACATATGGAAGAAATGCTGAAGTGGATTTTATCCTATATAATGAGGATGGAATTATACCAGTGGAGGTAAAAAGTGGAAGTAATGTAAAATCAACTAGTTTAAAAATATATATGAGAGAAAATAAACCTAAATATGGGATTAGAATTTCAACAAAGAACTTTGGGTTTGAGAATAATATAAAGTCGGTGCCGTTGTATGCGACATTTTTGATTTGAGGATGATGAATATATAGAGAGAAAGAAAAATGATGTATTTTAAAGGAGTTTATATTGATAGAGAATTTAAGCAAACAAGAATTGATACAGTTAGTGAAAAAATTAGAGCAAGAAAATAATGAGTTAAAAGAAAAAATATACGGAAAAGTAGAGGATAATCAAGAAAAAGAGAAACAAAATATTTCCAATGAAGAAAAAGTAAAAATTTTTATGGAGATTTTTAAAGGTAGAACGGATTTATATGCCAAAAAATGGACAAGCAATAAAACTGGAAAATCAGGTTATTCGCCTGTTTGCAAAAATGAATTTAATAACTATAAATGTGATAAGCCAAAAGTAAAGTGTAATGAATGCCCATTTAGAGAATTATTGCCAATTACAGAAGATGTGATTTTAAAACATTTAAAAGGTGACATAACGATAGGAATTTATCCACTGCTACCAGGAGATTTGTGTAACTTTTTAGCGATTGATTTTGATAAGAAGACCTATGAGAAAGATGTAACTGCTTTTTGGAATACTTGCACAGAATTGAATGTTCCAATTTATGTCGAAAAGTCGCGTTCTGGAAATGGAATACATTGCTGGATTTTTTTTGAAGAAAGTTTGCCTGCTAAAATTGCTCGAAAAATGGGAAATATATTATTGACGAAAACGATGGAAAAAGCGGATTTAGATTTGGAATCGTATGACCGATTATTTCCTAATCAAGATACGATGCCAAAGGGTGGATTTGGCAATTTAATTGCGTTGCCATTTCAAGGAAATTTAGCAAAAGAAGGAAAAACAGTTTTTGTGAATCGATATTTTGAACCAGACGAAAATCAAATGGATATTTTATTGAATATCAAGAGATTAGGAGCAAATGATGTATATGACTTTGTAGAAAAATACCAAAAAGAAGATTACGATGAGCCAATTATGGAAGAAATATTAGATGATGAAATTCCGAAAAAAGAAAATATAAAAGATATTGTTTTTGAGAATAATGTTGAATGTATATTGGATAATCAAATTTATATCAAAAAGTTAAAATTGTTGCCTAATGAAATTACATATTTGAAAAGATTAGCGAGTTTTACAAATCCGAAATTTTACGAGTTACAAAAATTAAGGATGCCGATTTTTTATAAAACAACGCCGAGAATTATTAGTTGTTTTGAAGAAGATGAAAGATTTTTAATATTGCCACGAGGGTGTATGGACAAAATTGTAGAAATATGTGAGAAAAGTAATGTTAAATTAATTGTAAAGGATACGAGAGAAATAGGGACAAAAACGGATTACAAGTTTTGCGGAAACTTAAATAAAAAACAGGAGAAGGCAAAACAAGAATTGTTGAAATATGACACAGGAGTTTTGTGTGCAACGACTGGTTTTGGAAAAACAGTAGTAGCCAGTAGTGTAATTTCTGAATTAAAAACAAATACGCTAATTATTGTAAATCGAAATAGTCTGTTAGAGCAGTGGAAAGATAGATTATCGTATTTTCTGAATATCGATAAAAAAGAGATTGGACAAATTGGAGCAAGTAAAAATAAGTTAAATGGTAAATTAGATGTGGCAAGCTTTCAAACGTTATTTAAGAAAGATAATTTAGAAGAAATAGTGAAATCTTATGGATTAGTGATTGTAGATGAGTGTCATCATGTGGCTGCTTTTAGTTTTGAAAAAGTGCTTAAAAGTGTCAAAAGTAAGCATGTTTATGGTTTGACAGCCACGCCAATAAGAAAAGATGGTTGGCATAAAATTATTTATATGCAATGTGGAGATATCCGAATTCGAGTAAGTCCATCGGAATTAAAGCAGAATAAAGAAATGGAACATATTGTGGTTGTTAGGAAAACGAATTATCAATATATTTCGAGTGAGGAAAAAGAGAAAGTGCAAATTGCTGAAATTTTAAATGATATGTGTCATCATCCTTTTCGAAATAGTATGATTGTAGAAGATATTAAAAGATGTGTGTTAGAAGGAAGAATTCCCATTGTTTTAACAGAAAGAGTGGAACATTTGCAGATTTTAAAAGAATTGTTGCAAGATTTAGATGTGCCAATTGTGATATACAAAGGAAATATGGGAAAAAAGAAGATAAATCAAATTAAAACGATTATAAAAGACGCAGATGATAATAATAAACCAAGAATTATACTAGCCACAAGTGGTTCAATTGGCGAAGGTTTTGATGATAAAAGATTGGATACTTTATTCTTAACGATGCCAGTCTCGTGGAAAGGCAGAATTATACAATATGTTGGTAGGCTTCATAGGGAACATGAGGAAAAAGAAAAAGTGATTGTTTATGATTATTTAGATAATATGAAGGTTTTGGAAAAAATGTATGAAAGAAGATTGAAAGGATATCGAATTGCTGGGTATGAGATTATAGAATGATTAGGAATAATACAATAAATAGAAAGATTTTATTAAAGTTATAGAAAAATTATAAAAAGTATGATACAATTAAAAAAATATAAATAGAGGTACAAAAATGTCAGAAAAAGTAAGGCCATTTGTAAAATGGGCGGGAGGAAAAGGAAGTTTAATACCACAATTAAATAATTTCTATCCCTATGAGTTAAAAAACGGAATAATAGAAAGATACATAGAACCATTTGTTGGTGGTGGGGCGGTGCTAATTGATATATTGCAAAAATATAAGGTGCAGGAAGCATATGCATTTGATATCAATATTGATTTAATCAATTCTTATCAGGTTATTAAAATTAATGTAGAAGAATTAATAACAAACTTAAAGCAAATAGAAACAGAATATTTACAATTAGGACAAGAAGAAAGGAAAGACTATTTTTATAATATAAGGAATAAATATAACAATTACACAGTAAAAGAAAATGAGCAAAATGTTCAAAGAGCTGCGCAATTCATATATTTAAACAGGACTTGCTTTAATGGATTATATCGAGTAAATAAAGCTGGGAAATTTAATGTTCCAGTTGGAAGTTATAAAAATCCTACCATATGTGATGAAGAAAATTTAAGAAATTTATCAAAATTAATTCAAAATGTTCAATTTCAGTATGGAGATTATAGTAGAAGTATGGAATATGTAACAGAAAATACATTTGTGTATTTTGATCCACCATACAGACCATTAAATGTAACGTCTGGCTTTACATCTTATACGAAAGAAGATTTTAATGATGATAATCAAAAAGAGTTGGCAGTATTTTATCGAAATCTAAATGAACGAAACGCCAAGCTAATGCTAAGTAATTCAAATCCTAAAAATATCAACAAAGAGGATACTTTTTTTGATAACATATATCAAGGTTTTCATATAGATGAAATACAGGCAAGTAGAATGATAAATGCAAATTCAAATGGAAGAGGAAAGATATCAGAAATATTAGTAACCAATTATGATGTATAATGGAGTGTGGTAATGTATACAGGAAAATACTATTATGATCAGGAACATTTCAAATTAGTAAAAGGTGATATATTTAAAGTATTAAAAGAGTTTGAGAATAAATCAATTGATACAATATTTGCCGATCCACCATATTTTTTATCAAATGATGGCATAACCTGTAGTCGGTGGAAAAATGATATCTGTAAATAAAGGCAAATGGGATGAATCGGATTCATTGAAATATAAACATAAGTTTAATAAAAAGTGGATAAAGGAATGTTATAGAATTTTGAAGGATAATGGAACAATTTGGATAAGTGGAACATTACACAATATTTATTCAATTGGTATGGCACTTGAAGAAGAAGGATTTAAGATAATAAACAATATAACTTGGCAGAAAACAAATCCGCCACCTAACTTAGCTTGTAAAACATTTACACATTCAACAGAAACAATACTATGGGCAAGAAAAGATATAAAGAAATGTAAATATAAGTTTAATTATGAATTGATGAAAGAAATGAATAATGGAAAGCAGATGAAAGATGTTTGGACGACAAGTTTAACAAAACCATCAGAAAAGAAATGTGGTAAACATCCAACACAGAAGCCATTAGAAATATTAGAGAGAATAATATTAGCATCTACAGATGAAAATGATATAGTTTTAGATCCTTTTAGTGGAAGTGGAACAACAGGAATTGCAGCATACAAGTTAGGAAGAAATTATATTGGAATAGAAAGAGAAAAAGAGTATTTGGATTTATCGATAAGAAGATATGAAGAAATAAAGGAGGAAATGAAATGATAAAAGATGGAATAGGAGGAGCTAATACCTTAACAGGTTTAGCATTTGAAGGAAAGACAGATTTAGCAACTTTTTTGAATAAACAAAAAGGTTATAAAGTAGAAAAAGATAAGGTATATTATAGGGATGAATTAGTAGCGAGAGTATTTAAGAAACATCAATTTTATAAATTTTTAGAAGAATATGGTATAGATTGGAAAGAAATTTTGTCAAAACAGTTATTACCAGATGATTGTATTTATGTCATAATTGATAATACTTTATTTATTATAGAATGTAAGTTTCAACAAGTTGCAGGTTCAGTTGACGAGAAATTACAAACATGTGACTTTAAGAAGAAACAGTATCAAAAACTTTTATCAAGAGCTAATATTGAAGTAGAATATGTTTATTTACTAAGTGACTGGTTTAAAAAGCCACAGTATAAAGATGTGTTAGATTATATCATAAGTGTAAGATGTCAATATTATTTTGAATACATACCACTAAAGAAATTGGGATTACCAGTACCAGAAGAAGATTAATATAGATAAATAAAAAAGATTGTGGGGGCAACTTTTATTAGTTGTCCCTTTTGTATTTTGAGATAGGAGGAATGAATTTGAAAGATAAACCAGAACAATTTGAGTTAGAAGAAACAACGATATGGTCTTTTCAAGAAAGAGGAAGATGGGCAACCCACAAAGGAGATTACAGAGGTAATTGCCCACCACAAGTTCCTAGAAACTTAATTTTAAAATATACAAAAGAAGGCGACATTGTATTAGATACTTTTTGTGGAAGCGGAACTACGATGATAGAAACAAAGTTGCTTAATAGGAAAGGAGTACGGAATAGATATAAATGTAAATGCACTAAAAATAGCAAAAGAACGAATAATTTTTAAAAGTGATAATTTATATGAGCCAAAACTAATAAGAGCGGATTCCACAAATTTAAAAGGAATAGTACTAGATAATTGTATAGACTTTTTATTTGCACATCCACCATATGCAAATATTATAAAATATAGTAAGGATATTAAAGAAGACATATCAAGATTAGAATTAAATGAGTTTTTAGATCAAATGAAGTTATTTTCAAAAGAATGTTTTAGAGTCTTAAAGAAAAATAAGTATTGTGCAGTTTTAATAGGAGATATCAGGAAAAATAAAAATGTTATTCCATTAGGTTTTTATATCATGAATATTTTTATCGAAACAGGTTTCACTTTAAAAGAAATCATTATAAAAGAACAGCATAATTGCAAAAGGATTGGTTATTGGAGTCAAAATCAAAATAGGGATTTTTATTTGTTAGCACATGAGTATATATTTATCTTTAAATTATGAGCAATACCTATTTATAATATAAAATGCCACAAAATCGATTGTGGTGTGAATAAATGAGGGATTTTGTATGGATGGTAGAACGAAAATGTTGAATAAAGTAGAGAAAAGTGGAGATGTCTGATTGATATCTCCTTTTTCTAAGAGTATCTTGCTAAAAGCCACGCTTTTAGGCAGTTAAAGGGTAAGGCGATATCGCCCTGATCCTGCAAAATTGCCTGAGGCAATTTTTGCTCTATATGAAGTAAGATTATTGTATGTAATTTTCTACTAGGGAAGGAAAAAAGAAATTGAAATAAACATAATAAATTTTGAAAAAGACTTGACTAATTTTCTACACAGAGTTAACATCAAACACAAATTAAGGAAAGGTGTAGAAAGTTATGGAAGAGAAAATGTTAGAAGAAATAGTTATGAAAAGGGAAGAAAGTATTTTAAGTGTTTTGTATGATGATTTTCAAAATAAAGGGAAAATATTGACAAAAGAATTTAAAAGAAATTTTGAGGTATTTCAAAATATTGTAAGTAAACAGGAGAATGAATTGATAAAACAAATAAAATTAGTTTGTGATGGAAATGAGAAGTTGAGAAAAAAGTTTGAAGCAATTTTTGAGGAATATCAAAAAAATGTAGAGAGAAAAAATTGCTTTTATGCTGAGCAGATTTATAAACAACGGAATAAGTGATGCAATGAGAATTTTAATTGAGACATTTTATGAGAAGAAATGAGAGTATATTAAATGCTTTTTAAGTTATTTTAAGCAGATCACTTTAATGAAGTGGTCTGTTTTTATAAAAAATTAAAAAAATTTTGAAAAAATTCAACATTTAAAAAATTTTTCGTGTTCTTAATATATAGAAAAATAAATTGTAATATTTTTTGTTAGAAAAAATACAATTAAAGGAAAGGCAGGAGAGGCATTTGAAGGAAAAAAGAGGGCTAAATATAACTTTTGTGAATCCTAATACAGAAGAACAAATTGTACAAGCTATGGCAAGTGTACTTGCTTATAATTTGGCTGAAAAGGAAGAAAAGGTTGTTTTTAAGTATAAGAAGAAGCGAGAAATTGAGGAAGAAGAGGAATGGGAATGATAAAATTTTGAAAAAAGGCTACTAATATTAAAAAAAGTATGTTACAATATAAAATATAATTTTATAGGAGACGAGTTTATGGCAAATATCAATTTTTTAGAAAATGAAGTAATTGAATTCAAGAAAACAACAGGCGAACTAAAAGAAGGAATTATTTCAATTGTTTCGATATTGAATAAACATCAGAATGGAAAGTTGTATTTTGGAATAAAAGACAATGGCGAAATCATAGGACAAGAAGTGTCAACCAAAACAATACGAGATGTTTCAAAAGCAATATCGGAAAATATAGAGCCGAAGATATATCCAACTGTGAATAAAATCAAGTTGAATGATAAAGACTGTATATTAGTTGAGTTTGAGGGAGATGACATTCCGTATTTAGCATTTGGACGAGCTTACATGAGAGTTGGAGACGAAGATAGACAACTTTCTATGAAGGAAATTAGGAATATCATTTTAAAAGATGAAAATGATATTGGCAAATGGGAAAATAAAGTTTCCGATTATGCAATTCAAGACATAGACGAAGAATTATTGAAGGGATTTATTGAAAAAGGTAGAGAAGCAAAAAGAATCAATTTTCCATATACAAACAAAGAAGAAATCTTAAAGAAATTATCCCTAGTCAATAAAAACAACGAATTATTAAATGCAGGACATATTTTGTTTGCAAAAGAAGCAAGACTCGAAATGCAAATGGCAATTTTTGCAACAGACACGAAATTGACTTTTCTAGATATTGACCAAGTTTTTGGAAATATTTTTGAGTTAATTGAAACTGGCGAAGGTTATATTAGAAAAAATATAAAATGGCCGGTTAATTTTAAAAGCGGAAGTATGGAACGAGTAGAAATTCCAGAGATACCAATCGAAGCAATAAGAGAGGCTTTGATTAATTCGATTATACACCGAGATTTTAAGAATCCGAAAAGCAATGAAATTGCCATCTATAAAGATAGAATTGAGATTTTTAATCCAGGAGAATTTCCAGAAGGATATACGCCAGAAGATTTTATTGAAGGAAAAGAAGGTTCTATGCCACGAAATCCGTTAATTGCAAATACTTTGTATTTATCAAAAGATATTGAAAAATGGGGTTCTGGTTTTAAAAGAATTTATGAAGAGTGTCACAAAGAAAATGTAAAAGTAAAATTTGAAATAAAGAAAAATGGATTTAGTGTTGTTTTTTATAGAAAGACGGATGAAGAATTATATGATTTAACACAAAATGAAAAAAATAACAGTGCCATTGGCACTGAAAATGGCACTCAAATTGACACTGAAAATTTGATTTTAAATATATTGAAAAAAACACCAGATATTACACAAAAGAACTTATCTGAAAAAACGAATATATCATTAAGAACGGTGAAAAGAATCATACAACAATTAAAAGAAAAGGGGATAATTGAAAGAGTGGGTTCAGATAGAAAAGGATATTGGAAAATAGATAAATAATGGAGAAAACAATTGGAAGAATTATAGGTACAGCAGTTGTTTGTTATGTTGAAGATAAAAAATACAGTAATAACAATGGTTTTCTTCTTATAAATAATTAAAATATAAAATTTAAAGAATATTGTCAGTAAAATGGTAATGTTTTTAATGAAATGTATACAAACAGAAATGAGTAGGTATGTGCCTACTCATTTCCTAAACCAAAAACTATTATTACAATGTTAATCTTTTACCAATTACTCGAATCGGCATCAGACGGCATTCTCAGATCGCCTCTTGGAGAAACACTTACGGTTCCGACTTTAGGACCGTCTGGAATGCAATTTCTCTTAAACTGATTTTGAAAATCTCTTTTAATGAACGAATTGTAGTATTTTAAGAGTTCTTCTTCTGGATAAAGCTCTTTAAAAGCAATTGCTGCTAAATACAGAATTTTATCACGAGAAAACCGTTTCCGACGGAAATTAAAGATAAAGAAATCAATGACTTCATATGGGCCAACCGTATTTTCTGTCTTTTGCACAGTTTCTTTTCCATCAGTCGGAAGTAACTCTGGACTAATTGGAGTATTGATAATGTCCAATAAAGTATCTTTGAGCTTCGGCTCACTTTTTCCTGCTTCAATTGCGTACCATTCAATAAGATATTTTACGAGCGTTTTTGGAATAGAACAATTTACACCATACATACTCATATGGTCTCCGTTGTAAGTGCACCAGCCTAATTCCAATTCAGATAAGTCACCAGTGCCAACTAAAATACCATGTTCTTAATTGGCAATATCCATTAAAATCTGAGTCCGCTCTCTTGCTTGTGTATTCTCGTAGGTAATGTCATGAACTGTAGGATCATGTTTGATATCCTTAAAGTGCTGTATGCAAGCATTTTTAATGGAGATTTCACGCAATGTTATGCCTAATTCTTTACACAACTTAACAGCATTGTTGTATGTACGGTCTGTTGTACCGAAACCTGGCATTGTGATTCCTATAATTCCTGAAGAATCAAGCTTTAATTTCTTAAAAGCTTCATTGCAAACAAGTAAAGCTAATGTGGAGTCCAATCCGCCGGAAATTCCAATCGTTGATTTTGTGTTATGAACCTGCAATAATCTCCTTGCTAGACCAGTTGATTGAATGGAAATAATTTCTTTGCAGACTTTACTACGAGCATCGTTATCCAGTGTAGGGATAAATGGATGAGCCTTTACAATTCGATCAAGTGAGTAGTTTTTAACATGAATTGCTTCCTGAGAAATGAAAACCTCATGATAAGATTGATTTAAGTTTCTCTTACTGTCGCTGAATGTCTTGTTAGCCACTCTCTCATTTGTTAAAGCTTCAATATCGACATCAAATATCTCCATCTGATCTTCAATCTGATAGCGTTGAAATACTGCTAATTCTTTGCCGTTTTCAAAGGCATAGCCACTACCGCCAAATACCAAATCACTTGTTGATTCAGAAAAACCAGTAGAGGTATAGAGATATGCCGAGATAGTCCTCGAACTTTGTGTTTTAATCAGCTCTTTGCGATACTCATCTTTGCCCACCAATTCATTGCTTGAAGATAAGTTTGCGATAATGTTCGCACCAGCTAATGCCAGATAAGAACTAGGTGGTATGACCGACCAAAGATCTTCACAGATTTCTACTCCTAATCTGTAACCGATAGATGATGAAAAGATTAAATTACCAAAAGGTATATTTTCATCAAATAAGTTAACAGATGTTATAGAATGATCGGTATAAGCCGTAAACCACCGTTTTTCATAAAACTCTCCGTAGTTCGGAAGATACTGTTTGGGCACAATTTTGGGTTTCTCAAGAAAAGCTAGGGAAAATATTTCTCTAGCTTTTCTTAATTTATTTTATATTTTTTCTTGCTTTTTCACAATAAATATGCTATAATGTAACAGAACGAAACACAAATAACAGAAAAAAAGGAGAAAATAAACCATGAAAATTGCAGCCTATTGTAGAGTATCAACCGAAAAAGAAGCTCAAATTGATTCTCTTGAAAAACAAATCGAATTCTTTAATGACTTCACAAAGAAAAATGGATATGACTTATACAAGTTATACGCAGACGAAGGAATATCAGGCAAACAAATCAAACACAGAAAACAATTTCAGGCAATGATGCAGGATGCCAAAGCCAAAAAGTTCGAGAAAGTTGTTGTCAAAGATGTCAGCCGTTTTGCTAGAAATACAGTTGATTTATTGCAAAGCATTCGAGAATTGAAGTCTTACGGCATCGAAGTGGATTTTCTAAACAATGGTGAAATTATGGAAGGTGGCTCTGAATTTATTTTGACGATTTTAGGAGCGATGGCACAACAAGAAAGTGCCAATATGTCTAAAAGGGTGAAATTTGGAAAAGACATTACAGCTCAAAAAGGACGAGTTCCCAATATTGTTTTCGGCTATGACAAAATGCCAGATGAAAGATACACGCTAAAAATCAATGAAGAAGAAGCCAAAATCGTCAAAGAAATCTTTGAAAACTATGTTTATAAAGGAATGGGAACAACAAAAATTGCTTGGGAATTAAATGAACGAGGCATCCGCACCAAAAAAACAAAATCAAGATGGGTGCAAACTTCGATTGTCAGAATGCTCAAAAATCCAATTTATACTGGCAGAGTAACCAATAAAAAATCAGAAGTAACCGATTTTATTACAGGAACCAGAAAAGATTTGCCAGAAGAAGAATGGATTGTTGTAGAAAAACCAGAAATGCGAATTATATCGGATGAATTATTTAATAAAGCACAAGAAATTTTGGCGCAAAGGTCAACAGAATTCAAGCTAAATTGCAAAAGAGAAAAGACAAGCTATGTATTTAGCACACTCATTTATTGCAAACATTGCGGATATTCGTATCGACGAACCAAAAGGAAATATTCCGAAAATGGCAAAGAATATATTCGCTGGGTGTGCAGTGGCAGAAATTCGATGGGGGTTAGTTCGTGCCCAAATACGACTGTCATTGATGAAGAAGAATTGCTAAATGCTATCAAAGAATATTTGAAAAGCATTATTTCCAATAAAAGAGAATTCATGAAATCTGTGCAAAAAGAGTTTGATAAAATCACAAAATTAAGGGAAAATAATGAAAGAAGTGAGAAAAGTTTACTTCAAGAAATTGAAAAAATTACGGTTAAAAAACAAAAGTATATGGAAATGTTTCAAAATGAAGTGATTAACATTCAAGAATTGAAGAAATATACAAATCCATTGAATGAAGATATCGCAAGGCTGGAAAGAGAATTGAAATTAATCACTTCTGAAATCAAAGAAAAAGATGTCTTGGAAAAAGAGTTGTCTAGAACGATTAGCACAGTAGACGACATTTTAAATAATGAGACAATTACAAATGCGATGTTAAAAACAATTATTGATGTGATTGAAGTCGACAGCGAGTCCAATATTGAAGTAAGGTTAAAACTTTTAAACGAAATTGGAATCAATCCACCGACCGTTCTGAATAGTAACGTCGGTACATAAAGATGTCAGTCAACGTTTACTCAATATTAATTACACTTTAGCAATGCAAGTGCGCAAAGTGCTGGATGAAAACAAAGCTGAAAGGCACATTCGAGGCGGAATGGCAACTAAAATGAAATATAGTCACAAAACCAATGCTTCTTAAAACGAAAAATACACCTCTAAAAATAACAGAGGTGTATTTTTATAAAATATCAGAAAAAGGATTGACAAAAGAACGAATGTTTGATATTATTATTTAACATTTATCAATCCATTAAAGGAGGAAAAGAGTCCTATGGAATATGAAATTTTAAGAGAAAAATACGATAGATTTATTTATCAAAATTACAAAATAGAACAAGATGAAGAAAATATTTATTTAAAATACGAATTTGAAATACAAGGTTTAACGACCTTTCAGCCAACATTAAAAATCTTAAAAAAAGACTTTAAGTGGCATTGCTTAGATAAAAATATTGCTCAAAATATTGCTTTTCATATTGGAATTGTGGAAGCAATTAGCTATTGGAAAGCAACCTGTAGCAAAAATTTTTATATTAATTGTGGAAAGTTAAAGCAAGAACAAATTGATTGGTTCAAAAAGTTAATTTATTTGGGACTTGGCGAATTTCGATACAAAAACAAAATTCAAGTTTCACAAGAAAATTTTGTGCAAATCATAACACAAGGGCAAGAATACAAAACAGAAACTTTACCAGAAACGCTAACAGATACTATCATTCCCATTGGTGGAGGAAAAGATTCGAATGTCACATTAGAATTATTAAAAGAAACTAAGCAAAAAAGATTTGGCTTTCGTATGAATCTCGAAGAAGTTTCCGAAAAGTGTGCTAAAATTGCTGGTTTAAAAGAAAATGAAATCATTGAAGTCAACCGAACAATCGATTCTAATTTATTAGATTTAAATCAAAAAGGTTTTTTAAATGGTCATACCCCATTTTCCGCCTTACTAGCTTTTATCACGTATTTTACAGCAGTTACGCTTGGCAAAAAATATATTGTGTTATCCAATGAAGACAGTGCTAATGAATCCAATATTAAAGGAGAAAACATTAATCATCAATATTCAAAAACAATTGAATTTGAGAATGATTTTAGAACTTATGTGAAACAATATATTTGTTCCAATGGACCAGAATATTTTAGTTTTTTACGTCCAATTAATGAATTACAAATCGCAAAATTATTTTCACAATTAGAAGAGTATCACCCTATTTTTAAAAGTTGCAATCTGGGAAGTAAAAGCAAACCATGGAAATGGTGCTGTAATTGCCCCAAATGCTTATTTCCGTTTATTATTTTAAGTCCATTTTTATATCAAGAAAAATTAGTTACCATTTTTGGGGAAGATTTGTTCGAAAAAGAAAGTTTACTTCAAACTTTAATAGAACTTTGTGGATATGCAGAAAATAAACCATTTGAATGTGTTGGAACCTACGATGAAGTAAGATACGCTATTTCAAAAACGATTCAAAACACCAGTGGAAAACTGCCATTTTTATTACAATATTACAAAGACCATTTTGAAATTTTTGATTCGAATCTTTTAAATAACTACAATAAAAAGAATAATTTACCCCAAGAATTTGATGAAATTTTGAGAGGAAAAATTTTTGAATGTTAGAAAAATTATTAAAATTTTTAAAAAATAAAAAAATATTAATATTAGGTGTGGGCACAGAAGGAAAATCAACCTATCAATTTTTAAGAAGAAATTTTCCAGACCAAAAACTTTTTATGGCAGACCAAAATACCGATTTACTTGAAAAATATCCTGAGTTTTTAGAAGATATCAACTTAGAAATCAGCATGGGCAAGGAATATCTAAATGGAATACAAGAATACGATTTAATCATAAAAACACCTGGAATTTCATTTAAAAATGTAAATACGGAAACTTTTCAAGATAAAATAACTAATCAAGTTCAGCTATTATTGGAATTTGTCCCAGTATTTACAATTGGTGTGACAGGAACCAAAGGCAAAAGTACCACAAGTAGTATTTTATATGAAGTCTTGAAAGAACAAGAAAAAGATGTATTTTTGCTTGGAAACATTGGAAAGCCAATTTTTGATGAACTGGAACATTTGAAACAAGATAGCATTGCCATATTAGAATTATCTTCTCACAGTTTACAATATGTAAAAAATTCGCCCAATATTGCTATTTTACTAAACCTTTATGAAGAACATTTAGACTTTTATGGTTCATTTGAACAGTATGCCCAAGCTAAATTAAATATCACAAACTACCAAAAAGAAACGGAATACTTAATTTATAATGCAGACAACGAATTTTTAAAAAAGTATGCTTTTAAAGCAACTGACTATGCAGTCAGTTTAGAAAACAAGCCAAATACAAAAAATTCGGTATGGATAGAACAAAACGACATATATTGTAATAATGTATGCGTTATGGATTTGAGAACAAAATTGAAATTAAAAGGAATTCATCATATGCATAATATCATGTTTGTTTTGGCTGTATGCAATATTATGAATCTGGATTTTTCCCAAAGTATAAAAACCATTCAAAATTTTGAACCACTAGAGCATCGCATGGAATTTGTTGCCCAAATAGATTCTATAGAATATTACAACGATTCTATTGCAACGATACCGCAGTCCACGATTAACACGATTAAAGCTTTAAAAAAAGTAAATACATTGATTGTAGGGGGCAAAGATAGGGGCGTATCTCAAAAAGAATTAGTGGATTTTCTAAAAGACTCTGAGGTGGAACACATTATTTGTTTACCCAAAACAGGAAAAGCGATTTATGATGAATTAAAAAATATAGCAAATAAAAAATTATGGATGACACAAAATTTACAAGAAGCTGTAAAAATAGCGAAAGAAGTGACGAAAAACAATACAATCTGTGTTTTATCACCAGCCGCTTCTAGTTATGGATATTTTAAGGATTTTAGAGAGAGAGGGAGTTTATATAAAAAATATATTTTTCAAGACAACATAAAAATAGTATCAAATAATAAATTGACATAAGCGAAAATGTTCAAAAACATATATAATAAAGTAAAAATAGTGTTCAAAATTAGAAAAAATGTAAAAAATTACAAAAAAATGAAATTTTATGTAGACAAAACGAAAAAGATATGTTATAATAATAGTAAATAAAATCAAAAATAGCGTATATGAAATACATTCGATAAGATTTAAGGAGGAATTTAAATTGAATACAAATTATTTAGAAAACAACCACTTAGTGTTGGTTGGGAAAGTTGCGAGCGAAAAAAGATATAGTCATGAAATCTACGGAGAAAAATTTTATATTTTTAATTTGGAAGTTGTAAGACTAAGTTCAACAGTAGATATTATACCAATTACTGTATCGGAAAGATTACTAACTAGTATTAATTTAAGCATAGGAAATTGCCTAAAAGTAGAAGGACAATTTAGATCTTACAACAATTACGAAAATGAGAAAAATAGGTTGATTCTTACTGTATTTGCCAAAGAAATTATGGAAGTAGAAGCAGAAGAGGTAAAAGAAGAAGTATCCAATGAAGTAAAATTGTTGGGGTACATTTGTAAAAAACCAATTTACAGACAAACACCATTTGGAAGAGAAATTGCAGATATTTTATTGGCCGTAAATCGTGCTTATAATAAATCTGATTACATACCATGCATTGCTTGGGGACGTAATGCGAGATTTTGTGAAAATATGGAAGTCGGAACAGAAGTACGTTTAATTGGTCGTGTTCAAAGTAGAATTTATGAGAAAAAACACGAAGATGGAACCGTAGAAGAAAGAGTTGCTTATGAAGTTTCAGTTGCTAGTTTGGAAATTGTGGAAAAAGAAGACCAAACTTCTAAATTAGAAGAAACAACTGAGGAAGTTGTTTAATATACTATAGTATATATTTAATTGAATATATAGATAAAATGTCTAAGTGCGAAGAATGAGACTTCGTATTTAGGCATTTTTGTTGGCTAAATATGCATAATTTTCCAAAAATTATCCACACTAATAGCGAAAGGTGATTTGTATGAGAAGAGATTATGTATATATTGGTTTATTAATTGCGTGTATTGTAGGTGTAATATGGGGAATTGCTGGTTTATTAAATACGGCTTACAAAACCCAAGAGGCAAAGGCAAATGAAAATGTGGAGGAAATCTACGAAAATGAAACAATAGCGACAACAGCAATTGAAGAAGAAAAAGTATCGCCAAATTCAAGCTTTGCGTTAAAGAAGCATTATGATGAGTGTAATCATTTTGACTACGAAGAGGCAGAATTACCAAAAGAACTGGTGAATTTGAACCAACAAGAGGTAGAAACCTATTATGAGGATTGGGAAGTGGAAGAATTCTCAAAAGATAAGTTGGTACTGAGTAAAGAAATGAATGGCTATTGTAATCAACATTTTTTAATTCGTTTGGATGATGAGGCGGTAAATGTGTATCGCATGGGAACATTGGGCGAATTAAAGGAATATAAAAAAACGGATATTGCTAGAGATTATTTGCCAGAAGAAGATATCGAAAACTTAGAAGAAGGAATTACGGTTTTTGGAGAAGGAAAATTGAGTGCAGTATTGGAGGATTTTGAGTAGGGATTTTATTGACATTCTGCATAAGATATGATATAATATATTATGTAAAACTAAAGAGCATAATGGAGGTGCATAGAATGTTTTTTAAAAAATTTTTTGAAATAATGAAAGCACGGAAAGATGTGCAAAAGCAGAAGTATCTATTAGGAAGTTCGGAGAATATTCCGAGCGAAGAGGAATTAAAAGAGTTGGAGAAAATTATAGAAGATTTTCGACAACAGCATGATTTATAAAAAAGGGGGACGTTTTGTAGATAATACAGAACGTCCCCCCTTTTTTTGTTATGTAAATAGAGTTTAGGTTTTATAATTAACTTTGTTTACCAAAAAATGAAAAAGGAGCTTTAAAGCTCCTTTTTCGTTTTATTTATATATTAAATTTCAACTCTTCATTTTTACAATCAATATGGATGGTCTGACCTGCGATGACTTCTGATTTTAAAATCATATCTGAAATTTCATCTTCAATATATCTTTGAATTGAGCGACGAAGTGGTCTTGCACCATATTTTAAGTCGGTTCCTTTAGAAAGCAAGAATTTTTTTGCTTCTAATGAAATATCTAATTTGATGTCTTTGGCGTCCAAGGCTAATTGCGTTTTGGATAATAATAAATCCACAATTTGCAATAATTCATCTTCTGTAAGTGGTGAAAAAGCAACAATTTCGTCAACTCTATTTAGAAATTCTGGACGGAATAAATCTTTTAGAGCAGCAATCATTTTATCATTGTCCATAATGGATTTTGAGCCAAATCCAATGGAATTATTATTCAAATTAGAACCTGCATTAGAAGTCATGATAATAATTGTATTTTCGAAATTTACGGTATTTCCTTGTGAATCCGTTAATTTTCCGTCATCTAAAACTTGTAATAAAACATTAAATACATCTGGATGTGCTTTTTCAATTTCGTCTAACAAAATAATGGAATAAGGTTTACGTTTTACTTTCTCAGTCAATTGACCCGCATCGTCGTATCCAACATAGCCTGGAGGAGAACCGATTAATTTAGAAGTAGAATGACTTTCCATATATTCTGACATATCAATTCGAATAATTGAATCTTCTGAGCCGAACATTTCAAAAGCTAATGATTTTGCAAGTTCTGTTTTTCCAACGCCAGTTGGTCCAACAAAAATGAAAGAAGGTGGACGTTTCGTACTTTGAAGTCCTGCACGATTTCGACGAATCGCTTTTGAAACAGCTTCTACAGCAGTATTTTGACCAATAATATGAGTATGAAGGTTAGCTTCCAAGTTTAATAATTTTTGTGTTTCGGCTTCTGTAATTTTGGTAACTGGTATTTTTGTCCAACGTTCAATGACTTCTGCGATATCTTGTGTGGTTAAAACAGAAGGCTCAAGGGTACTTTCGATTTGTTGCAAACGTTCGGTTAAGGAACATTCCTTGGTTTTTAAATCAGCTGCTTTTTGATAATCTTCAATGGAATCAGAAGAAACAGCTTCTTCTTTTTCATCTGCCAATTTGGCAAGCTCGTTTCGAATGATTTCAAGTTCATATAAATCTTTATTTCCTAAATTGATTTTAGAACAAGCTTCATCAATTAAATCAATGGCTTTGTCTGGTAAGAATCGGTCGTGAATGTATTTTTCAGACATCTTAACTGTTTTTTCAATCACATCATCGGAAATCAACACTTTATGAAATTCCTCGTAATATTTTTTGATTCCTTTTAAAATGCCAATGGAATCCTCAATTGAAGGTTCTTCAATGATAACAGGTTGGAATCTTCTTTCTAAAGCGGTATCTTTTTCGATGTATTTTCGATATTCTTTTAAAGTTGTGGTTCCAATTAATTGAATTTCGCCATTGGATAAAGCTGGTTTTAAGATATTAGCAGCATTCATCGAATGTTCGGCATCACCAGCACCGATAATATTGTGAACTTCATCAATCACTAAAATAATATTTCCATAAGTTTTGCATTCGTCAATTAAAGATTTCATACGTGCTTCAAATTGACCTCTGAACTGTGTTCCAGCAATAATAGCTGTAATATCAATTAAATAAACTTCTTTGTTTAATAGTTTTGCAGGTACTTGTTGTTTTGCAATTTTGATTGCCAAACCTTGTGCAATTGCGGTTTTACCAACGCCGGGTTCGCCAATTAGACAAGGATTATTTTTAGAACGTCGATTTAAGATTTGTGTGATACGTTGAATTTCACGCTCTCTTCCAATGACTTCATCTAATAGATTATTTTTAGCTTTTTCCGTTAAATTAGTACCAAATGTATCTAAAAATTTCTTTTTATTATTTTTGGCTTTTTTGCTGACTTTTACAGCTTTTTTGGGACCAGATGAATTGTTAGAAGCATTTGCATTTTCGGAATTTTCGTTAGCGTGTTGATTAAAGTTCGATTTAAACATTGTGAAAAAACCGCTAAGAGGATTTTTTTCGTTTGCAAAATCTTCTTCGGTTAGATTTTCAAGATTCAAATTTCCTGAAAAATCTTGCATAATTTCTTCGAATTGATTGGACATGTCTTCTAATTCATCTTGGCTTAGATTTGCATTTTTGACAATCACATCAATCGGGTTGATGCCACGTTGTTTTGCGCAATTGTAGCATAAGCCTTCTGTTGAAGTTTGACCATTTTCGGTTTTATTGATAAACACAACAGCTGTGTTTTTATTGCAATTTGAACATAACATAAATTTTCTCCTTAAATGTATATAATAAATTATCATACACTATTTTATAAAATTAGTCAATTATTTTTCTAGTTTATGATAGACTTTTTTGCCTTTTTTTAATATAGCATAACCGTTTTTGAAATCTTTATCAGATAAAAGGTAAGTAATATCTGATATTTTTTCGTCGTTTAATGTAATAGCGCCTTGTGAAATTAAAGTTTTGGCTTGTCCTTTGGAAGGGGCAATTCCTGTTAGAACTAAAGCATCTGCAATTGTAATGTCAATATTTTCTAATTTAGTTGTTGGCATATTTTCTAGATTTCCTTGACCACCAAATAGCGCATTAGAAGCTTCTTCAGCTTTTTTCGCTTCGATTGAACCATGCACTAATTGGGTGATTTCAAAAGCGACTTTTTTCTTAGCTTCATTGATTTGTTCATCTTTTAATTCTGACATAGCGTTAATTTCATCGATTGGTAAAAAGGTAAGCAATTTGGCAACGTTTGTAACATCGGCATCGTCAATATTGCGCCAATATTGGTAAAATTCATAAGGTGATACTTTTTCAGCGTCTAGCCATAAAGCACCTTTTTCGGTTTTTCCCATTTTTTTGCCTTCTTTGGTGGTAAGAAGTTTGAAGGTAAGTCCAAAAGAATCGTCTTTTCCGATTTTTCGGATTAAGTCGACACCACCAATAATGTTTGACCATTGGTCGTTTCCGCCGATTTCGAGTTTGCAACCATAGGTGTTATATAAATGTAAAAAGTCGTAAGATTGCATTAGCATATAACCCATTTCGAAAAAAGTAAGACCTGTTTCTAATCTTTGTTTGTAGCATTCAGCAGCAAGCATTTTGTTGACAGAAAAAAGACTTCCAATTTCACGCATAAAATCGACGAAATTTAAATCTAAAATCCAGTCGGCATTGTTGACAATGATAGCAGCATTTTCACCTTCAAAGCTAACAAATTTTGCTACTTGTTTTTGGATGCATTCAACATTATGTAGAATGTCTTCTTTGGTTAACATTTTGCGCATATCGGTTTTTCCAGAAGGGTCACCAATAATGGCTGTTCCGCCACCCACAAGAATAATTGGTTTATGACCTGCTTTTTGTAAATGAGAAGCAACCATTAAAGAGACGAAGTGACCAACATGTAAACTATCTGCAGTTGGATCAATTCCAATGTAAAATGGCACAGATTTTTTCTCTAAAAGTTCTTTAATTTCGTTGGGATGGGTTAATTGTTCTATATAGCCACGTTTTTGTAAAACGTCAAAAATAGGGTTCATTTTTTGTCCTCCTTTGATTTTTAAATATTATATCATAAAAGGATAGAAAAAAGCAAGAGGGAGTATTGGAGGAGAAAATGTCGAAAAAAGTCGGATTAAAAAGTAAAATTTTCTTGCAAAATCGTTGGAAATATGCTAAGCTTTAAATACAAATGAATAAGAAAGGAGGAAGAAAAATGGAAGAGAATATGGTGATATTGCTTGAAATTAAGAAAAAACTTGCTGGAATAGATCAAAGACTTGATGAAATGGATAAAAGACTTACTGGAATAGACAACAAAATTGATGGAAAAATCGATGATTTACGAGAAGAAATGAATCAACGAACAAAAGAAATTTTGGATCAACAATTTTTATTTGAAAGTGAGTATGGTAGAAAAATTGATGTTATTTTTGATTCAGTCAGTTTAGAGATGGACAAAAACCTAGAAAAATCTGAAAAAATTCGCAAATTGGATCAAAGAGTTGAGCGAAATGAAGTGAATATTTTTGGTCTTGAAAAAAGAGTTTCAACTTTGGAGTTAAAGCAATCGTAAAATTTTATTCGAAAAAAATCAGCTGATAGAGAGTATAAGAATTATTTTTTAATGGAGAGAAAGTAATTCTTATACTCTCTATTTATTTTTTCAAGAGGAACATATTGCTTTTTTCTTAAAAAAATGATATAACAAAACGAAAGGAGGCTATATGGGATTTTTTGATAAATTAAAGTCAGGATTAACAAAGACAAAAGAGTCTTTTAATGAAAAAATAAATGATGTATTTAGCAATTTTCGAAAAGTCGATGAAGAATTGCTAGAAGAGTTAGAAGAAGTTTTAATTATGTCTGATATTGGGGTGGAGACTTCTACACAAATCATTCAGGATTTGAGAAATAAAATAAAAAAAGAAAAAATAGAAAATGAAGAAGATGTCAAAAGTGCATTAAAAGAGATTATGCAAGAAATTTTGGAAGTGGGAGAAACTTCGCTTCAATTGGAAACAAACCCAGCGATTATATTGGTGGTTGGTGTAAATGGAGTGGGAAAAACGACTTCTATTGGAAAAATTGCAAGTAAATTGGTGAAAGAAGGCAAAAAAGTTGTGGTTGCAGCAAGTGACACATTTCGTGCAGCGGCAGTAGAACAATTAGAAGAATGGGCAAATCGTTCAGGAAGTATTCTTGTAAAAAAAGAGGAAGGTTCTGACCCAGCTTCTGTTGTTTATGAGGCAATTGAGAAAACAAAAGAAATAGGAGCAGACATTTTAATTTGTGATACAGCAGGAAGATTGCACAACAAAAAATATTTAATGGACGAACTGGCTAAAATCAAAAAAGTGATTGAGAAGGAAATGCCAGAAGCCAGCAAAGAAATCTTGATGGTGTTAGATGCCGAAACAGGACAAAACGCAATTTTGCAAGTCAAAGCGTTTAAAGAAACAACGGATATTACGGGAATTGTTTTGACAAAATTAGACGGAACTTCGAAAGGTGGCGTCGTGATCGGAATTGTGGCGGAAAATAAAATTCCAATTAAATTTGTTGGTGTAGGAGAACAAATTGAGGATATGCAAACTTTTAATTCACAGGAATTTTTAGATGCAATCTTATAATTTTGTGATTTAAGAAAGGAAGGAATATGGCTGAAAATAAAAATACAAAACCACAAAAGAAAAAAAATATTGCGATTCGAAATATTGTTGTAATAGTGCTTGTTTTGCTTGTTAGTTTGGGATTTGTTATTGCATTTCGTGCTGAATATTTAGCCATTCGAGAAATTGGAGAACAATATACAGATTTGTTTTTTAAAAACGTAAATCAAAAATTGTACTTAGCAGGAGGCATTTTTATTTTTACGTATAGTATGATTTATATTTGCAATAAATTGACTAAAAGAGGATTAAAGAAATTTTTCGACGATGAAAAAAAAGAAATACCAAAACTTCCTAACAAAACATTTGCCATGATTGGTGCAATTATATTTGCCATGATTGGAATGGCAATGTTAAATAAAAAATATACGATGTTTGCGAATATAGCGTGGTTTGGAAAAACAGATCCTGTTTTTGACAATGATATTGCTTATTATATTTTTAACTTACCATTTATTCAATCGGTAATTTTTTTCATGATAGGCGAATTGATTACGTTATTGATTTATACAGCAATATATTATGTTGTTGTGATTAATCTATATTTAGATGGAATTGATATTGAGCTTTTAAAGAAAAATACTTTCATTAAACAAATTGTGGGGATTCTTGTTATCATTGCTTTCTTATTTTCAGGTTATATTTTTATTACTTCACAAAACGTTTTAACGCAAGATATGTTGACATTGGAAAATAATAGCAATATTGATTTAATAGGCGCAGGAAAATCAGATGTGACAATTAAATTATGGGGGTATCGATTATTTTCAGTAGTATTATTTTTCTCAGTTGTGCGCTTGTTAAAATATGCCTTGAAAGCGAATTTTAAACAATCCATGATTTCCATTTTGCTAGTACCTACCTATTTAATTGGAATGTTAATAGGTATGATTTATTACGACCAATTTATTGTGAAAAATGATGTATTGGATAATCAAAAAAAATACATTGCCTACAATATCAATAATACCAAAGAAGCCTATGGAATAAGCATTGAACAACAATCAATTGAGGATTATGATACGATTACATATGATGCCATTACCAAAAACGAAGCCGTAATCGAAAATCTTCCACTTATATCCAAAGATATTGTTCTGACGACTGTTTCAGAACATCAAGATGATATTTATTATTCCTATAACAAAACATTCCTTGGCAGATTGGACTCAAAATTGGTTTACTTTACGCCAAGAGAAATTTTAAGCAATTTTGGAATGAGTTATCAGAACCGAACTTTTAAATATACACATGGTTATTCAATGGTACTAAATTCAGCTTCTAGCACAGACGAAAATGGCTATGCTAAATATCTTCTTTCAGATTTTACGAGTCAACAAATAGCTAAAATAAAAGAACCTAGAATTTACTTTGGCTTAGAAACCAATAGTACCATTGTAACCAATTCCAATTTCGGAAAAGAATACGATTATCCTATCACAGCTACTAATTATATGGAAAATGAATACGACGGAAAAGCTGGCTTAAAGCTAGGATTTTGGGACCGATTAGTGGTTGGACTGGCAGACAAAAATTTGAAACTAGCATTTTCACAATATGTTAATCGAGATTCTAAAATAATTACGAATCGTAATATTTATGAAAGAGCCAAAGTATTGTTACCATATTTGATTTATGATGAAAATCCTTATTTGGTAATCAGCAAAGAAGGAAGATTGGTTTGGGTGTTAGATGGTTATACAACGTCTAGCGAATATCCATATTCTCAATATACAACCATAACCGTAAATGGAAATACCCAAGAAATCAATTATATTCGCAATTCTGTCAAAGTATTAATAGACGCTTATGATGGAACAACTAAATTTTACATTACAGACCGCAATGATCCAATTATTATGTCATACAGAAATTTATATCCCACTTTGTTCCAAGATTTAGACGAAGAAATTCCAGAGGATATTCGTAGCCAATTTGTGTATCCACAACTGTTGTACAAAGTACAAGCAGAAATGATTAATGTATATCATGATATTAGCGAAGATGTGTTATATCGAATGGATGATATTTGGGAAATTACCAAAGCAGAATCTTCTACTAAAACAGCAACAGCAGGAAAACCAATGGAAAGTTATTATACGATGTTAAAAACAAAGGATAAGGAAAAAGCAAATTTAGGGTTGGTTACTATGTTTAATAAACAATCAAAACAAAATATTACAGCCTATTTAGTAGGAACCTACGAAAATGGCAATCCAGAATTAGCCCTTTATAAATTTGATTCAGAAAGCAATGTAGCTAGCATTTTGCAACTAAGTTCTCAAATTGAGCAAGATGAAACAATTTCAAATGAGCTATCAAATTTGAATGTTTCAGGAACCAAATTAATAAAAAATCTAATTATCGTACCAATTGACAATACGTTATTATATGTTGAACCAGTATTTCAAGTTCGTTTAAATGAAAGTGAAATTCCAGTTCTCAAAAAAGTGATTGTAGCTTCAGGAAATAAATTAGCGATTGGAGACGATCTGAATGATGCTATTTCCAATTTGTTTACCGATTATGCGGTGGATTTGGAAATTGTGGATATGCAAGATGTAAATAGTGTTATTGATGCCATCATAAAATCCAACGAAAACTTAAATGAATCTTTAAATTCGAACGACTTTGAGATGATTGGAAAAGATTTAAGCGAATTGGAAAATTTAATCAATCGCTTGTCAGAACTGAGAAAAGCGCAGTTAGAAAAAGAAAATGAAGAGAAAAAGGAGGAAACAAAGGATGAAAATGAATCTAGCGAACAAACTAACAATGTTCAGAATGATATTAGTACCAGTAATGCTAATTCTATCCTGCCTGAAAGTTGATAAAGCTATTGCTTGGGGCGTGTTAGAAGTAAGTGAAGGCATTCCAGTGATGATGTTGTGGATGAATTTAATCTTTATTATTGCTTCTATAACCGATGCCATTGATGGACATTTGGCGCGTTCTAGAAATATGGTAACCACTTTTGGTAAATTTTTAGATCCATTGGCAGATAAAATATTGGTATTATCAGCTTTGATTATTTTGGTGCAATTTCATAAATTGCCAGCTTGGGTGCCAGCGATTATTTTGACGAGAGAATTTTTAGTATCTGGTTATCGCTTAGTAGCAGTTGAGAAAGGTGGGCAAGTAATTGCGGCATCTTTTTGGGGAAAACTTAAAACAGTTACCCAAATGTTAGCCATTGTATTAGCCTTTATTGATATTCATGCATTTGGAGAATTTATAGAATATGGCTATACTTTTACAAAATTAGGATTTGTGGTAAATATCATAACGACTGTTTTAATGAGTTTAGCTGTTATTGCAACGATTTTTTCAGGGTATGATTATTTAAAAAATGGAAAAGACTTGTTTAAAGATGCATAAAACAAATTAGAAAACGGAGAAATAGAGTATGTTTGTTAATTTAACAGAGGATGAAAAAGAAGAAAAGTTTACAGAATTGCTTGATTTTGCGGATAAAATAAATAATATATGTTTAAAAAATGTTTGTAAAAATATTTTAAAGGATTATAAAAAGGAATTATTTGTGCGTTCAGCAGGACATGATGGAATTAAAAATGTAAAAGAAAACAGAACCCATCAATGTTTTGATGGTGGATTGATACATCATATATTAAATGTTACGAAAAATGCCTATAACATTGCTACAATTTATAGAGATAAAATCGATATGGATTTGATTTTGTTTGGAGCCATTTTACATGATATAGGAAAAATTATAATATTTGATGAGTGGAACGAGCAAAAAGAAATAAAAGCGAATTTAAATGATGCTTATCTATTAGTTGACCACGTTTATTTAGGTGAGGCGCTTGTTGATGAATATTTAAAAAAAGAAGATATTTCTGAAAAACTAAGATACCAAGCATTACACATTATTGCAACACATATGGATACCATGCCAAAGCACATGGCAGAAGCTTACATTGTTAGTTATGCAGATTCAATTGATGCCGACATTGAAAATATGATTAGTTATCCTAGAAATACCATAAATCCAATTTTAAAAGCCTATATCTATGAAAGCGAAAATAAAAAATCGGAAGGAAATTAAAATGACAAAGGAAGAAGCGAAAAATAGAATTGATGAACTAAATCGATTAACTGCCTATCATGCGCAGAAGTATTACGATGAAGATTGTCCAGAAATTACAGATTTCGAATATGATATGTTGATGGTAGAATTAAGAAATTTGGAAAAAGAATATCCAGAATTTGTAAGCCAAGATTCGCTAACACAACATGTTGGTGGAACAGTAAAAGAAGGATTTGAGAAAGTAGAACATGAAGTGCCACTTCAAAGTTTACAAGATATTTTTGACTTTGACGAATTAAAAGCATTTGATGAAAGAGTGAAAAAAGCCTTAGAAGTAGAAGAATTAGAATATGTGGTAGAAACCAAAATTGATGGTTTATCGGTTGCATTAGAATATCGTGAAGGAAAATTTATAAGAGGGGCAACACGTGGAAATGGACTGGTTGGAGAAGATATTACAGAAAATTTGAAAACCATTAAAACCATTCCAAAAACCTTAAAAGAGCCAGTTACCATTACGGTTCGAGGTGAAGTTTTTATTGGAAAAAATGAATTTGAACAAATGAATTTGGAACGTGAAGAAAAGGAAGAACCACTTTTTGCCAATAGCCGAAATGCGGCGGCTGGTTCTCTTCGTCAATTAGACAGCAGTATAGCTGGTTCTCGTCCTTTGGATATTTATATTTTCAATGTTCAAAAAGTGGAAAATATTCAGTATATTTCTCATTATGAGGCTTTACAAAACTTAAAAGACTTAGGGTTTCAGATTAATCCAGTAACGAAATTATGTAAAAATATCAAAGAAGCGATAAAAGAAATTGAGAAAATTGGAGAAAATCGAGAGGATTTGAGTTTTGGAATTGATGGAGCAGTCATTAAAGTGGATAATTTGAAATACCGAGAAACCTTAGGTGTAAATGCTAAAACGCCAAAATGGGCGATTGCTTATAAATATCCACCAGAAACGAAGGAAACTATCATAAAAGATATTATTTGTCAAGTAGGTAGAACTGGTGCTATTACACCAATGGCGGTATTGGAGCCAGTAAAAGTAGCTGGTTCCACGATTTCGAGGACAACCCTGCACAATGAAGATTTTATCAAAGAAAAGGATTTGAGAATTGGTGACCATGTTTTCATTCAAAAGGCTGGAGATGTTATTCCAGAAGTTGTTGGTGTTTTGACGGAAAAAAGAACAGGTTCGGAAACGATGTATTGTATGCCAGAAGTATGTCCTGTTTGTGGTGCTTTGGCGATTCGCGAAGAAGGCGAAGCAGTCACAAGATGCACAGGAACGCAATGTCCTGCTAAATTGCATCGAAATATTTTGCATTTCGTGTCACGTGAGTGTATGAATATTACGGGACTTGGTGAGGAAATTATTGAAGATTTATTGGAAAAAGGCTTGATTCATAATATTGCGGATTTGTATGAATTGCAATTAGAAGATTTTGCTAGTTTGAAAAAAGATGGGAAAAAGTTTGCTCAAAATTTGGTAGATAGTATTGAAAAAAGTAAGAAAAATGATTTGTATCGATTACTCAATGGATTTGGAATTCCGACAATTGGGGCGAATGCTGCGAAGAAATTAGCAAGACGCTATCAAAATATGGAAAATTTGGCGAAAGCAAGTGTGGAAAGCTTGTGTTTAGTGGAAGATATGGGAGAAGTGCGTGCGCAAAAAGTGTATGACTTTTTTCAGCAAGAACAAACTAGAGATTTAATTCAGCGATTAGAAAAATCGGGTGTTAATATGGAATCTTTGGAAGATGGCGAAATGGTGGATGACAGATTTGCAGGGAAAACGTTTGTATTGACTGGGACTTTAGAAAAATATACGCGTGATGAGGCGAAGAAAATCATTGAAAATTTTGGAGGAAAAGCTTCTGGTTCGGTTTCGAAGAAGACAGATTATGTTTTGGCAGGAGAAGAAGCAGGAAGCAAATTGACAAAGGCACAAGGATTAGGTGTTACAATTATTAGTGAAGAAGAGTTTCAGGAAATGATAAAATAAATTACGAAAGGGAACAGAAATGGAAAAAGAATACACATTTGAGATGTTTTGGGAAGATTTGGATAATGGATTTCAGTTGTATTATGATTATATGGAGTGTCGTTATTTGATTTATAAATTGGATAAAAATTGTTATAAAAATGAATTAATTGAGGCGCCAGAAAAGTGTCCGCATCAGAAAAGTGCGGTATATACTTTGAAAAGAGTGAAAGAATTATTTCCGTTTATGGAAAATTTAGAGTATTATATGGAAATTTAGGATAAAGGATGAAAACTATGGAAGAAGAAAATTTGCTAGTACCGACGTTGCACGATGAAGAAGAATTGGTGAATGAGGTTTCACTCCGTCCACAGGTTTTGAGTGAATATATTGGGCAAACGAAAGTCAAAGAAAATATGAAAATTTATATTGAAGCAGCCAAAAAACGTGGCGAAGCATTGGATCATGTTTTATTATATGGACCGCCAGGACTTGGTAAAACGACGCTTTCCAATATTATTGCGAATGAAATGCATTCCAATATTCGAATTACATCTGGTCCTGCGATTGAAAAACCAGGTGATTTGGCAGCGATTCTCACGAATTTATCAGAAAATGATGTGCTTTTTATTGATGAAATTCATCGCTTGAATAAAAATGTGGAAGAGATTTTGTATCCTGCTTTAGAGGATTTTAATTTGGATATTATGATTGGAAAAGGACCAGCTGCTCGTTCAATTCGTTTGGATTTACCAAAGTTTACGCTGATTGGCGCAACAACAAGAGCAGGTTCGTTGAGTACGCCACTTCGTGACCGATTTGGGATTGTTAGTAGGTTAGAATTGTATTCTGAGCAGGATTTGGAGACAATCATTAATCGTTCGAGCGATATTTTACAAATTGAAATTGCGCCAGATGCATCTAAAGAGCTAGCAAAGCGTTCTAGAGGCACACCACGTATCGCGAATCGATTGCTAAAACGTGTCAGAGATTATGCTTTAGTGCTGAGTGATGGAAATATTATGTTGGAAATTGCACGACTTGCCTTGAACAAGTTAGAAATTGATGATTTGGGGCTGGACCATACAGATAAAAAGATTTTAGAAACGTTGATTGTGAAATATGCAGGAAAGCCAGTTGGTTTAGAAACGTTAGCAGCAACGATTAATGAAGAAACTGAAACGTTAGAAGATGTTTATGAGCCATATTTGATGCAAATCGGTTTTTTAGCAAGAACGCCACGTGGTAGAATGGCGACACCGCTTGCGTATGAACATTTGGGAATAGAATATAAAGGATAGGAAAAAATGAAATTATTGTTACATACTTGTTGTGCACCTTGTAGTGTGTATTGTATTGAGAGTTTAAGAAGTGAGGGAATTGAACCAGTTTCGTATTGGTTTAATCCGAATATTCATCCATATATGGAATATAAAACAAGGCGTGATACGTTGATTGAATATAGTAAAATGATTGATTTGGAATTGATTGTGAATGAGAATTATGGCTTACGTGAGTTTTGTCAAAATGTGGTGGGAGATTTGGAAAATCGATGCCAAAATTATTGCTATCAAGTGCGTATAGAAGAAACGGCGAAATATGCGAAAGAAAATGGATTTGATTGTTTTACGACGACGTTGTTTGTGAGTCCTTATCAGAGACATGAGAGATTAAAAGAAGTATGCGAAGAAATGGCGAAAAAGTATGAGGTTGATTTTTTGTATCGCGATTTTAGACAAGGTTTTCGCGAAGGACAAGATAAGGCGAGAGAATTGGGATTGTATAGGCAGAAGTATTGTGGGTGTGTATTTTCGGAGGAAGAACGTTATGCCAAACAGATAGAAAAGGATACAAGAAGGAGTCTAACGAAGTGAAAAAAAATAAAATTTTATTATATCTCATGTTGCTTTTTGCAATTCTATTATGCATTCCATCCATCCAATATTTACTAATGAACCGAACAGTAGATGGATTTGATGCGTATTATACATATCGATTGATGAAATCCAATAATGAGATGATTGGATTATTAAGTGGTTGTATTGTAATTGGATTAATATTACTTTTTAGCTTATGTTATTTAGTTGTTATAAAAAAAGAAAAGCAAATTTTTCAAAATAAAAAGCAAGTCTTCATTTGGATTGCTTGCATTTCGTTCATTTTTATGATGATTTTACCATTTTTAAGTTCCGATATTTATTATTATATTGGAGATAGCTGGCTTAGTAGCCAATATCATGAAAATCCATATTATACGTCTGTGGCTGATTTGCAAGAAAAAGGAATCCAGGATGAAATACTGAATAATACAGGATATTGGAAAAATACGACGAGTGTGTATGGTCCATTGTGGAATGGAATTGCGCGAGGATTGGTTTCGCTATCATTTGGAAAGGTGACCATTGCATTATTTGTTTTTAAGTTGGCTTCTTATGCGGTTCATTTGGCGATTGTAGCGTTAGTTTATAAGATGACGAAAAGTACAAAGTGTATGCTTTTATATGGCTTAAATCCGTTGGTGTTAATTGAATTTTTGAGTAATGTACATAATGATATTTATTTAGTATTTTTTACTGGTTTAAGTTTTTATTTTTTATTGAAACAGAAAAATATTTATTTGACGATGATAAGTTTAGCGTTTTCGATTAGTATTAAATATAGTACGGTTTTATTGGTGCCGTTTGTGTTGTTGTATTATTTTCGAAAAGAGAAGATTTTGAAAAAAATAGGATATTGCTTCATTTCTGGCTTGGCAATTGTAGGAATGGTTGTTTTGCTCTATTTGCCATATTATCGAGATGTTTCGATTTTTACGAATATGCTTGTACAAGGGCAGAAATATAGTCAGTCCATTCTAACCATTTTACTTATTAAAGCAGATAAAAAAATCTTTGATTCCATCAATTTTTTTCTGATGCCAGTGTTTGTGATTGTGTATGTTGATATGCTAATTAATATATGTTTTGACAAAAAATTGACTTGGCATAAATGCATGAAAATTTATAATAAGGAAATGTTAATTTTTATTTTTATCGTGTTATCGAACTTTCAGAAATGGTATTTGTTGTGGATTTTGCCAAGTTTTATTTGGCAAAATAAGACGATGAGAAAATTCACTTTGATTTTGACTTTAACAGCGATACTTCCTTCTATTTCATATTTTAGAGTAGAGGGCGATCCATATGATATAGGAATGACGTATTCTATCAAAGTGCTGATTTTTGCGGGAATTTTGCTTATGATAACATATGCGAAAAACATTTGTCATAAAATAAAGCTTGAGAGGAAAATATGAAACGATTATTAAGAGTAAGTTTTGATATATTAATTACATCTAGTGTTCCAATTTTATCGTGGTTTTTATTGGGGATTTTCTTGGATAAAAATTTGATTAATATTTTTTCCCTAACCTATCCTTTGCAATGTATTATGGGAATGATTGTATCGATTTTTGGTGTTGGAGCTAATATTACCCAATATAAAAATGGAAACCCCAATATGGCAGATAATGGAATTTTTTATGGAATTGTATTTAGTATGGTTTGTTTTGGCGGAATTATTTTGAAGCATAAAAGCTATATTGATTTTATGAATATGGACCAAACGATTTATCAAATATTTTGCATTTATTCCATAACTCAAATTTTTTTCCATACGATTTTGCAATTGATATTAACAAAACTTTATTATAAAGAAGAAAACAAAAAAGCCAATAAAATTGCAGTTTTGTTTAATATGATTAATTTTAGTGTATTAATTAGTATGGCAATTTTTACACGCAGTCAGTTGGTAACAGCAGTTGTTACGGGGATTGTGATGTTTGTTATGATTGTGATTTTGCTGATGAAAAATGTGGAGAAAATCGATTTTCGCTTTTCTTTAAAAGACTGTTTTAGATATGATTCGGTTTCGTTTTGTGTGAGTTTTATGTTTTTAATTATTTACTTATTTGGATTTAGTAATTCTTTTGAATATGGACCACAATATGTATTGGCAATTACTTTTGCTACTTTGGTAACCGATATGCAATGGGATGCTGAAGGAGCAGTTAAGACAGTTGCTAAAATTGATATTGCAAAGAAAAGATTTTCTTACAGTCAACATTTAAAAAATGCAATCAAGTTTAATTTTTTGTTGATGCTGTCTGTAATTATTTTATCTCTGGTGTTATATCCGTTTTACAAACCAGATTTAAAAATCGTCAGTATTTTTATTTTATTACATATTTTAGATTTTGCAATAGCACCATTTATAATGATAAAAACATGCTTTTTACAGTTAGAAGATTCCGCTGTGAAAATGACTCTAAATATGATGATTGCTTATTTCATTCGAACGGTGATGTCATTTGTTCCAACACCATTTTGCACAATAATAGGACAAATGAGTTCAGCGGGTTATGAAGGAATTTGTACGAAAATCAATTATCGAAAATATGAAAAAGGAAAGGAAGAAGGCAAGTATGAACTTAAAACATAGATATAATCAAATAAAATATTATATCAAAAAATATGGAGTGCTAAAAACGATTGGAAAAATTGTGGTAGAATTATTTCATGTTTTAACAAGAAGAAAAAATGTGGGGCAAAAGTATCAATTGTGGATGCAGAACAATGAACCAACGCAGGAAGAATTAGAAGAGCAAAGAAAAACAAAATTTGCGACACACTCTAAAATTAGCATTGTTGTACCAATGTATCAAACGCCCATCCAGTTTTTTGAAGAATTAGTTGATTGTTTAATTGCGCAAACCTATTCTAATTGGGAGCTTTGCTTGGCGGACGGAAGTCCAGAAAAAAATAAAAAGTTAGAGCCGATTTTGCAAAAAGATGGCCGTATTAAGTATCAATTTTTGAAGGAAAATAAAGGAATATCTGGTAACACAAATGAAGCTTTAAAACTAGTAACAGGAGACTTTATTGCTTTATTAGACCATGATGATTTGTTGCCACAATTTTGTCTTTATGAAATTGTAAAAAGCATCAATGAGAATCCAGAGGTAGAATTTATTTATACGGATGAAGATAAAATAGAAGGAGAAAAGGAAAATCGAAAAGACCCATATTTTAAACCAGATTTTTCTATGGATACTTTGCGAGCGAATAATTATATCACGCATCTATCAGTTTTCAAAAAAGAATTAATGGACAAACTGGGTGGCTTTCGTGAAGAATATAATGGAGCGCAAGATTTTGATATTATTTTGCGAGCAACAGAACTTACAAATCATATCATTCATATTCCTAAAATATTGTATCATTGGCGTATACACAAAAATTCGACTGCCATGCAATCAGATGCCAAACCGTATGCTTATGAAGCTGGCTTGAAAGCAGTTCAAGCGCATTTAGAAAGGCAGGGGTTACAAGCTAAAGTAAGTCAAGGCGGAGATATTCCAGGAATTTACCAAGTTGAATATGAAGTAAAAGGAAATCCCAAAGTATCCATTTTGATTCCTAACAAAGATAGTATTCGATTGTTAAAAGCTTGCCTTGAATCTATTTTGAAATTAACGACTTATGAAAACTATGAAATCTTAATCATCGAAAATAATAGCGAGGAAAAAGAAACGTTTGAATATTATGAAACGATTCAAAAAAATAACAAAGTAAAAGTGATTACGTATCCAGAAAAAGGATTTAACTATTCCAAAATTATTAATTTTGGTGTTAAAAATTCCGATGCTGATTTTGTAATGCAATTAAATAGTGATACAGAACTTATCACACCAAACTGGCTAGAAAAGTTCATTGGATTTGCACAAAGAGAGGATGTTGGAGCTGTTGGTGCTAGATTATATTATGAAGATAAGTCAATTCAACATGCGGGAATTGTAGTAGGAATTTGTGGATTGGCAGCCAATATGTTAACCGAACTACCAGACGGAATGCATGCTTATTTTGGCAAAGATTGCCTAACGCAAAATATGAGTGCAGTGACAGGTGCTTGCTTGTTTTCTAAAAGAAGTATCTATGAAGAAGTAGGCTATATGGATGAAGAAAATTTCAAAGTGGCTTTTAATGATGTTGATTTTTGCTTAAAAATTAGGGAAAAAGGCTATCAAATTATTTATAATCCATACATTGAATTAATGCACTACGAATCCAAAACAAGAGGTTATGAAAATACACCAGAGAAAAAAGCCAGATTTGAAAGGGAAAGCAACAATTTTAAAGAAAAATGGAAAAGCGTTATTCAAAAAGGGGATCCATATTATAATGTCAATTTAAGCCTTACAACAGCACAGTATGATATAAAAAATTAAAAAATATCTTGTAATTCCAATTCGTTTGTAATATAATGAACTGGAATTATTTTATTTTAGGAGATTTTTTATGAAAGCAATCGATATTCGAAACAAATATTTAAAATTTTTTGAAAACCATGGACATGCGGTAATTCCATCCGCCCCTGTCATTCCTGAAAATGATCCATCCGTTTTATTTACAACGGCTGGCATGCATCCATTGGTACCGTATTTATTAGGGGAAAAACATCCAGCAGGAACCAGATTAACCGATTATCAAAAATGTCTTCGTACGGTTGATATTGACGAAGTTGGCGACAATCGTCATTTGACGTATTTTGAAATGCTTGGAAATTGGTCATTAGGCGATTATTTTAAAGAAGAATCCATTGCGATGAGTTATGAATTTTTGACCAAAGAATTAGAAATTCCTGCCGAAAAACTATCCGTTACCTGTTTTGCAGGAGATGAAGATGCGCCACGTGATACGGTGTCTTTCGAATGTTGGAAAAAAGCAGGCATTCCAGAAAGCAGAATTTATTTCTTTGGAAAAGACGATAATTGGTGGATTGCAGGCGAGGAAGGTCCTTGTGGACCAGATACAGAAATGTTTTACGACACAGGAAAACCAGCTTGTTCGGAAGATTGCAATCCCTCTTGTGGATGTGGTAAATATGTCGAGATTTGGAATAATGTATTCATGGAATATTTCAAAGACAAAGATGGAAAATACACTAAATTGCAACAAAAAAATGTAGATACAGGACTTGGTTTAGAAAGAATGGCAATGCTATTACAAGGAAAAGAAACACCATTTGAAATTGAACTTTTTGCACCAGTTATGAATCGATTGCAGGAATTACAACAAAATGATAGCATACAAAGTCGAAGAATTGTAGCAGAACATTTGCGTTCTAGTATAATGATTATTAGCGATGGTGGACGCCCAAGTAATGTTGACAGAGGTTATATTTTGCGCCGTTTACTTCGTAGAATGACGCGTCATTTGAATAAATTAGCCATCGATTTGAATCGATTACCAGAAATGATAGAAGTTTCTATTACGGCTTTAAAAGAAATGTATCCAGAATTAGTGCAAAAAAAAGAAATGATTTGTTCTGTTATAATTGAAGAAAAGGACAAATTCATGAAAACACTTGCCAAAGGGGAAAAAGAATTTGAAAAAGCAGTTTCTAAATTGAAACAAGAAAACAAAACAAAAATCGATGCTCAGACCGTATTTAATTTATATGAAACTTACGGTTTTCCACCAGAAATGACAGTAGAATTAGCCAAAGAAAATGGAATGGAAGTCGAAATGGAAGAATTTGATCAATTATTCAAGGCACATCAAGCAAAATCCAGAATGGGAAGTGAAGCAAAATTTAAAGGTGGACTTGCTTCAACAGGTGAAGAAGAAGTAAAATATCATACAGCAACGCATCTTTTAAATGCTGCTTTGAAAGTAGTTTTAGGAGAACATGTTCATCAAAAAGGAAGTAATATCACAGCGGAAAGAATGCGTTTTGATTTTTCGCATCCTGCCAAAATGACACCAGAAGAAAAACAAAAAGTGGAAGATTTAGTCAATGAATGGATTCAAGCAGGATTAGACGTAACATCAGAAGAAATGCCAAAAGAAGAAGCTGTAAAATCAGGTGCGGAATGTATGTTCATTGAAAAATATCCAGATAGGGTAACGGTTTATTCCATTGGAGAAATTTCAAAAGAATTATGTGGTGGACCGCATGTTACCAACACAGTGAAATTGGGGCATTTTAAAATAAAAAAAGAAGAAGCATCTTCAAGTGGTGTTAGGAGAATTAAGGCAATTTTGGAATAAAACGAAAGATAAGCATATTAAACATTAAATTAACATAAAATTTGACAAAATCCAAAAAATGTGCTATAATAATAAAGAGAAGAACTAAATTAATGAGAAAAAGGAGAAAGATATGTTTAATAGTAAGTATAGTAAAGTTTTAACGGTTCTTTTAATCATTGTAATTATTGGAATTGTGGGAACTGTGGGATATTTTGTATATGATATGTATGCTGTTAAAAGTAAGAACGATAAAGCACAGGAAATTGTGGATCAATTTTCCGATGCTTCGATTCGAAGAGAGTTTGACAACGAAAGTAAAGATGAGGATGGAGAAGCACAAAATCCATTGGACTCAATTAATGGCATGGAAACCAATAAAGAGCAAAAATCGGAAAAAGTCTATATGGAAGGTTATGAAGTAATGGGAACACTTGAAATTCCAAAAACAAAAGTAAATCTTCCGATTTTATCACAAGTGACGAAAAAATCGCTAGAAACGTCAGTTGCAATTTTGTACGGCGTTGGTTTAAATCAGCCAGGAAATACTACGATTGTGGGACATAATTATCGAAATGGATTATTCTTTTCCGATAATCATAAATTATCCAATGGAGATGTAATCTACATAACTGACCAAACGGGAACAAGGGTTACCTATACGATTTATGATATGTTTCAAACAACGCCAAGTGATGCCCAATACATGCAAAGAGATACTGAAAAAGCAAGAGAAATTTCACTTTCAACCTGTAATGATAATTCAAAAGCAAGATTGGTTATTTTAGCAAGAGAAAAATAAAAAAAGGAAGAGCCACCAGAAAACTGGTGGCTCTTCTTCCTATAAAGGATGATTAGATAATTGGTGCCCAGTATGAAAGCACCTTAACTAAAGAAAGGAGGATTACTATAGTGGTACTAATAAATAGTACCTAGTTTTATTTTTTTCCTCCGATTTCTTCTCCTACAACAGGTTAGACGCATATGCATCCCTCCTTTACAAATAAAACACAATAAACTACTTTAAATATTATAATATATCTGAGCTGAATTGTCAAGAAAAAATTATAAAAAAAACTTAAAATAAAAAATGAAAAAAATACTTGCATTTTTTATAAAACTTTGATATAATAACAAAGTTAAAACGCACATAGTATCAGCGACCAAACGTGTGCTATGAAAAATAGTGTTTGTGAGTGTTTGAAATACTATGGAGGAATAAAACAAATAAGGAGGAATTAAAAAATGGCAGTAGTTGCAATGAAACAATTATTGGAAGCAGGTGTTCATTTCGGACATCAAACAAGAAGATGGAATCCAAAAATGGCGGAATATATTTTCCAAGCTAGAAATGGAATTCATATCATCGATTTACAAAAAACATCAAAAAAATTAGATGAGGCGTATAGCTTTGTAAAAGAGCAAGCCGAAGAAGGGAAAAATGTTCTTTTTGTAGGAACCAAAAAACAAGCCCAAGAATGCATCAAAGAAGCAGCAATCAGATGTAATATGTACTATGTAGACCAAAGATGGTTAGGTGGAATGCTTACCAACTTCAAAACCATTCAAGGAAGAATCAATCGTTTAAAAGAATTAGAAGCTATGAGCGAAGATGGTACATTTGATGTATTACCAAAAAAAGAAGTAATTGGTTTAAGACATGAAATGGAGAAACTAGAAAATAATCTTGGTGGTATCAAAGAAATGACGGAAATGCCAGGCGTTATGTTCGTAGTTGATCCAAAGAAGGAATATAATGCAATTAAAGAAGCAAGAAAATTAGGTATCAAAGTCGTTGGATTAGTAGATACAAACTGTAGTCCAGAAGATGTTGATTATCCAATTCCAGGAAATGATGATGCAATAAGAGCGGTTAAATTAATTGCAGACGTAATGGCAAATGCAGTTATCGAAGGAAGACAAGGAGAAGATGCCATTATGCCATTAAACGAAGAAGAACCACAAGAAGAAGTAACCGACATGGAACAAGTTGTGGAAAACGCAGAACAAGAATAAAAATGAGAAATATATAGAGGCAGACGGCTTTTTCTGTCTGCCCAATTTTTATATAAATTTAAGGAGGAACCAAAATGATAAGTGCAAGTTTAGTAAAAGAATTAAGAGAAAAAACAGGTGCTGGAATGATGGACTGTAAAAAAGTTCTAACAGAAACCAATGGAGATATGGAAAAAGCAGCAGAGTTATTACGTGAAAGAGGAATCGCCAAAGCTGCCAAAAAATCAGGAAGAGTTGCTGCAGAAGGTTTAGTTACCGTTTATATTTCTGCTGATAATAAAGTAGGAAGTATCCTTGAAGTTAACGCAGAAACCGATTTTGTATCCAAAAACGAAGAATTCAAAGAATTCGTAAACACAGTTGCTAAAGTAGTAGCGGATACCAATCCTACTGATATAGAAGCTTTATTGAATACAAAATATGCTGATTCAAGCAAAACAGTAAATGAAGTTCTAACAGACAAAATTGCTACAATTGGTGAACACATGTCAATCAGAAGATTTGAAAGATATGAAGGAACAGGTTTAATCGAAGGATATATTCACGGAGATGGAAGAATTGCTGTATTAGTTGATTTCGAAAATGCTGATACACCACTTGCCAAAGATATTTGCATGCAAATTACAGCAGCCAATCCAGAATATTTAAGTAGAGAAGAAGTACCAGAAGAAAGAACCAAAAAAGAAATGGAAATTTTAAAAGTGCAAGCAATGAATGAAGGAAAACCAGCTGAAATTGCTGAAAAAATGGTACAAGGAAGAATTGGAAAATTCTATTCTGAAATTTGTCTACTTGACCAAGTTTTTGTCAAAGATTCAAATGTAAAAGTAGGAGATTTGATTGCTAGCAAAGGCGCTAAATTAAATCGTTTTGTTCGTTTTGAAAAAGGCGAAGGAATCGAAAAAGTAGAAGAAAACTTTGCAGAAGAAGTTATGAAACAATTGCAATAATTTTGATAAAGGTAGAAAATAAGAACAGGAAGGGAATTCATCGCAAGATGTACCTTCCTGTTTTAAGTTAAATAAAGAAGGATAATTATGAGAAATATAAAATTAACCATAGAATATCACGGAAAAGATTTTAATGGGTGGCAAAAACAGCCAAATCAATTAAACATACAAGGAGAAATTGAACGAGCCATTGAAAGTATTGTTGGAGAAAAAATCGAATTAATCGGTTCTGGCAGAACGGATGCTGGTGTTCATAGTTTAGGGCAAGTTGCTAATTTTAAAACAAATGCTGAAATTCCCATCCAAAAATTTGCGATTGCGATTAATTCTAGGTTGAAAAAAAGTATTCGTATCAAAAAGGCTGAAGAAGTCGAAGAGCGTTTTCACAGTCGTTATTTGGCACATTCGAAAAGATATCGCTATATTATTAACAATTCTCCCAATGGAACGGCGGTTTATCGAGAATTGGAATATCAATTTCCTATAAAATTAGACGTCGAAAAAATGCAAAAAGCAGCAAAATATTTCGAAGGAGAACATGATTTTGCAGGATTTAAAGCAAGTGGAACGAGTAATAAAAATAGTATTAGAAAAATATTCAAAGCCGAAGTTTTAGAAAAAGACGAAAGAATTTATATTGAACTCACAGGCAGTGGATTTTTATATAATATGGTAAGGATTATTTCTGGGACTTTGCTAGATGTCGGAATTGGAAAAATAGCACCAGAAGAAATTCCTAAAATCATAGCAAGTAAAGACAGAAAAAAAGCGGGGAAAACCTTGCCAGCCGTTGGCTTATATTTGGTAGAAGTTACCTATTAAAAATCACAATTATTGTATTTTAAAATCACCAAAAATAGAGATGGAGAATACTATAGTATAAAAGGATGAATAAGTTTGGGAGGTATTTTGTGTATGGACTTATTAATTACTTTTGTCATACCAATATTGGTGATAATTGTAGCATCGATTTTGCAAACCTTATTAAATTGTCCATTTAAGGTGGCAGGAATTGTGTTTGTGGTTGCGATTATTATTGCGATTGTTTTGGGTGGTACTATTACATTAATTGCGTTAGCGTGGATTTATACGTTTTTGGCGTTTATTGCTGCTTATATTATTTGCCGATTTTTTAAATGGGAATGTAATAACAACAATTGTATGTGCTGTAGAGGGAATAACAGCAACACAGCTAATGCAAATACAGCCAATGGAAACACAGGCAATAATAATATAGGCAACAATAATTCTGGCAACAATAATACAGGTAATAACAATTCTGGCAATAACAATGTAGGAAATAACAATAGTGACAATAATAATACAGGCAACAATAATACAGGCAATAATAATGCTGGTAATAATGGCAATAACAATAATTCAAATCGATGTTGTAGATGTTGGCGAAGATAAAGAAAAAAACAGTTCGGTTGAGAAATTCAAACAGAACTGTTTTTTTTATATTTTAAGAAAGCAAACAAATTTAAAATTGCATAATTTATCAAAATAGGCACAATTTAAAAGGGAAAATCATATAATAAAATGAATTTATAAAATTTAAGATAAGGAAGTTGAAAATTATGCAGAATATTAGATATTTTGACCATGCTGCAACAACAGCAATTGAAAATAGAGTGTTAAACGAAATGATGCCTTACTTAACCGAGAATTTTGGAAATGCTTCATCGATGTATGGTATTGGAAAAAACAATAAAGAGGCGATTAATCTGGCAAGGAAAAGAGTTGCCGATGCTTTAAAATGTAATCCCAATGAAATTTATTTTACAAGTGGAGGAACTGAAAGTGACAATCTCATTATCAAAGGAATTGCATTGGCGAATCGAAGACGCGGAAATCATATTATTACAACGAAAATTGAACATCCAGCAGTATTAAATACGTGTCAATTTTTGGAAAAGTATATGGGATTTCGTGTGACTTATTTGAATGTAGATAGAGAAGGAAGAATTGATTTAAAAGAGTTAGAAAGAGCAATCAATCGACAAACAATTTTGATTAGCGTTATGTTTGCTAATAATGAAATTGGAACTATACAAGATATGGAATCCATAGGAAGAATTGCCAAACGCTATGGTGTGTATTTTCATACAGATGCGGTTCAAGCCATTGGAAATATTGATATTGATGTGAAAAAATTAGGAATTTCAGCTCTGTCAATGTCAGCGCACAAATTTTATGGACCAAAAGGAATTGGTGTGGCGTATGTTAGCGAACATGTAATGTTTACTAGAATTCAAGATGGCGGACATCAAGAACGAGACAAAAGGTCTGGAACCGAAAATGTAGCAGGCATTGTTGGACTTCGGAAAAGCCATTCAAATTGCTCAAGAAGAATTGCCAGAATACAATAAAAAACTAAGAGTTTTACGAGATTACTATTTAGCAAATGTGGAAAAAGATATTCCATTTATTCGAATCAATGGCGATTTGGAAAATCGATTAGCAGGAAACGCAAATGTTTGTTTTAAGGGAGTTGATGGTGCAAAATTGTTGCAAGAATTGGATAAAGTTGGGATTTGTGCATCAAGTGGTTCTGCGTGTAGTGCAGGTTTATTGAATCCATCGCATGTCTTGTTAGCAATTGGGGTTCCTGCCAATATTGCAAGAAGTAGTTTGAGGGTTACTTTTGGGAAAGAAAATACGGTAGAGGATGTGGATTATTTGGTGGAACAATTGATGAGAATTGTGAAAAAACTGAGATAGAATAGGAAAAATCCTATTTTTAGAAAATGGATGAAAATGCTTATAAAGTTTTCAAAAATGAAAGTCATTCTTATTTTTGAAAAAAGATATTTTAAAACCAGATTTGCAATTTTTTGTAAATCTGGTTTTTATATAGGATAGGACGTATTGCTTGAGAAAAATCAAAAACACACAAATAAGCCATTTATTTTAATTTTTAATGATAAATGACTAAAAATCAAAATAAATTAAGTTACGGTATTTTTCAGGATTTTTTAGAGGCATAAAAATAAGCACTTTAAGAAAAAACAAAAGTTTATATGACTCAATGAGGGGCTCAAGGAGGCACTAAAAAAGGATATGGATACATAATACACCAGAAAGAGGGAAATATGGCAAGAAATAATTTTTAGGTATTTTTAAGAGCAAATGCTAAAAATGTTATGCATATATTTTTAATAGAGTACTTTTGGGGAAGAATTTTCGAAAAGAATTTCTTCTCTTTTTTCTTTCCAAAATACTTGAACCTTTTTTGGCAATGTGATATAGTAAAAAAAAGATATAAAAGGAGGAAAAATATGACATACGGAATCATTGGAGTGATAGCCTATTTAATAGGAAGCGTAAATTTTTCTGTCTTAATCAGCAAAAAAATGGCTGGATTTGATGTGCGAGAAAAAGGAAGTGGCAATGGTGGAACAACCAATGTTTTAAGAAGCGTGGGCAAGAAAGCAGCTGCTTTAACATTGATAGCGGATATTTTAAAAGGAGTTGTAGCAATTCTAATGGCTTGGCTTGTGCGGAAAGTTTGTGGAATGTGATGCTTCTGTATTGGTTCAAATTGCAGCAATGGGTGTGGTGATTGGTCATACATTTCCTATTTTTTTTGGATTTCGAGGCGGAAAAGGAATTGCAACAAGTTTGGGAATTTTATTATTGCTAAATTGGCAAATTGGATTAATTTGTTTATTGTTTGCGATTTGTTTAATGGCAGTTACAAGAATGGTCTCTTTGCGGATCAATTGCAGCAGCTGTGTTGTTTCCAATTCTTACCATATTTTTGAAAGAACATTATTTGGTGGAAGGCAATTATTTGATTTTTGGAATGGTTATGGCAGGATTTATTATATTTAACCATCGAACCAATATTGGTCGAATTATGAATGGAACCGAAAATAAATTGAGTTTTAAGAAAAAAGGAGAAAATGAATGAAGATTTCAGTAATCGGAAGTGGAAGCTGGGGAATGGCGCTTAGTATATATTTAGCAAACCAGGGAAATACTATAAAAGTATGGTCATTTAGTGAGGACGAAAAAAATAAAATTAATCAGGAAAAAAAGTGTATTTTTTTACCAAATGTGGATTTACCAGAGGGAATTGTTTGCACCAATTCTTACGAAGAAGCTTTACAAGGCACAGAACTAATTTTACATGTGACACCATCAAAGTTTGTTAGAAATACGATAAAAGGTTACAAAGAATTTGTCAAACCAAATCAAATTTTGTTAATGTGTTCGAAAGGATTTGAGCCAGAGACGAATTTGACATTAGATGAAGTGGTTGAGCAAGAATTACCAAATGTGAAATATGGGATTTTATCTGGTCCAAGTCATGCGGAGGAAGTAGCCATTGGTGTCCCAACAGCTTTGGTGGTTGCTTCTAAAAGGCAGGATGTGAATGAAACAGTTTGTGAATTGTTGAAAAGCAATTTGCTTAGAATGTATCATACCAATGATGTAAGAGGAGTGGAACTCGGTGGTGCTTTGAAAAATATTATTGCGTTTTGTGCGGGAGCAGCCGTTCGGTTTGGGATTTGGTGATAATACGTTTGCTATGCTTGCTACAAGAGGTTTGGTTGAAATTACACGATTAGGTGTTGCAATGGGAGGCAAATCGAGAACCTTTTATGGATTAACAGGGCTTGGTGATTTAATCGTAACTTGTGGAAGTCCCCATAGTCGAAATAGAAGAGCGGGAGAGTTGATTGCCAAAGGAAATTCAATAGAAGAAGCGAAAAAGCAAATTGGAATGACGATTGAAAGTATTGATAATATTGATTCTGCCTATTGTTTAGCCCAAAAATATAAAATTGAAATGCCAATTGTAGAAACTGTTTACAATGTATTATACAATGGATTGAATCCAAAAGAAGCCGTCAACCAATTAATGACCAGAGAGTTAAAGGCAGAATAACCTTGTAAGATAATTGGCAATGATAGAATGGAATCAAAATTTAAGGAGGATATGAAAATGGATTTTTTTAATAAATTAGGAAAAAAAGCGAGTGAAACTTATCAAGTTACAAAGGAGAAAACGGTAAAGTTTTCTGAAGAAATGAAGTTAAAGGGAAGAATGAATGAAGCAAAAAATAAAATTACCAATTTGTATGAAGAAGTTGGAGAACATGTTTATCACCAATTTAAGACTAATACAGAAGAGGGAAAAGAAGAGATTTTAGTAAAATGTGAAGAAATTTCAGCTCAATTTGATGTGATTTCTAAAATAGAATCAGATATTTTGGCTTTAAAGGAAGTAAAGAAATGTGTAAAATGTGGGGCAGAAATCAATAAAAAAGATGATTTTTGTTCGAAATGTGGAAAAGAACAGCCTAAAGTCGAAAAAGTAGAAGTTCAGGTACAACCAGACTCACAAGAGGTTCAAGAAGCGGAAGTAACTGAAATTAAAGATGTTCCAGAAAATCAATCAAATGACCAATAAGTCTATAAAGGCAAGGGCAAAACCTTGCCAAACAAGAATAAAAAATAAGAGATAAAAAGGAGAAATCGAAATGAAAAAAATATTAATTTTTGGACACAAAAATCCAGATACGGATTCCATTACATCTAGCCTTGTTTTAGCTAATTTAGAAAAAGCGTTAGGAAAGGACGTTGAGGCATGTCGATTGGGAAATGTTAATAAGGAAACACAGTATGTTTTAGATTATTTAGGAATAGAGCCTCCTCGTTTGATTGAAAGTGTGGAAGATGGGGCAGAAGTTATGCTTGTTGACCATGCAAATCCCAAAGAATCAATTGAAAATTTAGAGGAAGTAACTATTTTAAAAATTGTTGATCATCATAAAGTGGCGTTGAATACGGGGTATCCATTGTATTATCGTGCAGAGCCAGTTGGTTGTACGGAAACAATTTTGTATAAATTATATCAAGAAAATAATGTGGAAATTGATAAAACGATTGCAACTTTAATGTTATCAGCGATTATATCTGATACGTTATTGTTTAAATCACCAACTTGCACAGAAGAGGATGTCAAAATTGCAAAAGAGTTGGCTAAAATTGCACAAATTGATTGTAATACATATGGCTTAGAAATGTTAAAAGCTGGAACGGATTTGAATGGATTTTCCATCGAAGAAATTTTGAATTTGGATGCGAAAGAAATAGATTTAAAACAGGTTAAATCTGTAATAGCACAAGTTAATACTGCTTCTATCGAAGATGTTATGACGATGAAGGCAGAATTGGAAAATGGAATGCAAAAAGTTATTGATGAAAAGGGATTAGATTTGTTTATGTTGTTGATTACCGATATTGTAAACAGCAATTCACAAGTAATTGCATTGGGAAATAGAGCGGATTTGGTTGAAAAATCTTATTGTGTAACATTAGAAAATCATACAGCACTTTTGAAGTCGGTTGTATCACGAAAAAAACAAGTTGTACCAGTTTTAACAGAAAATGCGTAAAGAAAAAATCCTTAAAAATAGTAGGAGATGAGAAAATTTGAGTGGTAGAAATAATCGAGTTGTGAGAAATAGAGAAAGAAGTAGCCAATTTGGGGAAAATTCGAATGTACTAAAAATCATAAGAAATGTGTTTTTAATTGCTGCTGTTGTAGGGGTGCTGGTTTTTGGAATAGGGAAATGGAAAGCTAAGAAACAAAAACCCGATTTAGTAGAAATGGAAACAACACTGGTGTATGAATATTTTGCGTTAAGTGGAGAAAAAGGTGTTGGCGTGGTTAATAAAAATGGCGAAAATGTGTTAGAAGCAAAATATGAACGGAATTGATATACCGAATCCTTCCAAAGATGTATGGATTGTTCATGAAGAGGAAAACACGGAAGTGTTAAATCAAAAGGGAGAGAAGTTATTTTCGGAATATGCATTGGTGGAAGCAGTCAAGTCTTCTGAAAATACCAATGAAATGGAAAAACAGGTTTTGAAATATAAAAAAGATGAGCTGTATGGCTTAATCGATTTAGACGGAAATGTGATAACAGAACCAATTTACCAGCAAATTACGAGTCTTGAATATCGACCAGGAAGAATTTTGGTTGAAAAAGATGGGAAATTTGGGGTGTTAGATGCCAAAGGAAATGTTGTGCTTGAAACAAAATATGATGAAATCAAGGCAGATGGTTATTGGACAGAAGAGGAATCGTATCACAAAACAGGTTTCATTGTGGCTGAAAAAGCGAAGGAAGGAATTAATTTTGGTTACCTTGACTATGAAGGAAACATGATTTTGGATACCAAATATGAATCTTTGGAAAGAGCATTAGAATATGAGGATGACAACATTTATTTAATAGCGATGCAAAAGGGAAAAAAATGCGTTTTTAAAAATAAAAAGAAAATCATTGATTTCAATTTTCAAGAAATAACCTATTCGAATTTGTCAAAAGTTTTTGTGGTTAATAAAAACGGCAAATATGGTTTTTTCAAATTAAATGGAAAAACGATTTTGAAACCAGAATATACGAGTTATTCTATGGCAGGAAATTATATTTCTGTAACAAAGGACGATGAAACGCAATTGTTTGATATTAATGGAAATTTGGTGGGAACCAATTCTTATACCAAAATGATTGAAACCGAAAATCCAGCTTATTTTATCGCAGAAGATGAAGAAGGAAATTGTAGTATTATTAGTAAAGATGTCAAAATCGATGAAAAATATAATCAAATTACATATGCATTTGACCATTATTTTATTTTTTCGAATCGAGACGGAAAAACTGGTGTGGTGAATGCGTTAACGAAGGAAATAGAAATTGAGCCTGAATATGATTTTATTGTGTTAATTGAAGGAACGAAATCTTTACAAGCAATTGATGGAATGAAAAATTTGGTCGATATTTATTCAGAAGATTTACGAAAAACAGTTACAATGGAAGATGGCGTGGTGGAACATATTAACGAGGAATATTCCATTTGTTATTCCGAAAATGACATGAAATACATCAATGCAAGTGGACAAGTTGTGGAAAATACAGAAGTTTTTCCAAACAAAAAATTATATGCCACCCAACAAAATGGCAAATGGGGATTTGCCGACTCAAATGAAAAAATAATTGTAACTTGTGAATATGATATTGTGACAGAATTTAACGAATATGGTTTTGCTGGAATCAAAAAAGAAGGCAAGTGGGGCGTAATAAATGAAGCAGGTGAAGTGATTGTTGAACCAAGTTATGAATTGGATACATACTATTTTCCACAGTTTATTGGTAAATATTTATTAAATCAGTCAGAAACGACATATTGTGAAGAGGTATAAAAATGTACGAAGAATTTGGAATTAGTGAGAAAATTGAAAAATTAGCGGAGGAAGCGGAGCAAGCTTTAAAAAAGGAATTTGAAAAAATTGATTTGGCTTGTACGAAAAATAGTTTGAAAGTATTACGGAGCCTTTCAAAAACATAAAATAGCCGAAGTTCATTTTGGTTCAACAACGGGTTATGGTTATGATGATATAGGAAGAGATACAATTGAAAAAGTATTTGCAGACGTATTACGCGCCGAAGATAGCCTTGTTCGAACGCAATTTATTTCTGGAACGCATGCCATAACCGTTGCCCTATTTGCATGTTTGCGTCCAGGTGATACGATGCTTAGTATTTCAGGAAAACCGTATGATACATTGGATGAAATTATTGGAATTAAAGAAAATGCAAGTTCTTTAAAAGCCTATCAAATCAATTATGAACAAATTGATTTGTTAGATAACGATTTTGATATACCAGCGATTTTAGAAAGAGTTGCCAAAAAAGATATTCGATTAATTGAGATTCAGCGTTCACGCGGTTATAGTTTGCGTCATAGTTTGACGATGGATAAAATTGAAAATGTGATAAAAGAAATCAAAGCAGTGAATCGCGAAGTCATCATTATGGTAGATAATTGCTATGGCGAAATGGTAGATGAAAAAGAGCCAGTAGAAGTAGGGGCAGATATTATGGTTGGGTCTTTGATTAAAAATTTAGGCGGAGGATTGGCACCAAATGGAGCCTATATTGCTGGTAGAAAAGATTTGATAGAACTTGCTGCCGAAAGATTGACTTCACCAGGACAACGGAAAAGAAGTAGGTCCAACATTAGGGATTAACAAAAGTATTTTACAAGGCTTATATATGGCACCACAAGTGGTAAGCAGTAGTTTAAAAACAGCGATTTTTACGAGTTATATTTTAGAGAAATTGGGCTATTTTGTACAACCAAGATTTGATGAAAAGCGTTCAGATATTGTGCAAACGATTCAATTTGGAGAGGAAGAAAAGCTGATTAAATATTGCCAAGGAATTCAAAGTGGTTCGGCTGTGGATTCGAATTCTGTTCCTATGCCTTGGGATATGCCGGGTTATACGGATAAAGTGATTATGGCAGCTGGTGCTTTTACGATGGGCTCATCGATTGAATTATCTTGCGATGCACCAATTAGGGCGCCTTATGTAGCTTTTCAACAAGGTGGTTTGACATATGAATATGGAAAGTTAGGCGTTTTAAAGGCGATTCAAAATATGATTGAGACAAAATAGTAAGGAAATAAACATGGAAAGATTGAAGCTGAATCAGGGAATAATCGAATATACGCTAGAAAGAAAGAAAATAAAAAATTGCTATATTTCTATAAAAGACGGGAAAATTAGTGTTCGTGTACCAAAAAGGATGTCGCAAGAATCGATTGAAAAAGTGCTTATGAAAAGGGCGGATTGGATTTTGGAAAATGTTCGAGAGCAAAGGCAAAAAGTACAAATGCCAAAGCAATATATAAATGGCGAAATTTTTTCGGTATTGGGACGAAAAGCAAGATTGCAGATTTCGTATGAGAAATTAAAAGAGCCAAAGTTAAAATGGAAATTGAATCAAATAAATGTTAGATTGCCAGTAGGGTTTGAAGGACAGGAAAAAGAAGAAGTTAAGAAATTGATGGACAAGTTTTATCAGGAATTAGCGGAAAAAGAAGTGGAAAAGGCAATGCGAAAAATGTCGATGAAAGTGGGGATTGCGCCAAATCAATATAAAATTAAAAATTTAAAAAGTTCTTGGGGCAATTGTTCGGTTACGGGAAATATTAGTATTAATCGAAAGGTTGTGATGTATAGCAGACAAACCATTGAGTATGTTTGTTTACATGAAATTTGCCATTTGCAGAATATGAATCATTCGCAAGATTTCTGGAACATGGTGGCAACGTATATGCCAGATTATAAAATGGCAGAACAGGAATTGAAAACATGAGAGATTTGCAAAATTGGAAAGGAGTAAACGAAAGATGAAAAAATTAAAAAACGAAGGAGATTTCATAAAAAAGCCTGAAAGTGTTGGCGCTGTACACACACACACACACACAAGTAATTTTTCGCAGTTTTTAAAAACGATTTTTAGAAAGAATAACGCAATCTTTGCGTTTAAAAATAAAGTAAAAGACAATCTTTATAAAGGCAGATTTTGGTCTGACTTGTTAACAGATTGCCTTTTTTTGCGTATTTGAATGAAAAATGACTAATTTATGAGAAAAAGTACCGTAAAAGGCATTTTGGTATGTCTAATAAGTATAAAAAGACAAGGTATCAGAAAAAAGGAGAAATTTTATGAAAATGCAAAAAAATGGAGGAATTACGCTCATAGCGCTTGTGATAACGATAATTGTGTTATTGATTTTGGCGGCAGTGAGTTTGAGTTTGATTGCTGGAGAGCAAGGGATTTTGCAGAGAGCGGAATCAGCTGTGAGCAAAAATGAAATTGCGGGAGCAAAAGAGGAAGTAGATTTGCTGGTGTTGGATTTGGTGAGTCAATATTATGCTGAGAAATATGATGGAAATATTGTGGGAGAGGTTGACGATTATATCGTGAATCATGAGGAGGCGCAAAAAGAGTTGACGAGTGGTTATAAGGTAAATATTACAAAGAAAGAAGTGGAGTTGAAGAAAGAGGAAAATCGAGTTGCAACAGGCGTTTTAGAAAACGGAAAGATTATTTGGGATGCTGTACCAAAGGAAAAAGTGCCTGAAATTTATGCGAAATTATATACCGATAAAACTTTGATATTTAGTAGTTTTGATTATACCGATCCGACGAGAACCGTAGAGGAAGATTATGGAGAACAAGCGGATTGGTATGAATACGACAATAATATGGGAGTTGATGTTCCAAAATGGATTGATTGTGAATTAATAACAGCGGAAATGATTCCTCGTGCAGTAAATAAAGCAAACAATATAATCATATATGATGAAATTGCACCTAATAATATGTATGCTTGGTTTATTGGTAGAGTACTGGAAAGTGTTCAATTGGAAAAACTTAATACGAAAAATGTAAAAAGTATGGAATCACTGTTTTACGAGTCAAGCGACTTGAAAAAATTAAATTTAAGCCATTTTGATACAAGTAATGTAACAAATATGGAAGCAATGTTTGCTTATTGTAGCAGTTTAACAGAATTAGAAGCAAGTAATTTTGATACAAGTAATGTAACAGATATGAGCAGAATGTTTCAGTATTGTAGCAGTTTAACAGAATTGGATTTAAGTAATTTTGATACCAGTAATGTAACGGATATGAATAGTATGTTTTACAGTTGTAGAAATTTAACGCAATTAGATATTAGTAATTTTGAAATAAAAGATGATACAAATGTATCAAGTATGTTTTCTTTCTGCAATAGCGAATTAACTGTTTATGTAAAAGATGAAGCTACTAAAAATAAAATTGAGAGTGAGAATGGAAATGTCACGATTCTTGTCAAAAACAGTTAAATTAAAAAATAGAGAATATAGTTTATGATTAAAATGAGAAAATGACTATTTTGCTTGAAAAGTGGTTAAAAATTACGTTCTAATGCGTCTAGAGGGGATAAAAAGAGATGGCATCAGAAAAATAAAAATCTTATGGAAGGAAATAACAAAAAGTTATTTCCTTTTTCAGATTATTTTAATATTTCTATGCTAACATTCGAATAGAGCCGAAAAAAGTTGCAAGGAAAAGAAAATTGTAAAAAAATAGTAAAAAGGTAAAATATAGTATTGCAATTCTTTTCATTTATTGGTATGATATATAAGAATCATACTAAATCGAAGGGTAAAAATTGTGATGATTGAGTTTAGAAATGTAAGTAAATTATATGATACTGGAACAGAAGCAGTTCATGATGCAACGTTTTCGATTGATAAGGGAGAATTTGCCTTTTTGGTGGGAACTTCTGGCTCCGGAAAATCAACTTTAATAAAACTAATTTTGAAAGAAGAAGAAGTTTCTCATGGCAATATTATTATCAATGGAAAAGATATTACTTTTTTAAAACCAAGAAGAGTTCCTTATTTGCGTAGAAGTATGGGCGTTGTGTTTCAAGATTTTAGATTGTTGCCAGATAAAACTGTTTATGAAAATGTGGCATTTGCGATGTATATTGTAAAAGCGACGCCAAAACACATTCGAAGACAAGTGCCAATGGTTTTGTCTTTGGTTGGTTTAAGCAATAAAGCGAAAATGTATCCAAATGAGCTTTCAGGTGGGGAACAGCAAAGAGTTGCTTTGGCACGTGCTTTGGTTAATAATCCATCCATGATTATTGCAGACGAGCCAACTGGAAATTTGGATCCTGAAACCGCTTGGGATATTATGAATTTATTAAATGAAATTAATGCAAGAGGCACAACGGTTGTTATGGCAACACATGCTAAGGATATAGTCGATAAAATGAAAAAAAGAGTTATTGAAATCAGCAATGGCGTCATTGTAAGAGATGATAAAAAAGGTGGGTATGATAGTGGGAAGTAATTATTTAATTCGTGAAGGCGTGAAAAACGTTTTTAAAAATAAAAAAGCTACGATGATATCACTGATAACGATGATTTGTGCGATGTTCTTATTTGGTACCTTTTTTGCGATTGGAGAAAATGTCAACAATTTATTAGAACAAGTGCAGAAAAATCAAGGAATCGAAGTTTTTATTCAAAAGGATGCAACCGATGAGCAAATTAGTGAATTGGAGGAAGCAATAAAAGCTTTAGAAGGAATTAATAAAACGACGTTTAAGAGTCAACAAGATGCTTTGGATATTATGAAAGAAAAATTAAAAGATAATCAAGAATTGTTTGAAGGGTATGAAGGCGAAAAAAATATTTTTTCTCCATCTTTTATTGTTACTTTAACAGATTTGAGTTTAGCTACAGAAATAGAAGCTAAAATTGGGGCAATGGAAAATGTGAAAAAAATAACAAGCAACAATGATACCATTAATACATTGATGAAAATAGCAAATGGAATAAGAATTGCAATTGGAATTATTTCCATTTTGTTGCTAATTATTTCTATTACGATTATAGCTAACACCATTCGACTTACCGTTCATGCAAGAAGAAAAGAAATTTCAATTATGAAATATGTCGGGGCGACCAATCGATTTATTCGCTGGCCATTCATGATTGAAGGTGTGATTATTGGAATGATGGCAGCGATTGTGACATTGTTGATGGTTGGAGCAATGTATGATTTTGTCATTCAAAAGATTGAACAATCCAATATATTGCAGACTATGGGGGTTACTTTATTACAGTTTCCAGAAATTGTGAATTTAGTGGCAATTGTGTATGTTATTTTGGGCATAGGAGTTGGCGTTATTGGTAGTTCAATATCAATGAAAAAATATTTGGAGGTTTAAGCAATTAATGAAAAAATTGATTAACGTTCATTTGAGTATTTTAGTGATATTCTTGCTTATAGCAACGCAAGTTTTTGCAGAAGAAATAATAGAAAAAGAGAGCCGTGTCAATGAATTAGAAGAACAAAAACAAGAATTAGAAGCACAAACAGAAGGATACCATGCAAAACTAGAATTTATTAATGAAGAACTTTCTACAACTATTGTAGAAATATCTGAGTTAACACAAAGCATCTGTGATAAGCAAACCGAAATCGCTGAATTTACTGCTAAATCAGAGCAACTAGAAGAAAAAATAAAAACAACAGAAACCGAATTAAGTACAATTACAGAAGATTATGAATCGCAGAAAGAATTATTGGAAAAAAGATTGGTGGCTATGTATGAAATGGGAGATACTTCTTATTTGGATTTATTACTAAGTTCAAAGGGAATTTCGGATTTCTTATCCAATTGTTATTATATTTCAGAAATTGCAACAACAGATGCAGAATTATTGGATACAATGGGAGAGCAAAAAGAAGAAATAGAAAATTTAATGGCGGTATTACAGCAAAGTGAAGAAGAATTAGAAATTGCAAAATCGAATTCGGAAAAGGCAAGTATTGCTATTTCAAATATGGTGATTATTAAAAATCAACGAGTGCAACAGTTGAATGAAGAAGAAATTGTTTTACAACAACAGGTGGAAGAATATCAATCCCAGATACAACAGGTAGAATCAGAAATTCGTTTGTTATCTTTGGCAAGCAATGATGCTGAATATGTGGGCGGAAATTTTTGTTGGCCAGTTCCAGGTTATACAAGAGTTAGTTCACCATTTGGCATGAGAACTCACCCGATAACTGGTGTGTATAAACTTCATACGGGAACGGATATTAGTAGTCCAATGGGTGCTACTTTTGTAGCAGCAAATGATGGCATGATTGTAAAAGCAGGATTTAATACAGCGTACGGGAATATGGTAATTGTTGACCATGGAGGTGGAATTTCTACTTTGTATGCGCATGGGTCTGAAATTTTGGTAGAAGTTCGGACAAACAGTAACAAAAGGAACGCCTGTTTTAAAGGTTGGTTCGACAGGTTATTCCACAGGACCACATGCGCATTTTGAAATCCGTGTGGATGGTCAATATGTAAATCCATTGGAACATTTACCACAAATAGAAAATCAATCAGAAAATAATCGTCAAACTGTTGAATTAGACGTAAGAGAAGAAGAGGAAGAAAAGAGGGGAAAAAATGAAAATTAATATTTTGCAAAAAATTGAATATATTACTAGTATTGTTTTAATGATTATACTAATTTCGAATGGAATGATTGTATATGCTAGTCAGAAAACGGATTTACAAAAAAATCAAAGTAGTATTGATAAACAAATCGAAGAAACCAATTCAGAGATTGCTGGAGTGAAAAGTCAGATGAGTGATGCGTTAAATCAGATTAGTAAGTATAATTCGCAAATTGGAACATATGAAAGCGAAATTGGTGAATTAGAATCGCAAATTTCGACTTTGCAAAAGCAAATTACAGAAAAAGAAACCAATATTCAGGAGCAAGAACAAAAATATGAAGAGCAACAGGAATTGTTAAATAAAAGATTGGTGGCTATGTATGAAAGTGGTACGACTTCTTATTTGGATATGCTATTGAGTTCAGATGGTTTGGCTGATTTTATTTCAAAGTACTATTTAATAGAACAATTAGCTGAATATGACACAGAATTATTGGAAAGTATTGAAGCAACTAAAGTTCAGATTGAAAACGAAAAAAATACATTGGAGACCTCTAAAACGCAAATTCAAACGTCAAAAACACAAGCAGAAGCAAAGCGTAATTCTTTGTCTGTGTTAGTTAATGAAAAAAATTCTTTGGTGGGCAACTTATCAGAGGAAGAAAAGGCATTGCAATCACAATTGGAAGAATTTGAACAAGATAAAAAAGAAATTCAAAGACAATTGGCGGCTATTGCAGCACAAGAAGAAGCGGCAAGAAAAGCAGCAGAAGCTAAAAAGAATAATTCAAAAGGAAATTCTCAGGCAACAACTCCTTCAGAACCAAGCAAAGCCGGGTTTATTAGTCCATTGTCAGGAAGAACAAGAAATGATATTACAACAGGATATTATGGATATTCAGGACATACGGGAATTGATTTTGCAAGAAATTCAAAAGGTCCTGTAGATGGAGCGCCAGTGTTAGCAGCCAAAGGAGGGAAAGTCATTACTTCAACTGCTTTAAAACGTGCAGATGGTAGTTATAAAAGTTATGGAGAGTACATAGTAATTAGTCATGGGGATGGAACGATGACATTATATGCTCACATGAAAAAAAGAAATGTAGGTCCAGGTGCGCAAGTTAGCCAAGGGCAAGTGATTGGTCATGTGGGTTCAACAGGAAATTCAACAGGTCCTCATTTACATTTTGAAGTATGGTTAAATGGAAAAAGGGTAAATCCAACACAATATATACCATAGATTAGAAAGGAAGAAACATGGAATCAGATGAAAAAAAACAATTATTTTATAAATTTACTTTAGCAAGTGTATTTATTATATGTGTTACAGCGATAATTACATTTTATGCGACATTTCAGCATTTTGGAACGAAATCACTAATTACAACAGGCGAAGTAAGTGAAGACGCCAATGAAAATATTAAAACAATAGCGGGTAATTTAAAAGATTTTAGAAAAATGGTGGATGAATATTATATTGGCGATATTGATGAACAAAAAATGGTAGATGAAACCATTAAGGGATACATTAATGGTTTAGATGACGAATATTCAGAATATATGACTGCTGAGGAATGGGAAGAGTATCAAATTAATGCTTTAGGAAATTATGTAGGAATTGGTGTTTATATGACACAAGATGTAAATGGAAATGTTGTGATTATTGAACCAATTGAAGAATCGCCAGCAGAAGCGGTTGGATTAAAGGCAGGTGATATTATTGTAGAAGTTAATGGCGAGAGTGTGGTTGGATTAGATACTGCCAAAGTTTCTTCCAAAATTAAAGGAGAAGAAGGAACTCTAGTAAATTTGAAAGTAGCAAGAGATAACCAATATGTGACGCTGGATGTAGAGCGAAAGGCGATTAAAGTGTATCATGTAAAAAAAGAAATGTTGGAAAATAATATTGGATATATTAAATTATCAACCTTTGATGAAGGGTGTAGCAATGAGTTCAGGACTGCGTTTGAGGAACTTCAGACACAAGGCGTACAAAAATTAATCATTGATTTAAGAGATAATACAGGCGGATTAGTAGATGAAGCGTTAAATATTGCTGATATGATTGTACCAAAAGATAAAGCAATTTTGATAACGAAAGATGCCAAAGGAAATAAAGAAACTACCTATACACAGCAAGAAAAAATTATTGATATGAATATCGTTGTTCTTGTGAATGAATATTCTGCAAGTGCATCAGAAATATTGGTAGGTTGTCTAAAAGACAACGGAGAAGCAACGATTGTGGGGACTAAGACGTATGGAAAAGGCGTGATTCAGAATGTATTTTCTCTTTCAGATGGTAGTGTTTTAAAGCTAACAACAGCGGAATATTTCACACCGAATGAAACTAAGATTAATAAAGAAGGAATTATGCCAGATTATGAAGTGAAATTGGTGGAAGAGCCAGAAGGTCAAGAAGAAATTGATGAACAGTTAAATAAGGCGTTAGAACTTTTGAATGCATAGAGGAAATAAAAATATTTTTTTACTATTGACAATAAAGAGTAAAATGTGTTAAAATAATAATTGTTAATATATGAGATATAGCAAATTTACTGAAACTGTTTGCACAAAAATATAACAGTTTCAGTATGGGATTGCTATATTAATAAAAAATTAAATATGCGGATGTGGCGAAACTGGCAGACGCGCTGGTCTTAGGAACCAGTGTCTTTGACGTGGGGGTTCGATTCCTCTCATCCGCACCAATGACGTATCTGTTCGAATTAAATTGAAATGAATAAAAAGGAGGAACTTAAGATGAAGAAACAAAGTGGTATCACATTAATAGCATTAATTGTGACAATTATTGTTTTATTAATTTTGGCAGCAGTATCATTAAGATTAGTGGCAGGAGAGCAGGGAATTTTAGCAAGAGCAGAAGGAGCTGTCCAGAAAAATGAGTTAGGAGCAGCAAAAGAACAAGCAGAATTAGTGGTGGCAGATTATGCCATGCAATATTTAGAGGAGAAATATGAGCAAGGCAATAGTGTACCAGATACTGCAGGAGCATACTTAGCAGAAGTTTTTGAAGCACCAATAAAAGCAGGCGATTATTATTTAAAAGCGAAGGAAGGGAAGTTATATATTTATAAAGAAGTTGGATGTGTAAATGAAATCACACATGGAACGATTAAATCTGATGGAACGATTGAATGGACAGATTCAGCAGTAGTCAATCCACCAGATAATAGTGTTCCAGCAACAGGAATCACTTTATCAGAAACAGCAGCAACCAGAGAAAAAGGATGGAATCTTACGTTAGCAGCTACACCAACACCAGCAGACACAACAGATGAAATAATATGGAGTACTTCAAATTCAGCAGTTGCAACAGTACTCAATGGAGTTGTTACAACAGTAGGTGCAGGTGAAGCGACAATTACAGCAACTTGTGGAGGTGTAACCGCAGATTGTATGGTAACAGTTGAGGATAATTTTAGTGTGTTTGATTATACTTTTTCAAAGACATATCAAGCTAATGGAGTGGACTTACATTTTAATAATCTAACAACTGATAATCCTACTATTGGAATATGGGCTGGAGTTTCTTTTAGTCAAAAAAATAGATATCCAGTTGGAATAACATGGCCACCAGAACATTATATGAGCCAATCTTTTGACGCAGAACGAATATATACTACAATGAGTAGCTTTTTAAATGATGCAAAAGAATTAGGTGGCTTCTATATAGGTGTGACATTAGGGAGCGGAAGTGCATTAAAGTATGGACCACCGAAGAAATTTGTAAAATGTACATTTTCTGATTCAGGACTAACAATCAATTCAGTGGATACAATTTCAGAAAATATTTAAATACTTAAAAATTTTATAATTATGATATATTCGATTTATGTCAAAAATGATATTATAAAATGATTTCAGGAACATTGACAAAAGGAATTTGTTTTGATATAATTGAAAAAAAGGGGGAGAAAAGATCAATAACGATAAGTATAACAGGATTTTTCTTGGTTTTAGCATTGATTGCTATTATCGTAATGGGCTATTTCATGTTTCGAATAGCAACTGAAAAAGCACAAGCAGAAGCAAAAGTGGAAACTTTAAATAGTGAAGTGAATGATTTAGAAGGAGCAATGAGTAATTTACAAGGGAAAATAGACAATATTGTTAATACACTTAATACCAATGAAACAACGAATTCATCAACACAAAATACAACAACTTCGTCGAATCAATCACCAGCCTTATCGGAGCAACAGCAAAAAGAATTATTTAACAAGATAACTGCTAAAAAGGCATTATTACAAGAAATGGTGTTAGATAAAGATTTTAAGGCGACACATTTTACGGATGACGAAATATTAAAATTATTGCCAATATTAGACGATTCTAACTATTTTACGGTTTCTAACACAAATGAAGGAGATTTTGCAAAAGCAACAATTCAGGATATTCAATCACTATCTCAAAAATATTTTGGAAAAAATATAGATGTTAATAAAACATCTGGAAAAGTTGACCAGAATACACTTTCAGTTGAAATTGCTTCAGGCTATGGAATAGTAAAGTATGAATTGGTGTCAGTATCTAGCAAAAGCAATGGAGAATATTCTGTAAAATTTAATTATATAGAAGAAAAAACAGCGACTTATATTTTAACTGTAAAATATGAGAAGGGGAATATTGTTTATGTTTCTCTAGAAAAATAAGGAGAAGAATGAAAAAGAAAAAGAATAATTTTTTGCTAATAGCCATGATAATAATAATTATTATAATGGGATGTATAATTTATAAAATGATGAATGAGAAGAATGTAGCAGAAGAAAAAATAAATACTTTAAATCAACAAGTTAGTAAACTAGAGGGCATCATGGATAATTTGCAAGGGCAAATGAATACTATGGCAAATACTTCGAAAACTACCAATGAAATTGCTGCTAATACGCCAAAAAATACAAAAGATATAAAATTAGAAGGAATTTTCGAAAATCTAACAAATCCAGAAGTGCAAACGTATGCTTTTGAAGGAAATTCTGTAACATATCAATCGCTTGCAACAGCAAAAGGAACGTATGAAATAATAGGCAATAAAATCAAAATAAACTATACAGAAGCCTATACGCCAGAAGGAACTAAAGCAGACAGCTTTCCAAATGGACAAAAAGAAGAGTTAGAAATTGTTAGTAGTAATAAAATAGTCAATAAAAATGCAGCTTTTGAAAAATAAAAGCCTCCCCCATTAGCGAGTCTGTTTTTGCTGATGGGGGAAAATGAAATTTTTCTATAAATTTAAAAAAAATTTAAAAAAACTCTTGACAAATGAAAATGAATAAATTATAATATATCTTGTCGTTAGGAAATAAATTTCATATGCAGGTGTAGTTCAATGGTAGAATTCCAGCCTTCCAAGCTGGCTATGCGGGTTCGATTCCCGCTACCTGCTCCATTAGAGAAGTCATTGTATTAGAAAAGGGTCTAGTATGATGGCTTTTTAGTTATGTTTTTTTGTAAAAACTTGACAATTTTATGTAAATGTGGTATAATATAATTAACAATAAATTATTTGTTTTCTTTCTAAGCTCTATCAAGAAAACATGTGACAACAATTAAGGAGGAAAAGATTATGGCAAACATCATTATTACTGCAACAAACATGTCTGAACTGATACAGAATGCTTTTAGGGACTGCCTTTTTAAAGAAGGCGAGGACACTGCCAACCTTGTAAAAGTGGAAGGCATTACAAGTATGTTTGGACTACACCCTAAAAGACTCGAGGAAAAGCGTGAACTTGTGACTGCTCTGCTCGCTGAATTGCCAGAGGAATTTAAAGAAGGATACACTTTCCTGAATTTCTGTACAACCAAGGATGGTAAGCAATGGACTGGTGAACACAGAGTGTGTGAGCAGTTGATTGTTATGGCAATTGGATTGGAGCTTATGGAATACTGTATGCCAAGAGAAATGTGGGCTGTTCTGCCTGGTGGCGTTCCATATCTTATTGTTAAATAATGGTATGTCAAAAATAAGAATTTATTCTTTCCACTTCGTAAGAGGTGGTTTTTTTTGGGAAAGAATTTTAAGGTAAAATATAAAACTAATAATCAGAAAGAGATAGTTTCGATGTTTTTGCTCTTATTTAGCTTATTTTAGTACATAACTAACAAGTTACTTATTATTTATTTAGTAAAGTAAAAATAGCAGCAATTAACCAAGATATATGTAACACAATATCTTTCTATACTGTAGGAAGTACCAAGCCCAAAAACTTCTTCACTACCACTCAAAATTATAGAATGCTATTTGTGATGCATACAAAATGCATATGGGTTAAATTCCGCATGATAAGAGAAATAATAGAGAGTTTAAGTCAAAGTTACCTAAAAATTTGAGAAAAATACCTTGTAAATGCGTTGTAGTTCTAGTAGTATAGAATTCTTTAAAGCAAAATAGCAAACTTGTGATGACCTACAACCGAATTACCTGCTCCATTAGGGAAGTCATTGTATTAGAAAGAGGTCTAGTATGATGGCTTTTTTTGTTGTGTTTTTTTGTAAAAAGTTGACAATTTTATGTGAATTTGGTATAATATTATTGTCAATATTAAAATTGGAAAAGAGGTCAATTGAAAGGAGAATGCATATGACAGCAAAAGAAAGATTGGATAACAAATTCAAAGAGGTACTGGAAAAACGGGATGAATTAGCGGACAGAATGGAAGTGCAAGAAGAGACTTTGTGTGCTGCTGAGAGGGTCATGGATATTTTTGGATGTAACTTTGTTGATGGAATGAAGGTTCAAGAAATCAAAATGGATAACCCATCGGTTGACAGGTTTGTTTTTCGCGTGAAAGCAGCTGACGGAAGGTTTTATAGTGAACACAAGTGTTTTTCGGAAGACTTGAAAAAAGCATTGAAACTGGCCGAATATTCTGTTGATGAAGTTATCAAGGATTGGATGTTAGAAATACTTGATGAGTATTTTGAAATTTCAGAAGATACAGGAACTGTAATAAGGATTTAAAAAGAATTTTAAATTGACCGAAATCCTCCACGATGCAAGTGTTTTGCGTTGTGGGGGGATTTCTAATTTGATAAGTAATAATTAATCCAAATATAGATAATCAATCCTATGGGGAGTAATTACTCATTTCTACCCTCAAAATGATAAGATGCATTCATGATGCATTTAAAATGCATTACAGATTTATTCCGTATGATACGAGAAATAATTAGGGTTTTAAGTCAAAATTACCTAAAAATTTAAGAAA
>OFHM01000089.1_pt1 | contig 87036 bp, 96 predicted proteins | sample 1521311 | NCBI WGS metagenome assembly OFHM01 (sample SAMEA3504083, study PRJEB24116) | mouse gut metagenome | biome: mouse gut; feature: mouse-associated habitat; material: faeces | place: Denmark | collected 2011 | reverse complement strand
TCTGATGAAAAAATACGAAGAGGCCACCATGAATCTGTACTATGGAGGCGCTGTCAATATACTTCCCAAAATACCGGAGGATGATTTGATAATCAGCAGTCTGGAATCTATTTGTTTTTCAAACAGCGACGTGTTGTCGGCATATCTGGTTTGTAACAATCAGGTTTATACTGCCGGATTATCAAACAGTGTGGATATCAGGCAGGTGGTGGAGCAGCATGAAGAAGAAATCCTTCAGGCCAAAGGAAAATCCAGATGGTTTCGCACGGACGCTTTATTTGGTCAGTCGGGCAGTCAGCGCTACCTTTTGATGCGGTCTTTAAACAGTGTGGAGGCTTCCAATGTGGGAACTTTATGTCTGGTATTTGATGAAAAGCTTTTTTCCAAACCCTTAAGCGGACTTAGCGCAAAAGGAGTAGCGCGGTATGTTCTCGACAGTGACGGCAAGATTTTTTACAGCATGGAACTGGAAGATATCGGTACAGAATTTTCCGCGGAAAATTTTGTGCTGGGAGAAAAAACCGTGTATGGAAGCTGTAAATTTAAAGGACAGGAAGTAATATTCGCATCCTGCGCTCTGGATTCCCCAAAGCTGTATTTTGTCAGCATCTGCCCTGTTTCGGATATTCTGGAGCCGGTGGCAAAGCTGCGGGTGGCAACTGTGTTTACCTGTCTGATTTATCTGGCATTTCTTTTTTCGATGCTGTTTTTACTAAATCATTATATTTTCCATCCGATTTCCGATTTAAGTCAAAAGATGGATGTTTTTGCCCGGGGAGACTTAAGCCGCACGGACGGCGGCAGCGGCCTGGGACTGTCCATCGCCCAGAGCTTTACGGAAGCCTGTGGCGGCAGCTTCAGCTGGGAAACCAATGCGGATCTGTTTGTAGTAACGGTTTCTTTCCGAATACTGGAAGATAGGACTTAAAACCCGGCGGGGCACTTCCGATTGAGAAGTGCCCCGCCGTATGTCTTTTTTCACTAAAACTCCCCTTCGTGTTTTTGAAAGAAATCATAGTAGGCCCTGACATTGGAAAGTTCTGTCCAGCGCTTCACATCCACCGGATCCTCGTCCAGATCGTAGATTTTGGCTCCCCGCATGGACAACAGGAACGGGGAATGGGTGGCCATGACAAACTGACAGCCAAAAAACCGGGCGGAATCCTCCAAAAACCGCAGCAGTTCCTGCTGCCGCTGGGGGGATAAGCTGTTCTCCGGCTCGTCCAGCAGATAGAGCCCGTTCTCCTGTATTTTTTCCGAGAAATACAGAAAGGCACTCTCCCCGTTAGAATGTTCCCGCACATTGTCCATCAGATTGGCGCGCACATATCGGGACTGGGTCTTGGAGCGCGCCTGCACCACCTTCTTAAGCTGCTCGTAATCCTCCAGGGAGCGCATCTGGAAACGGGCATACTTGTTCTCCAGGTATTCGCTGAACACATCCTCCCGTTTCCTGTCAATCCCCTCGTTCAGGGAACGCAGATTCAACATAAAATCAAACACATCGTCGCTGGTGATAATCCGGCTCAGTTTGGGAATGGGCTCCAGGGTCTCAAAATCACACAGCTTACAATAGGTTTCAAAGAAATTGCTGCGGTTATACAGGGTGTCCCTCTGCAGCTTCAAGGTCTCCCCGATCACGTTCAGTGCCGTGGTCTTACCGGAGCCGTTGCCTCCGTAGAGAATTGTCACAGGCTCAAAGTCCAACATCCGCAGCTTCCGCCGGGAAAGGATCTGAAAAGGATAATACGAATCGTAACAGGTGCGCTGTTCGCCCCAGAAAAAATCGGATTCCTGTTCCCCGGTGGGAAATGTAAAATGAGATAAGTATATCATTGCTTGCTCCTTTTTCTGCCGAAATTATTGTCCGTCATATACACAGGTCTTCAGCTGTTCAGGCCGGGTATGCTGCCGGTTCCACTCCGCGCCGTACATCTGCACATCACAATAGTCCAGAAGTTTGACCATATCCTCCATAAGCAGGGCATGTCCCCGAAGATGAACCTGTATGGCGATATGGCTGCCCAGGCTCAGGAAGTCAAAGACCTTTTCGGCCTCCTTATAAGCCGCATACATGGAACCGCCGTTGACCCAGTCCTCCCCATGAGCCGCAATAACCACAAAAAGATACTGCCGGGAGTCCGCTGTCAAAGCCGCCAACTGATGCTGGTCCACCGGCAGCCGGGATACACAGTCAAACTTAAGGAATCTGTCATTGAACCAATGCCTTTCCCCCTCTCCCTGCAGACAACTCAGGGGCTCGTTCTGCCCGGTCACATGAGTGGTCCCGCCCTGCTCATTCACATACCCCAGAGATTTCAGGTCGTAAACCCGTCCCTCCGTACAGCAGCGATACAGGGCCATGCCCCCTGCGCCGGAGCAGGCGGGAACCACCACCCGGAACCGGGAATCATAAGCCCCGGCCACCAGCGCCGCCTTGCCGTACCGGGATACGCCGGACAGAATATTCCTGGAAGGATCCACCAAAAGTTGCTCCCCCAGTCCCTGCTCCAGCATGTCCAGCAGCCGGGAGGCTCCCCAGCCCCAGGCTGCCAGCGCGCCCGTCTGCTTCCGCCAGTCCCCTTCATAGGGATGAAGCGTATAAAAAGCGCCGCGGCGACCGGGGGTATCCGCCGCCACATCCGTGGGGTTGCAGCAGATGGTGGCATATCCCCGGCTCGCCGCGTAAAAGGCGTTATCGCCGGCCTCCAAACTCTTCCCCTCTTCCACAAAGCGCATCTCCAGATGCACCGGGTACAATCCATGAGCGGGAGCCTCCATCGGCAGAACCGCCAGGGCAGGAAAGCGGGCCTCCCTGCCCCGGTATGCCACGATGGCCTCCAGCTCCATGACCCTTGCGTTCAACATGGGGGAATTGCCCTCCGGCATGGCCACAGCCCTCGAACAGACCCGCTGCTCCTCCAGACGCCAGCGCACCTGCTGTCCCTCCGTCTCCGGCAGGGGACCATATACATAATACGCAAACAGTTCTTTGATCTCCTCCCGCCTGGCGACCCAATCCTGTGGGGTTTCCACCCGCCTGCCGTCCTGAAAGACAAAAACATCGGGATATTCCTCAATCAGCGGGAGCTCCCCCGGTTCCCTGTACTTTTCTCTGCTCACATCTCTTCTCCTGTACATCAAGTCTGCTTTATTTTCGACCAAATCCCCCTGTCCGATCCCGTATGCCATGGATCCCTACAGACAAAGCCTGCACCGCCGGCACACAGAACGGAGCCCTCCTACCCCAGCGCCACATCCAGCACCATCATCAGCGTAAAGCCCATGGCTACGCCGATAGTGCCGATGTTGGTATGCTCTCCTGACTGGGATTCCGGTATCAATTCCTCCACCACCACATAGATCATGGCCCCCGCCGCAAAGGAAAGCAGATAGGGCAAAAAGGGCACCACCAGATTGGTCAGCAATATGGTAATCACGGCGCCGATGGGCTCCACCAGGCCGGAAAGCATGCCATAATAAAATGCCTTCCCTTTGGAAATGCCCTGTCCGCTGCTCTTCAGCGGCATGGAAATAATAGCGCCCTCGGGGAAATTCTGGATGGCAATGCCCACTGCCAGAGCGAAAGCCCCCGCCATGGTGATGCCCGTATTGCCCATCATAGCCCCTGCGAAGGTCACGCCCACGGCCATGCCCTCCGGCAGATTGTGCAGCGTTACCGCAAAGACCAGCATGGCCGTCTTTCCCATCCCCGACTTCACACCCTCGGGGCTGCTGCTGTCCAGGTGCAGATGAGGAATCAGGCTGTCCAGTACCAGCAGGAAGGACATACCCAGCAGAAAGCCCACCGTGGCAGGCACCCAAGGGATTTTTCCCTGCTCCCCCGCCATCTCAATGCCGGGAATCAACAGCGACCATACGGATGCCGCGATCATCACCCCTGCGGCAAAGCCCAACAACAGCTTCTCCAGCTTCTTATTCATCTCATTCTTCATCAGGAACACCATGGCTGCGCCCAGCGTGGTTCCCGCAAAAGGAATAGATAAACCTGTGGCTATCTGCAATATCTCTCTCATCCATTCACCGCGCACATCCGTAAACCTCCGCTCCCGTCCTCCATAAACCGAACCGCGAAAGAGCGAACAAACAGAAAATGCCCCTGCTTTCTGAATCATCTCATAATCAATATATGTGTTTTTTCCCCATCTGTCACTGTCGGTTTCCCAGCTCCGCATACCGCCGGGCCTTTCTTATCCCGCCGCGCCGGTCAGCACAATTCTTCAGTCATGTCTATCATCGCTGCCATAGACCTCACAGAACCGGGCCGCAAAGGCCGGCTCCTCCCCTGCTTCATACAGATGGGAGACATCTCCAAAGGCTGTCATGCGGAAAATAGCTTTTCCACGCCGCCTCTCCTCCGTATAAAGTGTGGTAACGGAGGTGGGCGCTGCCACGGTCCCATGCCACAGCACCATGGGAGAAATACCCAATAAATGGCTCAACAGTACACATTCTACACCAAAATGGCAAAAAAATACCAAGATGTCCTGATTTGACTGTTTTGTACGGTAGATTTCCCCCTTGCGCTGATAGCCGTGATCCGCCAGAAGACTGTCAAATCCCCGTATCACCCAGTCATATTCTTCCTGAATGCCCACCCGCATTTCCCCTGTATCCGGATCTGCAGCCATGGCCTCCCGCATCATGGGCGGCGTACTCCATTGGTCACGGCGGTAAAATTCATCCACTCCAGTCCAGTCCTGGGGCAGCCAGTCCCAGGAGATGGTAGTCCGGTCCGACACGTCCGGCCGCATAATCCGTGGCGCAAACTCCCGCAGCCAGGGACATACGGTGGCCTTTCGGCCCATTTTTTCAAGTGTCAGGGAAGCCGTGTCCCTGGCCCGTCCCAGCGGGGACACATAAAATTCCTTCACCTCCAGCCGGGATATCCTGTCCGCCAATATGGCCGCTTCCCGCCAGCCTTTCTCTGTCAGGGAATCCTTCTCATAGTCCGGGTCCCCGTGTCGTACAATTATCAGCCTCATCCTTTATCCTCTTTCTTTTTCTAATTCCGCCTCCCCGCCCGCCGCAGCGTCCGCATTGGGAGCAACGCGCTGTCCGGGAAAATGCTGTTTTTGGTTCCTTATTTTCCTACCACCCAATATGATTATAATGGGAATATCCCTTCATCTGTTCCTGGAAACCGTCGATCTGTCGGCTGATCCGCTTTCGCTCCCGCTCCGGCAATTCGCCCTCCAGTGCCTCAAACAGTCTCCGTGCCTCCTTCAGCCCATCCCTGGCCGCATCCTTATAATTGTTAGCCAGACTGTTGGCCACGATGGTCAACTGAGCGTCAATCTCTCCTGTTTTTCTTTTAAACCCAAACACGGCAGCTCCCCTTTTCCGCGATCTCCACATGATCGGCTCAATCCGTTTCTATTTATCAATTCTATTATAAATGCATATCTCTGAAAATACAATAAAAGAAAATGCTCCATAAAAAAGAAGCCGTTTTCCCACGGCTTCTCCGCTATAATATCTGTAATACTCCCTCAATCACTTCTATCTCTTATCCCGCTCCAAATACTCCGCATACCGACGCTTAACCTCCCGGTAACGGGCCTTGGGCACAGACAATTCCTGTCCTGTGGTCAAGGTCATCACATAGCTGCTGATCTTTCGGATATAACGCATGTTCACCAGGAAACTCTGATGGCATCTCAAAAACTCCATCCCCTCCATGAGGGCCTCGATCTCATCCATCTTGCGATAGATGCTGTAGGTGCGCTCCTTCGTGTGAAAAATATTTTTGTGCCTGCAAGTTTCTATATAGAGGATTTCCTCCGGCTCCAATACAGCCTCGCCCTCCACGAATGTCAATGTTACCTGTCCCATGCTTACCTCTGTCCGTCTAATCGAAGTATAACCGAAGCCTCTCCTGCTCCGCGCTCCGATTTTGCCTGTGATTCTTTTACCCTACATCGGCCTGCTTCATCCAGACCGTTCCAACCTTCTCTATTGATATCGGCTGCCTGCCTGTTCAGACAAGAGCCTTTGCACCAAACGACTATGTACGTTATAACAAATATTTCAGACAGAATTCCAGCAGATCATTCTCCCAGGTTTCTGCCCGCAGATAAAAAATATCCTCATAGTTACCCGGCTCGATCATACCCACATTACCGCAGCCCCCCGAGCCCGGCACTTTCATGATGGTGTCAAAGCTAAGATAGACATACTCCCCCTCAAACTCCAGTTCCTTTAAACAGGCGTCCATCCGCTCCGGGTCAATCTGCAGAAATCCGTCCACCACCTGCACCGCCTCCCGAAGTTGGGGCGTGTCATTGCAGATCAGGCGCAGCTCTTCATCATATAAAACCAGTTCCTGCATTCGGGTATACCGGGGATAGGAAGTGGCCCCCACGGCCAGAATGCCCAGCGCCAACAGAGCAGCGCACCCCAGGGTCAGATTCCTGTGGATGAGCCGATACTTTCTGAGGCCGCACTTTCCCCGCAGGCTGCCAATGCGATTCCTCAGAGAATGATAGTCCCTATCCCTCAGAAAAGTGGCCGCCCCCGCCAATCTCATATTTTCCTGCCTGGCGGCCATGGCCAGCAGCAGCCTGCCATATTCCCGTTCGCTGACACCCGTATAGTACAGGCATCCCTCGTCACAGGCCTGCTCCATATCCTGCCGCAGCAGTTTTTCGCAGAGATAAACCAGGGGATTGAACCACCAGTAAATACGCAGCAGGGCAAACAGATTGATCCACAGGATATGCCCGGATTTCAAATGCAGCAACTCATGACACAGCAAAGTCTTCCCCTGTTCCGTAAGTCCCCAGCCCCAATACCCCGGCTCCCCGTCTGTTTTGAAATTTCTCCGGGATTCCTCCTGTTCCCTTTCCCTGCAGAACTGTTCAATTCCCCTGCAATGTTGCTCACTTGCCCTGCAACGCTGCTCACTTGCCCTGCAACGTTGCTCACTTGCCCTGCAACGTTGCTCACTTCCCCTGCAACGTTGTTCTTCCCCTGCAGCCGAACTCTCCCCCATCGGTTCCAGATATAGATCCGGCATCACAATATAAGGCCGGAAGATACCGCCGCAGTAAGGACTGATCCCCTGGCCGGAAATATACACCCGCGCCCGCTTCAGATACCACCGGGCCAGGCCCCGGCGATCCCCGTCCGTCACTCGCCGGATACAGTGCTGCCAGTCCTGCGTTCCCCTGTGGGAGGACATTTTCGGCGCATACCAGCAATACAGCTTACATACCCTTTTTGACAAAACATGCTTCCCTGCCAGCCACCATCCCAGCAAGGCAAGCAGGATTACAAAATACCCGCCGCTGACCCAGGTATCACCCAATATATGGATCCCGCCCTGCAGCCCGATACTCCACCTCTGAAAAAAAATTCGGCTCATGCCCGTAAAAGCCGCAGGAAACAGCAGGAGCCAACTGTAAAACCCCAGGTCTGCGCTTCTGCCGGCCCTGCGCTTACGCCAGCAATGCCAGGTCAGCAGAAGCAGCATCACAGCCAGGCCGCAGACGGCGGTTCTCATACACTTTGAGAAACCGTATTTACAGACAAATACCACAAATTTCCCCAGCAGTTCCAACAACTCCCACACCCTCATGCTTCCTGTGCCTCCTTTCCGGACGCCGGTCCGTTATGTCCTGTCTTTCAAGCTCTCCACCAGACTGCTCAAATCCTCCAACTGCTCCCGGCTGATCTCTGCCGACTGCAGAAAGCTGGCCACCGCCAGCGAAGCATTGCCGCCGAAATAGTTGCTGACAAAGCGCCTGCTTTTCAGGCGAAGACACTCCTCCTTGGGTCTGGCTGCCCGGTAATGATAGATTCTGGCATCCTTCTCGTCCACCGTGTAAGTCAGCATTCCCTTGGCCAGCAAACGATTAATCATAACCCTGATGGTTTTCTGGCTGACATCCGTTTTGCCTGTAAGCTGCGCGATGATCTCCGCCGCCGTCATGGCGCGGTCATTCGCCCAGAGCACTTCCATTACCAACCATTCATTTTCACTGGGTGTAATTTCTCCCATCCCTGATATCCTTTCCCGAAACAAAGAATTCCCTTTTCTTTATGTCCGTATTATATATATCGGACGCCTCCCCGATTTCATTTATAGATGTAAATGATTTTCCGGGAACATGGCAAAGCGCCATCCCCCCGTCAGGGGGATGGAAAAAACAATCAGAAAATATGGTTGTTACCAGGAAAAAGTTAAGAAATAAATATTCTAGCAAAGATATTTAGATAAAAAAATTGTTTAATACTGACTCAGGATTTGCAGGGCTATTTCTCTCGCCCTGGCGCTGGATACTTCCTGACTGTCCGTCTCCCCCAGATAAACACAGAAATAAAGCCTTTTCTCACCCATATCCGCAAAGCCCGTATACCACGCGTCCACCACGGTTCCTTGAAAGGATCCCATGCCGGTCTTTCCATAAACGCTTATATCCGCATCCTTTGGCTCTGACAGCAGCATAACCTGCTTTAAGTGGCTTACTGTTTCCGCTGAATAATCTGCCTGGACACCAAAGATCCGTTCCATTACCGCCGTCTGCTCCACAGGCGAGATCAGCAGGGAAGATTCAAGCCAAAAGCCGGTGAGAGCAGGATTGCTGTTGTTTACGTTCTGCAGGCCCTCCCAGTCAGAAATGTCGCAGTTTCCGTACTGAAGTTTATCCAGTTCTTCCTGCATGGCCTCCCTGCCGATCTCATTGATAACTTCCCGGAAATACCACACACAGGAAGAGCGGAACGCATCTTGAAAATCAATGTCCCTGTTCCATTCCTCATTCCAGAACATCTCCCCGCTCCAGGTACGCAGGGAATCCTCCGGTTCAATTATTCCGTTTTCCATAGCCGTCAGGGAAGAAATGATCTTAAAAGTAGAACATGGGGAACGCCGGGTAAGAGCCAATTCCCGGTTATAGACCTGACAGCAGTTTTCAGCCGGATCGTACACCACCGCAGTGCCATTGAGGGAGCCAAAAAATTCCGACCAATCCTCCTCCAGCATCATGGGTTCAGTACGCTGCGCATTGACCATGTCGGCCTCGGTTGTTGAACTGTTCTTTGCAGTGGTGGTTTCCGGCAGACACAAATCACCACTATTTCCGGAACAGCCTGTCAGGATATAAACGGCAGCTGTAATAACCAGGCCTACTCCTTTTCTCATAAGGCTTCGCCGCTCCCTGTTTCGGCTGTTGGAAGTCCGATGTCCGTCTCTGCACTGTAGGCCTTTCCTGCAGGATCATACTCCTGCGGTTTCTCCTCTTCATCGTCCCACAGAGAGTCATACTTTTCACGCTTTTTCCGCATCTGAACCATGGCTCCCATGCTTTTGGCAGCCTGATACATCTCAAAACTGTAATCCAGCAATTTTTTTTCGTCCGATGCAGGAACGATCCCCCCTGTGGCGATCCGATGCGCCACCTCCATGATCTTAGCCATGTCCGCGGCTTTTTCTTCCATTACATCCGCCTGCTGCCGGGCAACCTCCGCATTCCATACTGCGGTCTCCTGCGCCGTCAGCTGATCCAGCACCTTCAGGTTCTCCTCAAAGCGCTCACACACATTATTAATAGACAGTTCCAGGGTGGCGGCCTCCTCCTCATAGAGTTCCCGGCCCCCCTCGGCAGCCCTCATTTTCCGTTCCAGAGACTCCTTCTGTTTAAACAGCTCCCGTCTCTGCTGCACCAGCAGCTTGCGCTCCGCACGGTAAGCAGCCAAAGCCTCGCCGATTTTCATCCCGCATTCCTCCGCATCCTTATGGTTTTCCGGCGCTTCTCCCTACTCCTGTTCCTCATCTGGTTCATCCTCCATCAGCTTTTTCCACTCCTCCCAGGCATCCTTGAAAATCCTGGAAGTCATGGAGGGATTGGAGCGCAGCACATTTTTATAAAATTTTCTGACTCTGCCGGAACCTTCCCGTCGCTCCAAACTGACCCGGTATTTGATTCTCAGTTCACCAATTTCTTCCCGCACGCTCTCCAGATAGGCAGAAGGCTTTTCCAGGGCACGTTGTTTTATACCGGCAAATTTCTCTTCGATACCCGCTTTCAACTCCTCCGCTTTCAACGATATGTTCTCGCCGATCTTTGCCCTCTGCTGCTGTGCCGCCGCCCTGCGGGCCTCGCTGGCTTCCAGCCGGGCCTCCCGGGCTTCATTCCACTGTTCCCTGCGGGCCTGAAGGTCACTGTCGGCCAGGGCGATGATCACATCCAGCCGTTTCTGAATATGCACCAGTTCCGCTCTGGCCTTTTCCATCATGACCAGAATATCCCGCAGATCCATGGCCGCCTTGAAGGACAGGGCAAAATCCCAGGCGATCCCCACGGTCAGAACCAGCGTCAGGACCGTCAACGCGGACCCGGGTATCGCCAGCACCAGCCGTTCCACCGGCTTATGTACCAGCCTGGTCATAAGGATGGTAAGCAGCCCCCAGGCCAGAGAAGTGCCCAGACAGATATGCCCCTGAAAGTTATATTTTTTGTCCGAGTAATCCCAATACCGCACCTTAAACAATGCTTCCATGGTCACTCCCGTCACATACTCCAATAGGGTGGCGCCGACGCAGCCCGCAATATATACCAGAACCAGATGCTCCCTAAAGGGCATGGACACCAACAGCATCATAATGGCCCCGCTGCCATACAAAGGCAGGAAGGGCCCCCGCATAAATCCCCGGTTCACCAGACGCTTCTGGTGGAGGGATACATAAGTGGTCTCTATGCACCAACCCACAAAGCAGTAAAAATAAAAGAAAAACAGCCATTGAATGATAGAATATGTATACATGAACTCTTCCTCTTTTTGTATGAAAGTCCTGTATCCTACAAATCTTATGGATAGAGCAGCACTTTGACCGAGAGTTTACCCTTGCGGGTCTCTCTCTGCTCCCCGGTGAATATAAACTTTCCCAGGCCCCTCAGATTCACGGTCTCACCGCCCTTTAGCTGCCGGGAATTGTTTTCGCACAGCCGGCCGTCCACATAGACTTTTCCGCTCTGAAATGCCTCCAGAATCTCCCCTCTGGAACGGTTATACACCTTGGACAGGCAGGCATCAATCCGCAGGGACGGCAGCTGCACCACCAGTTCCCTGGGTTCCTCCTGGGGCAGATCCGCACACTCCTCCACCGGAACGCATTTTACACTGGTATGTCTTACCTTATCCAAATGTTCGCAGACATACTCCGCCATACCGGACAGGCAGTACAGATAGGCTTCTTTTTCTCCCACCCGGATATCTCCCAGCGTAGAGCGGTCTATGCCCAGGTTCATCAACGCCCCCAGAAAATCCCGATGGCTCAGGGCATCGGCAAATTTAGCCTGCAGCGGCGTGATATGGATGCAGACAATGGGATATTCCTCTTCATAGCCCAATTCCTCCACACTGCCAAAGCGCGCCACTTTCCGTTCTGCCTGCTCATAACCGCCCCAAAGGCAGGAACCGCAATAATGCAGTTCCCTGTCCATGGCCCAGAACTGCTCCTGCTCCCCCAGGCTAAGAAAACCTGAAAAAGTATACAGGTTCTGTCGGTACGAGCGATCCGCCAGATCCTTCAGGCGGCTTTTCAACTGTTGGATGTCTTTGGTCGCTTCCATGGCCCCTCCCCGTTGTGGAAACAGATCCCCCGCCTGTCAGGCGAAACTGATAATTTCGTTTTTGGGCGCCTTAGCCTTTGTTACGGAAACGGCGTAAAGCATAGGGCCTTCCCCCTCATAGTCTTTCCAATATTCCTTCTTCACCCGGGCCGTAACCTGCACCCATTGCTTCTGCTTCAACGTATCCGCGCCTTCGAACCGGCAGGCAAATCCCAGGAAGGCCATATCATCGGCGCAGCAGGTCATAGCCATGCGCCCCGGCACAAAGTAGCCCTGGGGCATCTCCTCCGGCTTTAACACCATGGCGGTAAAGCGGATGGTCTTTCCCTCATAGCGCTCCAAATGCTCCAGAGAGTCCAGATACCAGATCCCATAGCTCTGGTCATTTAACTCAATGACTTCCGCCTGCAGATCATAGGGCAAATCTTCCTCAAAAATTTCATTGACCTCGCCGTTGGCGTCCTCAAAAATCACATCCGCATTCTGATTTACCGCTTTGATATTGCGCTTGTAGACATTCAGTTCCTTGATGCCGTCACAGCGGTTAAAAATAATCATATCTGACTTTCTCACCATCTCTGCCAGCAGGGACCGCATATTGGTGTAATACATGGGAAAAGTAGCCCCATCAATGGTGGTGATCTGCTGTTCCACCCGCCAATGCCAGGGAAGTTTCAGATTTTTAAAATTCCACATGCCATTGTACTCTATGATAATGCGCTCCGGCTTATGCTTTTTTTCCAGTTCCACCAAATTGTTTGGATTGCAGTCCTCTTCCTCCTCGATGACTTCCAACACTGCGTTGCATCTGCGCAGCAACGCCTCTCCATACTCCACCTCGCCCTCCTCGCAGGCGATAATCAGGGTCTTACCCTGAATCCGAAAGTACGGCTGGGCAATGGTATAAGTGATAAATTCCGTTTTCCCGCTCTCCAGGAATCCGTTGATAATATATACCGGTTTCATACCGCTTCTTTCCTCCAGTCCTACTCAAAAAATTTGCGCAGCCGTTTGATCCGCCTTATCCCGGCTTCTGACAAAGTCCTCCGCTTGCCGGACTACTTACGGAACAGTTCTCCCAGCTTCTCCTCGTTCAATTTGGAGCCTATGACGCAGATCTTGCCGGTCACTTCCGGCTTACCGCCGCGCACATCATGCTCTTCGGGCACATAGTCAAAATAAATCCAACTGCCGTCCCCTGCGGGCACCATGCCCTTGGAACGCAGAATCATTCCATATACGCCGCTGTCCAGTTCCGACAGTATCTTCTCAATCTCTTCCGCCGTGTAGGTATTGGGAGTCTCCATCCCCCAACTGCTGAATACTTCATCCGCATGATGGTGGCCATGATGATCATGATGATGCCCATGCTCTTCACCATGGTGATGACCGCATTCACAGATGCCCTTTTCATCATAGTGATGGTGATGCCCTTCCTCATGGTCATGATGGCAGCAATGCTCTTCCTCATGATCGTGGTGGCAGCAATGCTCTTCCTCATGATCGTGATGATGGCAGTGCTCCTCCTCATGATCGTGGTGGCAGCAATGCTCCTCCTCATGATCGTGGTGATGGCAGTGCTCCTCCTCATGATCTTGATGGCAGCAATGCCCCTCCTCATGATCGTGGTGATGGCAGTGTTCCTCCTCATGATCGTGGTGGCAGCAATGCCCCTCCTCATGGTCGTGGTGATGGCAATGTTCCTCATCATGGTCATGGTGATGTCCTTCTTCCCCGTCATGATGGTGATGCCCGCAGCTGCACAGCCCGTTCTCATCATAATGATGTTCATGTTCCCGGGCATGTTCCAGCATCTCTTTCATCATGTCCTCCAGATTGTCCACTCCCTCGATGGTCTCCAGAATCGCCCGGCCCTCCAGTTCCTCCCAGGGCGTGGTGATAATGGTAGCCCCGGCATTGTGCTGCCGGATCAATTCCACTGCCGCCTGCAGCTTCTCCTGGGACATATGACCGGTTCTGCTGAGAATGACGGTGCCTGCATGTTCGATCTGGTTCACGAAAAACTCCCCGAAATTCTTTATATACATCTTGCACTTGGAGGCATCCACCACGGCCACAGCGCTGTTCACTTTCACTTCCAGATCAGCGGCCACATTCTCCACCGCTTTCACCACATCGGAAAGTTTGCCCACCCCGGAAGGCTCAATCAACACTCTCTCCGGCTTGTAAGTAGTCAGTACTTCCTTCAGGGAGGCCCCAAAGTCTCCCACCAAAGAACAGCAGATACACCCGGAATTCATCTCCTTGATCTCGATACCCGCATCCTTTAAAAAACCTCCGTCAATACCGATCTCGCCAAATTCGTTTTCGATCAGCACCACCTGGGTGTCCTGCAGCGCCTCCTTTATCAGCTTCTTAATCAATGTAGTCTTGCCCGCCCCCAAAAAGCCGGACACAATATCAATCTTAGTCATACCATACTTCCTTTCCGCAGATTCTGTTATTACCAAAGCCTTCTATGTCCATGGCTCCGATTCCCATTATCTGACCACTGATTTTCATTGTCTAACAAATCAGCCTGCTTGTCAATATCTGTGCGGCTGAAATTATCGTAAACAGCTTCCATAACACTCCAGGGCAGCACAGCGATTTGATCCGCCTCATTGCCGCCGCAAAGAATACCGGCCAGTATGCCCTCCCGGGTAAACACACCGCCCCCGGATTCCCCGGGGACCACATGGGCATTACCCAATAACATATAATTATCAAAATCCTCCAGAAAAATCCAGGGTTCCGTCACACTGCCCCCGCAGATACGGTCTGCGGCTTCCTGGACAGAGCCCATGATCCACAATGGTTGTCCCGCTTCCAGTCGTTCACAGACTTCCCTGTCCTGCCGGGCTATCTGCCAGGGAACATTCAAGATCTCCACTTCCCTCAGAGATACCTCCAGAAATGCCAGATCCACCTGATCGGAGACATAAAGAAGCCGGGCTTCCACGGGTTCCCCCTGATCAAACTGTACGGTAAGAGGACTGTTATCCGACACCACATGGGCCGCTGTGGCGAGCACCAGCCCGCCTTCCTCCTCCGCCCAAATCGTACCGCTGCCCATACCCCTGGAGCCCTGGATCTGTACGGTCGCCTGTTGCAAATAACACAGCATTTCCTGTTCCGGATTCCCGCCATTGCCTGATTCATTCATTGAAGAAATGCCGTCCGGCCTCTGGGGATCTGTGTCCGCTGCCTCCCACCCATTCCCTTTCCGCCGGACTCTCCCCGAAGGATTCTCCCCTTGCGGGGCTGCGCTCCAGGATGCCTCCCGGCTCGGCTGCCGCCCTGACTCCGGGCTGCCGCAGCCCGTCAGCATACATATCATGGCCAGCAATATCAGCCGCCTCAGAACCATTTCAGCATCTCTCCCCTCTATACAGTTCCATTCCCATCTTCTCCCTGTATATTCTCTGCATTTTGGCGGCAGCCCCGGCTTGCCCCTGTAAAGCCCTGCGTTTCACACCAAGCCTTTGCAGATAATAAAACCCCAGTATTCATAACAAATACTGGGATTCCTCATAAGCAGGACGATAAGCCGGGTTATGTCGTTGAGCGATCATCTATCTAGGACGTCTGTTGCCAGACGCCTCCAGCGACCTACCTGAAAGCAGGCCGGGCAAGCCTGTAGCTTTCATTTTGGTCTTGCTTCGGATGGGGTTTACATGGCTCCGTCTGTCGCCAGACGGACGGTAGTCTCTTAAGCTGCCTTTCCACCCTTACCGAAAAGTAACTGCCTGGCAGTTACTTTCCGGCGGTATATTTCTGTTGCACTGGCCTTGGAGTCGCCTCCACCGGATGTTATCCGGCATCCTGCCCTGTGAAGCCCGGACTTTCCTCACCCACGCTGCCGTGGCTGCGATCGCCTGTCCTACTTACAATTTTACATCATATCACAAACCAGATATTTTGGCAACTGCCAGCGTAAGTCCCCGGCTGTTACACCCTGAAGCAGCTTCCCCCCACAAACTCCCTGCATATGGAGTTCCTGGGCAGTTCCTCGCTGCTGATACCCAGAAAATACTCCAGGAATTTCAACAACCGTTTAGCCTCATAGTACTCCGGCTGGTCTTTGTCGATATGGAACAGCAACGGCTCCGCATACTGCTTCAGCGCTGCCAGTTCATAGATCGTGGCCGAGTTAAACATCACGTCAGCTTCCTCCTGGAAGGGGAAGATATACTCCTCCTCTCCCCGGCGCACAGAGGGCCACATCTGAATGGTACGCTGGGCGGATGCTCCCCTGGTGCGGGCATCCCGCACCAGGCGGCGCAGCAGCCGGCCGTCGGTGGTGGGAATGCGGTTGTGGGCATCCACGTTCAGGTTAATCAGGGCACTGATGTAAATTTTGAACTTGCTTTCCTCCGGCAGGGCGTAACTCATCCGGGGGTTCAGTCCGTGGATGCCCTCGATGACCAGCACATCCTCTTTTCCAAGCTGCATATAGTTGCCGTTGTACTCTCTGCGGCCGATCTTGAAATTGAACTCGGGAATCTCCACCCGCTCACCGCCTAGAAGCCTGATCATATCATCATTGAACTTTTTCACATCTATGGCTTCCAGACATTCGAAATTGTAGTCCCCGTTCTCGTCCAGCGGAGTGTCCTCCCGGTTCACGAAATAATTATCCAGCGCCACGGGATGGGGCGTCATGCCCAGCGTCCGCAGCTGGATGGACAGCCTGTGGGACAGGCTGGTCTTGCCGGAAGAAGAAGGGCCGGCGATCATAATGAATTTAACGCCCTTGCGGGATGCGATCTCACGGGCAATCTCGCTGATTTTCCGCTCCTGTTCCGCCTCCTGCACCAGAATCAGGTCGCTGATGGAACCGCTGCAGATCTGATTATTTAACTGTCCCACTGTCTCTATACCGATGTCATGTCCCCACTGAGCGGAGGCTTTCAAGGTCTCAAACAGTTTCCGCCGCTGGGCCAGGGGTTTTACCTCTGTGGGAGTTTTCTGATCCGGCAGCACCAGCATAAAGCCCTCATCGTAAGCCTGCAGATCATACCATTTCACATACCCCGCATTGGGCAGCATGAAACCGTAATAATAGTCATAATAGCCGTCCATCTCATAGACATTCACAAAAGAACTGCGGCGGTAGCGGAACAGTTCCGTCTTCCCTGTCATGCCCTTTTTCCGGAACAACTCTATGGCCTCGTCCAGAGGATAGGACCTTTTGCGGAAAGGCATGGCGCAGGCCTGCAATTCGTCCATCCGGGCCTTAATGCGCCGGGCATTGTCCTCCGTGGCCGCGATCCTGCCCCCGGTACTGATATAAGTGCCGTTTCCCACAGCAAACTCCATGCGGCACGTGGAAGCCGCCTCTTCACCCATGGTATCATAAATGGCTTTCAGACACAGCATGGTGGCCGAACGCACATAGGTCTTGTGTCCCACAGCATCCTTTCGGGTGAAAAATTCCAGTTTACAATCCCTGTTGGCATGTTTGAACAATTCCCGGATCTTGCCGTCCGCGCAGGCCAAAGCGATCAGCCCTCCATATTGCTCCTGGTATTCCTCCGCAATCTGTTCATAAGTGATTCCCTGGGGATATTCCTTCTCCTGTCCCAATACTTCTATCTTCATCCTCGCTGCCCCTTTCTGTTTTTGTTCCGCACTGCCCCGGTGGCTCCATCTTCTTCAGAGCCAGACCGATCAGACGCTGCTCCTCTTCCAGTTCCCGGATGCGCCGGGCCGCTCTGCCGCCTGCCGCGTTTTGTTTAAGCTGCTCCAGAATCTGCCGGTTGCCCTGCTGTTCATATAGCAGGTACTGCTTCAGCACCGGGTGACGTCCCGCCAACAGCAATTCTCCAAAGCGGTCCTGCAGCGCCTGACTGTCCCCTGCTTCCGCACTTATACACCGGGCCTCCCTGTCTGGGTTTACGCCTCTTCCGGCCTCCTCCGAATGCTCCGCCTTCCTCTCCCGGCTTCTACCGCTCCCGGTTTCCACCGCCGAGATGGCTCCCGGGACTGCCTCCGGCCCCGATTCTTCCGTTCCCGGGACCCTGTGCTTCCCCGCCGTCACCTTCATCATGGGATAGTACTTCCCATCCTCGTACACCATATCTTCTGCCAGAAGCACATATCCTGCCTGCCGCAGATATGCCCGAAAGGCAGGGATATCCGACTGGGGCTGCAGAATCAGTTCCCCCACAGCCTCCAGCTTCTCCCTGCCCTCCTCCAGGATTCTCTGCATCAGCCTGCCGCCCATCCCGGCACAGATCACCGTGTCAGCCTCCCCGGCCTCCAGCGCCGATATCCCGTCGGAAAGTCTGGTCTCTATGTATGCCTCCAGGCCCTGCTGCCGGATATGCTCCTGCGCCCTGGATAAGGGCCCCTGCCGCACGTCCATGGCCAGCACCCGGGGACTGATCCCCCTCTGTACCAGATAGATGGACACAAAACCATGGTCACAGCCCACATCACACACCCGGTTCCCGGCAGAGACCATGCGGACCAGCGCCTGCATCCGGGCGGACAGAGCCAACTCTCTCCCCATCAGTCCAGATAATCCTTCAGCTTGCGGCTGCGGCTGGGATGGCGCAGCTTGCGAAGTGCCTTGGCTTCGATCTGCCGGATCCTCTCACGCGTCACATTGAACTCCTTGCCCACCTCTTCCAGGGTCCGGGCCCGGCCGTCATCCAATCCAAAACGCAGGCGCAGTACTTTCTGCTCCCGCTCCGTCAGCGTGCCCAACACCTCTACCAACTGCTCCTTCAGCAGTGTAAAAGCTGCCGCATCCGCCGGTACGGGCACATTGTCATCCTGTATGAAATCTCCCAGATGACTGTCCTCCTCCTCGCCGATGGGAGTCTCCAGGGATACCGGCTCCTGGCTGATTTTCATAATCTCCCGCACCCGGTCCACGGGCATGTTCATCTCCTCCGCGATCTCCTCGGGGGAAGGCTCCCGCCCCAGCTCCTGCAAAAGCTGGCGGCTCACCCGGATCAGCTTATTGATGGTCTCCACCATGTGCACAGGGATACGGATGGTCCTGGCCTGGTCCGCAATGGCCCTGGTGATGGCCTGACGAATCCACCAGGTGGCATAAGTCGAGAATTTGAACCCCTTGCGGTAATCAAATTTCTCCACGGCTTTGATCAGTCCCAGATTGCCCTCCTGAATCAGATCCAGAAACAGCATCCCCCTTCCCACATAACGTTTGGCAATGCTGACCACCAGACGCAGATTGGCCTCCGCCAGACGCTTTTTTGCCTCCTGGTCGCCCAGTTCCAGCTTTTTCGCCAGTTCAATCTCCTCCTCCGCAGAGAGCAGAGGCACTTTGCCGATCTCCTTTAAGTACATGCGCACCGGGTCCTCGATGCTGATGCCGTCCGGAATGGACAGATCCAGATTCTCTACATCCAGATCCTCCTCTGCCAGCAAAATCTCCTCGTCCACATCATCGTCCTCGGTGATGCGCAGTACATCCACATTATTCTGTTCCAGAGTTTCCAGAATCCTGTCAAACTGATCCTCCTCCAGCGTCATATCCGAGAAAAAATCATTGATCTCCTGATACTCCAATACATTTTTCTTTTTCTTGGCCATCGCTAAGAGATTTTTCATTTTCTCCTCAAAACGTGCCTGTGTGTTTTCTTCCATCCTTGTGGTTTCCTTTCTGAATTAAAAGTTCCTGCTGTTGTATTGGTGTACTGACACGTTCCCATTTCACAGAAAGTGAATGTGGTAGTACACTAGTATTGACTTCATTCCAGTGAAATATGCGTTTTAGCCAGTTCTTCCAGGGCTTTCTTGCCCGCCACCGCCCTGCTGAGCGCCGTAACATCTGCCCCCAGACCGGCGGTCAAATGTTCATAACTGTTTTTTTTCACTGCGTACAAAATATCATGAAGAGCCTTCTCCCTCTCCTGTCTGGTCTCCAGCTGGGGCAGATTGGTGTTGAAAATCTCCGCCACCTGGCGCTGCTCCTCCTCGTCCTGGAACATGCTCACTATAGCCGCCGGCTGGTACCGCCCGGCCTCCAGATCCCTAAACAGCCGTTCCGCCACCTGGCGGTACAACTCCTCGGTAAAATCCTCCGCGGCCACATACCGGGCGATCTTGGGATAGAGTGCCGGGTCGTCCACGATCCAGGTGAGCAGCAGCCTCTGGGTACGCCGGCTGTTCTCCTGGGGCGAATTTTTTTGCCGCACGCCGGACCTGGGCCGCTCAGGAGGCTTGTCCACGCCTGTCTGCATGGCGTAACTTCCCACCAGCCTGCGCAGGTTATCGAAACCGATATGGTATTTATCCGCCACGGCTTCCAGATAGTTCTCCCGCTCCACATCCACGGAAAAACTGCAGAGTTTTTTGGCAATCTCCCTGTAAAACAGGGTCTTAGACTCCGGATCCTTCAGGTCAAAATCTCGCTCCAGCATACGGATCTCAAAAAAGAAACTGTTCTCCGCCTGGTCTATGCGCTCCTGAAAAGCATCCCTGCCGTTTTTCTTAATAAATTCATCCGGATCCTTACAGGGCTGCATATTGATGATCTTTCCGGAAAGCCCGGCTTCCCGCAGGATGCCGATGCCCCGCAGGGCTGCTTTGACTCCCGCTCCGTCGCTGTCGTAGGCCAGCAGCACCTTGTCCGTATAGCGCTTGAGCAGCACCGCCTGCTCCGCCGTAAACGCGGTCCCCAGGGAGGCCACCGCCTGGGTGAACCCCGCCTGATGCAGAGCAATCACGTCCATATAGCCCTCGCAAAGTATGATGTTGCCGCTTCGGGCAGTCCGGGCAAAATTCAGTCCGTACAGATTCCTGCGCTTGTCAAAAACAGGAGTTTCCTGAGAATTTAAGTACTTGGGCTCCCCCTCTCCCATAACCCGGCCCCCGAAACCGATCACCCGGTTATGGATGTCCTGAATGGGATACATCACCCGGTTCCAGAACGGACTCACCAGGCCGGTCCGCTCATTGTGACTACCCAGCCCTGCCTCTATGATCAGCCTGTCCTCAAATCCTTTCTGCTTCAGATGCCGGATCAGACCGGCTCCGCTCCTGCCCGTATACCCCAGACCGAATTTGCGCATGGTCTCATCGGATAATTCACGGTCCGCCAGATAGCGATAGCCCACCTGTCCCTGGGGACTGCGCAGTTGATAATAGAAAAATGTGGCTGCCTCCCTGTTCACGTCCAGAAGCTGCTGCCGGTGATTCTGCCTCTGCTTCTGCTCCTCATCATACTCCGCCTCCGGCAGGCTGACCCCCGCCCGGGCCGCCAGCATCTTCACGGCCTCCGGGAAAGTATAGTTCTCATAATTCATGACAAAAGTGTAGACATTGCCCCCCGCGCCGCAGCCAAAGCAGTGATACATCTGCTTGGCCCCGTTCACCGCGAAAGAAGGGGTTTTCTCATTGTGAAAAGGACAACATCCCCAGTGATTGGCGCCCTTTTTCTGCAGTCGGACATACCCGGAAACCACATCCACAATGTCATTCCGCACCCTGACTTCTTCCACCAGTTCTTCCGGATAATACATGTTTATCCTCCATGCCCGCCTTGGCGGACGTTAAAGCCTTTCGTTGAAAACTTCTATAGGATCCAGGACTTCGGTATGTATAATTCCTCATACTGGGCAATGGCAAAACGGTCGCTCATGGCCCCTATATAGTCGCAGACCACCTTTTCCCGGTGCTCTCCCTCCGAAATCAGATTCAGATACTCCCCGGGCAGCTTGTCAATATGTCCCATATAATACTGATACAGAGTCTTGATCAGCGCCTCCGCCTTACCCTCTTCGCCCTTGGCCACCGGATTCAGATAAACCCGTTCAAACATAAAACCCCGCAGTCTCTTCATGGCCTCCGCCACCGGCGGGGACATACATATGTCCGCCTGGCCCACACTGTGGATCACGATATCATGGATAAAATGATCCAGCCTCTGGCCGGTGGTGAGACCGATGACTTCCCCGATCTCCCGGGGCACATCAGCCTCGGTCAGGATCCCGCCCCGTATGGCATCGTCCATATCGTGGTGAATATAGGCGATCTTATCGGACAGCCGCACGATCTTTCCCTCCAGCGTATGGGGCATGCCGCTGGTCTGATGGTTCAGAATCCCGTCCCGCACCTCATAGGTCAGATTCAATCCCTGCCCCTTTTTCTCCAGCCTCTCCACGGTACGGACGCTCTGCTGGCTGTGCTCAAATCCAAAGGGACAGACATCATTCAGCGCCCTCTCTCCCGCATGCCCGAAGGGTGTATGCCCCAGATCATGACCCAGAGCGATGGCTTCCACCAATTCCTCGTTCAGCTTCAGCGCCTTGGCTATGGTGCGGGCGTTCTGTGACACTTCCAGCGTATGGGTCAGCCGGGTACGGTAATGATCCCCCTCCGGCGCCAAAAACACCTGGGTCTTGTCTTTCAGCCTGCGGAAAGACTTACTGTGCAAAATCCTGTCCCGGTCCCTCTGAAAAACAGGACGAATGTCGCACTGCTCCTCCTCCCGCTCCCTGCCCTTGGAATTCATACTCAGGGTGGCAAAAGGACTGAGATATTCCTTTTCCCAATACTCCAGGCTTTCCCGTATCGTCATCTGCACCATGCCTTTCCCACAGCCCTTCGGCGGGCCGCGTCCTGTCACAATGGTCTCCTACTTCTTATATTCTGCAATTTTTCCCTAAATCCTTTTTCTTTTTTAAAAAAGAATTACCGGCCCTGACAGGACCGGCACTGTTCCCGCATCCGATGCGGTACGCCTGGAAAGATGCTGCATATATAAGAGTCATCTGCAAATATCATATATAAAATCCGCGATCAGGTCCATGGCTCCATAAGCCGTCTTGAAGGGCGACATCTGGAATACATGCCACATTCCCTTGAAATGTTCGAACTTTACCGAGACATGCTCCTCCAGCAGACGCATATACAGCCGCCTGGCGTCGCTGTAAAGCACCTCGTTCTCCCCCACCTGAATGTAGGTGGGCGGAAAATCCCTGTGGTCCCCGAACAGCGGGGAGACCAGAGGATTCTCCAGATCCCGGCCCTGTGTGTACGCCAGTTTCATCCGGTCGATATATTCCGCATTCAGCACCGGATCCACCTCCGCCTTGGTCTGGAAAGACTCGCCTGAAGAAGTCAGGTCCGTCCAGGGAGACATGAGCACCAGCCCCCTGGGCAGCAGGCGCTTTTGGGCTTTCAGGCTGAGCGTCAGGGCCAGGGCCAGATTGCCCCCGGCGGAATCCCCCGCCACGATCACTTCCCGGGCCCCGTAGCCCAGCAGCATCAGGTAATCCCACGCCGCCACGGCATCCTCCAGGGCCGCGGGATAAGGATGCTCCGGGGCCAGCCTGTAGTCAAAGCACAGCACATCCATAAAGGTGGAGGACGCCAGCTTGGAGGTCAGAGTCCGGGCATATTTGCGGCTTCCTGTGGAATACCCCCCTCCGTGACAGTACAGCACCACATATTTTTTCATATGAGCACGATTTACGGAGACCCATTCCGCCTCCATCTCCCCGATCTTAAGTTCCTCGTAATGGATCTCCCTGGTGTTGCCCAGGATCTCCCCGATATGGTTCTGAGACTGCCTGTGTTTCTCAATGTCCGGATTCTCCACCAGTCCATGGGCACGCCGAACCAACTGCATCATCCGCTGATTACGGTTATTCTCTCTCTTGTCTACCATTTTTTCCTCCTAATTAGAGATCTTATGATCTCCCAGTCGCTGCGCGACGGCACTAAAGGGTGAAGCTCTTTCGCCGCACTCTTGGGAGATCGCCGCCCTATCTTTTAGAAATGCAGCCTTCGGCGCACTTCGTTGCGCAGTCGTCTTCTGGACAGCACCGTAATCAGCATGGCATCCACACAGACTACCACCGTCAGCACCACAGCCGACCAGCTTAGGGCAATAAGATCTGTCACATACAGGTCAATCAAAATCTCCAGGCCCAGACACAGCAGTCCCACCGCACTTACCACATACAGCGCGTTGGTCAGGAAGGAACTGGGAAGATGCCGGATACAGGCTGTAAGCAGTTCCGCAATCAGGGTCACAAGGATCACAATGGGAAGCCCCAGCCCCCACATCCAGTCCTGGCTGGCAGTGAGAAAACTCAGCATAAAGAGATACAGGCCCGCCGCCACCCCGTCAAAGAGAAGGGACAGGTAAATGGGCTGCCGGCTGTCAATCACCAATGGGATCATCATAACCCACACCAGAAGGCAGGCACCGATGACGGCCAGAGACCATCCTGTTCCGGTAAACACCAGCAGGTTCAACAGGCCGCAGGCCACCGCCGTAGCCCCCAGAATACTGGTGGTAAGTATCCCCAGATCCTTGCGGCGAATGGTTTCCACCGCCCCTTTTTCCTCCGGGAAGGGAGATGGCTTTTTCTGCCGTGAGAGTTCTTTGGGATTGATCACCGGCGTATTGCACAGAGGGCATTCCTCCAGCGCGCCGTCCAGTTCCACCCCGCAATTAACACAATATGACATGGCTTTTGTCCTTTCTGAGTCAAAGATCCGCTTATCTCCTGCCACGGCCCGGCGGGCTGTCAGGGCATCTCGCACTGGCTGCGGTTGCTCTCTATTTTCACATGAATGCCGTCCTGCACCAGCCTGCGAAAGAAATAGCGCTCCACATCTGCCTCGATGATACTGCTGGCAAAATTCACGGTCAGCACATCCCCATAACTGATAATGGCGCAGTTGGTGCGGGATGAAAAAGGCTGACCCATATAGATGTCAAAACGTTCTATATAAGGTTTCATGGAGGCGGGTACCTGCAGAGCGCCCATATTGGTAAGCCCCGCGGAAGAGTTCTTATCCTGCACCTTGGTGTAGAACTGCCTCACCACGAAATCCTTGATAAACAGCGGCACCACCCGGATCAGTGGATTGCGTTGGGTAGCTGCATTGGTGGTAATATCTCCCCGCAGCAGCTTCTCATTCAGATAATAGCGCATATAGTGATGTACCTGCTCCACAATCTCCGGAAAGGTATACGCTCCCAACCGGGGGTCCACCCCGGGATAGATCATGGTGATAAAATTCCGCAGGGTCCGGGAAGGAAAAAATCGCCGCAGATTCACGGGCATGGCAATTTTAACCGGTCGCTGCCTGCGCCCCTTCTCCTGCCCCTGCTTCTGCAGCAGGGCATAGATCAGCACGGCGTTGAGGTATTCCGTAACAGTGGCATTATAGCGCTTCGCCACCTGAATGACCTGGCTCACCGACATGATACCGTCCACGATATTCAGGGTATAAAAAGGCTCCATGGTGCCCCTGACCCGATAGGTTTTCTCCCCCGGCCTGGGCGGACAGACCCTGGCATTGGCATAGCGCATATAGGCGTCCTCCAACTCCTCGGGATCCGGCACTCCCTCCACATCAAGCACAAATCCCTCGGGACGGATCCGGGCCTGATATTTCAGACGCAGATACTGCGCCGTCACCGTCATCAGCAGGCACATGCCGCCGGTGCCGTCCCCCAGGCTGTGGTGAGCCTCCAGGGCGATCCGCCCCCCATAATAGTAAAACCGCACCAGATATCTGTTATTTCCCTTAAAATGCATGGGCTGGCAGGGATTCTTCACATCCGGCTGCACAAAGGGGCCGGGGCGGTTGTTTGGCTCCAGATATCGCCAGAATACGCCCTTGCGTATAGCCGCCTTATATGTGGGAAAGCGGGGCATAACCTGATCCACCGCCTGCTGCAGCACCGCCGGATCAATTTCTTCCTTCAATACCACCGACAGCCGGTATACGGAGGAAAAATCCCGCCGCTGGAGGGTGGGATACACAATGGCCGACAGATCCAGCCGATACCAATCTTCTGTACGCTTTTGTTCCATGGCCATCAGGCATCCTCCTGTTTCCGTTCCGCTTATTTCACATTCCCTCCTGTATCTCCTCCGTGAAGGCCAGGGGATCCTCCTCGCTGCTGTGGATAAAATGCATCAGCATGTAAGCACACATGATGGCCACATTTTCCTCCCGCAGGATGCGCCGGCACTCTTCCCGGTCCGCCAGCACGATCTGTATATCCTCCGAGTCCTCCTGGTGGCTGTTGCTGGGAATGCCTTCGCAATAACCATATACGGTGCCGCAGCATTCATCTGTCATACCCACTGTGGTATAATAGGGTTTGGCATACGCCGCGTCCACCTTTTTGGGGGTGAATTTCAGCCCGGTCTCCTCATAAATCTCCCGGATTCCGGCCTCAAACATATCCTCCCCTTCCTCCACCAGCCCTGCGGGGAACTCATAAATGTAATCATTGATGGGGTAGCGGAACTGGCGGACCAGCACCACCCTGTCCTTCTTCTCACCGTAAACAGCATAGATGATTACTCCGTCCGAGCGTTTATCATGGCACAGCGCTTTCAGCTCCTCCTGGTTCCGGGCCCGGGAGGCCACGAAATAAGGCGTGGTTTCCCCGTCCCGATGCTCGGCCTCAAACTCATAAAGGTTGAGAAATCTGTTGTCCGTCTGTTTTTTTATCTGTTTAACCCTGTTCATAGGCCTGTTCCTTCTTCCCGGAAATAATTATTTCCAAAATGATATCCAAAACCACTATCAACATCATACCAGATATTCCCATGAAAAAAAAGTGAAATATTCCTGTTCAGCCCGGATTGTCCATGATTCCCACGAACAGAGGAATCCGGCTCTCCAGGTCCAGAATCATATACACAAAGGGCCTGTCAAAATGCAGTTCCCGGGGACGGGGTTCCAGCAGGGCGGCGCGTTCGTTTACAGCCACCATAGTCACCGCTGCCGCCTCCGTGCCCTTCTCGTCCAACCTAAACACCGCCTTCTGCCGCACCAGGCTAATATACATCGGATTCCCCTGTATGGTGGTTCCCAGCCCGGAAAGGTCTGCCATCTCCTCTTCAAAGGCCCGGACCAAGCCCATGGCCTGCAGACTTTCGTTCAATTTCCTGTCAAAACCGACCTCGTACTTAGGCAGACTCAGATTGCACAGTTCCGTGTTCTCACTCTCCAGCAGTTCCGCCAATGCCTCCGGGGTAAGGCTGCTGTAAAGCTGCCGCACCGAGGTGCCTTCCTCCGGCAGGATTGCCACATAGGCAAAATCCCCTCCCTGATAAGGGAGCAGTACCCCCTCCCCCAGGCTGCTGTGCAGATACCTCTGATTCTCTTCCATCATGCGCAGGGTGTCCACCTGGATTTGTGTACCATCCTCTCTGGTAAAAGGCAGCTCCATTGTATCCAATGCGTCAAAAGGAATTTCCCAGTCCCCGTTAAAATAGATGGCGTCCAGCAGTGCCAGCCTTGTCGTTTCGTCCAGGGGATCCTCCAGCATCTTCGGAACCAGTCCCTGGGTATTCTCACTGCACCAGGCATTGATCTGCTCCATGGCAGCCTGGCTGGAGAGAATGCCCTGGTAACCTTCCCCCTTGAATATCTCCTCCGTCTCCTGCACCCACTGTCCATTCGGCGTCAGTTCCTGATCCACCCAGACCGAATTGGCTATATTCAGAACCATTCCCTCCTGCTTCCGGGGATAAAGTTCCATCAGTTTCCGGGACACTGCCGGCATATTGTCTCCCATTACTTCCTGAAACTCCTGCAAGGTCTCCCCCCTGGCTCCCATAGCCACCATGCCCAGGGCCAGATAAGCGGAGACCGGAGACAACAGAGGGTTTTCCTTCTCCATGTTCTCCAGCATTAACTCATGGGAAAACTGCCGCAGCATCTCATAGGATCCATCATCCTCCCGATCCCAACCCGAATCTTCGGTCTCACTGCCATCCGGCAGATCAGACAGCCCGGCCATACCTTCTGCCCCCTCTCCGCCGTTCGCTTCCCGATCCGCCCTCAACGGCTTTATGCCGCTGGTACTCCACGGCTGACTTCCGCATCCCATCAACATACCGCCGGCCAACATAACCGCCAGCCATTTTGTCCAATTTCTTTTCATACCCTGCTCCTTTCTGTTTACTGCCGGCCAAGCCTGCAAAACCATTCCGGCTTGCCTCTGCCCATATAGACAGCAATATGCAGAAAAAGTTACAGGTAAACAAAAAAGAAGAAATCCGAAGATTTCCTCTTTCCTATTTTTATGATGCGCTGGACGGCGCAAAACACGAACCGCCCAGCCCGCCGCTCTCGACCGCGCTCTCCACGAGATCCAGCGTCACCTTGCAACGCTCGCCGGTGTAATTAAGCACCAGCACCAGCTTGTCGTCGTCGTAGAGGTACACGGAATTGAGAAACGTGTCCACCAGAAAAGCCCGATAACCTTCGTCGGAGACGTCCCCGTCTCTGAACCGCTCCAGAAAGTAGACTACCTGATCCCGCTCCAGCGTCGGCTCTGCTATGAGCTGCTGAGCGATCCCCTTCTCAATCTGGCCGCGCTCTGCCTCCAGCTCCATGAGCCGGGACTTCGTGCTCGGCGTTATGATCCCGGCCTCGATCGCCGCGAGCATGTTCTGGATCGCCTTCTCGTTTTCTTTTTGCCGGGCCTCCAGTGCCCGGAGGGCGCTCTGATCCTTTTCCCTCTGCTGAAACTCCATGCACTTGTCCGCGACCTCGTTCACGAAGTCGTCGGAGTGTATCAGATCCACAAGCTCGTCAACTACCAGCTGCTCGATCCACTCCTTCGAGGCCCGCTCCTTCTGGCATTTATGCACCCGTCGGCCGTTACATGTGTAATAGTTATACACCCGGCCGCTCCGTCCGGTGCCTCCGTCGCCCGTCATAGGCTCGCCACAATGGCCGCAGAACAGCTTCGCGGTGAGCAGAAAGCTGGTGGCTCTGTCTGCTGCCGGTGCCCGGTGGTGCTTTTCCACCATGCCCTGACACCGATCGAACAACTCCCGATCGACTATGGCCGGGATCCCGTCCTCCACCCGTATGTCCCGGAACTCATACACGCCGACGTATTTCTCATTCTGGAGGATCCGGCGCAAACTGTTTTTATTGAACAGCCCGCCGCGGCTCGTCCGGTAGCCTTCATCATTCAGGCGTGTGTATATATCCTTCGCCCGCTCGCCTGCTGCGTATTCCTCGAAGATCCGGCGAACGATCGGAGCCGTGGCCGGATCTATCTCGAAACGGCCGTCCGGGCCCTTCCTGAGTCCGAGCACCGTCTGGCCCAGCGTTTTGAGCTCCAGAGCGCTGTCATAATACCCGCGCTTCACGTTCTGGCTCAGGTTTTCGCTGTAATACTCAGCGTAGCCCTCCATGACTGACTCCAGAATAATGCCCTCCGGCCCCTCCGGGATCGACTCCTTCGCGTAGAATATGCGGACGCCGTTTCTTTTCAGCTTGTACTTGTACATGGCCGAGTCGTACCGGTTACGGGCGAAACGATCCATTTTCCAGCAAATCACGGCCTGAAAGACTCCGCGCTCACAATCTCGGAGCATACGCTGGAAATCCGGCCGCTTGTCTGATCTGCCGGTGAGGGCCTTGTCTACATATTCACCCACGACCGTGAGGCCGTTCCTCCGGGCGAAGTCGTGGCACTCTCTGAGCTGTCCCTCTATACTTTCTTCACGCTGGCCGCTGCTGGAGTACCGGGCATAAATGACCGCCGGGATCAGCGGGGCCGCTTTTTTCTGCGCCATTATGCCCCACCCCCTGAAAACAGAACAGCGGCCGCCTTATAGATCGCTGTCCCCTTGTGCGGGTGAATATAGTCCGCTGGCTCCCTACCGTTAAGGGATCGCAGCAACGCCGGATCCGCAACTACCTGATCCGCGAAATTGTAAAACGAACCGGCGGCCGGATCCTCCAGCATATTGCCAAGGCTGGATCCCTGCAAACTCTGGCGCACGGCATAGCCAAACAGTGCTGCCCGATCCCGCTCTCCAGTCTGGCTGACAATCTGCCGGAGTAGCCCGGCGGCCCCAATGAAAGCGGAGAACCGGACGCCAAGACCGACAGCCAGCGCCACAAGTTCAGGGCCCGGACTCTCCAGATCGTCCTCACCCGTCGCCCGGCTAATCATGCACGAGGCGTCGTCCTTCGTGATCCCGTCCGGGATAAACACGCCGAGATCCTTCAAGTATGCAAGCTGCCGCTCCGTGGGCCCACTGAGCACCCTCGGCTCATAATTCAGGAAGCAGCCAAGAGCTCCGGCCGGTTTTCCAAACTCCAAGTGAGAGAGCTCGCCGATCGGCTCCGCTTTTTTGTACTCATGCCGGACGGTGACGGCGACCTCGATCCGCTGCGCTGGCTCCGTTTTTTCCTTCGGGGGCTCCGGCAGCTTTTTGAGCTTCTCATGCACCGGACTGTCTGGATCTGCGAGCTCGTCGAGCCATGATGTCCTCTTTTTTGCCTCTGGAGCTGGCGGCGGTGTGTCCGCTGGCTTTTCTTTTTTGACCGGATCAGGATCCGGCCGTTTCTTGAATAGTTTGTCAAAAAGTCCCACAATGACCTCCATGCCCGCCTCGTGCGGGCTTATTTTTTATCTATAACCAGCGCTGCCCCCTCAAACAGAAGGGGCAACGCCGGCACACCTATGATCCGAGAGTGAAGTCAACCCAGATCACATTGCCTTCCCTTTTTTCACGAGCGGGCGCTTGTTGCTTTTAAGTACCATGAGCGCCGACTCTCTGGCGGCGTCGGTAGCTTCTCGCCACGACTCCAAGAGCTCCCGTTCATCAACAGAAAGAACGGGATCCGGCGGTGCTTCGCCGAAGAAAACGCTCACACTCTCCACATTGTAGACCTCGCAGAGCTTCAAGAACATGTCGGCGTCCGGCTGTCCTCTGCCCTGCTCCCATGCGCTCACCGTCTGATTGCTTTTTCCTAATAGCTTGCCAGCCTCGCGTATTGTGAGGCCCGCCCGCTCTCGGTATTGCTTCAAAAGTCCGGCAATTCTGAGGCGTGTTTCGCTCTGGCTGTCTGCCACGCTATCACCTCCCCGCCTACTAATATAACATAGCGACACGCTGAAATCAATAATTTTGCCTATGTTTTTTTATAAAAATATTGCGAAAACAGCTTGACAGCCCACAAAACATAGGCTATACTAAGACCGTGCCCAGAAAATGTGGGCACACGAAAGGAGAAAACAACACCATGATGAGAGAAGAATTTGAACAGAGAACCGGCTTTTTACCGACTTTATCCCTTTATTCCATTATCGAAAAATATTACATGAATTTTGACGGAGACAAGGACGCATTTTGCAAGGCGTACAAAAAGAACGCGGACGGGATCGCGACAATGATCCAGCACGAGGCCGACATGCAGGAAGTAAACGCCCAGATCGCAGCCGAGAAGGCAGCCAAAGACTACGAGGCCCGGATCGCTGAACTGGAGAAAGCTCTGGAGCGCGAACAAGAGTGGAAGCCCTACGAGGACACCGACAACGTGCAGCAGGCTGACTACACCAGACTGCAAACTGCTGGAGGCACGCGGACACTCACGGACGACGAGGCCAAGGCTCTGCTTTATGACTGGTACGGCTTCGCCAAGGAGAAGATCAAGATCCACCGGACGCTCCCGCGGTACGAAGTCAACCGGCACCGGCAGCTCCGCAAAGTCGGAGAAATCGACCGGGCCCCGATCTACAACGCGACCGACTGGAACTATATCCGCTTCGACTGCGGCTGCATGAGCTACGAGCTCTACAACGACAACCTGCGGCCCTACCTTCATTGAGTAGGGCCAGAGACAGAAAAGGAGGGCATGACATGAAAAATATCACAGTAAAAACCAAGAGCAACGGCTATAAAGCCGAGGGGATCCAGAACATGATCGGAAAATTTGAGAAGGCAGCGGCGCAGCTTTTCCCCGGCTGCACCGTGCGCCACTTCTACTACGGCGACAGCCTCGACATGGCCGACGTGGTGCTGGAGCCCGGCCGGTATGCACATTTCAACGTAACAGCCAAGCGCGTGAGCCTCTGCGGCTACACATGCAGCAGCGAAGATCTGGAGAAGTTCGGCAATATGACGCACAACGACGAGCTTTACAATGGCAAGCTGCTGGAGATAGCAGCAAAGGAGGAAAACAGCAACATGAAAGTGTTTTACACCTTCGGATCCGACGACCGTTTCCCGTTCTGCGGCGGCTGGGTGGAGGTAGAAGCTCCCAGCATGAAGGAAGCGCACGCTATATTCCGGGAGCACTACCCGGATAGAACACCGGGGACGCTGAACTGCTCCGACTACTACACGGAGGCCCAGTTCAAAGAGTCCGACATGCTGAGCACCGGCAACCGCGGGGCGTTCTGCCACCGCAAGCTCAGCGCATAGCCGAAACGCCCGCCGGGGCGTCTGCTGGAACCGGCCCACCAGCACTGACAAGGCAGGCCCACACAAGGAAAGGAGGCGCAAACGTGAGCAAAGTTATCTCAGTAATCAATGACAGGATCAAAGAGCGAGGCGTGACTCTTGTGTTTGTATCAAAGCAGGCACACATGAAAACCGACCTGCTGAGCAAGACACTGAACGGCAACCGAAACATGAAGGCCGACGAGTTCGTCAACTTGTGCCAAGTCCTCGATCTCACGCTGGAGGACTTCAAGGCACCGGCACAAATGGCAGAGTGACAACCTGAAAGGAGCAGATATATGGCAGCAATAAACGCAATCGCAAGGGAATGGGCCGACGAGATCCGGGGCGGGATCGCGTGGGTGATCGTCTGGAAAATCGGCCGGAGCTGGAACGCTCAGGCGGTGTGGCTGGACTCCGACACGGACACATTCGAGCCGGAGGATCTGGAGCTGGCCCGCGAGATACTGGAGAAGGATCCGAAGGCCGTCATGCTGAACGGCTACTACTGCGGGCACTTCGGTGAGGACATGACCGTGGCAGAGCTGGCCGCAGGGATCCGCTGGCACTATGAAAACGGCTATAACACGCTGGAGGGCTCGACGGCATTTCCCCCGGAACCTATGGAGCGCCCGGCAGAACTTCCGGCAGATCTTCCATGGTACGGCAAGGCCACCAGCGCAGAGCCGGATCCCTACGTCTACGACGGCTATATGAGCCCGGAGGACTACGAGCTCATGCACAAACACATGGAGGCAGACCGGCAGCAGCAGGAAAAGGACACCCGCGCAGCTCCCGGCGATCTCTACATTGACGGGCAGCACTTCACCGGGAAGATCGCGGAGCTGGAGATCCCGCACTTCTCGCCGCCGGATCTGGCACTCCCGGAGCTTCGGAGCCCGCCCAGCATGGAGCTGACGCTCACGATCACGCCGGACACGGCCGCGGCTATTCTGGAAGCCCTACAACCGGCAGCGCTGCGCTTTTTGGAGGCCGTGGCGAAGGCAACCAAGGAGGCGTGGGAGTGGCTCAAACGAGGGGCGGCCAAAGCGGCCAAGATCGCAGCACGCTGGGCCGACAAGTGCATGGACGCCATGCTCTACCAAGCAAACGACAACCCGAAGTGGTGGCACTATTACAAGCACGCCAAGAAGTACCGAGTGCGCAAGAAATACCGGCGACGACTGGAGCGGCAACTCTGCGACAAGCTGCTGGCCGCCGCTGCTGGATAGGAGGTGGACACATGAGTAAACCGTACAGAGTATGCCCGAAATGCGGCGCACATTTAGACCATGGCGAGCCCTGCGACTGCGAGGATCGCGTGGAGCAGGAAGTGGCCCAGAGTGCAGCAGACACGGCAGCACAACCGGCGACCGGAGACGAGCGCGAGCCCGTACTCATGCCGGTGCTTATGCCCGGCGCATGACCGGCGCACGGTATGAGACATGCCGGGAGTGCGGGCTGGAATGGAATGTAAGCAAGCAGGCCGTGATCCCATGGAGCGGCTACCTCTGCCCGGTATGCAGAGGGAAAATACGAAAGGAGGCGCAGGCCCGTGAAAGTAGTCCAGACAAGAACACCGGGAGCCGCCGCCGTAGACTTCGGCGCGATCCCTTCTCACCAATCTGACGCCATGTGCCGGACGCTGATCGGCTGCGTCGGCAGATTGTTTGAAAACCCGGCCGTCACGGCCGACTATAAACGCTGGCAGCAGGAACGCCAGCAGAAAGGAGGAAACCATGCCAAAAATTGAGTATGTGCCTAAAAACTTTAGCGCAGACCGGCTCCAGATGATCGAAAAGGTGAACAAAGTCGTGGCCGAGTACCAAAAGCAAGGGTACAGTCTGACACTCCGGCAGGTGTACTACCAAATGGTGGCCCGCGACATTATCCCCAACAATATGCGGAGCTATAAGAACCTCGGAAACCTGATAAACGACGCCAGACTGGCCGGGCTCATTGACTGGCTCGCTATTGAGGATCGCACCCGGAACCTGCGCGGGAACTCGCACTGGACGGAACCGGGGAAAGTGATCGAAAGCGCCGCGTATTCATACCGCCGCGACCACTGGGAAGGGCAGCCGAACTACGTCGAGGTATGGGTGGAAAAGGACGCCCTGATCGGGATCGTCGGCCAGATATGCGGAAAGCTGGACGTGAACCACTTCTCATGCCGCGGCTACGTCTCACAGTCTGAAATGTGGGCCGCTGCCAGAAGGCTGCACCGCAGGCAGGAAGCAGGCCAGCGCGTCGTCCTTCTCCACCTCGGAGATCACGATCCGAGCGGCAAGGACATGAGCCGGGATATTCAGGAGAGGCTCGTCACCTTCGAGACATACGGCGTCACCTTCAAGCGGCTGGCCCTGAACATGGATCAGGTGGAACTCTACAACCCGCCGCCAAACCCTGCGAAGCTCAGCGACAGCCGGGCCTCTGGATATATTGAGGAATACGGCGACGAGTGCTGGGAACTGGACGCGCTGGAGCCGAAGGTAATTAGCGATCTAATCAGCAAGAATGTGGAGAAATACCGGGACGACACCCTCTACAATGCCGTGGTGGAGCGTGAAGCTGAGGAACGTCGGCAGCTCGACGATCTCGCGGAACACTACGAGGCCGTGGCTGAGAACTGGGAAGAAATCAAGGAGCGGTACGTCTACGGAGACTACGAGGACTAAGCAGGTGAAAGGAGCAAAGATATGAGAAACGAGGTTATTTTTGACAACCGGGGGATCCCGGACATTATGGTGGTTTTCACACCGGACGAGCTGGGACTCCCGGCAGAAATCAGAGGCAAGGCCGTGAAGGAGTACGCGATCAGCAAGTATCCCAACACCCTGATCGGGGGCGTGCCCTACTCCATGCCCTACCAGCAGCCCGCCGTGAACATCAACCACGACGAAGCGATCCGGCTCTGCGAGGCAAAGGGGCCCGGCTGGCACCTTCTGACTAATGACGAGTGGGCCGCACTGGCACACCAGAGCCGCAAGAACGGCACCCTCCCCCGCGGGAACACTGACTGCGGAAAGAGCCACAGCCACCCGGAGGAAACCGGCACTACATACAAGGACGCCAGCGGCAGCAGCAAAACCCTGACCGGCTCCGGCCCGGTAACATGGAACCACACCCACACGGCCGAAGGAGTCGCCGACATGTGCGGCAATATCTGGGAGCACGTCGGCGGGATCCGCTTCATGGACGGGCAGGTGCAGGTGATACCGGACAACGGCGCGGCAGCAGGCGCGGATCAGTCCAAGGACTCGAAGGAGTGGACGCCTCTCTATACTGCCGACGGCGACACAATCTTCTACAACGTGGAGGACGGCGAGATCAAGCTCCAGCCGGTAGCACCGGACAGCAAAGACTACGACGGCGTGCCGTTCGTGGATCTGGACGGCTCGGCTCTGGAAGTGCCGGAGAAACTGATCGAGCTCGGCCTCTATCCTACCAGCGAGGACTACAACGGCAGCGACTACTTCTGGCTGGACACTGACGGAGAAAGGATCGTGATCCGCGGGGGCGGCTGGGCCAGCGGTGCGTACGCTGGTGTGTTCTCCTTCGGCGGCTACCACTCCCGCGCGTCTGTGAACTGGGACGTGGGCTTCCGCTCCGCTTTAATTCGATACTCTGGCGACTCTGGCGATCTGGATAATCTGGACGGCAAAGACGGCAAGCAGACCGACGAACCGAGAGAAGAAACCGCCGCGCCGTCGTTCGACGCGCTGCCCGGCCCCGTACAGTTACCCACGCTTGTGCGGCTTATACTGGCCCGCCAGCTGACTGTCCTCTACGAAGCGGCAGGCGGCAAGGATCCCGAAGGCTTCAAGCGCATAGCGAACACGGCCACCGACAAGGAGCTCCAGCAGGCTGCGGCCCTCTCGCTGTCTCTGTCTCAGGTGAACGCGGCCGTGGAACTTTATCGCAACGTGAGCCAGCAGCTCAAAATTGCCAACACCCTGACGCTGACGATCGGGAAGGAGGCGGCCGACCATGAATAACCTCCGCGAAGTTTTCCAGAAATATGCGGCCGTCGTGTTCTTTGATACCGAAACAAGCGGGCTCGACGCCGACACCTGCCAGATCATAGAGCTGGCGGCGATCCGGATCGAGCAGACCGGCCGGGGCACCCTCCGAGTGGTGAAAACCTTCGACGACTTCATAAGGCTGCCGGAGGGCGAAAAACTGCCGGAGAAGATCACAGAGCTGACGGGGATCACCGACGAAATGCTGGAAAAGGAAGGGCTCGACGAGAACGACGTCGTGTACGACTTCGAGGAACTGCTCGACGACACAGCCGGGCCGGTGCTGCTGGCAGCACACAACGCCCAGTTTGATCTCCAGTTTGCCGGAACCATGGCTGAACGCTACGCGCAGCCCTGCGCCGAGCTTCTGGCCCGCGCCGACTACCTCGACACCCTGACCGTGTATAAAGACCGGCGGCCATATCCTCACAAGCTGGCGAACGCGATCGCGGCCTACAAGCTGGAGGACAAGGTGCAGAACTCCCACCGGGCGATCGACGACGTGGCGGCGCTTTTCGAGGTATGCAGGGCCATGGACGACGAGCGGGCCGACCTTCTGGAGTATGTGAACATTTTCGGCTACAACCCGAAGTACGGCGTCGCAGGCCGCCGCCTCGCTGGCGTGACCTACTGGCCGCAGCGCTTCAACAAGTTTATGCAGTCGCCGGGCTATACGCTCCCGGCACTGGCAAAGAAAGGAGCGAAGGCATGAGCAACGCCGTTATGATAACCCTGATTATTTGCGTGACGCTGATCGCGCTCAGTCTGATAAACAAGAAAAAGAAATAGGAGGCAGAACCATGGAAAGAAGCGAAAATCTCGCGGGGGGGGGTAAACGCATGAACCACAACACCCCGCTGACGCCGGAGCAGCGGGAACTCGCCGCCCGGCACCACCAGACAATATACTCATACCTCCGGGGCAAAAGGCTGGACGCCTCGGAGTGGTACGACGTGGCCGTGTTCGGCTACCTTCGGGCCGTCCGGCTCTACACCGAGCGGCCGGAGCTCCAGCACTATTCCTTTACCACCATAGCAGGCAAGACCATGAGCTCGGAAATTGACAAGGAACGCAGGAAGGAACGGCGCAGGATCCAGCCCCTCAGCCTCGACGCCGAACTGAACGAGGATGGCCTGACCTTATACGGCCTGATCGGGGATCCCAAGTTTCTGCCGTATCAGCAAGAGGACGAAGTGGTGGCGGCCCAATACATGCCGCTGCTGGAAGTCCTGACAGAGCAGCAGCTCGCCGTCCTCACCATGAAGGCGCAGGGCTACACCTACCGGGAGATCTCCGAAGCGCTGGGCCTGAATACATGGCAGGCCGCAGCCTCTACGGCAGACCGGGGGCGGCAGGCAATCAGGCGGGCCGAGGACAAGCGCAGCGACGCCCTGAAAGCCAGAACAGACAAAGAGCTGGGCTGGTGTACCCCGGCCGATCTTTTCCGGGAGTGCGAGGCATACGCCCGCAGGAAGCTGGCACTCAATAAGCTGCGCACCGGCGACAGCTACGGCGAGAACTACCTCGCGCTGCTGACGGCCGACACAATCCGCGAGCGGGGCTTTTCCCGCTACACCATAAAACGCTATGAACTGGAGGCAGCAATATGACAGAAAAAAAGAACGGCCGCCCGACGCAACCGGGCAGCCATTCGGTGAGCTATCAGCACCGACGCCGAAAGCCTACGCCCATTTTACACCGGCTGGCGGCAAAATGCAAGGGCCTGAACTGGCGCTGGATCCTTCCTGCCCTGCTCGCACTTCTCGCCCTCTTTTCCTTCGTGTGTTATGCGACCGGGATCAGCAGGCAGCAAGCAGAAGGCGAAGCCCAGACAACGACCACCGAGGCACCGGAACCGACGCCAGAGCCTAAGCAGCCGCCCGCCTATGTGTTCATATATGGCGAGGGCTGCCCGGTAAACATGCAGGCCATGACGGACGCATGGGCGGCAGAGGCAGGATTTGAGAAACGATACATCATCACCGACGAGGAACGCTACGAGCTGGCGTCTGCAATCACCGCCGAGGCAATCGGCGAACCCTTCGCGGGCAAGGTGGCCGTGGCCCAGTGCATACTCCAAGCATGTGAGGACGACGGGATCCGGCCGATCGAGGCCCTGACAAGGTACAAATACAGCACCCGCAGGCCGGAGCCTACCGACGAGGCGCTGGCAGCCGTGGCGGCCGTGTTCGACTTCGGGCACGTCGCCACCAGCGAGCCGATCAAGTATTTCTACGCGCCGGAGCTCGTGGCAAGCTTCTGGCATGAGTCGCAGGTGTATGTAATGACAATAAACAACCACAGATTTTTCAAGGAGGTGCAGCATGGACAAGGAAACCAAGAGCCCGCTCGATCTTGTGACTGAGCTTCTGGCAGTTATGACGGCGCGGGCCGTCGAGGCTGAACGCCAGAGGGACGAGGCCCAGAAGTCCGCAGACGAGTGGTACCAGAACTGGCAGCGCAAAGACGCCGAGCTCAAAGAAGCGGAGGCGAAGCTGCACGCGGAGATCGGAGAACATCAAGAAACCCGGCGACAGCTCCGGGAAGCATTGAACAATCAGGAAGGAGATCAGGATCATGGGAAAGGCAATCACTAAGGCGAAGGAAATCGCCGCAGAAACCAAGAACACCACGGCGGCCTCTGCTGCCGGTATCGCTACCGACAAAGCGGGCAAGGCGCTGGCCGAAGCAGGCGCAGCCATGGCGGCCCCGGCTGCTCAGGAAGAACCGCAGGCCCCGGCCGTCACTCTGGACGAGCTGGAGGGCATGGACGACGCCCTCTGGACGCAGGACGAAGCCGAGGACGCACCCCGCCCCGCATGGAGGATCACCGACGACGGCTGCGCCGACTGGGCCTGCCGCAAAATCGCCGAGGAAAAGGCCGAGCTTGACCGGATCCGGGAGCTGGCAGACGCCCAGATCCAGAAGATCGAGGAAAAGGTGGCGGCCGCTGAGCGCCGTTTCCAGAATGGCACCCGTTTTCTCACCGGAAAGCTCGCGGAATACTTCGAGACGGTGCCGCACAAGACCGCCAAGACCAAAGCAAGCTACCGGCTTCTGTCTGGCACCCTGACGCGCAAATTCGGCGGCACCACCATGAAACAGGACGACGAGAAGCTCGTGCAGTTTCTCAAAGACTCCGGGCAGCTGGAGTTTATCAAGACCGAGGAAAAACCGAGGTGGGGCGACTTCAAAAAGCGGCTTGAAATCATGGGCGGCAGCGTCGTGGACAAGGAAACCGGCGAGATCGTGGAAGGCGTGACCGTCGAAACGAAGCCGGACACCTTCACGGTGGACGTATAAGGAGGCAGACATGGCAGGAAGTACCAGCAAGACCGCTGCAGCAGCGCAGCCGAAGGCCGCAGAAGCGCCTCCGCGCGAGGCCCTCAGCCTTCAAGAGAAATTCATCAAGCTGCGGGAGGCCGTGCCGTCTATCTCCCAGAAGCAGCACAGCGACGGCGTAAAGTATAAGTTTGCAAAGATTTTTGACGTTTACGAGCTTCTCACCCCGGCCATGAACCAGTACGGCGTCAACTTCGACATAGTGGCCGAGAAGGCCACCAGACACGCGGAGAACGGCGACGAGGTGTACTATCACACCTACCAGCAGCAGACGCGCAACGGGGCCCGGATCGTGTGGGTATATGAGGCAGATATAACGATCCGCTGGACGAACGCGGACGATCCGGAGGATAAGCTGGAGGTGACGCTCCACGCAATCGGCACCAATGACGGCGGCCCGGACAAGGCCAAGGGCTCCGCATGGACATATTGCCTTAAATATTATCTTTTTGAGAAATTCGGCATAGATCAGGGCGACGACGATCCGGACATGAACGACCACGGCAGCGAAGCACCGCCACCGCCCCAAAATCGCCCCACAGCGCCTCAAAACGGTGCCGCGGGTAGAAATGCCGGGCCGCAGCCGCAAAACGCCCAGAACGGGCACACGGGCGCTTCACGGCCCCTATCTGACGCGCAGCTCTCCCGCATGTACCGAAAAGGTGAGGACGCAGGGATCACGCAGGCGCAGATCAATGAGAAAATCGCCAAGAGCTACGGGCAGCAGGATCCGCACAATATGACGCGGGCCCAATATGACGAAATCTGCAAGCTGCTGGACGCCGAGGCAAAGAAACAGCAAGGAGGGACTGCAAATGTTTAACCATGTGGCGCTTCTGGGCCGTCTGGCTCAGGAACCCGAACTCAGATACACGCAGGGAGGCACTCCGGTGGTGAGCTTCGATCTCGCCGTTCAGGTGCCGAGCAAAGACAAGGACACGCCGCCGGACTACATACCGATCGTGTGCTGGCGGGAGCAGGCCGAGTTTTGCGAGCGATACCTGACAAAAGGCCGCCAAGTAGTCGTTGAGGGCCGCATTTCCACGCGGAAATATGACGGCAGCGACGGCAAGCGGCACAAAGTCGTAGAAGTCAACGTCTCCCGGATCTACTTCGCCGACGGCAAGGAGTCTGGCGGTGGCGGCTATGGAGACGGATATTCAGGATAACAGAAAGGAGGCAGAGCCGTGGCTCAGGACGCAAAAAAAGGCTTTTTGCTTTATTACGACTACCGAAAGCACCTCGCCCTCCTGAACGACGAGGAACGCGGGAAGCTGCTCATGGCTCTGCTGGACTATGGCGAACACGGCACCCAGCCAGAGCTCGAAGGGGCCGCCCTTATGGCTTTTTCCTTCATTCAAGCACAAATGGACAGAGACGCCGAGAAGTACGCCGAAACCGTCAAAAAACGGAGCGAAGCGGGGAAAATGGGCGGCAGACCTTCAAAAGCACAAAAAGCAAATGCTTTTTCTGAAAAGCAAAGCGAACCAAAAAAAGGAGATACAGTAACAGATACAGAGACAGTAACAGATACAGAAACAGATATAGATCACCCCCTACCCCCTAAAGGGGGCCAGCAGCAGCCCGTCCCTTTTACGCAGATCGTTGAACTCTATCACGCGATATGCACCAGCTACCCAAAGCTGCGGGCCATTGAGGGCAACCGAAAAAAACAGCTTGCGGCCCGCTGGAAGAAATACGGCGGGATCGAAGCCTTCCGGGAGCTATTCGAGAGAGCCGAGGCTTCGGCCTTCCTGAAAGGCGACAATGACAACGCATGGGCGGCCGACTTTGACTGGCTGATCCGGCCCACTAACATGAGCAAAGTGCTGGAGGGGAAATACGACAACGACAGACCGAAAGGAGGACAAGGGCATGGAGACAATAGCGGACATTCTGGCGGGCAGAACGGCGACGCCGGAAAACGGGACGAGACGCCCCTCTCCGGCTTCCAAATGGCAGACAGCTGAACCGGAGGCGCAGAAGTCGGAGCCGTGGATCCTCAGCAACTCGCCGGAGGCCGCAGGCTACAACCCGCCGGAGCCGGTGCCGTGTGAATACTGCGGCAAGCCGCGGCTGACAAAGGGCTTCAAGTTTGGGGAGCGTATCATGTGGGCCCCGTATGGCCCAGAGCGCTGCGACTGCCCGGAGGCCGTGGCCCAATATGAGCAGGAAACAGCCGAACGGGAGGCAAAGGAACGGGCCGAACGCGAAGCCAAGGAAGCCGAGGAAATGCGCAGCCGCGTGCGCCGTATCATAGGCGACAGCGGCATGAGCGCCCGCTTCCTTCGCCGCACCTTCGACACATTCCAGCCCACCAGCGAGAACCAGAAGGCCCTCCGGGTATGCGCAGCATACGCCGACGCCTTCAAGGATAAGCTGCCGCGCAACAATACAGAGCCCGGCCGCAACGGCCTATTCATCACCGGCCCAAAGGGAACCGGAAAAACGCACCTCGCCGCTGCCATAGCGAACCAGCTCATGCGGCAGGGCACGCCAGTGATCTGCATGACTATGATCGACCTGCTGGAGCGTATCAAGCGCACCTACGAACAGAACCGGCAGTACGGCGGGGAAATCAGCGAGGGCAACGTGCTGGACACCTACAAGCGCGTGCAACTGCTCATTATCGACGACATGGGGAAGGAACCGGCAACCGAGTGGGCCGTGTCCAAGATTTACGCCATAATCAACGCCCGGTATGAGGCATACATGCCGACAATCATCACCACCAACTACACGGACGCCGAACTCGTCCGCAGGCTGACGCCGAAGGACTCCGGGGATCCGACCACGGCAGACGCCACGATCGACCGGCTCCGGGAAATGTGCGCCGCCATAGTAACCACCGGCGAGAGCTGGCGCAGCAAGTAAGGAGGCGACGCCGTGCGAGTAGAACATTTTAGAAAAGCGACTTTATACTGCGGCGACTGCCGCGAAGTGCTGCCAGCTCTCGCGGGGGGGGTGGCGGCCATAGTGACAGATCCCCCGTATGGGATCTCATACCAGACCGGGCGGCGCAAAGTAATGAGCACGCCCGACATGCTGGCAAATGACAGCGAGGCACCGCTCTGGAGTGTGCCGCTCATGTACGAGGCCGTCGCCGACGGCGGGGCGATCTATCTTTGCACCCGTTTTGACGTGGCCCCAATCTGGCAGCAGGCCCTAACAAATACCGGGGCGACGCTGAAAACCCCGATCGTGTGGGACAAGGGCAACTGGACGAGCGGCGACCTCACCGGGGACTATGCGAACCAGTGCGAGCTAATTCTTTTTGCACACAAGGGCAGGCACACACTCAAAGACGGCAGACCGTCAAACCTCTGGCGAGTGCCGAGAGATCCGGCAGGCGAACACCCAACACCAAAGCCGGTGGCTCTTATGTCACGCTGCATACATAACAGCGTAAACAAGGGCGACGTGGTACTGGATCCATTTATGGGAAGCGGGAGCACCGGCGTGGCTGCAATCCGGGAAGGCTGCCACTTTATCGGCATAGAGCTGGAGCCTCAATACTTCGACATTTCCTGCCGACGCATTGAGGCAGAGGACAGCCAGCTATCAATATTTGATTTTATGGAATGAAAGGAGCAACACCATGAGAAAACGGTTTATTTATATCTGCTCCCCGTGCCGGGGAGATATGGAAAAGAACATCACCAAGGCGCAGGGCTACTGCCGGGAGGCCGTCGAGCTTTTCCCTGACGTAGTGCCGATCGCGCCGCACGTCTACTGCACCCAGTTTCTTGACGACACACAGCCGGAGGAACGGGCCGCAGGCATGGACATGGGGATCGCCCTGCTGAGCATGTGCTCGGAAATCTGGGTGTATGGCATGGAAAACCCCAGCGAGGGCATGAAACGCGAGATCGAATACGCGACAGAGCACGGGATCCTCGTCCGCGACGCCGTGGAAGTCTACCAGCATACCGGCGAGGAAATACCGAACACCGAGCTGGGCGACGCGCTGATCGTCCTCCCCTCTCACGTCGGGAACCTGAACGGGATCGCGGCCGTGGAGTCCACCACCGTGAGGATCTCCGGCGAGGCCGTCGTGGAACTGGCCCACGAGCTCAGGAAGCACCCCGGCCACGACATAACGCTGGAGGCAGAGGCGTGAGCTGGGACATGGTGCCGGGGAAAAACCGCGAGGGCTACCCGGATCCCACAGCAGCGACCGCCCTCTACAATATCCAGCGAAGCCAGCGAGGGCTCCAGAGCAAGCGGGCCGGGGAACACTTCGAGAACCTGATCGCCGCGAGCCTGAACTGGTACAAGGACAAGGGCGTGGCCTACGTCGAAAAGACGCCGGAGCCTATGCGCCCTCTCCGGCCACCGAACCGGCAGGGCCAGTTTCTTGCCTGCTACATCAAGGCCGGACAGCCTGATTTTAAGGGCACCCTCACCGGAGGCCGGGCCGTGGTATTCGAGGCAAAGCATACAGACAGCGACCGGATCGAACAGAGCCGCCTCACCGACGAGCAGGTGGAAAGCCTGAGCACCCACCACGGCCTCGGCGCTGCTGCCTTCGTTCTGGTGAGCGTGGGCCTGCAAGACTTTTTCCGCGTGCCGTGGGAAGTCTGGCGCGACATGAAGGACATATACGGCCACAAGCACATGAAGCTGGCCGAGTTGGAGCCCTACCGGGTGCAATATATCGCCGGAGTGCTCAAACTGCTGGAAGGCGTGGAGCTTGACGCTCCAGACAGCGAACAGAAAGGAGATCAGACAAATGAATGAGGCATTGTTAAGCAGCAAAAAGCTGGACTGGTGTACTCCGGCCGACTTTTTCGCCGAGCTGGATCGGGAGTTTCATTTCAACCTTGATCCGGCCGCTACCGATAAAAGCGCAAAGTGCGCGAAATACTTCACCCCTGCCGACGACGGCCTGAAAATGGATTGGGGGGCTCTTGTGTGTTCTGCAATCCTCCCTACGGACGCCAGATCGGCGACTGGGTGCGCAAGGGCTACGAGGAAAGCCAGAAGCAGGGCACCGTCGTGGTTATGCTCATACCGGCAAGAACCGACACGGCATACTTTCACGACTACATACTGCACGGGAAAGCCGCCGAAATCCGTTTTTTGCGCGGGCGTCTCAAATTCACGGACGAGGACGGCAACGCCAAGGACTCCGCGCCCTTCCCTTCTGCCGTTATTGTGTGGCGCAGCCCTGACATGGGCCAGAGCCTCCGCGACATGGTGCTGGAGCTGATCCGGGACGAGGCCATGACGGCAAACGAGATCGCCGCCGTTCTGGCAGACCGGGGGCAGCAGGTAAGCCGCAGCGACGTGGGCCCGATCCTCACCAAAGCGCAGGCGGCCGGAAAAATAAGGAACGCCGGAAAGAGGGCGTGCAGCGTGACGGGGCGCTCCGCTATTATCTGGACGGCAGAAAGCGAGGGATAAATGAAAGCGATCACCGTATGGCAGCCATGGGCCGGGGCTCTGGCTGCCGGTATCAAAGAAAACGAGACGCGGAGCTGGGCCACAAAATACCGGGGCCCGCTCGCGATCCACTCGGCCTTGAAGGCCATACAGCACACATGGAGCGACCTCTATATGAACGACGAAGCGCGGGAAGTAATCTGCAGGCGGCTGGAGCTGCCGGAAATAATCGACGGCCCCGAAGCCTTCCCCATGGGCTATATACTCGCCACCGGCGAGCTTGTGGACTGTATCAGGATCACGCCGGAGTACGTCGCCACACTCTCCCCGGACGAGCTGGCACTCGGCGACTACACGCCGGGCCGGTATGCGTGGAAGCTGGCGAACGTCAAGAAGCTGCCGGAGCCAATACCTGCAAAGGGCAGACAAGGACTCTGGAACTGGGAGGCGCTGCTGCTGAGGCATAAAGGCCGTGACAGCTGGGATCGCCCGGTTTACGAGGACGAAACCGGGAAACTCTGGAAAGACGTTGAGCCGGGGGCCAACTGCGGGCCGAAATTGTGCAGCGCTCTGTATAATGCCTTCGACGGAGAACCGGACACTCCCATGGAATACATGAAGAAATACAAGGACGTGCCGGTGGTATTCCTGCCGGAGCGCGACACATGGACATGGTAAGGAGGAAACGCCATGAATAGAAGCACATGCAAGAGCTGCGGGGCGGCAATCGTCTGGATCCGCACCCGCTCCGGCCGTTCAATGCCGTGCGACGCCAAGCCGGTGAACTACCGCACGAAGCCCGGAGGAAGCACCAAGCTGGTGACGCCCGCCGGGGACGTGATAAGCTGCGAGCCGGTGGACGATCCGGCAGAAGCTACCGGCTGGGGCTATGTTCCCCACTGGAGCACCTGCAACGCGCCGGACAAATTCAGGAAAGCAAAGTAAACCAAAAGAAAGCAAATAAAAGCATAAAAAGCAAATGCTTTTCAAAAAAGGAGGCAAACACATGGACTACAAGCCGAAAATCATCAAAGGAACCGTAAAGGGCACGGGCTGGCCGATCGACGGCCACACGATCCACTTCTCCCTCTGGGACTACGACAACCACGAGAGCTGGCACCTTTTTGGCTGGGACGACGCCGACGACGAGGCCGTCATGCTGACGATCTGGCAGACGGAGAACGAGGCGGGCCTGAGCCTCGACGACACTCTGGAGGACTTCACGAAGCGCTGGAAGGCAAAGGAGTGGGAGCCGCAGGGCGTGTTCTGTCTGGATCTCGACAAGGTGGAAGTCGTCGAAGTCGTGCAGGAAGAAGTCAAGAACGACACCCGCGAAAAGCTCCGGGAAAAAGGCTTCGACCTGACGCCGAGGAAATACACCGACAAGGGCGGGATCCTCTGCCTGCCGCTCGACAAGAACCTGAACGGCGACGTGCAGGCCAAGCACCCGGACTGGGTGCCAATCGCCTGCCCGAACTGCGGCCGCAAGTGCTGGAAAATGCCGGAGGCCGACAAGCTCCAAGAGGCGCAGGGCGTGTCACTTCTCTGTACTGAGTGCGCCGTCAAGGCTGGCTTTCTGAGCTCGTACCAGCCAAACAACGCACCGCACCCGGAGGGGAACCGGGCCCAAAGAAGGAGGGCAAAACGTGAAAGAAAGAAGTAACACAAGCCGCATATTTGACAGAGCGTGGGCCGTGATCGCAGCACTGGCGGCCCTGCTGCTGCTTTTCTGTAAAATGAGCGGGCGGCTGACATGGAGCTGGCCGGGTGTAGTCCTCGGCTATGTGGGTATCATGTGTTCGCTCATGCTCTGCTGCGTGCTTTTGGCAAATGCCGTTATACTGGCCTGCAAGCTGCACCGCTGGAACCGCACCCGGCGCGTAATGAACCGGATCCGAAAAGACTTCAACCTTCTGGCCCGTGGTGAAGTGCTGGACAAAATCGCCGTAAAGTACGGGCTGAGCCGGGCACCAGACGAAACAGACAAGGAGCTGCGCGAGCGGATCCTGCAATTTGCCAAAAAACCGTACAAACCGAAAGGAGGGACAGCCAATGGACTATAAAACAGAAGCAGAGCCGAAGGCATGGGCCGACGGCGTGCCGGTATTCTGTGCACACGACGCGATCGTGGACGTGGCAAAGCTGGTGCCGAACCCGAAGAACCCGAACCAGCACCCGGACAGCCAGATCCAGCTACTCGGCCGCATAATCAGGCAGACGGGCTGGAGGCAGCCGATCACCGTCTCGAAGCGCTCCGACTTCATAGTGAAGGGCCACGGACGCCTCGCTGCTGCCCTTCTGGAAGGAATGAAAGAGGCACCGGTGGACTACCAGAACTACACCTCGGAGGCCGAGGAATACGCCGATCTGGTGGCAGACAACCGGATCGCAGAGCTGGCAGAGACAGACAACAAGCTGCTGGCTGACATTTTCGCAGAAATCGACACCGGCGAGATCCCCATGGAGCTGACCGGGTACACGGAGGACGAGGTGGAGGGCCTCGTCACCGCGCTGTCAGAAGCCCTCCACAATGACCTGAACGAGCCGGACGACATACCGGAGCCGCCAGAACCCGATCAGACAGTCACCCAAAAGGGCGACCTCTGGATCCTCGGCCGCCACCGCGTCGTCTGCGGGGACGCCACCAGCGAAAAAGACCGGGAGCTGCTGCTGGACGGCGCACACCCGGAGATCCTGCTCACGGATCCGCCCTACTGCTCCGGCGGCTTCCAAGAGTCCGGGAAAGTGACCGGCTCCATAGGAACAAAGCAGGCAGACGGACAAGGCGGCTACACCACGCCGACGATCAGCAGCGACAACCTCTCAACGCGGGGCTATCAGGTGCTAATGAAGGCCGTACTCGGAGCCATTGACGTGAAAGCGGCATACCTCTTTACAGACTGGCGCATGTGGGTGTATTTATTCGACCTCGTGGAAGGCTCCGGCCTCGGCGTGCGGAATATGATCGTGTGGAATAAGAAAAGCCCCGGCATGGGGAACGGCTGGCGGGCCCAGCACGAGCTCGTAATGTTCGCCCACCGGACAAAGCCAAAATGGGACAATCACAAGGGCTACGGCAACGTACTGGAGGCCACCCACTCCGGGAATGAGCTCCACCCGACGCAAAAGCCGGTGGAGATACTGGAGAAGCTGCTGGACAATACGGACTGGGCCAAAGGAGTGCTCGACACATTCGGAGGATCAGGCACGACGCTGATCGCCGCTGAAAGTGTCGGGCAAGCGTCGTTCATCATGGAAATGGAGCCCCGGTTTGTGGACGTGATCGTGCGCCGCTACATAAAGACGACCGGCAAAACGACCGGGATCCGGCTAATCAGGAAGGGCAAGGAGCTGGCCCGTGAGCAATTCGAGCAAATGTTCGCGGAATAGCAGCAGAAAGGAGGCGAGCCCATGAGCCAGACCAAAAAGCCAAAGGAAACCGACGCGATCAAGCAAAAGCTGGAGCACTACGCGGCCTTCCAGCGCCGGATCGACAACCAGATCGAGCGGCTGGAGTATCTGGAGTCCGTCATGGGCGCACCTTCGAGCCCGAACCTATCCGGGGAACCAAGCGGGGGCGGCGACGGATCCAGCAAGACCGAGCGGCAAGTCCTCAAAAAGCTGGAGCTCCAGCAGGCGATCCGGGACATGATCGCAGACGAAGCCGCAGAACGCAAAGAGCTGGAGGACATGATCGAGCAAATGGAACGACCGGACGAGCAGACCGTCATAGAAATGCACTACCTCGACCATGTGAAATGGTGGCCGATATGCGCGGCCCTATTCAGCGGGGAGCCGGACTACGCCGAGAAGGCCGACAAGTACCTGAAACGGACATTTAAGCTCCACGGCTCTGCCCTGCAAGCTCTGGCGAAGATATACGCACAAACCAAAGAAAGCGAGTAAAAAGCCCGCCAAAAGCCACCAAACGGCCGGAGGCGGGCCTTTTTATGCACATCACCCGGCAGCATTGTGGAAAGGCAGGGGGACAAAAAGGGATAAAAGGGGATAAAAAGGGATTGAAAGGGATAACGCCCAAGTGCTAACCTATACAATAGCGAAAGCCGTCTGGAGAGCACTCACGCCTCTGGGCGGCTTTTCACATGCACCGAAAAGGAGGCGGGCACCATGAGCGACCTATTCAACACGGGCCCGGCCCGGCACACAAGGGGCGGCTTTACCGTTTCCCATTCTGGAGCGGGCGACATTGTGAAAAAGCTCCAGAAGCTACGGGACGGCGGCGAGGTGGCAATCAAGCGCACCGTGTCGGACTTCGCAACCAGAGGGCCCGGCTGGGTATCAAAGGGGATCCGCGAGCACTACGGCGTGGACGCTGCCGCCATAAAGGAAGCAGCCAAACGGCCGAGCCGCGGGCATACCTCGATCAGAGTCGCGGGCATATCCGTGGACGGGGCAACGCTGGAGTATAAGGGCAGAACCCTGACGCCGCTTCACTTCAAAATGAGCCCGAAGCAAGCACCCACAACCAAACAGAAGAACCCGATCCGGATCCCCGGCCAGCTTATAGCCGCAGGCTCACCCGTGGCTATGGTACGGCCGCCGAAGCCCTACACCGTAAAGGCGACAATCATTAAGGGCCAGCGCTCAGCCATGAGCAGCGACACCTTCCTGACCGCCGGGCGCGGTGGCGTCGTGCTGCCCTACCAAAAGAGCGGGGACGACCGCAAGCCGATCGAGGCCGTGCGCACTCTCTCCGTGCCGCAAATGATAGACGGCAGAGCCCGCGAGACAATCGAGCAGACAATCAACACCAAGCTGGGCGAGCGCTTCAACCACCACATAGAGCGGGCCATGAGATAGCCCGCCAAGGCCACCCTGCACAAGCCCGCCAGAGCCCCACACACGGGCACCAAGGGCCGAAGGCAAGCAGAGCACACCACCGGCCGCAAAGGCCGCCAGAGGGCCACACAGAGGCCACCACGGGGCACACAAGGCCAAGGGGCAAACAAGCCCGCGCCGAGCAGCCGCGCAAGGTACTGTGAAGCCCGCAAAAGCCCTGCGGTGCTTGCGAGCCCAAAAGACGAGCAGGCTCAGGAAATTTTTTTCAGGCCGTTTCGTTTCGCCAGCCGCGCAGAAAGGAGGTGACGCCATGGCCGAAGCACCGAAACAAAACCTGCAAACAACCGCGATAATAGCAAAACTTTTTGACCTCGACGAGCGACGGGTGCAGCAGCTCGCAAAGTCTGGCGTCCTTCCTGCGGCGTCCACTCGTCCGTACAAATTCGACCTGCTGCCGACCGTAAAGGCGTACATAAAGCACCTGCGGGAACGGGCCAACGGCAAGGAGGCAAAGACGGCCGACACGGCAAAGGCCGAAGCCGACAAGCTGCGGGCCGAGGCAGACCTGAAACAGAGCAAGGCCAAGATCGCAGAAATGCAGCTCAAAGAGCTGGAGGGGAAAATGCACCGGAGCGAGGACGTGGAGGCCGTAACAAATGACCTCGTTTACACCGTCCGCAGCATGATAATGGCCCTGCCCGGCCGTCTCGCTATGGACGTTGCGCAGGCGGCCAGCGCGAACGAAGCCTCGGCACTGATCCGCGCCGAGTGTCACAAAATCCTGAACGAGCTCGCGGGCTATCAATACGATCCCGAAGTTTATCAGCGGCGGGTAAGGGATCGCGAAGGCTGGGGCGAAGCACTCGCAGATGAAGCCGACGACTAAAAAAGCCGCAAGGAAGCTCAACGCAGCCATAGCTCCGGCCGTCCAGAACTTCAAACCGCCGGAGGATCTGACGGTGGCAGAATGGGCCGATAGACACCGCCGCCTATCGCCGGAAACCTCCGCAGAGGCAGGCCCGTGGCGCACGTCGCGCACGCCCTACCTCCGGGAGCCTATGGAAGCGTTCACCGATCCAAAGGTGAAAAAAATTGTTATGGTGGCGGCTTCTCAGGTGGGAAAGTCTGAGCTTGAACTGAACATAATCGCGTACATTATCGACCAAGATCCGGGCTCTATCCTCTTTGTGCAGCCAACACTGGAGGACGCCCGCAAGTTTTCACGTCTCCGGATCGCTCCTATGATACGGGACAGCCGGGCGCTGCGGGCGAAAGTGTCGGACGTAAAGACGAGGGACTCCGGGAACACGATCCTGCAAAAATCTTTCCCCGGCGGTATGCTGACGATCACCGGCTCAAACAGCGCCTCCGCTCTGGCTTCCACTCCGGCCCGCTACATCATAGGCGACGAGCGCGACCGCTGGGCCATAAGCGCCGGAACCGAGGGCGATCCGTGGGCGCTGGCAGAGGCCAGACAAACCACATTCTACAACGCGAAAGCCGTTGAGGTATCAACCCCAACAATAAAGGGAGCCTCGAACATTGAGGACAGCTACTACAAAGGCACACAAGAGCGCTGGTGCCACCAGTGCCCAGAGTGCGGCGAGTATGGCGAAATCATATTTGACCGGATCCATTATGAGCACACCGTCAAAAAGGTGCGCGGGAAGAAAATCTACACCATAAACGGCCCGATCACATGGGCCTGCCCTAACTGCGGCTGCATTATACCGGAGGAAACCATGCGGCGGCAGCCTGCAAAATGGATCGCCGAGAACCCGGAGGCATACGCCACCGGCGTGCGCTCCTTCTGGCTGAACGCCTTCTCGTCCCCGTGGACGCCGTGGGAGAAAATCATTCTTGAATTTCTCGGAGCCAAGGACAACCCGCAAAAGCTGAAAGTCGTCTACAATACCAAGCTGGGCGAGCTCTGGGAGGATCGCGGCGGCACAATCGACGAGGACACCATGCTGGCCCGCCGCGAGGACTACGGCACCAATGCCGACGGCTCCCCGGTGGAACCGCCGGAGGGCGTGCTGGTGCTCACCTGCGGAGTAGACACGCAGGACAACCGGCTGGAGTACGAAGTCGTGGGCCACGGCTACTACGGCGAAACGTGGGGCATAAAAAAAGGCTACATCATGGGGAAGCCGGACACCGACGACGTATGGCAGCAGCTTGACGACGTGATCGATCATGTGTACCGCTTCAAGGACAGCAAGCGCGGCCTGCGGATCTCAATCACCTGCGTGGACGAAGGCGGCCACTACACCCAAGAGGTGCGCCTGCGCTGCCGGGCCCGGAAAAACAAGCGCGTTTTTGCTATCAAGGGAAAAGGCGGCGACGGGATCCCCTTCGTGACGCCGCCCTCGAAAGTCAAAATCGTGGTAAATGAGCAGGTGATCGGCAAGTGCTGGCTTTACACCTTCGGCGTGGACGCTGGCAAGGAGGCGATCATGTCAAACGTGCGGGTGCAGGAACCCGGCGCGAAATACTGCCATTTCCCGCGGGGCGAGTCCTACGGCTACGACTCGTACTACTTCAACGGCCTGCTGTCTGAGAAGCTGGAGCTCACGCAGACAAAGCGGGGCAACAGCTGGGCGTGGGTGAAGATCCCCGGCCATGAGCGCAACGAGGCGCTCGACTGCCGCAACTATGCGCTGGGTGGCTTCCGTATCATTAACCCCGACATGGAGGCTGTGGAGCGCAGGCTCAAAAGCCTGCCAGAACAGCCGCGGCCGAAACGTGCTGCAGCACCGCAGCAGCGCCGGACAAACGCAGCGGCGCAACTATTTGACGAATGGTAAGGAGGCAACGCCATGAGGCAACGAGAAATAATTCAGGCCGAGCTCACGCAGACACGCGAGCGTCTGGCCCTTTATCTGAAACGCGAGGCCGACATGCTGGACAAAAACGGCGTGCAAAGCTATGGGATCGGCTCCCGCAATCTTCAACATTACAGCACGGCCCTGAAAGATATTCAGGACATGATCGAAAAGCTCCGCGCCCGGATCAGGGAGCTGGAGGCAGAACTGGCGGGCAGGAGCGCCCGCCGTGCGCTGGGCGTAGTCCCGCATGACTGGTAAGGGTAAACGCCGGAACCCCCGGCTTTACTACGGCACGGCCGGAGGGAGTTTCCGCTCCTTTATCCCTTCGGCTGCTGCCGTTTTTTATTCCATGACAAGGAGGTGAGAAAAATCAGGTACGACAAAAAAATGGGAATGTATCTGCCCGACAGTGTACGCCCGCAGAATAAAGGCTACGGGGAGGCCGGGGCCAGTTGGAGAAAGCGGGCCGTGAAGGGCTTCAACGCTCCGAGCGGATCCGCACATGAGGACATAGACTTCAACAACTTCACCATGAGGCAGCGGGCCCGCATGTTATACATGGCCGCACCCGTCGCCACCTCCGCGATCAAGACCAACCGCACAAACGTGGTAGGCGTCGGCCTGCGCCTGAAAAGCCGGATCGACCGCGAAGTGCTGGGCCTCACCGCAGAGCAGGCAGAAAGCTGGCAGAAAACCACCGAGCGGGAGTTCAACCTCTGGGCCAGCGATAAAAGAGCCTGCGACGCCACGGGCATGAACAACTTCTACGGGCTCCAGCAGCTCGCGCTTGTGTCGTGGCTGCTCTCCGGTGACTGCATAGGCATTATCAAGCAATACAGCACCACCCCGCTGCTCCCCTACTCCCTGCGGGTACACCTGATTGAGTCCGACCGGATCGCAACGCCGGGCGGGTATGGTGCCGGAGGCTCGATAACCTTCACCACCGGAAAGAACACGGAAACCGGCAACACGATATACGACGGCGTGGAGGTGGACGCGGACGGCATGGTGGTGGCCTACCACATACGCAGCAATTACCCCTTCGAGATCGGCGCACCGGCGACGACGTGGGCCCGCGTGCTGGCGTATCAGGAACACACCGGACTCCCCAACGTGCTGCATGTGATTGACACCGAGCGGCCGGATCAATACCGTGGCGTGAGCTATCTCGCGCAGGTGATCGAGCCCCTGCTCCAGCTCCGGCGCTACACCGAGTCCGAGCTCATGGCCGCGGTGGTGGAGTCGTTTTATACGGCCTTCATCAAGACGCAGGCACCGACGGACGAGAACCCGTTCAACCAGACGGATCCCGACATGCCGGGCGAGCCAAAGGGCCCCAACGAGTACAGCATGGGCCCCGGACAAGTCAACATCATGGGCCCCGGCGAGGACGTGGAGTTTGCAAACCCGACGCACCCGAACGGCAGCTTCGACAAGTTCGCGGCTGCAATCAGCGCTCAGGTGGGCGCGGCTCTGGAAGTACCGGCCGATCTGCTGCTGAAACAATTCAACAGCTCATACAGCGCAAGCCGGGCGGCCCTGCTGGAAGCGTGGAAAGCCTTCAAAATGCGCCGGGAGTGGCTGGCTGACGACTTCTGCCGCCCCTGCTATGAAATCTGGATGAGCGAGGCCGTGGCCCGCGGGCGTATCTATGCGCCGGGCTTTTTCACCAATCCAATGATCCGCGCCGCATATCTCGGCAGCGAGTGGCTGGGCCCGTCTCAGGGACAGCTCGATCCGGTGAAAGAAATCACCGCGGAGATCCTCGCGTGCAGCGAAGGCTATTCAACGCACGAGCAAAGCACGATCCGCCTCAACGGCGGCCAGTGGGACGCCAACGTCGAACAGCTCCAGCGGGAAAACGAAAAGCTCGAAGGGCAAGCACCGGATCCGCACCAGTCTGGCGGCGGTGAAGGCCCGCAGGAACCGCAGGAAGGCGACGAACCGGCCGAGGGGGACAACAACCCGCACAACCCTGAAACGGCCCGCAGACGGGGCGCTCATGCCCTACGCGACCTCGTTATAAGGGAGCAAATAAAACAAGCCATAGGAGGGCAAGCCAATGAGAATAAAACATAGCAACATACGCATGGGCCCGGCAGCGGCACCGCAGGCAACGCCCGCGACAAAGTTCTGGAACATGGCGAGCGTCGGCGAGGACGAGGGCGAGATCACCCTTTACGGCGACGTTATGAGCCAGCAGCCCGTTGACTGGTGGACGGGGGAACCGGAGCCCGGCCTCTACATCACGCCGGAGGGCTTCATGGAGGATCTGGCGACCGTCAAGGACAAGGGCCGCGTCACAGTAAAGCTGAACAGCTGCGGCGGCGACCTCTACACCGGGATCGCTATCCACAACGCCCTGAAAGCGCTCAGCGGAGAGGTGAACGTCGTCGTGGAAGGGATCGCGGCCAGTGCCGCCAGCGTTATTATGTGCGCCGGTGACACCGTGACCGTTTACCCCGGATCCCTCGTTATGATCCACGGTGTAAGCGTCCTGCTCTGGGACTCCCTGAACATTCAGGACATGAAGCAGCTAATCAAGGGAATGGACGCCAGCGAGCGTGCCGTCGCTGAAATCTACGACGGAAAGACCGGCCTCGGCGTGGACACCCTGCGCAGCATGATGACAAAGGAAACGTGGATGACCGGGCGGGAAGCTCTGGAGAAGGGCTTCGCGGACGCGATCAAGGAGGACGAGGACGATCCCGACATGAGCATGAGCCGCGACCGGAAAGTCCTCTACGTCAACGGGATAGGCCATAACGTCGAAGGGCTGCGCAACATACCGGGGACGATCCCGATCCAGAAAAGTGCGAAACCGGCCGCAAGACCGGCCGCAAATAAAAGGCCGACCAATAAGGCGGCAAAACCAGAAGGAGGTAAAAATCACATGACACTCGAAGAACTGAAAGCTCAGGAGCCTGATCTGGTGAGCCAGATCGAGCAGGCCGCCGTAGGTGCGGCAACGGCTCAGACCACCGACGCGGTGACGGCAGAGCGCCAGCGCCTCGCTGCCATTGACTCGATCGCGGCCTCTATACCGGATCAGAAAATGGTACACGACGCCAAGTACGGCGACAACCCCTGCACCGCTCAGGAGCTCTGTTTCCGCGTTATGCAGCAGAGCGCAGCGGCGGGCCAGCAGTTTCTCACCAACTACGCCGCAGACGGGGCGGCCTCTAATGCCGCCAGCGTGGGCGCAGCACCCAACGGAGGCGCACCTTCCACGCAGGCCGAGCAGGACGCGGCAGACATTCAGGCGGTAGTCGCCGCCTACAACCAGACCAAAGGAGGCGCGAAATAATGAGTAAAAGACTGGACGAAAATCTGGGCTATGTGGGCCCTGACAACCTGATCGCCGACATGTACCCGCCCACCGATCCCTTCACGGTGAAGATCCGCAAGGAGGCAACGGAGGCGGCGACTTATAAACGCGGCACCGTTCTGGCGCTCTCTGCCGGAACCGCCGGTGACGGCAAGTTCGTGATCCTCGGCACTACGGCAGCAGACAGCGAGACGCTGACAGCCAACTGCGTGCTCGCGGAGGACACAGAAGTCGGCACCGACGCCGACACCGTGGCGATCGCGTACCGTACCGGGCACTTTAACGCGAACATGCTCACCGTAGCAGAAAGCTACACCCTGAACGCGGCTGACAAAGAGGCGCTCCGCACCGCGGGGATCCTGCTCTCTGACGCCGTGGAAATCTAAGAAGGAGGACAGACAAATGGCTTTTAACTATTACGACACCCACACGCTGCTGGCTTCTGTGAAGCAGCTCGCGCCGCTCCACACCTTCCTGCTGGATCGCTACTTCCCCACCAATGCAGCAACCGACATTTTCTCCACCGACGACGTGCTGGTGGAATACAAGAAGGGGCACAAGAAGGCGTCCCCGTTCGTCGCTCCCCGCAAAGGCGGGATCACGATCCTGCGCAACGGCTACACCATGAAGCGCTTCACGCCTTCCTATATCGCGCCGAGGCGTCCCCTCACCGTTGACGAGCTGAAAAAGCGCGGCTTCGGCGAGGCCCTCTACCCTACCCTGACGCCGGAGCAGAGACAGGGCGTAATCATGCTGGGCGACCTCGACGAGCTCCGCGGCATGAACAAACGCCGCAAGGAGGCCATGGCTTCGCAGGTGATTTTCACCAACGGCTGCATTATGGATGAGTATGTGGACGACCTGCACACCTTCGAGGAACGCGAGGTGCGCTACTACGACGGCAGCAGCAACCCGGCAATCTATACCCCGTCCGCTAACTGGAGCACCACCGAGGCGTCCGGCAAGCAGATGATCTCCGACATGGCCGCCATGATCTCCATGCTGACCTCCCGCGGCCTGCCTGCCAGCGACGTGCTCGTGGCCCCTGACGTGGCCGACATTATTCTGGCAAACGAGTGGATCCTGAAGCTGCTCGACAACCGCAACTACCAGATCGGCGGCGTGGATCCTGAAACACTCCCGACCGGCGCAACCAAGATCTGCCGCCTGAACATCAAGGGCCACATGGTTGACGTTTTGAGCTATGAGGACACCTACACCGAAGTGGACGGCTCCGTGGTGCCTTTTATCCCGAAGGGCAAGATCGCGGTGGGCGCTCCCGCTGCTGGCCGCACTGTTTACGGCGCGATCACTCAGGTGGAGCAGTCCGACGGCGAGTTCCACACCTACACCGGCGTGGACGTGCCGAAGTACCTCAGCGACGCAAAGCACAACGTCCGCGAGCTGACTCTGAGCTCTGCGCCGTTATGTATGCCGAACAATGAAAACCCGTTTATCACCGCCACGGTGGTGACGCAGAGCTAAGCCAGACGGCAGAAAGGAGCGGAAAGCATGATTAAAATTAGAGTAACCCGCGGCGGCTGCGGCATTTCCTACGAGGACGAACACGGCACCAAGCGCCACGCACTGAAAACGCCGGAGGACGGCCCTTTTATGTGTGACGAGGCTCAGGCAGAGCGCCTCGTCCGTCTGGGCGTGGCTGCCTATGTAACCGGCAGAGCACTGGAAGCGCCGCAGGATCCTGACGCTGACACGGATCCCGACAATCAGGAGCCGGAAAAGACCACGGGCCACCTCGACGCGGCCGAGCTGGAGGGCTGGGAATATAACCAGCTGAAAAAGCTCGCGGCCGACATGGGCGTGACTCCGAAGGGCAAGAAAAAGGCTGACCTGATCGCCGCCATTACGGCGGCAGAGGTGACGCCCGGCAACGATACGGATCCCGACGAAGGCGACGGCAGTGAGGACGACGACCTGCCGGAGCTGGGCGCTGCCGATCCGGAGTAAGGAGGAAAGACTATGATCAGAATGACAAAGGGCACCTACGGGCTGAAAGTGAACGGAGCCGTGGAGGCTATGACGAAGCACTCAGCCCCCTTCTCCCTTCCTGCTGACCGTGAGGCCGAGCTCGTGAAGGCTGGCGTGGCCGCCTATGTGGAGGAAACCGCAGAGGAAAAAGCGTACAGCAACATGAAAATGGCAGAGCTCCGCAAGGCTGCTGCAGCGTATGGCGTAGACGCCAGCAAGTGCCGGAGCAAAAAGGAAGCGATCGAGCTGATCGAGGCTGCGAAGGCAAAGGCAAAAGCCGGGCACTCCGAAGCCTCGGAGGAATAAGCCGGTGAGCTTCAAAGACCAGATCCGGCAGGATCTTGACGCCGTATTCCTCAATGTGGACGAGTTCGCCGAGCTCCACCGGATCGAAGGGAAAGAGATCCCCGTCGTGGTGGACAACGATCAGTTGGTGAAGCTCAAACAAGGGCAGATCCTCGGACTCGTGGAGGCCGACCTGCTGCTCATGGGTAAAGAGTCCGACTTTCCGGCAGACATGGAGCCGGGCAGGCTGCTGAACATGGACGGCAGGGAGCTGATCGTTTCAAGCTCCGGCACTGACATGGGGCTCATTGAGGTGGCGCTACGCCAAAACAGAACCGGTTAGGAGGTGCAGCATGTTACTGGTGGAAAGCATTGACAAGGTGGTGGCATGGCTGAACGAAAACGTGTGCAGCCAGATCCAGCTCAAACTCCCAGACGACTACAAGAACGACAAGGAGTACGCCGTGGAGTATGTGCAGCCTGCCGCCTTCCCTCTCTACACTCCGGGGAAAGACCGGCTCCCGCCGAACGTGCGGGCCCCGATCCCCTCCGTCTGCGTCCAACTGACCGAAGGAAACGACGACCTGCTCAAACGGCAGCGGAGGCTCCAGCTCCGGCTCTGCCTCGCCTGCTGGAACCCCGGAGAGCACGGCGGGGAGGTTTTACACCCCCGCAAGAATGAGGCGGCCCTCGGCGGGTATTCCTACTACCGCCTGACGGGCAAGGCCGCGCAGACATACACCCGCAATATGGAAGGCTGGAGGGACTCGTTCAACTTCGCCGACCTTGTGCTGCGCGAGATTGAAAGCGCGGAATATATCGCAGGCCACCGGCTCGTGAAGGAGCAGGGGATCAAGTTCGGGCTCTTTACCGAGGACGGGAATATCTGGGACTACTACCCCTACTGGCACAACTGGATCACCTTCACGCTGGAGGCTGGCGTGACGGCTGCAACGCCGAAAAGCTACGAAAATTTATTATAACAAGGAGGCAAGACTATGGCATATTTACATGGCGCATACGGCGAGATCCTCGACAGCAAAGTCAACTCGGCGCAGCAGGCCGACGCCGTGGCGGTTTATATCGGCACGGCTCCGGTGAACCTAATCCGGGACTATGCGGACAAGGATCTTGTCAACATGCCGCTGAAAATTCAGAACATGGGCGAAGTACAGACCAAGCTCGGCTACTCTGCCAACTGGCAGGACTTCACCCTCTGCGAAGTGTTCGCGGAGCACTTCGACAATACCGTGGGGAACGTGGGGCCGATCTACGTCGTGAACGTACTCGATCCCGCCGCCCATAGGGACACCGAAAAGACCACCAAGACGCTGACCTTTAAGAACAACCGGGCAGAGTTTGAGAGCTCCGACATTATTCTGGACACCTTCGCGATCGCAGACATGGCCGAGGGCGTGGACTACTCCCTGAGCTACAACTACGCAAAGGCGGCCGTCGTCGTGCAGCTTCTCAAAGACAGCACCGCGGAAAGTATCAGCTGCACCTATAACACCGTGGACGCCTCGGCCGTCCTGCCTGCCGATATTATCGGCCAGCAGACCGAGGACGGCGAGTACACCGGCCTGAGCGCCGCCGCCCTGATTTATACCAAGTTCAACGCCGTGCTCAACACCCTGACGGCACCCGGCTGGAGCCACTACCCCGAAGTGTACCGGGCCATGGTGAGCACCGTCCAGAAGCTCAACGGGCACTGGGACGGCTTCGTCCATGCGGACATTCCTCTGGTAGACGACAAGGGCGGCAAGATTGACACGATCGCCAAGGCCCAGAAGTGGGCCGAGGATCACGGCTACAACAGCGAGCGGAGCAAAATCTACTGGCCGCAGGTGAAGGACGGCAGCGGCCGGGCCTTCCACCTCTCCACCGTGGGCGCTGCCACTATGCTGCGCGTAGACCAGAGCCACAGCGCCGTGCCGTTCGAGTCCCCGTCCAACAAGGAGATCATGGCAACCTGCCAATACTTCGGAGAAGGAGCCAAGAGCAAAGGCTTCGATCAGCAGACGGCCAACACCCTGAACGAAAAGGGCATCACAACGGCCTGCTTCTGGGGCGGCCAGTGGGTGCTCTGGGGCCCTCACACGGCTGCCTACGAGTACAACGGATCCATGGACGCCCGCGCGATCTTTGACGTGAACATTCGTATGCTCATGCACATCACGAACAGCTTCCAGCTGGATCACGGAACCGAGATCGACAGCCCTATGACTCCGCAGGACAAGGACACGATCCTGAACTTCGAGAAGGAAAAGCTCGACACCCTCTGCGGGATCGGCGCCCTGATCGGCACCCCGTCCGTGGAGTTTCTGGAGAGTGCCAACCCCACCAACAACATGATGAACGGCGACTTCGTTTGGGACTTCGCCGTCACCAACACGCCGCCGTTCAAATCCGGCACCGCCCGCGTATGCTACACCGACGAGGGCTTCGCCGCATTTTTCGGGAATGAGTAAGGAGGTGCAAAGGAATGGGACAATGGTTAGATATTAAAGGGCCGGTAGTAGCTGACACCGTTTACTCTGGCGGCGTTCTGGTAGCCAAGGACGTGACCTTCACGCTGCCGGGCATTGAGTTTTTAACTGCCGACGTTCAGGCCATGGGAAACCTGACCGTGCCGCTGATCGGACTTCTGGAGAATATGGAGCTTGCGATCACAAAGATCGGCGTGGACATGGGCCTCAGCCGCCTGAGCAAGCTCGAAAAGCAGAACCTTGAGTTCCGCTGGGTGCAGAACGTCGTCAAGTCCGACGGCTCCCAGACGAACGAAGGCTGCAAGGCGTTTGTGCGCACCCTGCCGGGGGCGCTGCCGGAGCTGGGCGTCGAAGTGGGATCCGCCACCGAGGCAGAGAACACCTACAACGTGACGCGCCAGCAGATTTACGCAAACGGCACCGAGTACATGTGCGTGGATAGGCTCAGCCAGATCCTCCGCATTAACGGCAAGGACTACATGGCCGAGATCAACAGCCTGCTGTAAACAAAACCAAACACAAACGGGCCCGCCGGACTTTCCTCTGGCGGGCCTGATTTTTTGAAAGGAGCCAACCATGAAAGAAAAAAAGAACTATTTCAAGGGCACGCTGGCCCTCAAAAACCCGGTAATGATTGACGGGAAGGAAGTCAAGGAAGTGACCTACGACTCGAACGAGATCGACGGGATCCTTTTCGCCACGGCAGAGGCCAAGAAAAAGGCAGCCGCAGGCATGAAAAACACCACGATCACCCCGGCGGCCGAGTTCGACGTGGGCCTGCACTTATACCTCGGCTTCGCTGCGATCATAGCCGTGAACCCGTCCTATGACTTCTCCGACGTGGAGAGGATCAAGGGGCGCGACGTCGTGGAGGTAATGGCGATCGGCCGAAATTTTATTCTCACGTCGGAGCAGGGACAACAGGAAAACGACTCCGGCGAGCCTACCGAGACTACGCCAGAGTCTACCACACCAGCACGGCCGACCTCGAAAGAAAAAGAGTAACCGACTTCATTCTGGAATACGCGGAGGCCGCCGAGGATCTCGCGGAGGAACGAAAGCGCCAAGAAAAAAAGCGGCCGCCGATAGGCCGAAAGCCCAAGCATGTGAAACGGAGGTGAGGACGTGGCGGGCAGGACTTTACAATCTACAATCGAAATCGCCGGTACCCTCAGTCCTTCTTTACAGCAGGCGATCCGGCAGGCCATTGACCGGCTGGAGGAAATGAGCGAGGAAACACTGGAAAGCGCTGGAGCTGCCGCAAGGCTGGCCGACGAAATCGGCGCTCAGGAGTCCGTGCTCAGGAGCCTGCAACGCGGATATGCTGACTATATCGTGAGCGGCCGGGAAAGCTCCGACGAGGCCCGGCAGCTCGCCAGCCGGATCCAAGACCTGAGCGACGAGCTGGACGAAAACCGCGACACCCTCGAAGCAGCCGAACGCGCCGCCAGAGACTTGATCGACGCGCAGGACGACACCGCCGACGCATACGAGGCGCTGCAGCGCACCATAAGCAAGCAGCAGGACGACCTCGAAGCGCTGCAAAGAGAATACGCCAACCTTGTGCTCAAACAAGGCGAAAGCTCCGACGAAGCCCAAGAGCTCGCGGGCCGGATCAGCCGCTTGTCTGGCGAGCTGGGCGAAAACCGCCAGCAGCTCGAAAACGCAGAGCGGGCAGCCGACCGGCTCGGCGACACCATGGAGGACGCCGGGCAGCAGGCCGAGGACTCCAGCGAGGGCTACACCGTGCTGAAAAATGTTATTGCCAACCTTGCAACGGAGGCAATCAGCAAGGCGGTGGACGCCTTCAAAGAGCTGGCAACCGAGGGGGACAGCGCTCTGGCTATGCTGGAGGCAAGAACCGGGGCCACGTCCTCCGAAATGGAAGGCTTCGAGGACGTAATGTACGAGGTTTACAACTCCAACTACGGCGAGAGCCTCGGCGACGTTTCCGAGAAGCTCAGCACTGTGATCCAAATGACGGACGACCTCGACAACGCTTCACTGGCGAACGTAACCAAGAACGCGATCGCACTGGAGGACGTGTTCGGCTTCGACATTATGGAAAGTATGCGGGGCGTGAACAGCCTCATGGATCAATTCGGCATAACCTCCGATCAAGCCTTCAACCTCATAGTGCAGGGGGCGCAGAAAGGGCTCAACCAAAACGACGACCTTCTGGACACTATCAACGAGTACAGCGTCCAGTTCAAAAACGCAGGATACAGCGCCGACGACATGTTCAACATGCTGGCGAATGGCGTAGAGTCCGGCACATGGAGCGTCGATAAGCTCGGCGACGCGGTGAAGGAGTTCAACATAAGAATGAGCGACGGATCCGCAAAGGACGCCGTGGAGGCCCTCGGCTTTTCATGGGAAAAGGTATCAGAGGACTGGAGCAAAGGCGGCGACAGCGCAAAAGAAGTATTCAACATGCTGGTGAATGAGCTCGACGGGCTCGAAACCACGACCGAAGGCTACAACATAGGCGTGGGCCTGCTGGGTACTATGTACGAGGATCTGGGCCAAGAGGCGGTGCTCGCCCTCTCCAACACGGAGGGAGCTATAAACAGCGCCTCGGACGCTATGGCACAAATGGACAGCGCCGCCTACGATACGCTGGAGAGCTCGCTCTCCCAGCTGGGCCGGACTGTCAAGGCCGAAGTGGTGCAGCCAATCGCTGAAAAGCTGACGCCCGCCATTAAGGACTCCGTGAACTTCGTCAATGAGCGCGTGGGCCCGGCAGTCGAGTGGCTGCTCTCCCACCTGCCAGAAGTCGGCATAATTTTGGGAACGATCGGCTCCGTGATCGCTGCTATGAAATGGGGCTCAATCGTGGGCCAGATCGGCAAAATCTCCGGGGCCTTCTCAGGCTTCAAGACTGCGATCGCTGCTATCCCCGGCCCCGTGCTGGCAATAATCGCCATAGTGGCCGCGCTGGCTGCTGGCTTCAAGTACCTATGGGAAACAAACGAGGACTTCCGCAACAATGTGACGGCCGTATGGGAGGAACTGCAAGGCAGCTTTTCGGAGCTGGGCGGCAAAATCAGCGACATGCTGAACCAGCTCATGCCGCTAATCTCGGAAATAGCAAGCACCGTCCTGACCGCCTTCGGGCAGATAGCCGAGGCTGTGCTTCCGATCCTGATCCAGCTCATTTCTGAGCTGCTGCCGGTTATTATCGGCCTGATCGACCAGCTGCTCCCCGTGCTGACGCAGATTATTGAGAGCGTGCTCACCGTTCTGGTGGACGTTATCAACCAACTGCTGCCGCTCGTTATGCAGATAATTGAGGCCGTGCTGCCGGTGCTGCTCCAGCTCGTGCAGGCCATTCTCCCGATCATCACTCAGATCGTGGAGGCCGTGCTGCCCGTCCTGATCCAGCTAATCAACACAATACTGCCGATCATAACGCAGATAATCAGCGCCGTGCTGCCGGTGCTCGTGGAAATCCTCAACGCGCTGACGCCGATCCTTAACATGGTGATCTCGCTATTGCAGCCTATTTTGAACCTTATTATTTCACTGGTGGAGCCGATCCTGAACCTCATCATGGCAGCGATCCAGCCGCTTATTGAGATATTCGCAACGCTGATCTCGACCATTTTACAGCCAATTATGCCGATCCTCTCGGCGGTGGCGAACATCATCACCTCCGTGCTCGGTGCAGCCATTCAGGCGATCCAGCCTATCATTCAGAGCCTAACCTCTATTTTTCAGGGCTTGATCGACTTCATTACCGGCGTATTTTCCGGGAACTGGAGCCAAGCGTGGAACGGGATCGTGCAAGTGTTCGGCGGCCTCTGGGACGGCCTCGTGGCTATCGTGAAGGCACCGATCAACGCCGTGATCGGCCTGATTAACAAGGCGATCGGAGCGCTGAACAGTATCAGCGTAACAATACCAGACTGGGTGCCAATCGTGGGAGGAAACACCTTCGGGATCGATATTCCCACCATACCAATGCTTGCAACCGGCGGCTTTACCGACGGCGTATCAATCGCAGGCGAGGCGGGCATGGAGGCGGTGATCTCGTTCGATAAGAGATACCACAACGAAAACGTGGCTATCTGGGAAAAAGCCGGACAAATGCTCGGAACCCTCGGCACGTCTGCCGGGGAAGGCGCAGGGCTAACGAGCACGGCCGGGAAGCTGCTCACGCTGGACGACTTCTCTCTGGGGAGTCTCGCAAACGACGCCAGCACGGTGATCTATTATGACTTCTCCGGCTTCACATGGAGCCCACAGATCCAGACGGGAAACACCGGCGACGACACAGACGACTTTATGGCACAGCTCAGGGCGCACGAGGCCGAGTTCTTCGACTGGCTGGAGGAATTTATTCAAATGCGGGAGGTGGCGCAATATGCGTAGGGTAACAGCCTACAAGGAATATACCACGCGCGAGGGCGACACCTTCGACGCGCTGGCCCTCGACATGTACGGCGACGAAAAGCTCGCCCACTATATCATAGATTTTAACCCCGACTATGCGGACGTGATAATCTTCGGCGCGAACGTGGCCCTCCGGCTGCCGATCGTCGAGGACGCAGAGACGCCGGAAACTCTGCCGCCGTGGCGTCGGGGAGCTGACGACGAGGGCGACACTTGAACTTTTTCTACAACGGGACGGACATATACAACGACGTGTCGGTGAACTACTGCGTGCATGAAATGTTCGCAGAAAAGCAAGCCGACACGCTCGTGATCCGTTTCAACGACACCAAGGGCGTGTGGAGTAAATGGCAACCGGCAGCCGGTGACACGGTGCGCTTCAAAGAAGGCGCAAGCGACACCGGGAAAATGTTCATACACTCCATGAAACCCGAAAACGGACTTTTTACGATCCGGGCCATGTCAATGCCAAAGACCGGCAAGATCCGAAAGTCAAAAAGCTGGGAGGGCGTGCGCTTTTTACAGCTGGCAAATGAATTTGCCGCAGGCCACGGCCTCGACTTCAAAAACTACGGCTGCGAGGATCAGCTATACCCGTACATACAGCAGGAAAATGAGAGCGACTTCGCCCTCTTTTCCCGCCTCTGCACGCTGGAGGGCTGCCAAATGCTCATATTTGACGGGGCCCTGCTGGCCTACAATGAGCAATACATTGAGGGGCAGGCACCGGCGGGGAGTCTGGAGATCGACGAAAACGGCGTTTTCCAGTACGCGGACGACCGCGAAACCATGTACGGATCCTGCGAGATCGCAAGCGGCAGCTTCTCCGGCAAATTCGTGGCCGACGCTTCAAACAGCGCCGTGCTGCGGCCGGAAATCGCAATCAAAGCCACCAGCAACGCCGAGGCGGCCCGCTTCGCCAAGGGGCTGCTCAGGAACGCCAACAAGTACGGCAGAACGGGCCAGTTTTCCAAGGCTCTAATGACGGGCTACGCTGCGGCCAGTCTGGTGACAATCAGCACCGCGAAGGCGGGCATGTGGGACGGCACCGTGTTTGTGCATAAAGTCCGGCATGACTTCGTGGGGAACAAGTCAACCGTTTATTTCAGGGATCTACTGGAGGGCTATTAAATGGGACAAATAAATAAAGGGACGATCGCGGGCATTGAGGGAAACACCGCCCGCGTGGTGCCTTCTGACGCAAGCGCAAAGCCGACCGCCAAGATCGTGATCCCGTGGCACCTCCGTGGCGACACCGGAAAGCTCCAGAAGGGCACGGCCGTGGTGTACGTCGTTTTTGACGACTCCACCGGGCTGCTGCTCGGACGTGCCGACGGCGAGTGGGGCGAGTATCTGCCGAAGCTGACGGCCGGAACCATAACCGCAGCCGTGCCAGACGGCGACGTGACGGCCGCAGGCATAAGCCTGAGAAAGCACACCCACACCGGCGTGCATGGAGAAACCAGCGGGCCGAACTAAAAGGAGGGATCACATGGCGACAATGGCAAAATGGGGCCCGAAAACATGGGCCGTAACACCGCAGAAAGTCGTCGCTCTGGAGGGGCTGGCCTTTTCTTATTCGCAGGTAGCAGACAACAACACCAGCACAGAGGAAAAGAAAACCACCAACGAGCGCGGCACCGACCTTTTCCCCCTCAGCTTCACCACCGTGCTGCATAGCGGCGCAGGCGTGGACGTGAGGGCCGAAATTGAGAGCTGGAAAAAGCTCGTTACAAAAGTAAATTATTTCTATCTGGGCGGCAAAAAGCTGGGCCCGAAGCTCCAGCTCCGCAAGGTAAGTGCGAGCAACTTCAAGATCGACGACTTCGGCCGCATGAGGCTGGCGACGCTATCCTTCGAGTTCAAAGAGTACGAATCGGATACCACCAGCGTGAAGGTGAGCACCTCGGCTCTGAAAGTGGGGGCCAGCACCTCGGCCAAGTCTGCGAAAAAGACCGAGAACAAAGCCGTGGCAAAGGCAGAGGCGAAAACAATCACCGTCGGCTGCTATGTAAGGCCAACCGGCCAGAAATATGCAACCGGCCAGACAATTCCCGGCTGGGTAAAAGAGCGCAGCCATAAGGTGAGCCAGATCAAGGAAAGCCAGAACAAGGTACTGCTCGGCCATCCTGACGGGATCAACAGCTGGGTATTTTTGAGCGAAGTCACGCTCGTGTAAAGGAGGGAGGCCATGCGAGCAAAAGGAAACGGCCGCCCGGAGGTATGCGCCACCAATCTGCTGAAAATCACGCGGGGCGAGGTATCATACGACCGGATCAGGGGCCGGGACGGTGCCCTGATCGACCAGCCGGACGCCGCAGACGAAGCGGCCGCAGACGTGGAGTGGCTGCTGCAAACCTATGAGCCGCGGGTGGACGGCGAGGCCGTCGCTGCCGACGCCGAAGCGCGAAGCGGCGACTTTGACACTATTGTGGACATAACCAGAAGAAAGGAGGAAAAGGACGGTGAGTGATCTCAAATTCATTGAAACAGACGCCGGGAAGGTGTACGACACCATACTGGGCGATCTGGAAAACGGAGTCCGGGAGCCGCTATACCCCGGTGACGAGCGCCGGATCTTCGGCGAGTCTCTGGCTCAGGTGATCGTGTCCGTCTATAACAGCGTGAACGACGCCTGCCGCCAGAAAATGCTCCGATATGCCCGCAGCTCCGTTCTGGACGCGCTGGGCGAAAACCGGGACACGCCGCGCCTCAATCCGACCTACGCCACCACGACGCTGCGCTTCGGTATCACCGAGCCCATGGCGTCAAATATCATCATACCGGCCGGGCTCCGGGTGACTGGCGACTTCGTTCACTATTTCCTAACAGACGCCACCGTCGTGCTATATGCCGGGGCCCTCACCGTGGACGTGGAGGCCACCGCTGAAAAAGGGGGCGCAGAATATAACGACATGGCGATCGGGGAGCTCTCCCAGATCGTTGACGTGTCGGACGTGCCGCTGATCGACTATGTGACAAACACCGAAGCCACCGGAGGGGGCGGCGACCGTGAGGGGGACGAAGAATACCGGGAAAGGATCCGGCAGGCAGAAAACAAGCTCAGCACCGCGGGCCCGGCCAAAGCCTACAAATACTGGGCACTGAGCGCAAACCCGCTTGTCACCGACGCCGTGGTGGAGTCCGAAAAGGAAACAATCACCCGTACGCTGCAAACCTACGCGGGGCACGCCTTCCAAGGCGGGGCCAACCTGCTGCCGGACACGCTGGTGGTGTATCTGCCGGGCGGCGGCGAAGCCGTGGCCGGTGCCGACTATACGGCCGGCTACGACGACGAGCTGCTGACGCTGGCCCTCTCCGGTGCTCTGGCGGCCGCTGAGGCCGTCAATATCAGGATCACCCGTAACATGTACGGGCGCGTCAAAATCGTGCCTATATGCGCCGGTGGCGAGCTGCCGGACGAGGATATTCTGGAGGACGTGCTGAAAAGCTGCGCAGCCGACGACGTGAGGCCGCTCACGGACAAGGTGCAGGTGGAGGCCCCGGCCACCGAGCTTTACGACATAGAGCTCACCTACTACACGACCAAGGCCAACGAGTCCGAAGTCGTCAAGAATGTGGAGGGGCCGGACGGAGCGATCAACCGGTACATTTACTGGCAGGGCTCCACACTGGATCAGGATATAAACCCCGACGAGCTCAGGAAGCTGATCCTCTGCCCTCACTGGGTAGAGAACCCAATCGGAGCCACCCGCGTTATCGTCACCAAGCCGGAATACAAGGAGCTGCCGAGCACCACCGTGGCGAAGTTTTCCGGCAAAATCAACGTGCAGCACGTCGTAAAGGACTAAGAAAGGAGGCGAGAACATGGGCGGCATGAAAGTGTCCGATCTGGACTTTTTGCGCCTGCTGCCTGCCTTCATGCGGGACGACGAGGCAGCGATCGCACTCAGCAAAGCCATGAATAAGCTCATAAGCGAACCCGGCAGCCGGATCCCTTCGATCCGGACATGGGACGAAATCGACCGCATGAGCGAGGCCGAGCTCGACGAGCTGGCGTGGGAGCTTGACGTTGACTGGTACGACTCCACCGGCATGAGTCTGGAGGAAAAACGGGAAACGCTAAAACTCGCCCAGCAGATAAAACGCAAGCGCGGGACGAAGTGGGCCGTTGAGCGCCTGATCTCCGCATACTTCGGCGAGGGCTACGTTATGGAGTGGTACGAAATGTACGGCACCCCGTACACCTTCGTGGCCCTGACAACCAACACCCACACGGACGCCCACAACTTTGAGAAGTTCGTGGAAGCCGTCAAAGCAGCAAAGAACGCACGCTCGCACCTCGCGGGCGTTTTCTATTTCTGGCAGCAGGGCCCGGATCCCGGCATTGAGTACGCTCTGGACACCAAGCTGCACCGGTATGAGTTTGTAAAATGCGGCACCCGTCCAAAGATCGCAACCGTGGGCTTTATCGTAAAGCCGAGCATTGAGCTGGATCCGGAGGCGAGGCTGCTCTTTTACGGCTTCACACATGCCGGAACAATCAAGTGCGGCACCTACCCGCGGCCCGGCACTCTGGGAGCTGCCGACAAGCACAGGATCGCCACCGAAGGCACGGCTGGAGCTATCCGGTACAACTTCAACCGGCAGGCGGGCACCTACCCGCGGCCCGTGACACTGGGAGTCGTCGAAGGGCGTCACATTAAGGCAGCGCCGGAAACGGATCCGCTGCTCTATGGCTTCACCAGCGCCGGGACAATCACCTGCGGCACATATCCCTGGCCCGGCACTCTGGGGCGTGTGCTCCAGAACCCGATCGGCTCCAATCTGGAGACGGAGCTCACCGGCTACGGGTATAAAGGAGCCGGATCCCTTGCCTGCGGCACCTATCCGCGCACAATGGCCGTAGGCGCAACCATAGCAGAAAAAGCGGCAGCTGCCGCGAGGCTTTTCTGCGGGGCGTATGGCTTTATAAAGTGCGGAACACGGGGAACCGGCACAAAAGGCGCGACCATAACCAACAAGGCAGCTACAGCGGCGGGCCTCACCTGCGCGGCGTACAGCTTCGTGAGGTGCGGGACACGGCGCTGCGGTGAATAAACAGAAAGGAGGGCACGCACATGGCGTATTTTTCGGACAATTTCATGGAGCACCGAAGGAAACAGTGGCTCCGCTCGATCCACGCCGTAGAGGCTCAGGTGGGCGCGACATGGCACCGCGGAACCATCAACAAAAAAACGATCGAGGGCGACACTCTGGTGATAATGGCGACATTTCCGACGCTGGACTCCGTGGAGTGTACGATCTCGGCGTCCCGTCTCATTGACGTGCGCGGCGAGGTGGCCGCCTACCAGCAGCGCCTCGTCGAAAAGGTGGCCGGGCAGGGAGTAATGGTGAAGCTCACGATCCCTATCTACGAAGTAACAGCCTAAAAGGAAGGAGGAAAACGCATGTACAGAAATACCCAATGGCTCGACGAAGTGAAAGACATTGACACCGGCGAGCTCATTCAGGAAGGAACCGACCAGAGCGCCGGGCACTTCAACAACATGGAGCACGGCATAAGCGACGCACATCTGGCGGCGGCCCTGCTGGTGATCCAGAGCTCACTCACGGCCGATCAGGTGGCGACGGAGGAAAAGACGGTCACGCTCACCAACACCCAGCGTTACCCATTCAACAGCTCCACCCAGACGATCGCCCTCAGCACCGTGAGAAACTTCGCGGACTACACCGTGGAGGCAGAGATCACCGACCACGAGGGCAACGTCGGCGAGGTGAGGATCTTCGACCGTATGCTGAACGGCTTCAAGGTAGCCTACGACGGCAGCGCCAAAAGCGCCACCATTAAACTGAGAATTAAAGGAGGAATGTAACCATGGCAAAAACCAGCAAAGTGACCGTGATCGAAAAGAACGCGGGCCAGAAAATTGACTTCGAGCAGAGCGGCACCCGCCTGATCTTCGGCGACGACGAGCTCATGCTGAACGCTGCCAAGTACCAGAAGGACTGGGACGTGGAGGTGGACGTCTGCCGCGACAAGTCCGACAACCTGACGATCGGCACCGGCTCCGGGCTGCGCTATGTGGCGCAGGTAAAGATCCCCGCCGCAACCTATACCGAGACGGAGATCGAGGCAGAGGAACCCGCAGAGGCCCCGGCGGCTGAGGACGCAGCCGAGGACAGCGACGGCATGAACCAGAAAACCACCGTACAGAGAGACAAGAACCCGCTCGACATGGGCGACGTGACCGTTATTCTCTGGAGCATTGAATAAGACAAGGAGGACATGACAATGGCAAATTTTGATCTTTCCATGCTGGCACTCAAAAGCGTGTGCCCGAACAACACGATCGAGGTAGACGACACCGATCTCCCCTCCGTGCTGGTGTATATCCCGGCATTTAAGAACAGCGACGTGCTGACCGGCGGCAACGACTCGATCCACCCCGCTTTTATCGTGAACGGCGTCCAGATTCCCGGCTTCTACTACTCCAAGTACCAGAACGTCGTCCACGCCGCGATCAATACCGAAGGCTACAACGTGACGGCAGCGTACAGTCTGCCCGGCGAGGATCCGGCCGTAAATATTGACTTCGACACCTCCCGCGCACGTTGCGAGGCGAAGGGCCACGGCTGGCACCTCTCCACTAATGCGGAGTGGGCCGCGATCGCTCTCTGGTGCAAAAAGAACGGCTTCATGCCCTACGGAAACAACAACTACGGCAAGGACACCAGAGAGAGCAACTACAAGGCGATCCCCACGTCAACCGACAGCGGACGCACCGGCCGCGTAGCAACCGGCACCGGCCCGCTCACATGGAGCCACGACAAGACTATGGGCGGTATCTGGGATCTGAACGGCAACGTGTGGGAATGGCAGGGCGGGATCCGCTTCGTATGGGGCGAGCTCCAGATCCTTGCAAACAATGACGCCGCGGATCCTGACAACCCGCAGAACGAGACGAGCGTGTGCTGGAAGGCAATCAACGCGGCCGACGGCTCTCTGGTGGATCCTGAGTGTACCGTCTCAGGCTCCGCGAAGCTCTCCGGCAACACCGTGAAACTGGACTATGTGAGCAGCAAGTGGACATATAGCACCACCATTTCAAGCCTCGCAGACCAGAGCCGGAGCTGTCTCTTTGCGAACGTCACCTGCACCGCTGCGATCGGCGCGGCCACCAAGGTGCTGCTGCGTTCTCTGGCGCTGCTGCCTGACGAGGGCGCAACTGAGGCCGACTACGAGGGCGACTACTACTGGCTGAATAACGGCGTAGCCGAGCGCAGCGTGATCCGCGGGGGCGGCTGGCCCAACGGTGCGGGCGCTGGTGTGTTCTACTTCGGCGGCGCCAACTCCCGCGCGAATGTGTACTGGTACGTGGGCTTCCGCTCCGCTTATATCCCGAATATCGGGTAATCTGGCAATCTGAAAATCTGGCAAGGGGCGGCCCCCACCAAAGGGCCGTCCCTACCCTTTTAAGGAGTAACACATGGACAATTTAGAGCTGCGCCAGCGTATCACCCGGAGCATGATCCGAGTAGCTGAGCGCACCCAGAATATGAGACGGCCGGAGAAATTCGAGTACCGCAAACACATGACGAACGCCTTCATGGAAATGCTGGAGCTCTGCATTGAGGCCAACCGCTCGCGGGGCAACCGACGGCTGGAGCTCCAGAACAAAATGGACACGAAGCTGGACGTGCTGCGCACTCTGGTGGACACGGCAGTCTCGCCGGAGGATCGCCTGATCTCTCCGGGGCTCCACGAAGTCTGGAGCAAAGAACTGAACGAAATCGGGCGTATGCTCGGCGGCTGGAAAAAGTCGAACGTGTGAGCCCGTGGGGAATGTGTCGAGAAAAAAGGAGGCGCTGCGTGATCCGCGGGGGCAACTGGAACAACGGTGCGAACGCTGGTGTGTTCTACTTCAACGGCAACAACTCCCGCGCGAATGTGAACTGGAACGTGGGCTTCCGCTCTGCTCTCGCCTTATTCGTTTTTGGTCTGCGGGCTACGGCTCAGCAGAAACAGCAAGGCAAAAGGGACGCATTTCCCGGCCGTCAAGGCCAAAGATCAGCGCCCGTGCAGTCTGCTGGCGAAAGTCGCCAGAGGCGGCGGGCAAACCGCGGAGGCTGGCCGTTCCCTCATAAGCGGGTGAAGGCGGCCGGGATCCTATGGTGTGGCGGCCATAGGGGAACGGACGCGCCAAGGAGTGTCACACGCGGGCCATTATTTTGACAGTAAAGGAGCGAGGACATGGAAACATCAAACCGGCCCTCCCTTCTGGAGAGAATATACTCGTGGGAGAACCTGCTCAACGCATACCACGAGGCAGCAAGCGAGAAATGGTTCCGCAGCGACGTGGTGGCCTTCTCGGCCAATCTGGAGGAAAGCCTGATCGGCATACAGAACGACCTCATGTGGCGCACCTACACCGTGGGACGCTACCGGCAGTTTTATGTCTCAGAGCCGAAGCGCCGCCTCATTATGGCGCTGGGCTTCCGGGATCGCGTTGTACAGTGGGCCATATACCTGCAAGTAAACCAAGAGCTCGACAATGGCATGATCTACCACTCATACGGCTGCCGAGTCGGCAAAGGAACCACCAGAGCGGCCGACCGGCTGCAATACTGGGCCGAGCAGGTGGACAGAAAACCGGGCCCGCGCTGGCACTACTTAAAACTGGATATTTCAAAATATTTCTACCGGGTAGACCATGAGGTGCTGCTCGGTATTTTGTCGCGAAAATATCCGGGCGAGGACGGTTTTCTCTGGCTCATGCGCGTGATCGTATGCTGCGATCATACACCGTTCGGCCTGCCTCCGGGCAAAAGCGCCGACGAGGTGCCGCCGTCTGAGCGGCTCTTTGAGGTGGGTATGCCGATCGGCAACCTCACCAGCCAGCTGCTCGCGAACGTCTGCCTCAACGAGCTGGATCAGTACATCAAGCACGAGCTCCGGGCCCACCACTACGTCCGGTACATGGACGACATGGTGCTGCTGCACCAAGACGCCAAAGTGCTGAACGAGTGGCGCGTGCTCATTGAGGAATACCTCAACAACGTGCTGCACCTCGAACTCAACAGCAAGACCACGATCGGCCTCGTCTGCCGGGGCGTCACCTTCGTGGGCTGCCGGATCTATCCGGGCAGGCGCAAGCCAACGCCGCAGGCCGTCAAGAAAATGAAGGCCCGTATGCGGTACATAGCCAAGGAATACGAGGCCGGGCTAATTGACTTCGACGCCGTGGACGCAACCATGCAGAGCTACTTCGGTATGCTGGGGCATTGTGCCACCCGCGGGCTCCAGAAGTGGATCGAGAAAAATATTATTTTCAAACGGAGGGACAGCGATCTGTCTCAGGAGGTGAACACATGGACGTAACAGCAATCATTATCGCCGCCAGCATACCCTCGGCGCTGACGGGCTTCTGTTTTTGGCTGATCGAGCAGAGAGTCCAGAAACGGGCAAAGAAACACGAGGACGAGGAAAAGGAGCGGAGGGAAGCAGAGGAAAAACGCGAGCGGCTCAGGGAGCAGCAAGAGCTCCTTCTGGTGCAGGGAGTCGGGGCGGCGATCGCTCTCGGCGAAGCAACCGCCAAGGCCGTGCAGCGGATCCCGGACGCTCATTGTAACGGGGACATGCACGCGGCCCTCGACTATGCCGCCAAGGTGAAGCACGCGCAGAAGGACTTCCTCACCCGGCAGGGGATCGAGGCTCTCTACGACTAAGGAAGGAGGCACTCATGCAGGAATATGAAGAACCCGAAGCGACAGCTCAGGGAACAGCAGAGCCGGATCCCGAACGGATCCGGCAGCTTTATGAAGAAAACCGGAGACTCAGGAAGCAGATCCGGCAGCTGAAAGCTGCTGCAGCAGAGAAGAAAAAAGTCGAGTTTTCAAAGCTCGTTTTTATGGGCGTGAGTATCGTCACCATAGCGATCACCGTCTTTTCCTGCCGCATGATCTGGCTCACCATGGACACCTCGGCGCTGGCCTACCTGATCCCGGCCGTGTTCGCTGAAATGGCAAGCGCGACCGGCTTCTACTACACCAAGGCCAAGGCCGAGAACAAGATCAAGCTCATGGCGGCGTCTGGCGTGCAACCGGAGCCGCACAACTTCGACACATAGGAGGTAACAGCATTATGAGCACAAGCATTAAAGGGATCGACGTCTCCAAGTGGCAGGGGACGATCGACTGGGCCAAGGTGGCCGGGGACGGCGTAAAGTTCGCCATGATCCGGCTCGGCTACGGCGGCAAGGGCGGGGCAGCCTGCGGCGTCGATAACTTCTACCAGAAAAATGTCGAGGGCGCTCTCGCGAACGGGATCGCCGTCGGCTGCTATTTTTACAGTTACGCCCTCACCGTGGAGGCCGTAAAGAAGGAGGCGGCGTTCGTGATCCAGCAGCTTGCCAAGTACAAGGGCCGGATCCTCTACCCGATCGCCTTCGACATTGAGGACAGCACTCAGGCGGGGCTCGGCAAGCAGACACTCACCGACATGGTGACAGCGTTCTGCTCTGCACTGGAGGCCGCGGGCTATTATGCGAGCTTTTACTGTAACGCGGACTGGGCCCGCAACCGTCTGGACATGCAGGCGCTCGCCCGCTTCGACTTCTGGCTGGCTCAGTGGACGGCCTCGCCCACATATACGGGCCACGCCTTCAACATGTGGCAGAGCTCCAGCAAGGGCCGCGTGGCCGGTATCTCCGGCGACGTGGACATGGACACCGCTTTTGTGGACTATGAGGCAGAGATCAAAAAGAACAAGCTCAACGGCTACACCGGGAGCACGGCAGCGACCGGAAAGCAGGAAGGAGGAAACAGCATGAGCGACAGACAGAAACTTGTAAGCACGGCGGCGTCGTATATAGGCTGCAAAGAAGCCGACGGCAGCCACCGCCAGATCATTGACATTTACAACGGGCACAAGCCACTCGCCAGAAGCTACGCGGTGAAGTACACGGACGCATGGTGCGCCACCTTCGTGTCGGCTATGGCGATCAAGTGCGGCCTGACCGGCATTATCCCGACCGAGTGCGGGTGCGGCCAAATGATCCAGCTTTTCCAGAAGCTCGGAGCATGGCAGGAAAACGACGCCCACGTCCCGCAGCCCGGCGACGTCATTTTCTACGACTGGGACGACTCCGGCGTCGGCGACAATACCGGCTGGCCGGATCATGTCGGCATTGTGGAGAGTGTGACCGGCTCCGACATTAAGGTGATCGAGGGCAACATGAGCGACGCGGTGGGCCGCCGTACCCTGAAAGTGAACGGCCGGTACATCAGAGGCTATGGCGTCCCGGCGTACAAAGGCAGCAGCACGTCCGGCAGCTCCAGCTCCGCAGGAACCGGAACCCCCGCCCCTGCTCCGTCTGCTGGCAGCTCTCTGGCCTTCAAGGTGGGCGACACGGTGCAGTTCACCGGATCCACCCACTACACCAGCGCCAACGCCACCAGCGGCCCGTCCTGCAAAGCAGGCAAGGCCAAAGTGACGGCGATCAGCCCCAACGGAAAGCACCCGTACCACCTGATCGCAGTTAGTGGATCCGGCTCCACCGTTTACGGCTGGGTGGACGCCAGCACGGTGCAGGCAACCGCCGGAGGCGGCGCGATCAGTGTCGGCGACACGGTGCAGTTCGCCGGAGGCCCTCACTACACCAGCTCCAACGCCGCCAGCTCCAGCAGCAGACCGAAAGCGGGCCCGGCAAAGGTGACGGCGATCAGCAAGGGAGCCAAGCACCCGTACCATGTCGTACACACAAACAGGCAGTCCTCAGTCTATGGCTGGGTGGACGCCGACAAAGTAAGCAAATAAGGGAGGAAACACCATGAACGAGACAATGCAGCAAATTGTGAGCGCGTGCGTGCCCGTCCTCTGCCTGCTAATCACGGCGGGCGGGGCCTATGCCGTAGCGCTGCTCCGCAGGGAAACGGCGAGACTCCAGAAGGAGATCGACAACGAAACCGCGAACAAATACATGGACATGGCCGTGGACGCGGTAGAGCAGGCGGTGGCGTCTACCGCCCAGACCTTCGTTGACGCCCTGAAAAGCTCCGGCGGCTTCACCAAAGAGAAGCAGCTCGAAGCCTTCCAAAAATCCAGAGACAAAGCGCTGGAGATCCTCGGCGACACGGCCGTGGCCGCCCTTAATGAGATTTACGGAGACTTCGACGCATGGATCGACACCAAGATCGAGCAGGTATGCCGCGACCTCAAACGCCCGGACAACGGGGAGGCAGCGACAACAGCAGCCACCACGGCAGCGGCTACCGCGGCCAGCGTAGCGACCACGATCGCAGCCACTACGGTGCAGCAGCTCGCTGGCGAAGCTCCGGCCACCGAAAGCACGGTGGAGGTGGAGATCGAGGAAGGCACCGGCAAGGAATAGCGAATAAATGCCCCTGAGAGCCCCGCACGAGCCCTCAGAGCGCACGAAAAGAGCCCGGCGGGTAGTTTATACCCTCCGGGCTTTTTCTGCGCCTTCTCGGCCTCTATTTTGAGAATTTGAGCACAACGGCCACCACCTTCTCGAAGAAGTGGAGGATCCGTTTCGGTGTGTTCAAATTCGCGCCTTCTGGTGCAGGAGAAGGGACTTGAACCCTCAAGGTGTTGCCACCACACGGACCTGAACCGTGCGCGTCTGCCAATTCCGCCACTCCTGCGAACAATATGTATACTACACTATCCCGGAAGAAAAGTCAATAGGAATTTTCAAATTTTTTCAAAAATTTTTATTGTATCTACAAAAACCCCTAAATATGCACTGTCTGCCACACTGCTTAAGTTAATCAGAAAATCCATCCCTTAGATATTATATTCTGAACAAAGCCTGTAGGGCCGCGCCAGCCGCCGCCTTGACAATTCCCGCAGGATGTGATATGTTTATAGCGGTTAAGCAGAAGCGGCCGGGCAGACAGAAGTCTGCAAGCAATACAATTTGGTTTTAAAACTCTCTATTCGACATACCAGGAAGGTATCTGCGCCCAGAAGGGTACGGGTGCTTTTTTTGCGCCGAAAAATTTCCCATATATTAAATCAGGAATCAAATACATGATACAAAGAAAGGATGTCTAAACGATGAATGAAAAAACAAAGAAATTATGCCTCTCCGCAGTTTGTCTGGCCCTGTGCATGGTACTGCCCTTCCTGACCGGCCAGATTCCCCAGATCGGCAGCGCGTTATCTCCCATGCATATCCCGGTGCTGCTCTGCGGCCTGCTCTGCGGCTGGCAGTACGGCCTGGTGATCGGCTTCGCCGCGCCTCTGCTGCGTTTTGTGCTGTTTGGCATGCCTCCCATCATGCCCACGGGACTGGCCATGATGTTTGAGCTGGCGGCCTATGGCGCCCTGTCCGGAATTCTGTTAAAGCTGCTTCCCGGAAAACTCTCCTGTCTCTACGCCTCCCTGGTGGGAGCCATGCTGGGGGGACGTATGGTGTGGGGAATTGCCCGCTTTGTACTGGGGCTGGTGGTGGGGCCCTCCTTCACTCTGGCGGCATTTCTGTCCGGAGCCTTCGTCAGCGCCATTCCCGGCATCGTCTGCCACATTCTGCTGATCCCGCCGGTGGTCATCGGAGTGCGCCGGGCGCTGAAGCTGGAGATCTGATTTGATGAGTAGTATCCTTGTGCCATGTAAAAGCCGCCCCTTTTCAAGGACGGCTTTCTTTGGCTTCCTCTATCCGATATTTTCTCAAAAACGCCTCCCGGGAACAGGGCCTGCTGTAATAATAGCCCTGAATAAAATCCGATCCCAGCAGCAGAACCTGCTGCTGTTCCTCTTTTTCCTCCACACCTTCGATGACAATGCGCAGGTTAATGCTGTGTACCATATTGATAATATGGCTCAGAAGCTGCCGCTCATAGCTGTGCTGCAGCGCCCTCAGCGTAAAACTCCTGTCGATCTTGACGATATCAGGATTAAACAGGCCGATGTTCTGCAGATTGGAATAGCCGGTGCCGAAATCGTCAAGGGCAATCTGAATCCCCGCCTCCTTGAATTTGTGCCACACCGTCTGCACATTGACGCTGTTCTCCAGATAACCGCTCTCCGTTAATTCCATGATCAGAGCATCCGGGGGCAGCCCCGTCTCTTTCAGCGCCTCCATGACCTCCGCAAAAACAGGCCCCTTAGTCAACTGGATATAGGACAGATTGATGCTGACCCGGAATTCGGGATACTTTTCCCGGCAGGCCCTGCACATATCAGCAGCCTTGCGGATAATCCATTTTCCCACAGGCAGGATCAGCCCGCTTTCCTCCAGGATGGGAATAAATTCCGCCGGAGAAATCTGCTCCCCATCCGGCATTCGGTAACGCAGCAGCGCCTCCGCCCCATATAACTCTTCGGAATGGGTATATACCAGGGGCTGAAAATGCAGGTCCATTCCTTCAAAATCATTGGAAACGGCTTTCCGCAGGCTTCTGCTGATGGCTCTGGAACGCAGGAACGCCTCATAATCCTCCTGGGCAAACAGGTAAACCTGATTTTTCCCCATGCGTTTGGCCTGCCCCAGGGCAAACTCTGACAGGCGCATAATCTCCTCATAATCCGCCTGCCCCATGTCCTGCATGTTGACGACGCCGCCGGAGATGGTGTAAACCGCCTCATAATTGCGCCGGGCAATATCCTGCTCCACCTCCTGACGGAGATTTTCATACAACTCTCTGATCTCCCGGGAATCGCCGCCCATCAGGTCCAGAATCAGAAATTCATCGGAGATAACCCGGTATACGGACTGCCCCGGCTGCATTCGTCTCTCAATACACTGCGCCACCTGGCGCAGCACCGCGTCCCCGTAGTCCACCCCCAGCCGCTCGTTGATAATGCGAAAATCGTCAATGCCCACGCGCATCACATAGCCGTCCGGCAGGACCTGCATCTGCTCTAACCGCTCCTGAAGGGAAGAGGCCCCCAACAGACCGCTGACATTGTCTGCTTCCTGTTTCTGGCCGATCTCGTTGATGCAGCCCAACATCAGCCAGGGCTTTCCCTCTTCATTCTGCAGCACCCGTCCCTTGCAGACAATCCAGATTGGGGTGCCGTCCTTGCCCATCCAGCGGTAGCGCAGTTCGTGTTCTGACTTCTCCCCGTTCAGAAGCTGCTGCAAGTCCGCCTGCAGCATGGCGTAGTCATCCGGATGCACCACATCCCTGAGATTATCCGTCACATCATGAAACAAAGAGCCCGGCAATGAAAAACGCCTGGTGGCGCTGTCGGTAATGAAATAAGCGTCATTCATTATATCATACACAAAAAGATTGTCGTCCATGCAGGTCGCAAATTGCTCCGCTGTGGCACAAAATGCGTCAAACCCCTGGCTTTTGTCCAATTTACGCATATTTCCCCTCCAAACTTACCATATCACGCTTATCCCCTGTAAAGCCGGGATATTGCGCTCCATCCTGCCTCCTGCTTTGCCGGGGATTGTCACTGCGCGGCTGTCTTGAACCGTTCAATCAGGGCCGGGATCTTTTCTCCCAGCAAAACGATGTTCAGGCTCATGGGATTGATCACGATGCCCTTAACTTCCTGGCCCATGGCCTTCTGGATGTCCTCAAAGGCAATTATGCTTGCCCGCAGCTTCCTCTCCTTGTCGAACTTAAGCAGTTCCTGACCATCCGTAAAAAGGGGCTGGAATTTCTCACCCTCCTTGTTCTGCACACAGGGAATCCGGATATTGGAACCGTCAGGCAGAGGGGCATCCCCTTCCATCTGGTGAGGTACCAGAAAACGGCTGCGCACAATATTGGCCGCCATCTCTTCTTCATATTCATGCAGCGCCTGGGCATTGCGTTCCTTGCGGTTCATCTCCTGTATGAAATGAATGCCGGACAGCTGCATCCGGGGATTGAGCAGGGGCCGTTTCTCCTCCGGGATCTGGGACAGGTCCGGGTGCTTCACCAGCTTGTCCAAAGGCAGGCGGGTCAGCCTTTCCTCCTCCTGAAACATAATAACGTCAATGCCATAGGAAAAAAGGCTGCTGAAAAACGGCAGTAACTGATCCCCGGGCACTTTTACCACCACCAGCGGGTCCTGAAAATTCTCCCTGCGCACATTTACATAGTGCTTTGCCTTCTCTTCCTCCACAAAGGTCCAGATCTGGTCCGTAAAATCCTCCTCGTCACAGGTGACGAAGGGCAGCCTGGTCCCTGCGCCAAAGGCCACAAACAACTGCTCCAGCTGTGGAATCCTCATGGCCTGCTCTATAAATGTATTTTCGTTTTCCATGTACTTTCAACTGACCTCGTTTCTCTTTATTTCTGCATAACAGATTTTATATACTATTATTTTATCATAAATCCCGCACAATGACAACCGAAAAGGAAATAAAAAGAATGAAATGATTTTGCAAAAAGCATTGACATTTTCCATGGGAAATGGTAACATATTATCTGCTTAGAGAGATTTCCTATAAAAGTACAGGCGAAAGTGTCGGAACTGGCAGACGAGCAAGACTAAGGATCTTGTGCTGGCAACAGCGTGTGGGTTCAAGTCCCATCTTTCGCATTAATGTACAGCCCCGAACTGTAAAAGTTTGGGGCTGTACTTTTCCTCTGTTCAAGTTTATTCCAGACCCTTCATATGGGTCAGCGCACTCTCGATCAGACTGCCCAGAGACTGCTCCGCCACACCGGCCACAATGTTTTCGCAGTGGTTCACAGGGATCAGAATGCGTCTGGCCCGGCTCTGTCCCACCGCTACCGCCATGGCTGGCGTCACCTCCCCGTACAGCGAGTCCGCGATCACGATGCCGATGGGCCCCACGATCACATCCGCCCTGCGGCATCCCACGATCACCGCGTTCTCTCCGGTGGCGGCAACGTCCGCCCCTGCTCTGAGCATGGCGGCGGTGGCGGTACTGTTGGTCCCCACCGCCGTGACATGGGCACGGGGCAGCCGCTCCTTGACGGCGCTCACCAGCTGCCTGCCCATGCCCCCACCCTGGCTGTCAATCACTAAAATGTTCATAAGTACCCCTTTTCCGTTACGGCCCTGTTATATTTCGCTGAACCCAGGGCGGCGCCTGATAGTGTTTCATTCATTGTACCACAGGCCGCCTTTATTGAAAAGAGTCCCTCACCATCCTTACCGATTCTCGTTGATATAGACCTGAGCCCTGGACTGAATAATACCGGCCACTTCCTGCGCACTCCTCTGTCCGGAAAAGAAGGCTTCCGCATCCTCTATAATTATATTGCGGATCTCTTCATTATAATAAGCCGTGCGGTTCACGCCATAGATGAACTGGCAGATCTCCTCCACTTCTTCCTGCGTAAAAGGCTCCAGAACCACCTGCTCTCCATTGATTGTCCAGTAATCGTCATAATATTCCTTGTTGCCGTTTTCATCCGTCCAGTAGGAGCGCTCCGTAGCCTTCGCCGCCTTGGCCAGAAATGCGGACTTCAGAACCGGCATACTGTAAAGTTCGCTGCTGGTCTGGTACTCTTCGGTGAGGAACTGACGTACAAACTGCCATGCCTCGTCCTGTTGCTGGGAATTGGCGGAAATCATCAGGGCAGAACCGCTTATGCCCAGGCAGGAACCCTTTGAATCCGATGTGGGGAATCCCACATAGGACACCTCCTCACCCATATATCCTTTAATCTGGTATTTGCAGTCCTCGATATTGCTGATATACAGTTCCCGCATCAGACTGCGGTTCTCCCTGTACTGGTTCTCATGGGAGAAGTAGTCATAGTCCTCGTCCTCCTTATAGCTTTCCTTGGGCAGGGTCTTGGCATATTCCAGCATGTCGATGAATTCCTGGGAATCAAAATGGCATTCACCGGTTTCCAGGTCAATAAAATCCTTCCCTCCATAGCTCAGTATGTTATAGATAAAACCGTCGCGGGTCATATCGCCAAAGGCGGCTGCTCCCTGGGGCATGGTGGCAAGCACAGCCTCCACATCCGCCATGGTCCAGGACTGGGGCTCTCCCACCAGGGATTTCTTGGCAACCATGGTCTGGACATTAAAGCTGGGAATCACCGCATACAACTGCCCGTTTACGGAATAAGCATCCCACACATTCTGGAGGTATTCCAGCCCGCCCAGTTCCGGGTCCGCCGCCAGCAGCTTACCGATATCTGCCAACGCCCCTTTGGAAACATAGTTGCGGTAGCTGTTCAGATCGGTGAACATCATGATATCCGGCATCTTGCCGCTGATGATGTCATTGTTGAGCCGGGTCTGTCCCGCCGTCCAGTCCTCCGGGCTGTTATAAATGCTGTAGTCCTTCAGCGTGATTCTGTACTGGCTGTTTGACTGATTAAACTGGATCACCTTGGCTCTGATCTCCGAACCCACATAGCTTCCTCCCAGCACCAATTCCTTCTTATCCGGGATATCTGCCGGGTCCACATAGGTAAAGCAGGCGCATTTCTGCGCATAAGTACGGATGTCATGATAGACCGCCGCAAAATGCTGATCGTCAATCCACAGTACCATATTGATATCATCAGCCAGCAAATCCGAGTTTATACTGTTCATCAGCATCTTGGGTTCCGCATCCCCCGGGCTCCAGGTATACAGGCCCATATTATTGGCCAGCAGCAAATCCTGACCAATGCCTCCGCGGATTCCGAAGTTATCATGAAAAGGAAGTTCCGTCTGCTCTCCCAGAGTGCCGGCTTCTATATCGTAACTGGCCATATAGCGTTTGGTATATGCTTCGTCATTATAGATCATGGTCAGTGTACCATCGCCGTTGGCATAGATCAGAGCAGAACGCTCGATAATATCACCGCTCATCTCTTTGCGGCTGATTTCTTCGCCCTGGGGCGAGTAGAGCACCGTTTCGTTCTTATTCCCGCTCAGGACAGCTAGGACCCTGCCCTCGCCTCCATCCAGCACCTGGCCGCAATAGGACCATTCTCCCGGTTTGTTGGCAATGATCTGTTTTGACCATTGCAGACTTCCCTCCATATTCCAACAGTCCAGATAGAATCGGTCCTCATAGACATAATTGTTCGGATCGGAAGTATCCTCGTAGGTACAGCTATCCACGGCATAGACATAACCTGCGTTTGATACAAAGGCACTGTTGATCCAACTGTTGCTCCCTTCCCGCTCAGGCAGCGCCAGTTCCACGAAACTGCTGTCTGAGCCGTCAATATTGGCTTTGTAATAGCCAAACTTGTTGTTCTCACTGGTCTCCTCACCGGAACCCCCGTAATTGTATACCAGGAAATACAGCTTTCCATCCTGGTAAGAAAGGTTGCTCACATTGTCATTGCGGCCCAGCAGATTCAATTCCTGATACGAATATACATTTTCCTTTCCCTGCTGGCTGGTTTTCACACCGCCCGATGTGCCCACATCACCGCCACCGATGCCGTCCTGGCCGCCCTGGTTGTCATCGCCGCCGCTGCAGGCGGCAAGCCCCAGGCCCATAACCGCTGCCAGGGACAGGGCTATCACCTTTTTCCATATTCCTTTTTTCATACGCTCCTCATTTCTGCACACCACTGGCTTGGCCCATGGTATTGCGTCAATATGTAAAATAATACCTGAAAACAGATTTGCCGAACTCGGCCGACTATTCCGCAAGTCTGTTTTCCAGGTAAATATACCACCTGATGTTTACTTTGTAAACATGCTTTGCAGAATATTAAGAATTTCATATCGGAGAACCGTTATCCAAATGCCGCCAAATGGAGTATACAGCGGGAAAACAGCATATACTGTTACTGTCTGTGAGGTGAGTAATTATGAAGATTTTAAAACGCCGCACCATCGGCGGCATCGCTTTTGTTCTGATCGTGGGTACCCTATCCCATTTCCTGTATGAATGGACGGGCAAAAATTTTGTAGCAGGACTCTTCACCCCTGTCAATGAATCTGTCTGGGAACATATGAAGCTGGTGTTTTTTCCCATGCTTCTGTATTCTTTCTTCATGATACCCGGATTAAAGGACGAGTTTCCCTGTCTCCCCTCCGCCTACTGTTTTGGGATGCTGCTGGGAACCCTTCTGATTCCCGTACTTTTTTACGCCTACAATTTTGTGACAGGGCGGGATGTCTTTTTCCTGGATCTGGCTACTTTTGCGGTCAGCGTAATCCTTGGCTGCACTGCCGTATATAAGCTGACTCTGCACTGTGGGGCAAAGGCTTTTTCCTGGCTGCTGTACGTTCTTGCGGCGATGGGCATTGTCTGTTTTATGGTATTCAGCTACAATCCCCCGCCCCTGGCAATCTTCACCCCTCCGTCCGGCTCTTTTTCCTGATTTTCCATTGCCGATCATTTGGGGGTATGCTATACTGATAACAACACCTGCCCGGAAATCGTGTTTTGGGACAGGCCGTTGGAAAGGGTATGGAATAGGGATGCATACAAGTGAATCTGCCGAGAACTATCTGGAGACAATTTTGATATTAAGCAAATGCAGGCCGGTGGTGCGGTCCGTGGACGTGGCGGAAGAACTGGGCTATAAAAAGTCCAGCGTCAGCGTGGCCATGAAGAATTTGCGGGAAAAAAATCATATCACCGTAACCAGGGAGGGCTTTATCTACCTGACCGAGAGCGGCAGGGAGATCGCCGATATGATCTATGAGCGTCATCAGCTTCTATCCCAGTGGCTGACCCGCCTGGGAGTGGATCCCCGGATTGCCGCCGAAGATGCCTGCCGCATGGAGCATGTGATCAGCAAAGAGAGTTTTGAAGCCATCAAGCGGCATATCCGATAGACTGAAGCCAATAAAACCGGCCTTTTCCGGGCGCTGCTGCAAACCCGGAAAAGGCCGGTTATTTTGTTCAGATCCGATAAATACTTAACGCTGCACCCTGCCGGAAGCGTCACCGCCGGCCAGAGTCTCCACCTCTTTCCTGGACACCAGGTTGAAGTCGCCCGGAATGGTGTGCTTCAGCGCGGAAGCCGCCACGGCGAATTCCAGAGCGGCCCTGAAGTTCTTGCCGTCCAGCAGCCCGCAGATGACGCCGGCCGCGAAGGAATCCCCGCCGCCCACGCGGTCGACGATAGGGTGTATGCTGTATTCTTTCGAATGATAGAACACCTTGCTGTCCCTGGCGTAGATACATGCCGACCAGCCGTTGTCGGAAGCGGAATTGCTCACCCTCAGGGAGGAAACGCAGTATTCAAAGTTGTAGTCAGCCACCATCTGCTCAAAAATGGACTGATAACCGGCCAGCTCCAGATTGCCGCTGGTGACATTGGTCTTGCCGGGCTTATAGCCAAGCACCAGTTCCGCGTCCTCCTCGTTCCCGATGCACACGTCCACATACTGCATCAGATTCTTCATGACCTTCTGGGCCTTCTCGGAAGACCACAGCTTCTTGCGGAAATTCAGATCCACGGACACCTTCACGCCGTGCTTCCTGGCCGCCTTCAGCGCCTCCTCGGTAAGTTCGGCCGCGGTGTCGGACACAGCGGGGGTGATGCCTGTGAAATGGAACCAGTCAGCGCCCTCAAAGATCGCATCGAAATCGAAGTCCGCAGCAGCAGCGGTAGAAATGGAAGAGTGCGCCCTGTCATAGACCACCTTGGACGGCCTCATAGAGGAGCCGCTCTCCAGATAGTAGATGCCAAGCCGCTCGCCGCACCTTGCGATATGCTTCGTTCCCACATTGTACTTCCGCAGGGAAGCCACCGCGCACTCGCCGATCTCATTGTCGGGAACCGCCGTGACGAACTCCGTGTCATGCCCGTAGTTGGCCAGAGATACCGCCACATTGGCTTCGCCGCCGCCATAGTTGATGTCGAACTCGTCCGCCTGAATAAATTTCTCAAAGTTGGGGGTGGACAGCCTCAGCATGATTTCCCCCATGGTAATTACCTTTGCCATTTTCGTCAAATCCTTTCTCACATATCAGATTATTTCTGCAGAAGATGCACCGCAAATCCGCCCACTTCTTCCTTGAGATAGATGGCGTTGCACTTTCCGTCCTTCATCATGGGCTCCTCAAATTCAACTCCCAGCACAGTGCTCATATAGTTGATGGCTCTTTCGATATAGTTGGTCCTGATGGCAATGTGTCCGTGAGTGCCTCTGCCGTGCTGGTTCAGCACCTCAACGATGGTGCCCGCAAAGGTTCCGCCGCTTCCCACTTTGGCCGGAAGACCAAACAGGAAACAGAGCCTTGCCGCCGCCTTGTCCGCATCCTCCTTGCTGTCCGTGTTCACGCCGATATGGGCCAATTCGAAGCCCAGCATGGTTCCCACCGCTTCTCTGGTCAGCTGCTCGATCTTATCCCATGCGCCCTGATTGATCAGGTCACCGGGAACCATCCATGACCCGCCGCAGGCAATGATCTTGTTGAAGTCAAGGTAGGAGTTCAGGTTCTTGGCATTGATGCCCCCGGTGGGCATGAATTTCATGTTCACATAGGGAGCCGCCATGGCCTTGATCTTGGCCAGACCGCCTGACTGCTCCGCAGGG